>ERZ808040.109-NODE-109-length-80929-cov-19.970675_pt1 | contig 80929 bp, 66 predicted proteins | sample MGYA00380191_ERZ808040 | MGnify/ENA primary metagenome ERZ808040 (study PRJEB31490, sample SAMN06133395) | mouse gut metagenome | isolation source: J6 | host: mice | place: China: Chengdu | collected 2015-05 ...
TATCTCGCTGAGGATGGCGCCATTACCGGCACGCCGGAGGAGGCGGGCGACTTCACCTTCACCATCTTTGCCACGGATCCCAAGGACAACTACCAAGAGGCTGAGTTCTCCATTCATATTGAGAAGGGTTCCCTCAGCTACACAGGGAACGCACTCCAGGATGGAACGACAGGAGAACCCTATGTGCAGAGCGTGGGCACCGCCACCGGTGCGGAGGATGTCAGCTACGCGCTGAAGGCGGACAGCACCCTCCCGGCGGGGCTCTCCCTGGCGGAAGACGGCCAAATCTCCGGGGTGCCTGAGACAGTCGGCAGCACGGAGTTTACTGTTGTGGCCTCCGCCAACGGCTGCGATCCTGCCGAGGCCAGTTTTACCCTGAACATCGCGGAGGGCTCCGCTGAGGCGGCCGGCCCCACCGACCTGGGCCATATCGTGTTTGAGGGCTGGACCCTCCCCGACGGCCAGGTGGGCGAGACCTACAGCGAGAGCGTGCGCAAGGCCTACGGTGTGCCCGATATCAGTTACGAGATCAAGTATATCAGCGGCATCGGTTTTCCCAAGGGGATCAGCTTCAACGAGTTGGGCGTCATCACGGGCACACCCGGTGATTCCACCAGCGGTGTAATGCGTTTCAACATCATCGCCTCCGCCGAGGGCTGTGAGCCGGTCAGCGTGGAATGTCAGCTGCGAATCTACGATGTCTATGAGCAGACCAATGTGATGGAGGCGGAGCACATCGACGTGTCCAGCCTCAAGGGCGCGGGCTACAGCGGCAGCGCCAGCGGGCTGGCTATGATCCAATCCTACGCTAAGGCCAGCGGCGGCAAGGCGTTGGGCTATCTGAACACAGCTGCCAGCTTTGAGTTTGCCGTCACCAGCGCGCAGGAGACCACAGCAAACTTGATCCTGGGACTGGGCACCGAGTGGGGCGACCTGACCCTTACCCCCAAGACCTTCAAGGTGTATGTGAACGGCCAGGAGTTGGACTATGGTTCCATTGCCATCCCAGACAACGGGACGGGAAACGATATGGCGTTTGACCGCTACACTCTTTCGCCCTCTGTCAGCCTCAAGGCCGGGGAAAACATCATCGGGTTTGAAATCCTGGATTCCGAGGATACCGGCGGTGTGGGAACAGCCACGGCGAAGGGCCCCATCTTCGATTGCCTGGAGATTGGGGGAGCTTCCTGCGAAATTGGATGGCGTCCGCGTGTGGCCAATACGAAGTAAAGGGGAGCATATGAAAATTTTCAAAAAGATAGGCGGCGCGTGTTCCTTCACCTGGAAAAACTGCCGGGCGTTTATGGTGACCACTGCGATTCTGCTGGTGTTTTGCCTGGCGCTGAATATTGTGGCAACCCAGGTGCCGCTGGTCCACAACACCTTCAACTCCCTGTTTGGCGAGGAGCGCCGGGTGGTCACCAAGGGCGACCCCGCGGACGCCATGCATTTCACCCCCGATGAGGGGATCGTGGATAAAGCGACGGCGCTGGCAGCGGCCAACCGGGTCAACGAGGAGCTGTGCGCCGAGGGATTTGTCCTGCTGAAAAACGATGGAGCGCTGCCCCTTCCCGGCGGGGCGCGGGTCAGTGTGTTCGGCATGAATTCGGCAGACCCGGTATACGGCGGTTCCGGCTCCGGGGCCAAGGAAAATTCCAACGGCGTGGACATCTATATGAGCCTGGAAAGCGCGGGCTTCCAGGTAAACCCGGAGCTGAAGGAGTTCTATGCAGCCCAAAAGGCCGCCGGAAAGGGCCGCACCTCCAAGCTGAATTTTGACACGGGGGTGCTGGAGGGCCTGGAGACCGGGGAGCTTCCCCTCAGCGACTACACGGGCGGCATCCAGGGCTATGCCGGCGATTATACCGACGCGGCGCTGGTGGTGTTTTCCCGCGTGGGGGGAGAGGGCTACGATTTGCCCCGGACCATGAAAAATACCGCCGGGGCCAACCCGGAAGACCACTATCTCCAGCTGGACAACAACGAGCGGGCCCTGCTGGAAGCGCTGTGCGCCCCGGATTCCGGGTTTGGCAGCGTGGTGGTCATCCTGAATTCCGCCGCTCCGATGGAGCTGGGCTTTTTGGAGGACGGGGTCTATAACGGAAAGCTCAAGGGCTGCGTCTGGGTGGGCACCACCGGCGGCACCGGGATGGCCGCGCTGGGCAGGTTGCTCAGCGGTGAGGTGAATCCCTCCGGCCGCCTGGTGGATACCTTTGCCCGCCGCTTTGCCGACGCGCCCGCATGGGCAAATTTCTCCAACAATATGACCCAGGACGGCAACCGTTATCAGGTAGACGGCGTGGATCAAAATGCCTATTTCGTGGATTACGAAGAGGGGATTTACGTCGGATACCGCTACTATGAGACCCGGGGCTATACTGAGTACGAGAAGAGCGGCGATTACAGCTGGTATGATAACGCCGTTGTATTCCCCTTCGGCTATGGGCTGAGCTATTCCAATTTCACATGGACGCTGGACCGGCTGCTTTTGGACGGCGCGGAAATCTCCTCTGGGGACGCCGTCACCCCGGCCGACAAGGGCAAGACCGTCACGGCGGAGGTGACAGTGACGAACAGTGCGGACAGCCGGTACAGCGGCAAGGATGTGGTGCAGCTCTACATCTCCGCCCCCTACTATGACGGTGAGGTGGAAAAAGCCCATGTGGTGCTGGGCGGCTTTGCCAAGACAAAGCTGCTGGCCCCTGGAGAGTCCCAGACCGTGACCCTCTCCTTCCGCGTGGCGGATCTGGCCTCTTATGATTACGCGGATTTGAACGGCAACGGCAGCAAGACTTACGAGGCGGACAGTGGGACATACGCCGTTTACATCGGCAAAAATGCCAACGATGCGTGGCGCAGCGGCGGCCTCAGTTTTGAACTGACTGTGCCTGAGACCCTTGTGTTCGCCGAGGACACCGCCACTGGAAACCCTGTGGAAAACCGCTTCGACGAGGTGAGCGGGCACATCGCGGCCTACCTCTCCCGGGCGGACTGGGAGGGGACCTGGCCCGCCACGCCCACACAGGAGGATCGGAACGTGGAGCAGTCTCTCATTGACAGCCTGTCGGTGGAGGCGTATATCGGCGCGGGCAGCGCCGTGGACGAGGGCAAGCCCTGGCACGCGGAGCGAAAGCCCCGCCAGCAGCGTACACCCCTGACCTTTTCCGAGACGGAGGTGAAGCTGTATGATTTGATCGGCGCAGATTACGACGATCCCAGGTGGGAGACGCTGCTTTCCCAGCTCACCGTCAAAGAGATGCGCTACCTGGTGGGCACAGGAAACTTCAACACGGCGGCCATTGACTCCATTGGAAAGCCCAAAACCACCGACCCGGACGGCCCTGCGGGATACACCACCTTTATGTCCGCCACTGACGCGACCGCGGTGGTGTACGACACATGCTTCTATGCGTCCGAATGTGTGATCGGCGCCACCTGGAATGTGGAACTTGCCCAAGCCATGGGGAATTCCATCGGCAACGAGTCTTTGATCGGCAATGAGCGGGGGGATGGGCGCACCTACTCAGGCTGGTACGGCCCCGCCATGAACATACACCGCACGCCGTTCTCGGGCCGAAACGGGGAATACTACTCTGAGGACGGCCTGCTCTCCGGACGCATGGCCGCCAGCGTGGTGACCGGGGCCAGGGAAAAGGGCGTCAACACCATGGTGAAACATTTCGCGGTAAACGACCAGGAGACTGACCGGGACACCAACGGACTTATCACCTGGCTCAGCGAGCAGGCGCTCCGGGAGATTTATCTCAAGCCCTTTGAGCTGGTGGTCAAGGAAGGAAAATCTTTGGGCATCATGTCCTCCTTTAACCGCATCGGAACGGTGTGGGCGGGCGGGTCCTATGAACTGCTGACTGAGATCCTCCGCAATGAGTGGGGATTCCAGGGAATGGTCATCACGGATTATGCCAACGCATATATGAACCCGGATCAGATGATCCGGGCGGGCGGAGACCTGTGCCTGTTCCAGGATCAGCAGCCGTCCGCTTCAGGTTCTGTGGTCAATGCGTCCCACCTCACGGCGCTGCGCAAGGCGACGAAAAATATCCTCTATGCCACATCCCAAACCAACGCTATGAATGGTATGGGCGAGGGGATTGAGTATGGATACGCATTGCCTTATTGGGAACTGGCCCTCTTTGGATTTGACGCCGCTGTGGCGGGAGGATGTATTCTGTGGGGGTTCTTGTCGATTCGGAAAGCCTTGGGGAAGGAACAAAGGAACCAGGAAGATCAAAGCAGATAGGTAATCCTGCTGCGGGCATCAACAGATCACCAGGGTGCATCGGAACCATCAATCAGCGTTTCTCTTTCATTCACTTTTGGCGCAGAGCCGGCGGCTGGTTTGCTATCGGCTCTGCGCCCATATTTTTAGATTGGAGGGCCTTTATTGTTTATAGTGGCGCAATTTTTGAGTGGAGCGCCCCCTGGAAAATGCAGTCAAAACAGGTCTATCAGCCAGCGGTTGTATCGTTGACTGATAGACCCGTCACTATATGATGACCACATAACCAGCCACAGACAGGCGTGGAAACAACGGAGGCTGTGCCATTGGAAAGTGCTAAAAAGGAATTGCGTTGGAGCGGAAACAACTATAAATAAGCAAAAAAGATTACAAAAAATTTCCTTCGGCTGTTGGTAAGGATGAGGTCTCCAGTTCAAATCTGGATAGCAGCTCCACAAAAACTGCTTAAATCGTTGGATTTAGGCGGTTTTTGCTTAATTTATTCAACTTTTCGAGGGCGTTTGAAATTCTCAAAAGACCTCGTTGCCGGGGGAATGGGCTTTTTGCAAAAGATTTTGCAATTTTTGAGGGGGTCAAGGACCTCCAAACCGTTGTGCCGCAACGGTTTTTGGGTTTTTTGTCCTGCAAATACTTTGCAACTGTCGGGACTACTACCCGGAGTAGGCGCGGTCAACAACGGCGGCGGCCTTGGAGATAGTTTCCCGGCCCTTGACGTAGTAACGCAGGGTCATGGCTGACGTGGTGTGCCCTGCCGCTGCCTGGGCCAGCTTGATGTCCTTGGTTTGGTCGTATAGGTCGGTCAGTACGGTGGTACGGAAGCGGATGGGCGTGATATTCTCGGTGAACCCTATATCCCGCCTGATACGGTCGCACATCTTCCGAACCTGTGTATAGGATAGGGGCTTGGTGCCACCAAACACGAATTCATTTTCCGCAACCTGGGGGAGATGGGGGACGGCCAGAGCAGAAAGGCCGATAGTCCGGGTGCTGCTCTGCGTCTTGGTGTCCTTGATTTCCGGTTGGTTCCGGGTGGGGTGGGTCACGGTCCTGCAAATGTGTATCGCCATGCCCTCCCAGTCAATGTCTGCGCCTTGCAGCCCTAAGACTTCTTCCAAGCGCAAGGGGTGAAGGGCCTGGATTGCCAGATATGCCCGGTCTAAGGAGTCTTTAATGTCCCCGCGATATGCTGAACCAGGAAGCGCATTTGCTCCAAGCTATAGGGTACTGTGGCTTGGCTGGTTTTACCTGTGATTTTGATTCTCTTGGACTTCAACGGATTCTTGGCAATCAAGCCATCTTCCACGGCGGCATCAAGTATCTGATTCAACACTATGTGAACCGAGGGGTGGCAAACACGGTACGGCAAAAGGATATCAGCGGCAGAGGATGAAGCCCCCTGCCGCTGATGTCCTTTTGCTTAGGGACGGTGTAAAAGCAGTATGACAGCGGTATCGCTGGCCGCTGTCATGCTAGGGGATTTTGCCCTGTACCCGGCCGCTTCCCATGTTGGCCTGATTGTGGGCCGCAACGAGGCGGGCAAGCTGCTGGTCTGCCACTGTTCCTATGGCATGAACAATGTATTGGTAACGGAATTTTCCGCCTCCGGCTTCACCGTTGTGGGCAGGCAAGCCCCTGTGCCCAGATAACTTACCTCACTTTGAGGTAAGAAAAGGCCGCACGTTCTGGTGAGCGGCGGCCTTAACTCTTAGATATGGGACAAATTCCTTCGTTGTTGATGCTCTTTTACTTTGAAAGGATGCGAGGCTGCTGACAGAACAAATCTTCAAAAAGTACTCTCTTATACCATGAGAAAGTTTCTGCATTAAGGCTGAAATCCCATAGCCTCCCGAAGATTACTCTGATCACACAGTTCTTCTGGGACATCAATCCAGTTAATCACGGAGTAATACTTTGAGTTATAATTTATCACATATTTCGTAACAGTTCGTTCCCCTCGCCCATCATCACATTTTCCTATTCCTGTAATTTCATATACATCTTTTGTTAATTCATCCGTAGTTGGAAATTTTCTTGGAAAATTTGGAGTTTCGGAAGGATTGAATCCTAATTTTGTAAAAGATTTTTCAAAAACCACATCATCATGTAATAGATGTCTGGACCTGAAAAATCAAGGTGCTTTCACAAAACCGTCAGCATATTATACTGCTTCATCAGGCGGATGTCCTCCTTGGACAAGCGCAGCTCCTTTTCAAATTCCGGGGTTTCCTTTTGGACGGTTTTGGACAACAGCACTTTAGTGGAGGTGGGCATTAAAGGCCGGCTGGAGATTCCAAAGGCCAGTGCCCATTTGGTGGGGGCGTTCATATAAGGGCTGGGAATGCCCACCTGGTAGTTGTCCATCTCCATGCTCTGATTCTTCATGATCAGCGTGCTCAGCGCGTCGTAATGGGTCAGCACGCCGTCATACAGATTTTCGCACTGCTGATAGTGACTGTAGTCGTCCACGTTCATGTACATCTGAACCTGATAGACCCCAGGCTCTACCTCTGAAAAAATGTCCACCACGCAGCGGGTAAGGCGGTTTTTCCGCCCATCATAATAGTACATATACAAATGGCTCAGCCCCACAAAAAAGGAGGGGACCGATCCGGAGGGCGCCCCCGGATGGGGTGACAGGGGCAGGTGGAGCAGCTGTGTCACCTTCACATCCAGGGCCTGGGCGATTTCGTACAGCGTTACCACATCGATGGTGATCTGTCCCGACTCATATTTTGATACGCAGGATTTGCTTTTGCGGATGGCGGTGGCCAGTTGTTCCACCGTCATCTGCTTTGTTTTTCGGTAATGCCGGATCTTGCGCCCGGTTTCTTCGGCGATATTCATAAAATTGACCTCCTAAAATTGCGCATTATGCACAGTTTGCTCAAAAGAGCCAATTTTGTGAAATCACTTGTCCTTTTAACAGTATAACAGGATTCCGAGAAAAACGCAATCAATTTTGCATTCTGAGGAAACAAATTGTAAAGATGTTTCCTGTGTGGAAAAATTCGCCCGTTGGACTTTTCCACCCGGTTCAAGTATGGTAATGGCACGCAAGGGCGATGCCGGCGGCCGCGGCTCTCGCCCCAAAAACCCGAGGCGGCACCCCATGGCCGGACATGAGACGCCGCTTTCAGCAAAGGAGCAGCCCATGAAATATAATTTCGATGAAGTGATCGACCGCAGCGCAAACCGTTCCTCCAAGTACGACGAGCGGATCAAGAAATTCGGCACAGGCGACGTGCTGCCCCTGTGGGTGGCGGACATGGACTTCCGCACCGCCCAGCCCATCATCGACGCCTGCAAGGCCAAGGCCGAAGAGGGCATCTGGGGCTACACCTCCCGCCCGGATAGCTATTTTGAGGCGGTCCAGCAGTGGCAGGTCAAGCGTAACGGCTGGAAGCCGGACATCCCGCTGATGAGCTGGAGCCTGGGCGTGGTGCCCGCGCTGTCCGTCATCGTGAAGCTGTTCAGTAAGGACGGCGGCAAGGTCCTGATCCAGACCCCGGTGTATTCCGAGTTCTACGACGTGGTAGAGGCCTGGGGCCGCACGGTGGTGGAGAACAAGCTGGTGGAGTCCGATGGGCGCTGGCACATCGACTTTGACGACTTCGCCGCCAAGGCCAAGGAGTGCGACGTGTTCCTGCTGTGCAATCCCCACAACCCCCTGGGCATCGTTTGGGCGCCCGAGGAGCTGACAAAAATGGCGGAGATATGTATGGAACACAACACCCTGCTGGTGTCCGACGAGATCCACTCTGACCTGATCTTCCACGGCAAGCGCCACACCCCCACCGCCTCCCTCTCTCCGGAGATCACCGCCGGCGTGATCACCTGCATCTCCGCCACCAAGACCTTCAACCTGGCGGGGCTCCAGGCCAGCACCACCATTTTTCCCAACGCCGAACTGAAAGCGGCCTACGACGGCTTCTGGGGGGGCATGGACATCCACCGCAACAACGCCTTCAGCTCCGTGGCCATGGAGGCCGCCTACCGGGAGGGCGAGGAGTGGCTGGAGCAGCTTCTCCCCTACCTCAGCGCCAACTTTGACTATGTCCGGGACTTCTGCGCGGCGAACATCCCCCAGATCAAGCCCAACTGCCCCGACGCCACCTATCTGATGTGGCTGGACTGCCGGGAGCTGGGTATGAGCAACGAGGAGCTCCGGGACTTCTTCATCCACAGGGCAAAGCTGGGCCTGAACGAAGGGTATACCTTCGGCCGCAGCCTCAGCGGCTATATGCGGCTCAACGCCGCCTGCCCCCGGGCCACGCTGGAAGAGGCTATGGCCCGGCTCAAGTCCGCGATTAACACGCTGTGACGCCACCATAAAAAGAAAGGGAGACATCACAATGCAGAAAAGATCCTTCTGGGAACAGTATAAGATGCCCATTTTGCTCCTGGGCGGCATTGCCATCGGCGCGCTGATCGGCATCATCGCCCACGATTTCGGCACCAAGCTCAAGCCCCTGGGCGATATTTTCCTGAACCTGATGTTCACCATCGTCGTGCCGCTGGTCTTTGCCTCCATCGCCTCTGCTGTGGGAGCCATGGCCAATATGAAGCGGCTGGGCAAGATCTTAGGCAGCACCCTGCTGACCTTCCTGGCCACCGGCGCCTTCGCCGGGGCCTGCGTGCTCATCTGGGTCAACCTGTTCAACCCCGCCGCCGGGGCCAGCATCCAGATGGGCGAGGCCGAGATGGGCCAGATGCAGAGCGCCGGGGACATGATCGTGGGCGCGCTGACGGTGGGCGATTTCAGTCAGCTGCTGTCCAAGTCCAACATGCTGCCCCTCATCATTTTCTCCATGATCTTCGGCTTCTGCGTGTCCAGCATCAGCCGCAACGGCGAGGAAAATATCATGAGCAAGTGGCTGACCGGCCTCAATGATGTCATCATGAAGTTCGTGGGCGTCATCATGAAGGTGGCCCCCATCGGCCTGGGCGCATACTTCGCCAATCTCATCGCCGTGTACGGCCCGGAGCTCATCGGCGACTACGGCCGCTCCATGGTGGTGTACTACCCGCTGTGCCTGCTGTATGTGGTCATTTTCTTCCCGCTGTATGCCCTGTTCGCCGCCGGAAAGACCGGCCTGAAGCGGATGCTGAAGTACATCCTGGCCCCCGCTGTCACCGCCTTCGCCACCCAGAGCTCCGCCGCCACCCTCCCCGTCAGCAAGGAGGCCTGCCAGAACATCGGCGTGCCGGAGGACGTCAGCGACCTGGTCCTGCCCATGGGCTGCACCATGCACATGGACGGCTCGGTCCTCAGCTCCATCGTCAAGATCGCGTTCCTCTTCAGCGTGTTTGGGATGCCCTTCCAGGGCGTGGACACTTACGCCATGGCCATCGCCGTGTCCATCCTCAGCGCCTTCGTACTGTCCGGCGCTCCCGGCGGCGGGCTGGTGGGTGAGATGCTGATTGTCAGTATGTTCGGCTTCCCGCCCGAGGCGTTCCCCCTCATCGCCACCCTGGGCTTCCTGTTTGACCCCGCCGCCACCTGCCTCAACGCCGCGGGCGACACCATCGCCTCCATGATGGTTACCCGTATGGTGGAGGGCAGGGACTGGCTGGATAAAAAGGCCGCTGCGGGCGAGCTGATCGACGCCTGAGCCAAACCACAAGAAAGGAGTTTTCACGATGCAAGTAATCGAGACAAAGAACGCGCCCGGGGCGATCGGCCCCTATTCCCAGGGGTTTGAAGCCAACGGCTTCGTCATCACCTCCGGCCAGATCCCGGTGGATCCCGCCACCGGCGCGGTACCCGAGGGCATTGCCGCCCAGGCCGAGCGGAGCTGTAAAAACGTGGGTGCCATCCTGCAAGCCGCGGGCACCGACTTCGATCGGGTTCTCAAAACCACCTGCTTCCTGGCGGACATGGGGGACTTCGCCGCGTTCAACCAGGTCTACGCCAAATACTTCGCGTCCAAGCCCGCCCGCTCCTGCGTGGCGGTGAAGGACCTGCCCAAGGGCGTGCTGTGTGAGATCGAGGCCATCGCGGTCAAATAATCAAATCATTTTAGAAAAGGAGCCATCACTATGAAAATCACTGTCATCGGCAGCCATCTCTGCCCCGATACCCTGTATGCGCTGAACCAGCTCACCGCCGCCGGAGTAGAGGCCAGCTTCCAGGATATCCTGTCCTGCCACGCCGCTCTCCAGACCTATCTGAACGTCCGGGAGACCAGCGAGCTGTATGCGGACATCCGCGGCACCCAGCGCCTGGGCGTGCCCTGCTTTGTCCGGGAGGACGGCAGCATGAGCCTGTCGCTGGACGAGGTTCTGGCCTGACATCCTACGGCCCCGGACGGTTCTTGACCGACCGGGGCCATTTTTGGAAGGGAGCGCGCATCATGCAGGAATTGACGCGGCTGATCTGGGAGGATATGCGCCCAGCCCTGGGTGTGACGGAGCCGGGGGCCATTGCCTTTGCGGCGGCCACGGCCAGGGCCCGCAGTGCCGGGGAACCTCAGGAGATCCGTCTGCGGCTGAACAGCGGCCTGTTCAAAAACGCTTTTACCTGCGGCATTCCGGGCAGCGGTCAGGTGGGGGCCGCCCACGCCGCCGCCCTGGGGGCGGTGGGAGGCGACCCGGCCAAGGGTCTGGAATGTCTGGACGGCGTTACCCCCAGGCAGGCCAAACAGGCGAAAGAGTTGGTGGCCGCCGGAAAGGTTCAGGTGGAGCTGAGCGGGATCGACAGCCGCATCTTCATTGAGGCCACTGTGGTCACGGAAATGGGCAGCGCCTGTGTGACCATACGGGATTCCCATACCAACATCGTATCCATTTGCGAAAACGGGTGCGTCGTGTTTGAAACGCCTGCTCAGACTCAGGACGGAGAGGAAGTCCCGCCGCTTATCCACTGCTATACTCTGGCCCAGCTTCACCACTATGCCCTTCATGTGCCTGTGGATGAGCTGTCCTTTATCCGCCGGGCTTTTGATCTGAATATGGCTTTGTGCCGGGCGGGGCTGGCCAGCGCGAGGACCACCTTCGGCCCCTGGCTGCTCCAGGCCAACGGCGGACAGCTCATCTCCAGCGACGAGCGGAAGACCGCCTCCCTGCTGTGCAACGCCGCCATCGAGGCCCGGGTGCTGGGTCTGCCGGAGCCGGCCATGAGCATCACCGGCTCCGGGGCCCACGGCATCATCGCCACCATGCCGCTGTACGCCGCCTGCCGGGTGAACGGGTATTCCGAGGAGGCGCTGCTGCGGGCCACGGCGCTGAGCTGCCTGGTGTGTATGTACATCAAGGAGCATTCCGGCAGGCTGTCCGCCTTCTGCGGCTGCGCCATCGCAGCCGGGACCGGCATGGCCTGCGGCCTGGTGCTCCTCCGGGGCGGCTCCACGGAGATGATGGCCCATGCCATCAACAATCTGGCCGGGAGCATCACCGGCATGATCTGCGACGGCGGAAACCAGGGCTGCGCCATGAAGGGCATGGTGGCGGTGGACGCGGCGTGGAATGCCGTTGACATGGCCATGGAAAACGTCTATATTCATAGTATACACGGCATCAATGCGCCTACTCCAGAGGAGACCATGCGCAATATGGGCCGAATCGCCTCCCCCGGCATGACTGCCGCCGAGAAAACCATCGTGGACATCCTGGCCGAAAAGCGGCCCTCAAAAGGAGAATGAATTCCATGGAAAAGAACAGCCCTGTTTATCAGGCTTACGTACAGATCCTGAAGGAAGAGCTGATCCCCGCCATGGGCTGCACCGAGCCCATCGCTATCGCCTACGCCGCCGCCAAGGCCCGGGAGGTGCTGGGGCAGGAGCCGGACCGGGTGAAAATCGGCGTCAGCAACAACATCATTAAAAACGTGAAAAGCGTCATCGTCCCCAACACCGGAGGTATGAAGGGCATCGAGGCCGCCGCCGCGGCGGGCATCGTGGCGGGTAAGGCGGAACGGAAGCTGGAGGTGATCTCCCAGGTCAGTGCCGGGGAGAAGCAGGCCATGCGGGCGTTTTTGGAATCCGTGCCCGTCACTGTGGAGGCCGTTGACAATGGGATCATTTTTGACATCATCGTGTCGCTCCACCGGGGCGGCGACTGCGCTGCGGTGCGCATCAGCCATTACCACACCAACATTGCCTACATTCGGAAAAACGACCAGGTTCTGTTGGACAACACCGACCAGGAGGCCCCCGTGGGCTGTGACGTGGAAAGCTCCGGCGAACAGGGCCTGACCGACAAAAGCCTGCTCACCGTGGCGGATATTTTCGACTTTGCCGCCACCTGCGATCTGGCGGACATCCGAGGCCCGCTGGACACCCAGATCAAATACAACACCGCCATCTCTCAGGAGGGGCTGAACGGCGATTACGGCGCCAACATCGGCGCCACCATGCTGAAATTCTACGGCGGCAATATACGCAACCGGGCCACGGCCAAGGCGGCGGCCGGCTCCGACGCCCGGATGAGCGGCTGCGAGCTGCCCGTGGTCATCAACTCCGGCAGCGGGAACCAGGGCATCACGGTCTCCATCCCGGTGATTGAATATGCGAAGGAGCTGGGTGCGCCTCAGGAGACATTGTACCGGGCGCTGGCGCTGTCCAACCTGATCGCCATTCATGAAAAGACCGGCATTGGCCGGCTGTCCGCCTACTGCGGCGCGGTGAGCGCGGGCTGCGCGGCGGGCTGCGGCATCGCCTACCTCCAGGGTGCGGACTGCAATGCCATATCCCACACCCTGGTCAACGCTCTGGCCATCGTCTCCGGCATCATCTGCGACGGGGCCAAGCCCAGCTGCGCGGCTAAGATCGCCTCCAGCGTGGAGGCGGGTATTCTCGGCTACCATATGTACCTCAACGGTCAGCAGTTCCGCTCCGGCGACGGCATCATTACCAAGGGCGTGGAGGCCACCATCCGCAACGTGGGCCGTCTGGGCCGGGAGGGGATGCGGGAGACCGACAAAGAAATTGTCAAAATTATGATGGATTGACCGGAAAGGATGGACACCGCCATGGAGATCCGAACCGCTGTGCCCGAAGACCTGCCCGCAATCATTCAAATTGAGTCGGCCTGTTTCCCCGCAGCAGAGGCCGCCAGCGCCGCCAGCCTCTCGGCCCGCGTGGCCGCCTATCCCGACCACTTCTGGGTGCTGCTGGACGGCGGCGCCATGGTGGGCTTTGTCAACGGTCTGGTGACGGACGAGCCGGACCTGCGGGACGAGATGTATGGGGATGCCTCCCTGCACGATGAGGGCGGCGCGTGGCAGATGATCTTCGGCGTGGACACCATTCCGGCCTACCGCCGCCAGGGCTGCGCCGGGCGGCTCCTGCGCCATGTGGTTGGAGCGGCCAAAGCGCAGGGCCGCCGGGGCGTGGTGCTGACGTGCAAGGAAGCCCTTGTGCACTACTACGCCAAATTTGGCTTTGTGGACGAGGGCATTTCCCGGTCCACCCATGGAGATGTGGTCTGGCGTCAGATGCGAGTTACATTTTAACCCGGCTTGCGCGGCCCTCTGATCCCGCGGGCAAAATGTTGAACCGAAGGATCAGGGCTGCGCACATACAGGGAGCGGCTGCACAAAGCCCTTGTGACAATATCACGGAACTTGCGGAAAATTCGGAGTATTATAAAACCATCAAATAAGAAAAGGTGGAACGCTGACATGAAAGTAGTTATAATCGGCGGAGTGGCGGGAGGCGCCACGGCGGCGGCCCGGCTGCGCCGGCTGGACGAACAGGCGGAGATCGTGGTTTTTGAGAGGTCAGGGTATGTCTCCTACGCCAACTGCGGCCTGCCCTACTATATTGGCGGGGTCATTGAGGCCCCCGAGGCTCTCACCCTCCAGACGCCGGAGAGCTTCTTCGCCCGCTTCCAGGTGGATATGCGGGTGCGGCACGAGGTCACCGCCATCCACCCGGATAAAAAGACCGTCTCCGTCAAAAATCTGGGCACCGGCGAGAGCTTTGAGGAGAGCTATGACAAGCTCATCCTCTCCCCCGGTGCCAAGCCCACTCGGCCGCCCCTCCCTGGGCTGGAGCTGGAACAGCTTTTCACCCTGCGGACGGTGGAGGACACCTTCCGCCTCAAGGCGCACATCGACGCCAGCCGCCCCAAGTCCGCAGTGCTGGTGGGGGGTGGCTTCATCGGGGTGGAGCTGGCGGAAAACCTGCGGGAGCTGGGGCTGGAGGTTACCATCGTGGAGCAGCTCAGCCAGCTCATGGGGCCCTTTGACCCGGACATGGCGTCCTTCCTCCACGGCGAGGTACGGCGGCACGGCATCCGGCTGGCCCTGGGCCGCACGGTGGAGGGCTTTGCGGCGCGGGCTGGCGGCGTGGACGTGCTGCTGAAGGACGCGCCTCCCCTCCACGCCGATATGGTGGCGCTGGCCATCGGTGTCACCCCGGACACCGCCCTGGCCAAAGCGGCGGGGCTGGAGCTGGGGCCCAGGGGCAGCATCGTGGTCAACGACCGGATGGAGACCTCCGTCCCAGACATCTACGCCGTGGGGGATGCGGTGCAGGTGAAGCACGCGGTCACTGGGCAGAATACGCTGATCTCCCTGGCGGGGCCCGCCAACAAGCAGGGCCGTATCGCGGCGGATAACATCTGCGGCGGGGACAGCCGGTATTTAGGCAGCCAGGGCAGCTCGGTCATCAAGGTATTCGACCTGACGGCGGCTGCTACCGGCGTCAACGAGACCAGCGCCAGAAAGACGGGGCTGGATGTGGATACGGTGGTACTGTCCCCCACGAGCCACGCGGGCTACTATCCCGGCGGGCGGGTGATGACCATGAAGGTGGTCTTTGAAAAGGAGACCTACCGCCTGTTAGGGGCACAGATCGTGGGCTATGACGGGGTGGATAAACGGATCGACGTGCTGGCGACGGCCATTCACGCCGGGCTGACGGCCATCCAGCTGAAAGAACTTGACCTGGCCTACGCGCCGCCCTACTCCTCCGCCAAGGACCCGGTGAATATGGCGGGCTTCATGGTGGAAAACCTGGCAAAAGGGATCGTGAGGCAATTCCGCGTGGAGGATGTGAAGGACCTGCCCCGGGACGGCGGCGCGACGCTGCTGGACGTGCGCACCCGCCAGGAGTACGGCATGGGGCACGCGGAGGGGTTCCAAAATATCCCCGTGGACGAACTGCGGGACCGGCTGGATCAGATCGAGCCCGGCAAACCGGTCTATGTGATGTGCCAGAGCGGTCTGCGCAGCTACATCGCCTGCCGCCTCCTGGCCGGACACGGGTATGAGGCATATAATTTTTCAGGCGGCTTCCGGTTCTACGACGCGGTGACGAACGACCGCCGCTTGATTGAGCAGGCTACGGCCTGCGGCATGGATCAGTTTTGACGGTGTAGTTCCCTGGTCATCTGTGAGCGAAAGCGGGCAGTCCAGGTGGAGCGCTTCTCCTCTGACGTGCGCTCCGCGTTTGCGTCTTGACCCACACGGGGAAATGTCGGGAAAGAGTTAGAAAGCACCGGGCAGGAAGCCAAAACTTCCTGCCCGGTGCTTTTGATGGTTTTTTGGGGGGACGCTTAGCACATCGTTCTGCCGCAAGAACAAACTTGTGAGCGTCAGCTTTCTATCTCCCGCAGGCGCTCCACAATGGTGCGGCGGTTAACGGAACGGTACACCAGCAGAGGAATCAGAATTCCCAGAATCAGAAATAGTGGTATGACCGCCAAAACCGGCAGGACGGTAAATTGATAGGTGAAAAACCAAAAGACAGAGCAGAGTGATCCCGCCAGCGGTCCCAGCGCGGCGCTCAGGACCAGGGAGAGGGCGGCGGATAGCATTGTGTAGTACAGCCCCTCGTACACCAGCATGGTGTTCATCTGCTTTCCTGTCATGCCCACAGATTGGAGCATTGCCAGCTCCCGTTTCCGGGCCAGTATGCCCGTCAGCACGGCGTTGATGAAGTTGAGCACGCCCACCATACCGATAATCCCCGACAGCGCGCCGCCCATGGTCAGGAACATATTCCGAAAGCCCTCGAACTCGGCTGTTTTGCTTTGTTTGCTCTCGTAGTCATAGGTGGGCTGGACGGACCCTGTGTATTCCTTCAGAAAATCCTCCATAGCGGCGTTGGACTCCTCGGCAGTGTTGAACGCGTAAATCATCACGGAGCTGGTGCCGGTATCCTGCTGGAACAGCTCCGCACCCATCGCCAGTTTGCTGGCCCCAAGGGTGGCGTAGCGGTAGCTGAGGGCGCTGGGGATGGAGATTCGGGCGCAAACGGTGTACTCTTTTTCCTCATAGACCTTGGCCCGGGGAGCATAGTTCGCTTCGCCCTGCGCCCAGCGGGCTTCTATCTCCTCTGCGGAGAGTTCCTCCCCGGTGTCCATATCAACATTCACCCACTCCTTTACGTAGCGCAGGGTCACGGTATCCCCTACTTGGAAGCAGTTTCCATTCTCAGCAATCACCCCATGTTCATCTGCGGAATAGACGGCGGCGATGGCGTTCTGGCCGGGGTCGGACAAAGGCGTGATATCCCCGTCCAGCACAGTTATCTCGCTGAGAATGAAGTCCTCCAGGCCATAGAGCTGGGCAAAGCCTACGATGGTGCCCTCGTCCGTATGCTCTTGGGAGGCGATGATGTTGTCCAGCGTCTCCTCGGAATAGTGCCTGCTGTAGTCCTGCCGGAGGTACTCCTCCGGCAGAAGGGCCTGGATAGACTCCTCCTGACCATAGACCCGGCCTCCCTCGGTGATACTGGCCTGGGCGCTGACCTGGGCAATGACCTCCTCCGGAAGCGCCTGGTCCGCCGAGCGGAAGTTGGCGCCGGGCTGAAAGTAGTCGGCGTGGCCCAGGACAAAGTCGGTAACTACTTGACCGGAGAGATATTTCTCCATATCGAAGCCGTGGGCAAACGTATACACCAGATTCATCAGCACCACCGCCAGCGTTAAAGAGATGATGGTGACTACCGTTTTACCTTTGCTCCGGCCCAGGTTAGCCCAGGCCATTTTCGGCAGAGATGCGCCGGCTTTGCCAGCCCGTTTGCCGCCTTTCTTCCCGGATTGCTGTCCGCCTTCGGCATAGCGCACCGCCTCCACCGGGGAAACCCTGGCGGCAATCCGCCCGGGGCGCGCGCAGGAGAGGGACACCGTCAGCAGGGAAAACGCCGCCGCGCCGATAAAAATCCAGGGGTTGAAGGTAACAAAGGCGTTCTGATAGCTGAGCTGAGCCATGATGAGGGGAGTGAGCTTATTTCCGATCACGAAGCCAAAGAGCAGGCCCACAGGGATGCCCACCAGACTGAGCAGCAGTGCCTGCTGGCGGATCACGCGTTTGAGCTGTTTCCCAGTGGTGCCAATCGTTTTCAGCAGGCCGTAAAACCGGATGTCGTTGGTGACGGAGATCTGGAACACGTTGTAGATGATGAGATATCCGGTAAAGATGATGAGCAGGAGGATCGTCGCAATGGCGGCAGCCGTCATGGGATCAAAATTCCCGGAGAGCCGCTCCCCGGTGTAACCCCAGTTCACGCCGATGTCCAGATAATTCTCCGCCCCTGGCTCGGTGTGCTGATAGCCGTAATTTCCCAGCACCGCGCCCAGGTTTTCCCTAATGCCTGCCGCGCTCTGAAACATCACATCCAGGTTCCATGCGCCCGTCATGGAGTTCAGCTCCCCATTGGACAGGGCGCAGATCTCCTCGGCGGCGGACCGGGGCAGAAGCACGTTGTTGGCGAGCATGGCGCTGTCGTACTCCCACCAGCCGGAGAGGGTGAAGGTCCTCTCGATTGTGCGGGGCTGGGTGGTTCCATCGTCCAGCGTAATGGCTATGGTAAATTGTGCGCCCACCCTGGGCTCAATGCCCAGCAGGGCCAGGACGTGGGTATCCGTCGCGGCCTCGTCGGTGCCCTCCCGGGGGAGCGCGCCCTCCACAGGGGTGCAGAAGTAGTGGGACGCGCCGTTGGGTTCCATGTAGCTGACCTCCACATGGGACTTGTTGAAAGGCGGGTCGTGGGGCATTCCCACAAAAAGGCGGCACCAGGAATCTTGAATCAGAGGGTCCCGGCGGAGCTGCTCCGCCTGCTCCCAGGTGATGTCCTTGAAGGAGCCGTGGGCATCGCTGCCGGCTCGGCGGAAGTTCTCCTGCTGGTAGGAGTAGTTGATGGACGCGGCGATGGTAAACAGGGAGGTGAACAGCACTGTGGTCAGGGCGATGGCCAGCGCCGCGACGGTGTTCCGGGCCCGGGCCGCTTTCAAGGAACGAAAACCAAGCCGCCGGACACAGTTTCCGTTAGATACTTTTATCACAGCGATCACCCCCGCGTCACGATGCGGCCGTCCTCGATGCGGATAATGCGGTCGGCCATCTGGGCGATCTCCTCGTTGTGGGTAATCATCACAATGGTCTGGGCAAACTGCTGGCTGGTGACCTTCAGCAAACTCATAACATCCTGGCTGGTGCGGCTGTCCAGATTCCCAGTTGGCTCGTCCGCCAGGATGATCGCCGGCTTCGCCGCCAGCGCCCGGGCGATGGCCACCCGCTGCTGCTGGCCGCCGGAGAGGTTGTTGGGCAGGTTTTGCGGCTTGGATTCCAGGCCCAGGGTCTCAATAATCTGGTTCATGTATGCCTTGTCCGGCTGTCCGCCGTCCAGCTGGATGGGCAGGACGATGTTTTCATAGACGTTCAGCACCGGAACCAGGTTGTAGTTCTGGAACACGAAGCCGATCTTCCGCCGCCGGAAAATGGTGAGGGCTTCGTCCTTCAGGGAGGAAAGCTCCCGCCCGTCCACGGTGACGGTGCCTGATGTGGGCCGGTCCAGCCCGCCCAGCATATGCAGCAGGGTGGATTTGCCCGAACCGGACGTGCCCACGACGGCGGCAAACTCGCCCTTCTCCACCGTCAGGTCCACGCCGTCCAGGGCCCGGACCTCTGTGTCGCCGGATCCATATATCTTCCGCAGGTCATGGGTCTCCAAAATGGCCATAAAAACGCACCTCCATAAGATTAAAGTCTGTACCGTTTCCCAACGGTACAGACTTTAACACAGAAATCTTTCCAGGTTCTTTCTGAAATCTTACACTTTGGAAAGATTTCAGCTCCGGGGCAGATAGAGGGAGAAGCAGCTCCCCTGCCCCGGCCGGGAGGACACCTTGATATACCCGCCCTGCCCCTCCGCGATCTGGCGGGCCAGATACAGGCCGATCCCCACGCCCTCGGTCTCGTAGGCGGCGGGGGAGCGATAGAAGCGCTGGAATACCTTGGCCCGCTCCGCCTCCGGGATGCCGGGGCCGCTGTCTGTGACGTTGACGCGGCAGAACATATGGTAGGGGATGACCTCGACCGTGACCGTCCCGCCGGCAGGCGTGTATTTTACCGCGTTGTCCAGCAGGTTGCACACGGCCTCCGCCGTCCACTTGGGGTCAAAGACCGCGTGGGCGTCCGTGGATGCCAGCGTCAGGGCGATCCTCTTCTCTGACGCTTTGGGGATAAACTGAGCGGCCGCGTCTTCCAGCATGGGCGCCAGCGGCCCCGTCTTGGGGTGCAGGGCCAGGACGCCCGCCTCCAGCCGGGAGGTCTTTACCAGCGCGTCCACCAGAGCGCGCAGCTTTTCCACCTGACCCTCCAGGGCCGCGGCGCAGTTCCGGCCCTCCGGGGAAAGCTCCTGCTCCGACAGGAGCTGGGTATACAGCAGAATATTGGCCACCGGGGTCTTGGTCTGGTGGGAGATGTCTGCGATCAGGGTTTTGATTTTGTCCTTTTCCCCTTGGAGCTTCTGGGCGGAGACGGCGTTGGCGGCCAGATAGTGGGCAAACCGGGACTCCACGGCGGAGAGCAGGCTTTCATCGAAGTCCCGCTCCAGAAAGGTCCCCGCCATGGCTGCATCCAGCATACGGTTCAGGTTTTTCATGACGCGCCTGGCGTAAAGGCGGCCCCAGACCGCCGCCGCCAGCGCGGCCGCCGTGAAAACGGCGATAACAGCAGTGCTCCACGTCATGTCAGTTCACCGCCCAGGTGTAGCCGATGCCATAGACCGTTTTCAGAAGGCGGGGTCTGGAGGGGATGTCCTCCAGCTTGTCCCGCAGGCGCTTGACGGTAACAGACAGGGCGTTCTCCTCCACATACTCCGCGCTGCCCGGCCACACCCGCTCCAGCAGTGTCTCACGGGACAGAACGCGGCCCCGGTTTTCCACCAGGATGCGCAGCAGCCGCTGTTCCGTTTTGCTCAGTTGGATGGGCTGGCCGTTTTTACGGAACTCCATCCACTCAAAATCAAAGGAGAAGCCCTCTAATTCTACTGCGGCCGTCTGCACCGGAGTACCGCGCCGCAGCTGGGCGTTGACCCTGGCCCGCAGTACGGCCAAAGAGAAGGGTTTGGTGATATAGTCGTCCGCTCCGGATTCAAGACCATAGACGATGTCGGTTTCCAAATCGTTCGCCGTGAGCAGGATGACGGGGACACTGGAATGGCAGCGCCGTACCTCTCGCAGAAAATCAAGCCCGCTGCCGTCGGGCAGGTTGACATCCAGAATGAGCAGGTCAAACTCTTTGCAGGGCGGAAGGCTTTGCGCCTGGGATAGCGCGGTGCATAACTCCACTTGAACGCCGTTATTTTCCAGGGCAAACCGGATGCCCTGTCCTAAGACGGTGTCGTCCTCCAGCAGCAAAATGTGCTTCATCGCGGTCCTCCTATCAAGTGTTAGGTCTATCATACCCTCCTTTAGACGCTTTTTCAAGGACTTCTTATGCTGCTTGCAGGTGCTCCGCTATGACAGCTGGCCTGCGGCGTGTTTCCAAATCAGCGCAAATGGGGACGATTAGGTTATCCTGTTCAAAGACGCTGGCTTTTGTGTAAAACGCATGGAAATCCCAAAAATTACAGACAAGTTTTAATGATAAGAACAATGATTAGACAACTTTATACACTTTGTTTTTTGAGATGTTGAATCAATGCCATTTTTTGTGTTACAGTAAAATCAATACAGGTGCGGCGGGACACGGCATGGGCCGCATCTGACAAAACACAAAAAAGGAGCAATTAAAATGAAAAAGAGAGTGCTTAGCCTGAGTCTCGCCTTTGTACTCCTGGCCTCCCTGCTGGCTGGCTGTGGCAGCAAGAGCGCCACCTGGAAGGTCACTTGTCCCTGGGCTCCCTCCGGCGTGGCCGCCATGGTCAGCCAGAAGGCCGCCGCCAAGTCCACCGAGTATTCCAAGGACATCACCCTGGTAGCTGAGGCCATCAAGGGCGACGCCGCCACCGTCAACACCTGGATCATGGACACCAAGGCCAACGACACCGAGCTGGTCTTTGCGGGCGAGGGTCTGCTGTCCATTACCGCCATCCTGGACCCCGCCAAGCTGCAATTCGGTTATGAGGACTTTGTGTTCGTGGAGAACCTGTACTCCTCCGTGTTCGTCCTGTCCGCCGATGCCAAGCTGAATATCAAGAGCGTGGACGACCTGAAGGCATACGTGGAGAGCGGCAATGAGATCAGCGTGGCCGTCAACGGGGCCATGGGCTCCGAGGCGTTCCTGGCCGCCGCCCTGTTCGGCTCCATGGGCGCGGGCGACAAGCTGAAGCTCACCCCCTACCAGTCCGCCGCCGAGGCCGCCCAGGCTGTGGCCAAGGGCGAGACCAATTTCGCCGTTTCCCACCAGTCCCAGATTCTGGAGACCTATCAGCAGGGCGGCGTGTCCATCGTGTGCGCCTTTGACCAGGACGACATTACCGCCGGTCCCTTCGAGGGGGTCGAGGGCGTGGGTAAGCACGGCTATCCGTACTTCCGCAACCGCTGCTTCATCATGGCCCGCGCCGGCACCGACGCAGACAAGGTCTCCGCGCTGAAGGAACTCTACGGCAAGATCCTGGCCGATGAGGAAGTGGCCGAGTGGCTCCAGGACACCATGCTCCTGGAGGTGGACACCATGTCTGTGGAGGACGTGGAGGACCACATCGAAAATGTGAAGAACATCGTCAACGAGTATAAGGATATCGTTGCCGGTTGATTCCTGCCAACTGTCCGGGGGAATGGGGCTGTCCCCCGTTCCCCCGGATTTTTTAAACAAACAAAAGGAGGGAGATCCTGTTGAAGCAATTGATCGACCGCTTGGATGCCCGCCTGGACGCCTGGGGTGAGGCGTTAAAAGGCCGGGAGCTCCGCTTCCCGTCTGACCTGACGGCGGGGATCGTGTTTGCGTTGGTGGGGATTGCCATGCTGCTGGCGATGCCCAGCCAGGTCACCACCACCGGAGGGGACGTGGTGGATGGACGGGCCTTTCCCACCCTGCTGATGGTGGTTATGCTGGCCTGCTGCGCCGCCCTCGTCGGCAAGGAGCTGGTCAAGCTGGCCCGGAAGCAGCCTATTACATGGAAAACCATAAACCTCCTGGTGGAGGTAAAGGCCCTGGTGATTCTGGGTATTCTGCTGGTGACTTATCTGCTGTGCAAGTACACCGGGCTGTTTGTTATTGGGGCAGTGTTCTGTGTGCTGGGGTTCCTGGCGTTCTTTCGGTGCAAAAAGTGGAGCTATTATGTGATTACGCTGGCGCTGGCGGTGGGCATTTGGTGCGCTTTCCGCTTCGGTCTGGGCGTGAGTTTCTGAGGGGAGGGAACATACGATGCTGGAGTTTATCGGCCCGGCCAGCGGACTGCTGTTTACGCTGGAAAATATTTTTTGGATCAATATCGGCGTGTTTATCGGCTCGGTGTTCGCCGCCATCCCCGGACTGACGGTGATCCTGTGCGTGATCCTGTTCCTGCCCTTCACTTATCAGATGACGGCCATCCCCGGCATGATGTTCCTGCTGGGCATCTACTGCGCCGGAGGCTACGGCGGCAGCGTTTCCGCCATCCTCATCAACACCCCCGGCACGCCCCATGCCGCCGCCACCATGCTGGACGGCCACCCCCTCTCCAAGCAGGGGCGTACCAAGGCGGCGCTGAAGATCGCCCTGTACGCCTCCACCTTCGGCGGGGTGTTCTCGGCGCTGATGCTGTTGTTCCTGGGCCCCCAGGTGGCCCGGGTGGCCGCCCAGCTGGGCACCGCCGAGTATTTCATGGTGTGCCTGTTCGGCCTGACCATCATCGCCGGGGTATCCGGCAAGAGCATGATCAAGGGCATCATCTCCGCCTGCATCGGCCTGCTGCTCTCCTGCGTGGGCACCGACCCCATGACGGGCTATGACCGGCTCACCTTCGGGATCGGCCGGTTGTACATGGGACTGGATCTGGCGGTGTGCCTCATCGGCCTGTTCGCTCTGGTGGAGATTCTGGCCAAGGCGGAGCTGAAGCCGGACGCCCTCCATCTGGACGCGAAAAAGATGGAGGACAACGGGGTGATTACCAAGGACGAGTACAAGCGCATGGTGCGCCCGGTGCTGCTGTCCTCTTTGATCGGCTCTCTGGTGGGCATTATCCCTGGCACCGGGGCCTCCGAGGCGTCCTGGTTCAGCTATAACACGGCCAAGAATATGTCGAAGCACCCGGAGGAGTTCGGCCACGGCTCGGTGGAGGGCATCGCCGCCGCCGAGTCCGCCAACAACGCCGTCACGGGAGCCACGCTGATTCCCCTGCTCACCCTGGGCATACCGGGAGACGGCACAGTGGCCATCATGCTGTCCGCCCTGATGATCAACGGCCTGAACCCCGGCCTGAGCCTGTTCACCACCGACGGGGCCATCATGTACGCCATCATGCTGGGCCTGATTCTGGTGAACCTGTTCATGCTGCTCCAGGGTAAGTTCCTCACAAAGCTGTTTGCCAAGGTGGTGTCCATTCCTCAGGAAATCCTCACCCCCATTATCGTGATTTTCTGCTTTGCCGGGGCCTACTCCGTGAATAAGAACTATTTCGATGTGTCGGTGGCGCTGGTGTTTGCCATTATCGCCTGGGTGCTGCGCAAGCTGGATATGCCCGCCGTTCCCATCCTGCTGGGCATGGTGTTGGGCAACATGACGGAGACCAACTTCCGCCGGGCCCTGCACATCTCCAACGGCAATCCCGCCATCTTCTTCAGCAGTATTTACTGCATTATTTTCCTGGTTTTGATCGTTGTGGCGGTGGGTACCATCGTCCGCGGCAAACTGAATGAGCGCAAGGCGGCCCAGGCTGCCGGGAAGGAGCACTGATCTATGCCCAATAACATCATTTTCTATTTTACAGACCAGCAGCGGTGGGACACCTGCGGGTGTTTTGGACAGCCCCTGGATATCACACCCAACTTAGACGCGCTGGCCCGGGAGGGGGTCAAGTTCGATAATGCCTTCTCTCCCCAGCCGGTGTGCGGTCCCTGCCGGGCCCTGTTTCAGACGGGCAAATGGCCCACCGAGACGGGCTGCTTCCGCAACAACATCATGCTTCCCGCCAACGTCAAGACCCTGGGCAGCTATATCGAGGAGGCGGGCTATGAGACCGCCTACATCGGCAAATGGCACCTGGCAAGCGACGGCGAGCTGGAGAAGCCCCCCACCATCGACCACACCGTCACAGCCATCCCCAAGGAACTGCGGGGGGGATATACCGGTTACTGGCGAGCGGCGGACGTGCTGGAGTTTACCTCCCACGGATATGATGGCTTCGTATTTGACGAGGACAACAACCGGGTGGACTTCCAGGGCTACCGGGCGGACTGCATCAACGATTTGGCACTGCATTTCTTTGATACCTATGACCGCAAAAAGCCCTTCTTCATGACCATCTCCCAAATCGAACCCCACCATCAGAATGACCGGAAGCACTACGAGGGCCCCGACGGCTCCAAAGAGCGGTTTAAAAATTTTGTGCTGCCGGAGGATCTGAAGGCCCTGGGGGGCAACGCGGCGGAGGAGTACCCCGACTATCTGGGCCAGTGCGCCAGCCTGGACGAGAACCTGGGGCGGCTGGTACAGCGGCTGAAGGATGAGGGGCTGTATGACAATACGGTCATCATCTTCGCCTCCGACCACGGCTCTCATTTTATGACCCGCAACCGGGATGGGCATCTGAACGGCTACGACGACTATAAGCGGTCCTGCCACGACGCGGCCCTCCATGTGCCCCTGGTGATCGCGGGCGGGCCCTTCCAGGGCGGCGTGGCGGTGGAGGAGATTGTGAGCACCGCCAGCCTGCCCAAAACCATCCTGGCCCTGGCCGGAGTGGATGTGGGGGAAGCTATGATCGGGGAAAATCTCCTTGACGTGGTAGAAAAAAAGGACGATAATAGAGCCAACGAGGCCTTTGCCCAGATTTCAGAGAGCCGGGTGGGACGCTGCCTGCGCACGGCGGACTACCTGTATTCGGTCTACGCCCCCGGCGTCAACGGCGGCGAGGAGGCTGCGGCGGATGTGTACGCCGACGACTTCCTGTACGATATGGACCGGGACCCCCACCAGATGAACAACGTGGTGGCCGACCCCGCATATGCCCAGGTGAAGGCAGAGCTGCGGGAACGCCTGCTGGACTGGATTGAGCAGGCGGAGGGCGTGCGGCCTGTCATTACGGATTAGACCAAAACCCAAGGGCGGCATTTGCCGCCCTTGGGTTTCTGCCCAGGGGGGAGCATATGAGTGGGATGGATCGGAAATCAGAGGCCGTATATCTCTGGGTGCGGGCCTACATTGAGGAGAACAAGTTCTCCAATAGCTCAAAAATACCCTCGGAAAACGCCTTGAGCCGGCGGCTGTCCGTCAGCCGGGAGACGGTGCGCCGCGCACTGGACCGGCTGACCCAGGAGGGCTTGCTCCGCCGGGTGCGGGGGAGCGGCACCTATATCAACAAGGGGGCCGCCCTGTCCTGGGAGCTGGGGGGCAGCGGGGACAGGCTCAAGATTGGCCTGATTCTCCAGGGGCAGGACGGCAACGCCAATTCCAGTCTGATGGATGGGATCCGCAGCATTCTGCCTCCCGACCAGGTGGATTTGCGCACATTCCTGACAGACAATAAATTTGCCAACGAGCGCCGCTGTCTCACCGCGGTGATGGATCAGGGCTTCCGGGGCTTCATCGTGGACGGGGTGAAGGCCAGCCTGCTGAACCCCAATCTGGACTGCTACCAGCGGATCTATCAGAAGCGAATCCCGGTCATTTTCTACAACAACTATTATAAAAATCTGAAATGCCCTCGGGTAGTGGTCAATGACCCACGGTGCGCCGAAGAACTCATCGGTTTGCTGATTCGGGAGGGGCATCGGAACATTGCGGGGATATTTGTCTCCGACAACTACCAGAGCATTGAGAAATTCCAGGGGATGGCCGCCGTTCTGCAAAAAAACGGGGTGGAATACCAGGATGATTATGTCAAGTGGTGCGTTTCCGACGAGGCCCATGACGCCCGCTTCACTCGCTCCATCGACCATTTTTTGAAGCGGCTGCCCCAATGCACGGCAGTGGTGTGCTGCAATTACATGATCTACCAGTTGGTGCGGCAGGTGCTGGAGAAGCAGGGAAAACGGGTGCCCCAGGACTGCTCCCTGGTGTGTTTCGACTACTCCAACGATGACTGGGAGGAGCAGGGAGTCACGTGCTCCATCCATCAGGGCTACCGGATTGGCCAGGAGGTGGCCTCTCGGCTGATGCGGATGATCCGGAATAAGGACTGCGACGACCTGGGGTACACCTACGTGCTGGCCCCGAAGATCTACCTGGGGCGGACCGTGGGCCCCGCCCGGACGACAAAAATTTGACGAAACAAGGGAGGACGCCGCCATGCCGCCCCTGAGTATTCTCTTGAAGCCCGCCTCCAGCGCCTGCAATCTGCGCTGCACATACTGCTTTTATGCCGATGAGGCCGGGGCTCGGGCTGTGCCCAACTACGGCCTGATGTCCAATGAGGTGAGCCGCGCGCTCATTGAAAAGGCGGCTGGGGTAGCAGAGGGCTCCATCTCCTTCTTGTTCCAGGGCGGTGAGCCCACCCTGGCAGGGCTGGATTTTTTCCGGGATTTTGTCGCCCAGGCGGGACAGAGGATCCCGCGAGGGGTGGCGGTGCGGTACGCCATCCAGACCAACGGCACCCTGCTGGATCGGGATTGGAGCTGCTTCTTGCGGGAAAACCACTTCCTGGTGGGCCTTTCCCTGGACGGGAACCGGGCCTGCCATGATAGGTTCCGCCGGGACGGGCAGGACAAGGGCACCTACGATAAAGTGCTGCGGGCTGCCCGTCTGCTGGAGGAGGACGGAGTAGAATTCAACGTTCTCACTGTGGTGACCGGCTATCTGGCCCGGCATATCCGGAAGGTGTTCACGACCCTGTGCGGGGCGGGCTTCCGCTTCCAGCAGTATATCCCTTGCTTAGACCCCCTGGAGGGAGAGCGGGGCGGAGAGGACTACTCCCTCACTCCGACCCGGTACGGGGAATTTCTGAAAACGCTGTTCGATCTGTGGTACGGCGAGCTGGAGCAAGGGCGGTACTGGTCTATCCGCTATTTTGACAACCTGCTGTGGATGCTGGCCGGACACGCCCCGGAGCAGTGTTCCATGGTGGGGTGCTGCGGGCCCCAGTATCTTGTGGAGGCGGATGGGAGCGTCTACCCCTGTGACTTCTACGGGCTGGATCAGTTCCGGCTGGGAAATATCCTACAGGATACCTGGGCGGAGCTGGATAAAGCCAGAGAGGAGCTGGGCTTCATCCGGCAGTCCCAGCAAGTTCCGGCGGAGTGCCGGGAGTGCCAATGGTATTTCCTGTGCCGCAATGGCTGCCGCCGGGACCGGCTGGAGGGGGCGGATGGGTTGGGGCGGAATTACTACTGCGGGGTCTACCAGGATTTTTTCGCCTATGCCCTGCCGCGCCTGCAGCGGGCGCTGGTTCTGTTAAAACCTATGTGATATGGCTCTGGTTGCCAGCGCTGTGTGCGCCATCTGCGGGATCGGCAGCAGCGTGAGGTGAATCATGTGCTTTCCGCACTTGTATTGCTGCGCTTTTTATGCTATAAATAAGTTTATAACATATGTAACACATCTTGAGCATAAGGAGCAACCTTGTGGGGCTTAATTTGGAGAAACAAAAAAAACTGGCCTATGTAGCCAGGAGATACTACTTGGATGACCAAAAACAAAGCGATATTGCCCAGGAGTTGGGAGTGTCCCGCCCGCTGATCAGCCGGATGCTGTCCGAAGCCCGGGAACTGGGCATTGTGGAGATTACAGTTCATGAGCCGGGGGCCCAGTCGGCCAGGCTCATGGACCGGTTGCGGCTGTCTGGGTCCATCCATGGCGGCGTGCTGGTGGAGGACGGCGAGGACAATGACGCCACCAACCGGCTGCTGTCCCAGGGGGCGGTGGAGCTGCTGGGACAGCTGGGGGCCCGGCGACTGGGAGTGGGCTGGGGGTATCTAATCGGCCAGCTGGTGACCTGGCTGGAGGAGAATCCCCAGCTGGACAGCAGCGTCACCGATATCTGTCCCCTGGTGGGCAACGCCAGCATCCCGGCCCGGAATTACCAGTCCAACGAGACGGTACGGGTGATGGCCCAACAGCTGGGGGCCTTCCCCCATTTTCTCTACCTCCCGGCTCTGCCGGAGAGCTTGGAGGAAAAACAGGTGCTGTGCTCCACTGAGGTTTACCGCCAGATCTACCAGCAGTGGGAGCAGTTGGACACGGCGCTGGTCAATATCGGGGACTACCCCTCCAGCCCCGACTTTGCCTCCCTGGTTCGATACGGCGGCTTGCTCCAACGCCAGCGGGCCTGTGGACGGATGCTGGTCTACTATTTCAACGAGACGGGGACGGTGATTCAATCGGAACAGGACTTTGCCATCCAAATCCCCATTGACACCCTCCGGCGGTGTCCCAATATCATTGGGGTGTGTTCTGCTAACACCAGCGTGAAGGCGTTGGAGGGTGCGCTGAGGACAGGAGTGTTCACCCATTTGGTGGCCCGGGCTGAGCTTGTAAAAGGATTGCTCGCAAGGAAGTAGTATTTGTAACACTCTGAATCGTGCTGACGATTCAGGGTGTTAATTTTTTGTCTATTTTGCACAGACGATAAGTGATTAAACTGTGTAAAATAGGGGAAATGCCGTTTGGTGCTGACTTATGTTACAGAGCGTGGTATTGTTGTTGCACGGACATAACAAAACAAAATTTTGGAGGTGAGATGAGCATGACAAAAGCCGAACTTGCAGCGCGGCTGAAACACGCCTACGCATCGGTGCTGTCGGCGGAGGCCGAACTGACGGAAATCGACTCCCGATTTGGCGACGCCGACCACGGTTTGACAATGGCCAAGATCGCGGGGGCGATCGACCGTGCGGTGACCAGTCGGAGGGCGGCATCCGCTTTATGCTGGACGACGCGGCCATGGCTGTTATGACGTTGAATGGCGGCAGCGCGGTCCCCCTGTGGAACACCTGGCTGGACGGGTTGCAGGAGGACGCCCCGGAGGGAGACGAGATCAACGTAGAGGGGCTGAAGGCCATTTTTGCCAAGGCGTTGGAGGAGCTGGACGATATGTCCGGGGCAAAGGTGGGAGACAAGACCATGATGGATGCCCTGATTCCCGCCAGCAATATCATTGCCGCCTATCAGGGGGGCAACGAGGCCGAGCTGCTGTCCCTGGCCGCTCAAGCGGCCGTCCAGGGGGCGGAGGACAGCAAGGGGTTTGTGTCCAAATTCGGCCGGGCCAAGAGCTACGGGGCCCAGACCATCGGCACCCCGGACGCCGGGGCGGTGTCCATGTCCTATTTCTTCCAGGGTTTGGCGAAGGCTTAAAATTTTGAAGGAGAGGTATGTTCCATGAAAATGAAGAAATTTATCAACGCTCCCGAGACCATCACTGACGAGGAGCTCGTCGGCCTGGGGCTGGCCTGGCCCGATATTCTGGACGTGGACGGCCACCTGGTCATCAGCAAGGACCTGGCCAACGCTGACCGAGTTACGATCGTCACCTACGGCGGCTCCGGCCATGAGCCCGCTCAGGCCGGATTTGTGGGCAAGGGTATGTTGGACGTTCAGGCGGTAGGCGACATCTTCGCCGCCCCCAACGGCCAGCTGGTATTCGACGCCATGAAGCTGGCGGACAAGGGCCACGGCGTATTGCTGCTCACCCTGAACTATGCGGGAGACCAGCTGGCGGGCAAGCAGGCCATGAAGCTGGCGCAGAAGGCGGGGCTCAACGTGCGCCAGGTGGTCACTGGCGAGGAGATTCAGTATGACCCCAACGGCGAGGACAACAAGCGGGGGCTTGCCGGGGCGGTGGCCCTGTACCACATCGCGGCGGCGGCCCGGGAGGGCAAAAGTCTGGACGAGGTGGCCGCCATTGCCCAGCGCTATGCCGACAGCATGGCCTCCGTCACCGTCAAGTCCACCGACGCCACCCACCCTCAGAACGGTATGTCCTTTGGCGACCTGGGCGAGACCGACCTGATGGAAATCGGCGCGGGCCAGCACGGCGAGGGCGGCGGCATCCGGGTGGCCATGATGTCCGCCAAGGACACCGTGGCCACCGTGGCGGACGCTCTGTCCAAAAAGCTGAAGCTGGCGGCGGGGGACAAGGCGTTCGTCATGATCAACGGCTGCGGCGCCACCACCATGATGGAGATGAAGGATACCGTGGAGTTTCTGAAGGCCAAGGGCGTGGATGTGGTGGCCAGTATGGTGGGCGAGATTCTCACCGTGCAGGAGGCGGGCGGCTTCCAGATGAACATCGCCAAGTGGGACGAGGAGTTCATCCGCCTGTGGAACACCCCCTGCCATACCCCCGCCTACAGCAAGGAGTAAGCTATGGCTGACAACATCGGCAACAAGGCGGCCCACGACTACCATCTGGACGTGCCCGCCCCCCAGGAGGGCTTTTATGTCAAGGGGAACGCCCACTGCGCCTGGGGAATGAAGAACCGGTTGGCCCGGATGTTCCGTCCCCAGTCGGGCAACACCGTTATGCTGGCCTTTGATCACGGATACATCATGGGACCCACCGCCGGGCTGGAGCGTATCGACTTGGTGATCCCGCCCCTCATACCCTATGTAGACGTGCTCATGGGCACCCGGGGAGTTATTCGCTCCTGCATTTCCCCCGTCGTTCCGGCGGCGAAATGCGTCCGGGTGACCTACGATTCCACAGTTCTCTACGATGATATGTCCAACGGCGGCGGCATCGACAGCGCCATTGAGATGAACGCCGACTGTATGGCGGTGCAGACCTTCATCGGTTCTCCCGGCGAGAGCCGCTCCCTGGAGCTTCTGGCCCGGACTGCCGACGCGGGGAGCCGGTACGGAATCCCCACCCTGGGGGTGGTGGCCGTGGGAAAGGAGATGGAGCGCACGGAGAAGTTCTTCCTGTTGGCCACCCGGGTACTGGCGGAGAACGGGGCCAATGTGGTCAAGAGCTACTACTGCGACGGCTTCGAGCGGGTGGCGGCGGCCTGCCCCGTGCCCATCGTCATCGCGGGCGGCAAGAAGCTGCCGGAGCCGGAGGCCCTGGAGATGGCCTACCGGGCGATCCAGGAGGGGGCGCACGGGGTGGACATGGGCCGGAACATCTTCCAGTCCGACTCTCCCGCCGGTATGGCCCAAGCCATCGGCAAGGTGGTGCATGAGGGCTATACCCCGGCTCAGGCCTACGAGGTCTATCAGGAAGTAAAAAACCAGCGGTAAGCAAAAGGAGGAAAAAGTATGTCCGCTGAGTATATGCACATCGGGATTCCCATTACCAACCGCAAGCCCAATATGGTCTACAACGAGGGGGCCAAGTTCTGGGTGAGCTGCGTAGACGACTACGACTACAAAATCGAGTACTTGAAATTTGAGGAGGGCACCCCCTTCCCGGAGGAGATTCACCGCCACCCCCACGTGGCCTACAAGGTGGACGACCTGGAGAAGTACGTCGCCGACGCGGACAGTGTAATCTGCGGTCCCATGGAGGCCAACGAAAAGGGCGACCGGCTGGCTTTTGTTTGGAAGGACGGCGCGATTCTGGAACTATATCAGGAGGCGTGACGGAGCCGGCCCGCGCAGGGAAATGTCTGAAAAGCTTTAGAGAGCACCGGGCAGGAGGTTTGGCCTCCCTGCCCGGTGCTTTTGACGGCTTCTTGCGTTGGGGCGGCTCATGCAGCTCATGCAGCTCATGAAGTTTCCCATGGAGACGTATAAATCCGGGATTCCCTATCCTCGGGTAGAACCCGCCTGGTACTCCTTGGGCGTCATCTTCATATACCGCTTAAATACTTTGGTGAAATAATAAGCGTTGTCGTAGCCCAGGATATGGGACACCTCGTACACCATATGCTTTCCGTCCCGGAGCAGGGCGCAGGCGTATTTTACCTTGGTGGCGTTGACGTAGTCCATAAAGTTTTGCCCCAGCTGGCGCTTGAAGATGCTGGAGAGGTAGTTGGGGGTGATGCCGATGGCGGCCGCGGCGTCCTGCACCAAAACCCGCTCCAGAATGTGGGAATCCACATACTGTCTGGCGGCGGCTACGTAGTCCGCCTTGCCAATGGACTGGGACCAGGTCAAAAAGGGCCGGGGGGAGAGGGCGTGCTCTCGCCGGAGCAGCTCCACCTGGGGGCGCAAATCCATCAGCTCCGGCCCGGAAAGCACCCCGGTGGACAGTACGCTCAGCCTCATCTGGGAGATGTCCCGGAAGGCGGCGGACAGCCGGGCTTGGAACTGGGCAATGGGCGTGGCGTCCTCCAGCCCCCAGAGGAAAAACACCGTGGCGCCGCCCGAGCCGGGGGGCAGCGGGGTGAAGCCAAGGCCCTGAAACACTTTCTGTGCCGCGTCCAGGGCCAGGTTCCGATGAAAGCTGAACAGGCGTTGACGCTCCTCCTGGGTAAAGGAGCCGATGTTGGGGATGGCGGAGGGGTCCATCACCAGCAGGACGGCAGCGCAGCGGCGGGCCGCCCCCAGCTCCTCCAAGGCGGCAATGGCCCGTTCCGCCTCATATCCGCCCTCGGGGGAGAGAAGGCGAGCGGCATGGCGAGCGGCGGCCTCCGCGGGGCTGTCGCCCTGCCCAGAGGAGGGAGCGCCTGCGCAGAGCCTGCGGCGCTTTTCACACTCATCCATGGCCCGCCGGAGAGCGTGGGCCAGCTTCTCTTCGTCCAGGTCAATTTTCAGCAGGTAGTCCACCGCGCGATTTCGAAGGGATTGCTGGGCCATGTGGAAATCCTGGTGGTTGGTGAGCATGACAAACACCATTTCCGGATACCGCTGGGCGCAGACCTCCAGCAGCTCCAGCCCGGTGAGCAGGGGCATATTGATGTCGCAGATTACGATATCGGGGCGGTGGGTTTCCGCCAGCTCCAGCGCCTGCTGTCCGTTGCGCGCGGCGCCGCATATGGCGCAGCCCAGCCGGTCCCAGCTGAGCATGGACTGTAAGCCGGACAAGATGATGGGCTCATCATCGGCCAATAAGACGCGGTACATAAGCTACCTCCTATCCTTCGCCGGGAGCGTTGATTTCCTTGCCGATTCTCACAGATACCCTTGTGTATTCGCCCGGCGTGCTGTCGATGGTCAGCCCGGCTCCCTTGCCGTAGGCCAGCTTCAGCCGCCGGTTCACATTACCCAGGCCGATGCCCGTCATGGAGGATTTATCCGCCCCGTCCCGGGATTGGAGCACGGCGGCGGCCTGCTCCGCTGTCATGCCCACGCCATTGTCGGTGATGGTGAGCACCAGGAAGTCCGCCTCCTCGAAGGCGTCCACCGTGATGACGCCCAAGGAAGCTTTGGGCGCTACACCGTGGAAGATGGCGTTTTCCACCAAGGGCTGAAGGGTGAATTTGATAATTTGGTACCGCTGCAGCTCCTCCGGTACCTGGCAGTGGTACTCAAAGGCGCCCATGTAGCGGATGGATTGGATGCTGACGTAGTCGTCCAGCAGGGCCAGCTCCTCCGTCAGAGTGATTTTGTCCGACACGCCTTTGCTGATGTTTCGCAGCAGGTTCACCAGGCTTTTCACCATCTTCTCGATGCCGATGTTCTTCTGCACCACCGCCATCCATTGCACGGAATTCAGGGTGTTGTAGAGAAAGTGGGGGTTCACCTGGGACTGGAGCAAGTCCATCTCGATTTTGGCCCGCTCATCGTGCAGCGCAATGGTTTCGGACAAAAGCTGTTGGAAGCCCAGCCCCAGCTCATTGAGCCGCGCGCCGATCTCTCCCATCTCGCTGCGGGGCTTTTCCAGCTCCGGGTCAAAGGAGTAGTCGTTCATGGCGATGCGGTTGATTTTCTCGGTGATGCGGCGGATGGGGGTGGTGATATAGTGGGTGAGCAGAATGAGTACAAAAATTGCGATGAGCACAATCATCAAAATCACGGTCACTGCGGAGAATAGGATGTCGTGGTTGGCGGCCTGGAGCTGGGTTTGATTGACGCAGCTGGACAGCACCAGCCCCCCGGTGTGCAGCGGGTGGTTTTGCAGGGAATAGGTCACGCCGGCGTACTCAAATTCGTCGCCCTGGGCGGCCTGAGGGGAAAGGGCGTCCACAAGCGGGGCGGCTCTGGCGGTGGTGAGCCGGTCTGCCGCCGCCGTCTGGACAAAAAAGAGGTTCAAATCATTGTAGGGAGCCAGCACGTCGGTGACGATGTTGCAGCTCAGTTCAATATAGATATAGCCCAGCTGGTTGGAGGCGTAGCCGTATACCGGGGAGAACAGCGCCAGGCAGTCGGCTCTGTGAGGGGTTAGGGAGGGGGACAGCCGCCATGAGCCGGACTGCCCGCCCTGCTTCCAGGCCTGGAACTGCTCCGAGCAGAGCAGGTTGGACAAATCCCGCAGGCCGCCCTCATAGGCGGTAACGGCGCTGACATATATGCCGTCCTCGTTAAACACCACCAGGCGGTTGATGTAGCTGTCGATGGAGGAGGTGCGCAGATAGACGTTGATGGCGTTCTGGGCCTTGAGGGCGGCGGCCGTTGCCCTGGGCGTGCCGGGGATTTGGTTCAGAGCGTCGATGACCCGGCCGGAGTTGCCGCAATAGGTTTGGAGGGTGTGCGCCGGTGACAGACAGTCGTTCAGCCGGGCGGCAATCGTCCCTGCGTTCAGGTCGTCAATCTGGGTTATCTTATCGGAGATAATCCTCTGCATATATTGATAGAGGTATAGGCTGCTGGCAAGCCCTACGGCCACCACGCACAGCACAGTATACAAAATGATTTTGGTACGGATGCCCCAGTAGCGCTTTCTCCTCATACGGCCCGCCTCCTCATGCTGTGATGATCTCACGGTGGTTAAAGTATACCGCATTCCCTGGGGGTCACGCAATCCACCATTGTAGGATTTTAATACTTTCGAGAATTTTTCAGCTTCTGGGGATGGAGATGGCAAGATTCGTAATAGCTTTGTGTAGTTTTGGCCTTTTACACCTTGCGGGCCGCCGGCTAAAATATAAGCAGGAACACCGGTTGAAGATTGAAGATCAAAATTGTAATGAGGAGTGGAAACAATGAATTTGAAAAAAGTGTTGTCTCTTGCCCTGGCGGGCGCAATGTGCCTGAGCCTGCTGGCCGGCTGCACCGGCGGCGCCCCCAATCCCACCACAACCCCCGCCCCCGCAAGCAATCCCCCGGCCGAGCAGAGCGAAGCGCCCAGCCAGCCCGCCGAGCCCGCCGAACTCACCGGCACGCTGAAGGTGGCCATGTGGGATATGACGGCCGACCCCATTTTTGCCTCCGTGATCGATGCTTTTAAGGACGCCAACCCCGGCGTCACCATCGAGCCCATCGACATCCCCTCCGCCGACTACGGCACCAAGCTGTCCGTTATGCTCAACGGTGGCAGCGATGTGGACGTGTTCTGGGTTAAGGATGCCGACACCATCTATCCCATCGCCAAGCGGGGACAGATGGCCGACATGAGCTCCTACATCACACGGAACGGCTTGGATCTGGGCATTTACAACGGCCAGGCCGAGGACTTCAACATCGACGGCAAGCAGATTGGTATGCCCTTCCGCACCGACTACTACGTGCTGTTTTACAACAAGGACATCTTTGACGCCGCCGGCGTGGAGTACCCCTCCAACGACATGACCTGGGCCGAGTTCGAGGAGCTGGCCAAGAAGGTGACTATGGGCGAGGGCGTGGATAAGAAGTACGGCGCATTCTTCCACACTTGGCAGGCCTGCGTGGAGAACTGGGGCGTTCAGGATGGGGAGCACACCATCATGGACACCGACTACAGCTTCTTCAAGCCCTACTATGAGATGGTTCTGCGGATGCAGAACGACGACAAGACCTGCATGGATTACGGCACCGTGAAGACCGCGAACCTCCATTACAGCGGCGTGTTCTCCGACGGCTCCGTGGCCATGATGCCCATGGGCACTTGGTTTGCCGCCACCATGATCGACAAGATTAACAAGGGCGAGAGCTCCGTCAACTGGGGTATCGCCACCCTGCCCCATCCCGAAAATGTGGAGGCCGGCTACGTGGTGGGCGCCACCACTCCCATCGCCGTCAACTCCGCCAGCCCCAACCAGGATTTGGCCTGGGAGTTCGTGAAGTTCGTCTGTGGCTCTGAGGGCGCGGCCATTGTGGCCAGCCACGGCGGCGTGCCTGCCCTGCTGGACGACGCCACCCTGAAGGTAATCGCCGGGGTGGACGGCTATCCCGAGGGTGCGCTGGAGGCCCTTGCGGTGAAGAATATCTGCCGGGACCGTCCCATCGCCGACAAGGTATCCGAGGTCAATCAGATGCTGGGCGAGGTGCACAGCCTCATCATGCTGGGCGAAGTGAGCGTTGACGAGGGCCTGGCCGACATGGGCGAGCAGTCCAAATCCATTCAGGGCTAATTCTGAACAAGCTGTGATTCTAAGGGGCAGGACGCTGGTCCTGCCCCTTTCCACATTCCGGAAAAGGAGGAAAAACAGATGGCGGTTAAGGAAAAGGCGGGCCGAAAGTCTCCGCCTGCGCCCAAGGGCGGCATGACCCTGAGGCAGCGGCGGACGCTGATGGGCCTGTCCTTCATTACTCCCAACTTCATTGGCTTTTTTGTGCTGAACCTGATTCCAATCCTGTTTGCCCTGCTGCTGTGCTTTAACAAGTGGGACGGCTTCAACCCCATGGAGTTTGTGGGGCTGGAGAATTTTAAGTACATCTTCACCCACAAGGTGTTCCAGCAGGCGGTTTGGAAGACCCTGATCTTCACCGTGTTCTCCGTGGGCGTCACCATGCTGCTCTCTCTGGGGCTGGCGGTGCTCATCAACCAAAAGCTGAAGGGCATCGGTATTTTCCGTACCGCCATTTTCTTCCCCTATGTGGCCTCGGTGGTGGCGGTGGCCGCTGTGTGGCAGATGCTGTTCCAAAAGGACATGGGTCTGATCAACGAAATTCTTCGGTTCTTCGGCGTCACGGATGTGCCCGGGTGGTTCGCCACCACCCAATGGGCGCTGCCCGGGGTGATCATCGTGAACATCTGGAAGAATATGGGCTATTACATGATTATTTACCTGGCGGCTCTCCAGGATGTGCCCACCTCTCTGGTGGAGGCCGGGATGATTGACGGGGCCAACGCCTGGCAGCGGTTCTGGCACATCAAGTGGCCCCTGCTGCGCAACGCCACCTTCTTCGTGGTGATGATGCTCACCATCAACAGCTTCAAGTCCTTCGACCTGATCTACGCCCTCACCGAAGGCGGGCCGGGCACGGCCACTACCCTGCTGTCCCAGTATATTTACAACCAGTCTTTTATTTCCTGGGACTACGGCCGGGCGAGCGCGGCGGCCATGGTGCTGTTTGCCATCGTGGCGGTGATTACCCTGTTCCAGTTCCGGCTGGAAAAGAAATTCTCGGAATGATTGAGGAGGGAGCCTTATGCTGAACAAAATACCCACATGGAGAAAAGTGCTTCTGTATGCGGTTCTCATCCTGATTTGCTTGATTACGCTGCTTCCCCTGGTGTGGATGCTCAGCGCGTCGCTGAAGCTGGACAAGGACGTGTTCCGCATCCCCATCGAGTGGATTCCCAGTGACCCGGCCTGGAGTAACTACCAGCGCATTTGGGACCAGGTGCCCATGCTGCGCTTTACCTTTAACACCTTCAAGATTACCATCATCACCACCTTGATTCAGGTGTTTACCTGTTCCTTCGCCGCCTATGGCTTCGCCAAGTGCCAGTTTAAAGGCCGCAACCTGCTGTTCCTGATCTACGTGGCCACCATCGCCGTACCCTGGCAGGTGTATATGCTGCCCCAGTACACCATGATGAACAACGTATTTCACATGGTGGACACCCACGCCGTGCTGATTCTGCTCCACTCCTTTGACGCCTTCGGCGTGTTCCTGCTGCGTCAGTTCTGTATGGGGATACCGAATGAGCTTCTGGAGGCCGCCCGCATCGACGGACTCAGCGAATACGGCATTTACCGCAAGATCGTCCTGCCCCAGATGGGGCCGTCCATCGCCACCCTGGTGATCTTCACCTTTGTGAGCAACTGGAACGACTTCATGGGGCCCATGATCTATCTGAACAGCACCGAGCTGAAGACGGTGCAGTTAGGCATCCGGATGTTCATGGGCCAGTACTCCACCGAGTACGGCCTGATTATGGCGGCCTCCGTGGTGTCCCTCATCCCGGTGGTCATCGTGTTCCTCATCTTCCAGAAGCAGTTTGTCCAGGGCATCGCCACCAGCGGGCTGAAGGGGTGAGGGCTATGGCGTGTTTCGAGCTGCCCATCCATCAAAATCCCCTGCGCACCCGGAAGGATGTGGAGCGCGCTCTGTTGCAACTGTTGGAGCCTGTAAAGGGCCGCTTCACCGCCGGGAACGCCGGGTTGAAGCTGGGCGCCCACGCCGCCCACTACGGGGAGGGGTCTGCCCGGATGGAGGCCTTTTCCCGGATGCTGTGGGGGCTGGGGCCCCTGTGGGCCGGAGGGGGCGGGGCGGAATACCTGCCTCTGTTCCGGGAGGGGCTGGTGAACGGCACCGACCCGGCCCACCCCGCCTACTGGGGTAAGCCCTTCGACTGTGATCAGAAGGTGGTGGAGATGGCGGCCATCGCCACTACCCTCATGCTGTGCGGGAAACGAATGGAGTTCACCTCCCGGGAGGCGGAGAACATCCGCCGCTGGCTGGCGGGGGCGGATGGGCTGAGGCTGCCGCAAAACAACTGGCTGTTCTTCCGGGTGCTCATCCAGGCCGCCTTTCGGCGGATGGGCTGGGACAGGAACGAGACCCAGCTGGCGGAGGATCTGGCCAAGCTGGACAGCTGGTATCTGGGGGAGGGCTGGTACTGCGACGGCGAGCCCACCCAGATGGACTACTACATCCCCTTTGGAATGCACTACTATGGCCTGATCTACGCCTGGGCCATGGAGGGGGAGGACCCGGAGCGGGCCAAGGTATTCAAGGAACGGGCGGCAAAATTTGCCCCGGACTTTCTCTACTGGTTTGAGGACAGCGGACGGGCGGTGCCCTTTGGCCGCAGCCTGACCTACCGCTTTGCCCAGGGGGCGTTCTTCTCCGCCCTGGCCCTGGCGGGGGTGGAGGCGGTGCCCTGGGGCGTGATGAAGTCCAGGGTGCTGGGCAACCTGCGGGACTGGTTTGCCCAGCCCATCTTCACCGACGGCGGGCTGCTCACCGTGGGCTACGCCTACCCCAACCTGTTCATGAGCGAGAATTACAACGCCCCCGGCTCCCCCTACTGGGCCTGCAAGGCTTTTCTCTGCCTGGCTTTGCCGGAGGAGCACCCCTTCTGGACGGCAGAGGAAGCTGTCCCCCCGCTGGAGCCCTTTCACGCCATCCCCGCCGCCCGGATGCTGGCGGCCCGGGACGGGAGCCAGGTCCAGGTGTTTCCCGCCGGGCAGCACTGCGTCAACGAGCTGGGGCACTGCGCCGCCAAGTATGAGAAGCTGGTGTACTCCAGCCGATTCGGCTATAGCGTCCCCCGGGGGGACTCTCTGGAGGAGGGAGCCTTTGACGGCTGTCTGGCCGTCTCCGAGGCGGGGCAGAACCGCTGGCGGATGCAGCGGGGCTTTGAGGACTTCCGGCTGGAGGGAGACCGCTATTGGCGGCGGTTCTCTCCCATGCCCGGCGTGACGGTGGAGGTGACGGTGACGCCGGACTTCCCTGCCCACCGGCGGGACTATGTTGTCACCACTGACCGGCCCATCGACCTGGCGGACGGCGGCTTCGCCATCCCCGCCGAGGACGGGGACGGACGGCCCCTCACCCCGGATATGGAGGAGTGGGGGCCCCAGAGCGTGGCGGTCCGCGCCCCCTGGGGGACCAGTGCCATCCGCTGCCTGTCCGGCGGCGGGGAGCCGGTGCTGGTAAAGGCCTGGCCCAACACCAACCTGCTCCACCCGCTCACCCGCATCCCCACCCTCCGGCTGTCCCTGCCGGCGGGGACGCACCGCTTTGCCACCCTGGTGACGGGGGCGATACCCAAGGTCTGAGCGGGCGGGCCGATATTGTCAATTTTAAAAGGAGGGCATTACCATGGACAGAGAAACGGCGGAGCGTTCCAATGAGGAATGGCTGAACGGCGTATATGAAAAGCTGCTGGTCAAAATGAAGGCGGAGTGCCGGCGGGTGGGGACCGACATCCCCTACACCACCGGCGAGGACGGGATGTATCACGACATCCTGGAGACACCCTACGGAAAGACGCCGGACGGCGAGCCCTACCTGGGCAACTGGACCAACGGTTTTTGGCCGGGGATGCTGTGGCAGATGTACCACGCCACCGGGGATGAGGCGTACAAGACCGCCGCCCAGGGGGTGGAGAAGCGGCTGGAGGTGGTGCTGGAGGACCCGGAGGCGGTGGGCCACGACCTGGGCTTCATGTTCCTCCAGTCCTCCGTATCCAACTACCGGGAGACCGGGGACCGGGAGGCCCGCCGCCGGGCCCTTCTGGCCGCGGCGGAGCTCACCGCCCGATTTAACCTGGACGGAAAATTCATCCGCGCCTGGCCCGGTCCGCGGGACAGCCAGCAGGGCAAGCGGATGGGCGGCGGGGACATCCGGGGCTGGATGATCATCGACAGCATGATGAACCTGCCTCTGCTGTACTGGGCCTCTCAGGAGCTGGACGACCCCCGCTTCGCAAAAATCGCGGTCAGTCACGCCAGAAGTGCCCAGCAGCACATCGTCCGCCCCGACGGCAGCTGCAACCATATCGTGGCCTTTGACCCGGACACGGGGGAATACGTCAACAACCCCGGCGGTCAGGGCTACAAGCAGGGCTCCTCCTGGAGCCGAGGCCAGTCCTGGGCGGTGTATGGCTTCGCCCTGAGCTACCGCCACACCAAAGACCCGTCCTTCCTGGACACCGCCAAGCAGTGCGCCCACTACTGCATCGCCAACATGGCCGTCACCGATTGGCTGCCCCTGGTAGACTACCGCCAGCCCGCCCAGCCGGTAAAATATGATTCCACCGCCGGTATGATTACCGCCTGCGGCCTGCTGGAGATCGCCAGCCATGTGGATGAGAACGAGGCCCGGTTCTATACCGAGGCGGCCTATCGGATTCTCCGGGCCTGCGAGGTCAGGTTTGCCAGCTGGGACCCGGAAAAGGACTCCATCCTCACCGGCGGCACCTATTTCTATCACGACCCCAGCGGGGAGAACACCGAGCTGCCCATCATTTACGCGGATTACTTTTTCATCGAGGCTGTTCTGCGCCTGAGAGGGAGCGAGCTGTTTGAGTGGTGAGAACGGCCGGACGGTATAGAGAGCAAAAGACCGCGGCGTGAGAAAACTGTGATAAAGAGACCCCAAAATCCCCGGTATCAGGTGATATCGGGGATTTTCGTATGTTCAGGGAGATGCCTGGGGCTATGGGCTGCGGCAGAGTCAATGCCCGCGCTGATTTCGCGTGGACGGGATGGGGCCCATCAGCCCCCTGGTCAGGGCTGAAATTCCAGCGTGACGGTGCCCTGAACCGGGATCAGCGCCCGGTACAGGGTGTCCGGCCAGCATTTGCGTAGATGGGGATCCTGAACAGGTATGGCTTCCACCGCCGGATCACCGGAGCCCACCAGGCGGATGGAGCCCGCCGGAGTGGTCAGTGCGCCGTCCCGCCAGACAGGCCGCTGGGCGAACATGAGGGACAGCACGGCCGGCTCGCTGCCCTCATAGTGGTCGACAACTGTAAGCCGCTTGTTCCGGTCCAGCGCCACCCGCCGGGTGTAGGAGAACCCGCCGCCCGGATAGGCCGGGGACAGCTCCAATTCAATACCGTATACGTTCCTATCCTGGAGCAGCGTCACGCCGGCGGGGGCGTATTGCTTTCCGTCGCCCTGGACGCGCCCGCCGATGGTGGGCAGGTTGTGCCAATCGGAGCGCATGGTCCAAATGGAGAACCGCTCCGGGGAGAAGGTCTTGGCGGTGTAGGTCTCCACCCCCACGTCGATGAGCAGGGGCTGGCCCTTGCAATAGACGATGAGGCTGCCGGCGTCGCAGTGGCCGTGGCTGACGCCGTTGTGGCCTGCCCGCAGGGAGACGCACCAGGTCTCGTCTCGGGCAATCCACAGCCCGGTGCTGGGGTAAAACACCTGGGGCTCCGGCGGCGCGGGAGGGGCGGGCTGTGCAAGCGCCTGAGCGCACAGGGCGTCAAGCAGGCGCTCGAAAAGGCTTTTGCTGTCGGGCAGGTCCCGGGTCTCCCGGCGGGACACGTCCGAGGCCGCCAGCGCCTGGAGGCGGGGGGCCCGGGTGCGCCGGCTAAAGAGGGCTTCCCCCGCTCCCCGCAGCCCGGCCTTGGGTATACAGTCGGCAAAATTGAGGTAGTAGTCCCCGTCCACATGGACGTTGACAATGTACTCGGCGATGTTTCGGAGCTTTTCCTCCTGAAACAGAGGGGTGAAGTGGCCGCCGGAGACCCGGTCCAGCACGTCCAGCGCCCCCCACAGAGTGATGCCCGCGTGGTGGTAATACTCCGCGCCCTCTTCACAGCAGCCGTCCGGGCCGTAGCCGTTGAGGAAGCAGTCCAGGCTGTAGGCGGCCTGGTCCACCACCCGGCGCTTTACCTCCTGAGCGTACCCGGAGGTGAACACGGTGAGCAGCACGTTCTGGGTGCACCAGGAGGTCCAGTTGTTCACCGGCTCGTCCCCGCTGCCCATCCACCAGAAATGGTCGCGGAGGTAGGGGGACACCACCCGGAGCTCCGTCTCCCGGCGGATGCGCCGGCACAGCCCGGGGGCGGCCTTCTCCAGCTCGGGCTCCAGCAGCGCCCGGATGAGGGAGAGATTGGCCGCTGTCTCGCAGGCAAACAGGTCGGGCACCGGCCGGTCTGAATCGGGCAGGGGCAGGGGGGTGGTGTCCCGGATGTAGCTGTTGTGGGCGGGAAGCTGCCAGCCGCTCTCCTCACACACGGCCCAGATGCCGTCGATCAGGTCGTCCAGGAACCGGCCCTGGTGCTCGGCACACTCCGCCAGGGCCAGGGCGCACAGGGCCTGCTGCCGGGGGTGGCATTTGCTCTCATAGCGGGTGCGGTCTCCGGTGCGGGAGAAGGACAGGTAGTCGCCGCAGGTCAGCACAGGCCAGCGGTAGCCCAGGTACTCCTCTCCCCGGCGGACCAGCGCCGCGCGGGTGGTCTCCGGCAGACCGCCCCAGACGGCGCGGTCGCCGGCCCCCGGCAGCGCCAGGTCTGATAAGTGCTCCGGCAGCGTAGACAGATATTCCCGTATCATATTCAGCCTCCTGTACAGATCGGTGTTTTGAGGTGGGGGCCGCGTTCGTGTAGTTTTTCCGCGGCAAAGTGCCGGGAGGGATGTGTATAATCTTTAAGATGATTATACACGGTAAGGCCGCCGATTGCAATTTATATGTGAGCAATTTCACTGTGTGCAGAGGCGAAAAGGAAGTCTAAATGGGGGAACAGGTCAAAGCATTGCTGTTCTATCGTGGAAAGCAATCCATCCAGGCGTGAGGTATAGGGAACTTTGGCTGATGAAGTAAACCTGTTTGTGAGGATTGCGGGATTCTCCGCGTGGTGTCCCGGGTTTAAACAGAGCAGCTGAAAGCAAATAGAATAAAATGTGCAGCAGCGGCCCGCCTCCTTTGGAATATGGAGGCGGGCCGCTGCTGTATAGTAGTAGCTCCCCTGCCGTGTCCCCGCCTTTTTCCGGCATTTTTTGCTGGCTCATTTCAATCAAAAGGTCCGCCGAAGGCGGATTTTTTCTGTGAATGCCATGCAGGCGTTTGGTCGAAGATAACACAGTAGGCACAATGACAGGGGGAATTGCAACATGATCTATGGTTATATCCGCGTCAGTACGCGGGAGCAAAATGAAGACAGGCAGCTCGTTGCCCTGCGGGAGCTGTCGATAGAGGAGGACAACCTTTTTGTGGACAAGCAGTCCGGAAAGGACTTTGAACGTCCGCGATACCGGCAGATGGTGCGGAAGCTGAAAAAAGACGATCTGCTCTATGTCAAGAGCATTGACCGTCTGGGGCGCAACTATGGGGAAATTTTAGAACAGTGGCGGATTTTGACAAAGGAGAAGGGGATCGACATCGTGGTGCTGGATATGCCCCTGCTGGACACCCGGCGGGGGAAGGATTTAATGGGGACCTTTCTCAGCGACATCGTACTCCAGGTGCTGTCCTTTGTTGCGGAGAACGAACGCGCCAATATTCGCCAGCGCCAAGCGGAGGGCATTGCGGCCGCCAAGGCCCGAGGTGTGCGATTCGGCCGACCGCCCAGACCCCTGCCGGACAGCTATCACAGTGCTTATCATAGGTGGAAAGCAGGAGCAATTACCGGCACGGCGGCGGCGAAGGAGTGTGGGATGGCGCTGTCCACATTTCGCTATCAGGCGGAGATTTATGAGAAATTGAATTTACAATAAAAGGAATGTTTTTACAGTAATGTGTACTTTTTTGTAACAAGAATGTGTACCTTTTGACAAGCCACATTTCCCTTCATACCTTCAAGAAGATACCACAAAGAAAGCCGATTTTCAATACTTAAAACAAGAAATTTTTCCAGTAGAAATCCTCTACAAAAAAGTACACATTTTCACAAATAGGCTGTAATAACAGGCTGCAAAAACTCTTGTGATGGGTGGTTACGATGTGGAGGTATGGGCCGAAAGGGCCTGCACTATTGGAATGCGGAAAAAACCAGCGGGACTATCTGCGGCGCAAACGTATGCTGGATGTAGTACTGTCTCTGCTGGCGCTGGTGGCGCTGTCGCCGGTGTTGGTGGCAATTAGTCTGCTGATCGTAATAGACGATCCACGGGGCGGGCCTATTTTTTGCCAAAAGCGGGTGGGAGAGAGGGGCCGCATCTTCCAAATGTACAAATTTCGAACCATGTGCGTAGACGCTGAGGCGCGTCTGAAAGACTTAACGCTGCTCAATGAAATGAACGGTCCTGTCTTTAAAATGCGGAAGGATCCCCGTATCACCCGCGTGGGAGGATTTTTGCGCCGGACCAGTCTGGACGAATTGCCCCAGTTGATAAATGTGCTCAAAGGGGAAATGTCGCTGGTGGGACCACGGCCGCCGCTGCCCCGTGAGGTGGCCCGGTATACTCGGTATGAGCGGCGGCGGCTGAGCGTCACCCCTGGCCTCACCTGCTATTGGCAGGTGAGGCCGGATCGGTACGAGCTATCTATGAACGAATGGGTGGAGCTGGACCTGATGTACATTCAAAATCGGTGCCTTCGGTTAGATTGGCAGCTGATCCTACAGACGGTGGGCGCCATGGTGCAGGGCAGCGGACAGTAGCACAGCCGAAGGCAAGGAGGCAGAACGATGGGTAAGCAGATGGAAAAAACAACGGCGGCAAAGGAACAGGCAAGGCGGAGGCCGCAGGGGCGAAAGCGCATATGGGCGGCTTTAGGCGCGGCCCTTGCAGCCGGGCTGCTGATACTGGGCGGACGCTGCTTGCTGTCAGACGAGCTGGAGGTGACATTTTACCACGTCTATTCACCTAAAACAGCGAGCGGAGAGAACATACGAGTGATTGTGCTCTCCGACCTTCACAGCCGGGAATTCGGTCCGGAGAATCAGGAACTGGTGGAGCAGATCGCCGCCTTACGCCCTGACCTGATCGCCATCGCGGGGGACATGGTCAACGCGGACAACGGCAGTTTGAATGTAGTCCTAACCCTGTGCGGCCAACTGGTGGAGATTGCTCCGGTCTATTACAGCCCGGGCAACCATGAAAGCAACCTGATGTATGAAAAGGGCAGCCCACTGGAGAATCTCCTGCTGGAGCAGGGGGTCCATGTCCTGATCAACCGGGCGGAGTCGGTGACGATCCGCAAGACTCAGCTGCTCGTCGGCGGGCTGACCACCTCTGTGGAGGGATATGAGGAGTATGGAGCCGCCTTTTTTGAGGAATATGAGCGGAGCGGCAGCTTTAAGCTGCTCATCGCCCACTATCCCAGTTTGTTTTATGACGATCTGGCGGATGGGGCGGTAGACTTGGGAATCTGCGGCCACTACCACGGCGGGCAGGTACGTCTTCCCTTTGTGGGCGGGCTGTATCATGGGGACACGGGCTTATTCCCCCAGTACAGCGGCGGGCTGTATCAGCTGACCCACGGCACAATTTTCGTGTCCAGGGGAATGGGCGGCCATAACGGCCTGCCCAGGGTGAACAACCGCCCTGAGTTGGCGGTTATCGACATCAACGGCCGGCAGGACCCAGGCCAGTTCTGACGGCGGGAAGGAGTGTGTACAGCATGATCTTTGCAAGCGCGGTCGGGTTGGTCTTGACGCTGTGCATGGTGGCTGCGTACTTATGGCTTATCCGCCGTCTGTTCCAGGTGAAGGCGGCGCTGCCGGTGTTGAAGCTGAAGGACAGTTTAGGCCGGCTGAAGGGGACGAGAACTCGGCTGGCGGTCCTTGGGGCGCTGTTTTTTCTGGCTTGGTTTGGCAGTCAGTTCAGCGTCAAAGTATGGTCGCCCGATATGCTGATGGTGTTCAATTATGAGGAGGCGGCCCGAGGTCAGAATCCCAACGTCACCCGGTTCAATGAGTCCGGCATCCTGGCCGAGCCCATTCTGGAGAAAGTGATCCAGCGGGGAGATCTGGAGCTCACCACGGAGGAACTGGCCGGCCTTCTTACCATCTCCACTCCGTTGGATGCGGAGAAGCTGGACGCCGAGCAGGAGTCTTCACTGAAAATCTCTACGGAATACTGGATTCACTGTTCCGAGCGGGCTGCGCTATATCACACCCAGCCAAAAACGGTTCTGAATCTCTTAGCTGATGCGTATTGGGAGGATTTTGTCCGCAACTACGCGGAAAACGACAGTGTGTTGGACCTGTCTTTTGATGAGCTGGAGGGAATGGAGTACCTGGACGCAAAAGATTATCTGGAGATGCAGGCGTATAAGCTGAAAAACTATCTGCCAGCTTACAGTAGCCAGAGCAGCAGCTTCCGGGCGGCAGATGGAGGGGAGACGTTTGCCTCCCTGTCCAAGAAAATTGATAACTTTGTGGAGATCGAGCTGGAGCGCTACGGGGCGTTTGTACTGGAGAATGGGCTGTCGTTGGATCGAAATACCTACCAGGCCAGGATGCAGTTTGCAAACCGCTTGCTGGATACCGAGCGGATGAAGGACATGGCTGCCCATGATGTGCGTATCGAGGCCATTGATATGTATAACGCGTATATGACCCGTTTTGTACTGATTCCTACCTATGACGAGGACCGGGAATTCTATATGTCCAAGACCAAGGTAGGCGTGGACTACTTTGCTGATGAGGCAAAGGAGCACCTGGAATCTGCCACTGAGTTGCTGGAGGAAATGGAGCACAATTCCTACGCATCGGCGCAGGTGGGGGCAGGCCGCCGCGCCTCCTCCGCACGCGCCCAGGCGGACCGGCGCATTGAGGAGTTGAAGACGGAGCTGGAGGGTTTGTCTGACCAGTGTCGGGAGCTGTGCGCCGCCTATGTGAGAGAGAAGCGGGACGGTTATATTCAGGTATGTTTCAGAACATCCTCTGCCCTGAAGACGGCGGCGAGCGCCCTTGCGATGACGGTGTTGTTTGCCGCCCCTGTGGGTGGGTTGTACATCCTGAAGCCGTTCTATCAGGAGTGCATTAACAGCCGTCCGCCCAGAGGCAGGGGAAAGAAGGGGCGTGCTGCGGAGAACCGGGGGGAGGCTGCGTCATGAAGGAGCTGGACGTATTCCGTTATCTGAAAAAATACCGCGCCCTGATTGCCGCCTTTTCGCTCCTGGCAGGCGTAACGTTCTTCTTGGTAGCGCAGCTGCGCATCCAGCAATACACCGCCGCGACAGTGATCGAGTACACCGGGACCCGGGCCGCTGAGGGGTTATCTCCTGATGGTACGCCCATTGATACCTCGGAGATCTATTCCACAAATCTGGTTGCCCAGGCGATGAAGGCCCTTGACATCGACTATACCCAGGCCACCACCGATGATATCCGCATGAGCATCCAGGTGGAGCCCATTATCACAGAGGAGGACCTGCGGATTCAGCAGTCAAAGCTGGACAACGGCGAGGAGGACTATAAACTGAATTCCACCCGGTATTTGGTCACCTTCAGTTGCGGTGTGGGCAGCGGAAAGGACTTTCCCCGCAAGGTGCTCAACCAGATTCTTCAGGAGTACGCCGCGTATTACGGCAAAACCCATGTGAATACGGCGCTGGCGGCCAATCCCGTCAGCGACATTACAGCCAAGGACTATGACTATCTGGAAATGGCGGAGGTGATGGACGACACCCTCACCGACATGGTGGAGCACCTGACGGACAAGGTAAACTGGAACGGGGAATTCCGTTCAAGCCGGACCGGGCTCAGTTTTCAGGATCTGAAGGATGAGTTTAAATTTCTCAAGCGGGTGGAGGTGCGGCAGTTGTTCTCCCAGATTTTGGAGGGAAAGGTTACAAAGGACCGGGATGTGCTGCTGGACAAATACCGAAACCGAAACAATGATCTGGCGATTTCCAACACTGCTACAGCCTTCGAGATAGACCGGATTCGGGGGATTATCCGCTCCTATGAGAACGCCATGGGGGAGTTCGGCGTTACCTCTGGCGCATCGGGAGAGAACAACGAGGCTTATCTGGAAAACAATGTGCTCCCGGACGTGTACGACGAGCGGGATCAAGATCCCAACGGAAACTGGACGACTGTGGACCGCACGGCGGAGTACGACAGGCTGCTGATAAAGTATATTGAGGACCGGACCCTTTACGAGCACGCAATCATTGACGCTCAGTATAACGATTACATTCTCAGTGTGTTTGCCGGAGCGCCTGCCAACTCGCCCCAGACTGTTCAAGGGCGGGTTCAAGAGGAGATACAGCGCATAGCAGAAAAAATCAATGCACTGCAGGCCGTCTATTATGAGACCAACGACGAGTACAATGAGTACCTGGGGGCGCAGAACATTGTGATGCTGTCCAGCGTGAGGGTGACAGAACGGTTCCCGATCCTGATCTTCACCGTACTGATCGTGGTGATCTTTGGGGCGCTGGGCTGCGCGGGCGCGGCGGTTTTCGGCCGGATTGAAGACTTCATTGAGTACTACGCCTTTACCAACAAAGTGGACGGATTGCCCAATCGGGCCAAGTGCGACCAGTTCATCACCGCTCGGGAGAACCGGCCCATTTCGGAAAGCTTCGCCTGCGTAGTATTTCGGCTGGCCAATCTCCAGTCGGAGAACGTTCGGTTGGGCCGGGAGGCAGGAGACCGGATGATCAAGGAGTTTGTAACGGTGCTCACCTCTGTCTTCGTCCCCTCTGACAAGTTGTTTGTAGGGAACAACGGAGCGGGGCAGTACCTGGTTTTCGCCGAGTCCCTGGAAAAAGAGCAGATAAACGCCGCCCTGCTTCAAATGGGTATTGTACTGGAGGAGCGTTCCAAGGACGGCGGTTGCCATATCCAACTGCACCATGGGTTTGCCTGTGCAGGGGAGGAGAAGTGCTACTATATTCGCGAGCTGCTGTCCACCGCCATGAAGCGGGTGGGCGCGGTTCAGTCCAGTGAGGCGGGCGAGCCCGCGGCGGTGTGAGCGGTCTGGCAGAAGGGAGGCGTTGAGGATTGATTCCTGTGACTTACACGGCTCTGGCCGTGGCCATGTTCTTTTTGCAGGATGCCTATTTTTCCATCGGGGGCATAGAGCTCAGTCTCAAGAATCCCTGCGCGTTGGGGATCGTGTTCCTGGCGCTGTTGAATTTCATCGTGACTGTGCGGTTGGGCCGGGTTATGGTTCTGACCCGCCACGCTATCATCCAGGCGCTTCCCTTTCTGATTCCTCTCGTGTTCTCCGCTATTATTTGGGTGAGCTCCGGGGTAGGCAGCGTGGCGGTGATCAACGGCGTGAGCATGATTGTTCCCCAACTGCTCTCGGTGCTGGTGGCCGCCGCCACGCTGTACCTGTTCGGGGAAAAAGGAATTTGGTACTGCCTGGGAGCCATGTGCGCGGCAAATTTCCTCAGCGTCTTGGTGGTTATCCAGGAGGGAGGGCTGAGCCAATTTTTACAGGAGCTTTGCGCCCTGGTGATCACGTTCAGTAGGGAGACCGGTCCCCTGATGGTTCGGCTGGAGAGCCATGATATCACGTTTGCCTTTGGCCCGTTCCTACTCTATCTATTGCTGAACTGGAAGCGGTCTCCCCGTCCGCTTCTATGGTTGGGGCTGATTACCTTCTTTTTCCTGGTGGGGCTGAAGCGGATTGGCATTCCCGCCATCGCTCTAAGCTTTACAGTGGCTTTTCTTCTGCGGCTGCTGCCGGAGAAGGCGGCGCGGCAGACGGCGCTGTGCGCCGCTGTGGCAATGATGATTGTCAGCTTCCTTTACATCGCGGGGATTCGCTACGGCCTCTTTACATATTTAGAGGAGCAGCTGCAAATCAACACCATGGGCAGGGTGAAGATGTTTGCCAATTTAGAGCCCTATTATGATATCTCCTTCACCTATATGGGACGAGGGACCGGATTTGAGCGCTTTGTGGACTGGGCCTCCGGCACGGTTTATCAAACCCCCAGCCAGGACCTGATGCCCATTCACAATGATTTCCTGCGGATGTATATGAACATCGGCTTCGTGGGGTACTGGGTGTGGCTGTGGGGTTGGTTGATCGCCCGCCTGCGGTACTGGTTCCGACAGGGCGGCGCTGACGCGGGTTGCCTGTTTTTGGGGATCTGTGTTTACAGCTTTGTGCTGTATGCGACCGACAACGCTATCTATTATCCGTATACCATGATTGCCTGTGCGTTGGTGCCCATGGCCTGTGGCCTGGATGCCCAGGCTCAGGCCGCTCTGGAAGAACGCTGCGCCCAATGGAGGCGTCAGGGTGGGGAGGCGCCGGCGTTCCAAAGCGGCTCGGAGGCGGGAGGTGACCCCATTTGAGACGAAAACAGCCAAAGATTTGCTTTGCAGCATCATCGGGGGGCCATTTGGAGGAGTTACTCATCCTCCGCCCTCTGATGGAACAGTACGATAGCTTCATTGTGACGGAAAAAACGGCGTACACTGCGGCGCTGGACGGCCTTAGGTGCCGCTATCTGCTTCAGGTGAACCGGAGGGAGTGGGGCTGTCTGCCCCGGCTGGCGGTGAATGCGCTGCGCTCCCTGGTGATCTGTCTGATGGAGCGCCCGGATGCAGTGGTGTGCACCGGGGCGTTGGGCACTGTCCCCCTGTGCCTGTTGGCCCGGGGGTTGGGGGCGAAGCTGGTGTTCATCGAGTCCTACGCGAAGGTGAATACCCCTACCCGGACAGGGAAGCTCCTCTACCGTTTTGCACATCGGTTTTACATCCAGTGGCCTGAGCTGCGGGAGCACTATCCAGATGCCCTGTATGAGGGCGGTGTATATTGAGGGAGAGCCATGATATTTGTAACGGTTGGATCTCAAAAATTTCCCTTTGACCGTCTGCTCAAGCAGGTGGACCGAATAGTGGAAAACCGAGTGATCACAGAGAAAGTCATTGTCCAGACAGGGCACAGCAGGTACGCCCCCCGCTTCTGCCGCTGCCGGGCGTTTTACGGCCGGGAGGAATTTAGCGCCCTGTTGGAGAGGTGCGATGTGCTCATTACCCACGGCGGTGCGGGTACCATGGTGGAAGCGGCCAAGAGGGGGAAAAAAACCGTGGCGGTCCCTCGGCTGGCCCGGTATGGGGAGCACGTGGACGACCACCAGCTGGAGCTGACGCGGCAGCTCCACGCGATGAATTTAGTCTATGCCTGTCTGGAGATGGAGCGGCTGGCCGAGGCGCTGCGGTGGGTCCGGAACCATCGGTTTAACCGGTTTTGTTCCAATACAGAGGCGTTTTCCTCGGCGCTGAATAATTTTTTTCGCACATTGTAGACGGGAGAGAATAGCATGAAAATCTTGGTGATCGGGCCAAGCGAGACGGGCTCACGAGGCGGGATGGCGGCAGTCATCCGGGGCATCCGGGAGAGCAGCACACTAAACGGGGAGTTTGACATTGATACCTTTGCGTCCTACATAGACGGCAGCCTGCTCCAGCGGCTGATGTACTGCGCCTATGCGTACCTCCGCTTTTTGATGTGTTATCGAAAATATGACCTGTTTCATCTGCACACCGCAGAAAGGGGCAGCGCGTTCCGCAAGGCGCTCTATCTGCGTAAAATCAAGCGGGCGGGGAAAAAGGCCATTATCCACATACACGGAGCAGAGTTTTTGGATTTTTACGACGGCTTGAGGGGCTGGAGGAAACAGGTTGTGAACTGGCTTTTTCATCGGGCGGACCTGGTGTTGGCGCTGTCGGAGGGCTGGCGTCAATCGCTGGAGGAGCGGTTCCAAACCGGGACCTGCCAGGTACTGCACAACGGTGTAGACGCTGCCAGCCTTCAAGGGGCAGTCTCCGACCCGGCGGAGCACCCGGATTCCTTTGTTATGCTGGGCCGCCTGGGGGCACGGAAGGGAGCCTATGATCTGGTGGAAGCGGCGGCGCTGGCTGTAAGTCAAAATCCGGCGTTGTCCATCACTATGGCGGGGGACGGCGAGGTGGAGCAGATTCGGGCCCAGGTGGCGGAAAAAGGACTGGAGAGCCACATCACGGTGCTGGGGTGGGCGGACAGGGGAAAAAAGCTGGAGCTGCTGAAAAATGCCGCCGCTGTCGTTCTGCCATCTCACCACGAGGGTTTGCCCATGGCCGTTCTGGAGGGGATGGCGGCGGGTAAGGCCATAGTCGGCACCACTGTGGGCGCCATTTCGGAGGCGGTTACGCCGGAGAGCGGAATCCTGGTGGAGCCGGGCGACATTCCCGCTCTGGCCCAGGCCCTGCTGAAGTGCGGGGGGAATGTGGAGCTGCTGAGAGAGATGTCTGCCCACAACAGAGCGCGGGCGGAGGCGCTGTTCAGCATTCAGGAAATGCACCGAAAGCTGGCGGAGTATTATCGCTTGGCGGCGGAAGGAGAGGCGGAGAGATGGAACTGATCAGCGTGGTGGTGCCGGTATATAACGCCGGACCCTATCTGCGCCAGTGCTTGAACTCCCTGGCGGCCCAAACCTATCCCCATGTGGAGATTATTCTGGTGGACGATGGTTCCTCTGACGGCAGTGGCCAGGTGTGCCGGGAGTATGCGGAGCGGGACGGGCGGTTTCAATATGTGCGCCTCTCCGCCAACCGAGGGCCGTCCGCCGCCCGGAATGTGGGCGTGAGGCAGGCGGCGGGGGCGTTTATCTCCTTTGTGGACGCTGACGACTATGTGGAACCTGGTCTGCTGGAAAGACTGCACTGCAGCCTGACCCGGAATGGCGCGGATATCAGCGCCTGCGGGGCGGACGGCATTCGACTGGAAACCGGCCCGGCCCGGAGCTATTCCAGGGTAGAGGCGGTGTGCTGTCTGGCCAAAGGTTCGCCGTTCAACCATGTGCCGTGGGGAAAGCTCTACCGCACGGATTTGGTCCGGTCGTGCCCCTTTGATGAAAATGTCTTTTACAGCGAGGATTTGTTATTTCTCTATCAAGCGCTCAAACGCTCGGGCAAAGTGAGTTATATCCCTGACGGGCTCTATCATTACGTCAACCGGGAGGGGAGCCAAATGCACAGCGGCATGAGCGCGCGCAAATGCACTGCTCTCGCGGTTCAGGAGGCGGTCTGCCGGGACGCTGCCACCCAATTTCCGGAGGCCGAACCCCACTTCCGGCGGTTGGCGCTGGAGACTAACCGGTGCATGGCTATGCTGGCGGTAAAGGCGGGGGCGGAGGATGGGGATGTCTGCGCTTATTTGAGACGGCTTCGGGATGATGCCCGTCGTCATTTTAGCTGGCGAGCCCTGTTCCTATTTCCATCCAAAAAGGATGCGGCAGCGGTGTTGGCGCTGTGTGCGGGTGCGGCGGTGTTCCGGGGAACCGCCGCCGTCTTTCTGCGCTTAAAAGAGTTGAGGGGCAGGTGAGAAGTATGAGGCAAAAATGCCCAAAGATCAGTGTGATTGTACCAATGTATAACGTGGAGCCGTATCTGGAACGATGCCTGGGTTCCATCGCGGCCCAGACCTATCCCAATATGGAAGCCATCCTGGTGGACGATGCGTCCACCGACGGTGGAGAAAAAATTTGTCAAGACTGGACGGCCAAGGACGGGCGATTTCAGTATGTGCGTATGCCGGCCAATCGGGGGCCGTCCGCAGCCCGAAACGCGGGAGTGGCCAGGGCATCGGGGGACTTTGCTGTTTTTATTGACTCCGATGACTATGTGGAGTCGGAACTGTTGGTAGAGCTGTACCGCAGCCATCTGGAGACCGGGGCGGACATTTCCGTGTGCGGGGACGAGGGGATGGGGTTGACGGAGGGGCCCGCCGCCGTCTACTCCCGGGAGGAGACGGTTCAATGCCTGGCCCAGCGCACTTCTTTTTTGTGGACAGTGTGGGGTAAGCTTTACCCCATGTCGCTGGTGAAAGAAACGCCTTTTAGTGAGGAGGCCCTATGCTGTGAGGACCTTCTGTTTTTCTATCAACTGCTCAAGCGGGTGGAGCGAGTCAGCTACATCCCCCGCCGGCTGTACCACTATGTCTACCGGGAGGGCAGTCTCATCAACAGCGGGGTGAACAAAAAGAGGTGTACTGTGCTGTCAGTGCTGGACGATATCTGTTCCGACGCACCCGCCTGGTTTTCTCACGAGACGGTGTGCTGCTGGAAGCTGCTGGCGCTGGACACCGGGGTACGGCTGGCCATGCAGGCGGTAGAGGACGGTACGGACGGGCCTCTTTGGGAGTATTTGGAGCGGTTCCGGGACTATACCCGCCGTCACTTTAGCCGGAGGGCGTTGGCCCTGTGCCGGGAGAAAAGAACGGCAGTGGCGGTGCTGGCCCTGAGGGCCAACGAGGCGGTCTTCTGGGCGGCAGCCACTGTTTACGGACAAATCAAGGGGCTGAAGCCGGAGGTGGAGTGAGGAAGCCAAATGGACGCAACGAAGCATATCAGAAAAAATCTGAAATTTATCTTGGCCAGCGAGCTGCTCATAGCCGCACTGAAGTTTGTCTCTCGCCGGGTGTTTGTCATCGCTATGGGAAAGGAGTACCTGGGTCTTAACGGGTTGTTTGCAGATATCCTGTCGATGCTCTCGTTGGCGGAGCTGGGCTTTGGCGTATCCATTACGTACAGCCTGTATCGCCCTGTAGCCCAGGAGGATACGGAGCTCATCAAGTCCCTGGTCCGGCTGTACCGCCGGGTTTACCATGTGGTGGGTTGGGCAGTACTGGCGGCGGGGCTCGCCCTGACGCCATTTTTGGACCTCTTTGTGAAGGAGATGCCGGAGAGCATCCCGAATATCCCTTTGATCTACGCTTTAACCGTGGTCAATACCGGTGTGTCATATTTTTGGTCCTATAAATCTACGCTGCTGTTTGTATATCAGAAAAAATATATTGACGCCGCAGTCCGCGCCATCGTGGCCTTGCTTGCCACGGGGGCCCAGGTCGCGGCGTTGCTGTTAACGCATAGTTACGTGTATTACCTGTGCATCGCCATTGCCGCCACCCTGGTGCAGAACGCGGTGATCTCGGTCGAGACCGGCCGGCTGTATCCATTTCTGCGGGAGGGAGAGGTTCGTCCTGTTCCGGCGAAGGTGCTGGGGGATATCCGCCGGAACGTGGGAGCCATGATCCTCCACCGGGTGGGGGCCGTGGCGGTGTTCAGCACGGACAACCTTCTTATTTCCAAATTCGTAGGGATCGAGACAACCGGACTATACTCTAACTATGTGATGATCCGAGGACTTTTAACGGTGGTGATCAACGCGATATCCAACGCCGTCATGCCCGCATTGGGGAATCTGACCGCCACAGCGGGGCTGGAGGAGAAGCGGACGGCCTTTCGCCGCCTTAATTTCTGCGCGGCGTGGCTATTCGGGTGGATGAGCATCTGCCTGTGGTGCCTCTATGACCCATTCATTGATTTGTGGCTGGGAAAGGGTTATCGGCTTTCCCTCGAGACGGTTCTGCTGATCGTGGTGAATTTCTATATGACCAGTATGCGGGTGCCGGTGGCAAACACCAAGAGCGTGATGGGCCTATTTTGGGATGAACGCTATAAATCCATCTTTGAGGCGCTGGTAAATCTGGCGGCATCCATTGTCCTGGCACGACGGTGGGGAATCACCGGCATCCTGGCGGGAACGCTGATCAGCACAGTGTCCATGCCATTTTGGATTGAGCCGCTGGGATTGTACCAGCATGGACTGGAGCAACCGGCCCACGAATATTTTATCCGTTATCTGCTCCATCTGGCAGTGACCACTGCCGTTGGGGCGGCGACCAAACTGCTATGTGGGATAATGGGAGGCGGGATGCTGGGCTTCGCATGGAGGGTGCTGCTGTGTGCGGCGCTACCGAATGCAGCATTCCTGGCCATTTATTGGAAGACGCCTGAGATGAGTTTTCTAAAAAGGCTGCTCACACAGAGGGGTTCCATAGAGGAGTAAGGCGAACAGGAAAGATGGCTGCATGGTATTTGAAAAAAGTGAAGGGGCCGGCCATAGGCCGGTCCCTGAGGAGTTGGGTGGTATGTTACGGACCACCCTGTATCATCAACCGGAATATCGGTGATGAACAAATAGAATTGGGCTGCACTTGCGGGTGGAGCAGCGATACGATCACGCGGAGGTGGATTCCCTGCGTTTCTTCATCCAGCGGACCACTACCAAGGCCTCAATGCCCAGCGCCAGCGCGACAGCGGCCACGTCCACCAGGATAAACATCTTGGCCATGCCGCTCATACCGCCCTGGGCCGAAGCCTCATCGGCATAGTAGCCGCTGTTGGCCACGGTGTACAGGATGTTTTTGCAGGCCTGCCGCATGGCCAGCACGCAGGTGGCGGAATCAGTGTCCTCCAGCTTGTTGCTCTCCGCCATACCGTAGCCCAGCATCAGGTCGTTGCCTGCGCGGATGGCGGCGTCGGTAATCTCAAAGCCGTAGGAGCCGTTGTAATCGGAGATCACCACGCCCTTAAAGCCCCACTCGCCTCTCAGCACGTCGGTGAGCAGCTCATAGCTGCTGATGGCGGGTACGGTGCCCAGCCAGTTGTAGGCGGTCATCATGCCCATGACGTAGTGGTCAAAATCAAAGTTTTTCACCACCATCTCGAAGGGCTTCAGGCAGGTCTCCCGGAAGGTCTGCTCCGTCATGTAGGTCAGCAGGAAAGCGGTGCGGTTGGTCTCCTGGTCGTTGGCGGCAAAGTGCTTAATGTAGGAGTACACGCCATATTTGGCCGCGCCGTTCACCTCTTTAGAGGCAAACAGGCCGGACAGCACCGCGTCCTCGGAGTAATACTCAAAGTTTCGGCCGGAGAAGGCAGAGCGGTGCAGGTTCATGGCGGGGCCATACCAGCCGTAGTTGTTGGCATTGGCGAACTCTTGGCCCAGGGCGTCGCCAATCTTTTCCGCCATCTCCTTGCTCCAGGTCTGTGCCATGAGAACCTCGGTGGGGAACTGGGTGCCGTTGGAGCCGGTGACGTAGTTGGACAGGCCGGAGGGGCCGTCGCAGTCGGAGGTGGCTACTTTGCCCACCGAGTCGATGGCTGCAGTCTGCCAGCCGCCGGTGTTGATGAGGGTGGTCATGTCCTCGATGGACATCTGATTCAACAGCTTCTCCCAGTTGGCATCGTCGTAGCCCTTACCCGCCAAATCAGCCAGCTTCAGGCTGCCCTTGGCTCCGGTGGTGGGCATGGCATCGTCGGGGTTGTCATGATCGGTGGGATTGTACTTTACCACCGAGATCTTTCGGATGGCGTTCTGCTGGTCCTTGCTCAGCTCGAACTCCTTCTCTCCGGGAGCGGCGACAGCCGCGTCATAGTTGGCGAAGCCGTCCTTCCGGGACAGGGTGGGATGGCCGCTCTCCATGTAGTCAAACCGGTTCACAGGGGCGGTATGGTCGCTGGAGCGGCCCGAGCTGCTGAAATCCTTATCTGCGCTCAAGGTGAAGGTGCGCTCGTCGATCACAGTGTGAGAGTCGGAGCGGATGGAGAGGGCGTACTCCCCTGCCTCCAGCACATAACCGCCGTTGGCGGTTTTGATGCACGAGGAGTCGTAGGAGGCCATATCCTCCAGCGCGATGCGGAAGGACACTGTCTCGGACGCGCCGGGCTCCAGCAGGCCGGTCTTGCCGAAGTCGATGAGGTTGACGCTTGCCTTCTCAATGCCGCCGTTGGTGTAGGGCGGGGTGTAGTACAGCTCCACCACGTCCTTTCCGGCCACGCTGCCGGTGTTGGTTACGGCGACCTCCACCTCCGCATAGTCCCCGGACTGATTGAAGGAGGTGATTTCCTGAGAGAAGCTGGTGTAGCTCAGGCCGTAGCCAAAGGGATACTGCACCGTTTTGTCAAAGTCAATGAGGTCCTCCTCGGCCGCCGTCTCGTAGAATTTGTAACCCATATAAATGCCTTCCACGTAGTCGGTGAAGGAGATAACGCCGTTGAAGGTGTTGTCGAGGCGGGCCAGCTGCTTGGTCAGGTCGCCCACGTTGGTGTAGAGATGGTTGCCCGAGTTGCCGGTGTGATTCCAGTTGGGGGCGGCGGTCAGATCGTACGGGTAGGTGTCCACCGTCTTGCCCGAGGGGTTGACCGTGCCGTTGAGGATTTCTCCCAGGGCTTTCATGCCGGACGCGCCGGTGCCTGGGGCCAGGATTACTGCGCCGATCTGCTCGTAATCCTCCACCCAGCCCAGCTCCATGACGTTGTTGGCGTTGATGACCACGATGACCTTGTCAAAGCTGGAGCAGACGGTGTCCACCAGGTTTTTCTCGCTTTGAGACAGCTGGAGGTAGTGGTCGCCTTCGCTGAACTCGTCGTATTCCTTGGTGTTGTTGTAGAAGGTGGCCCGGGTGCTGTTATAGTTGTGGGCCACGGATTCCTGCACCGCGCCGGTGAGGGTCACGTCAAAAGTGCCGTCGATAACCGCCTTCATGTCGGAGGGCAGGTCGGCGTTTTCGCCGCCGCTACGGGCGATGACGATGACCGCCGTGTCGGAGAAGGCCGTGGCGGAGCTCATAACGCCGGAAGTGTAGTATTCCGCGGTGGGCTCAGGCAGGGACCAGTCCTGGGTGGTCATATTGATAACCGGGCGGTCTCCTCCCCAATAGTCTTTTCCGTAGTCGGCGTACATCTTGGTCAGGGTTTCATTGGTGGAAAAGCCCGCCTCATTCAAGGAGGTGATGATGTCGGTCTGAGGAATGCTGGCGTCGCCGCTGGCGGCGGAGCCGGTTCCGCTGAACACCGGATGGGCAGAGGCCCAGCCGAACACGTTCAGCGCCGACACATCGGAGCCCAGCGGAAGCAGGCCGTCATTTTTCAGCAGCACCATGCCCTCCTCGCCGGTCTCCTGCACCACGGCCAGAGAGTTGGCCACCACGTCGTCGGAAATCTCCGCCTTAGAGGCGTTGAGCACGCCGGAGACCATGCCGTACATGGGGCCGAAGCACACCAGGTTGACCACCAGGACGATGGCCAGCACACCGGCCAGGGCGCCGGTCCAACGCACCACGTGGCGGGTGCCCTTTTTGGCCACGAATTGGGCGGCCACCATAACAACGATCACCGCCGCGATGATGCCCAGGATGGCGTACACATAGCCGCCCGCCGCGCGGACATAGTTTGCCACGTCCGCCGCGCTGGCGCCCATGGATACGAATATCGGCGTCAACAGGTCGATCAAAAAGTCAAGCATTGAGATCCCTCCAAATCAAAACGTGATGCGGGGAGCGGAGACGTTCTCCGCTCCCCGCGATGCGTTAGGATTGCTTTCAGTTAGTTGGCGTAGAAGAAATCAAGATTCTCGCATTCGGTCAGAGGATCCACGGAATAGGTCTGCACGCGCTCGTCGTTGATGACGCCGGACCAGTTCAGGCCGAAGGCGAAGTCGTAGGTGTTGCCGTCGGCGTCCACATAGCACTCGCAGTCGCGGACGGTGTCCTCGTCCTGGGCCTCCACGGCCTCCATGCTGGCGGGCATCTGGAAAGCTAACAGGGCGGAGGGCTCGGCCTGGCCGGACACGACTTTCATCAGGGCGCTTTGGTCGAACCAACTCCCACCCATAAAGTCGGCGGCGGTGCCGGCAAAGTAGTAGAAGATCACATCGGCCAGGGGTTCGACCTCGCTCATGACCATGGGACCATTGGCGGCCAGCATGGCCACCACCTTGCAGCTGTCGGGCACGGTGGAGGAGACGTACTGGAGCAGTTCATAGTCGGCGTAGTTGGCGTCGCGGCCCACGGAGTTGCCTGCATAGGACCAGTTCTCCTTCACGGTCTGGGTCTTGGTGCCGTAGTAGCCGTCGTTGATGGTCTCAGTGACCATATCGCCGGCAATGGACTCCTTACGGGCGGTGGTGGCGGTGTAGGCCTCATATTGGAGGGAGGCGGGGAGCATATTGCCTTCCTCGTCCACCGCGCCGTCAGTTTTTGCTGCATTCATGTAGACGAGAGCCATGGAACAGGTGGACAGGTCGGCGGCGGAGGCGCGGACGATGTCGTTCGGGGTGTAAGTGGGATTGCCGTCGGCATCCGCCTCGCCGGTGGGATCGCCCACAGTGTCGGTCACAACGTTAAAGTACTGGCCCGCGATGTCCAGGTCGAAGCAGGGCTCCCAGGAGGGCGGGGTGGCGTCGGCGGAGGAGGTGGCCTCGCTGCCGGGGCTGAAGATGTAGGGGACGTAAACGGTCTGCTTTTCACCGCTGGCCGCGCCGATGACGCCGCCGCTGTTCTTCAGCATGATGATGGTGTCCGTATACCACTCTGCAGCTTTCGCCATGGATTCATTGCTCCAAGCCTTGGCGGTGGCATTCTTGGTGGTGATGTAGGGGTTCTCGAACAGGCCACAGTTGATCTGGGTCACGAAGAATTCGGCGGCCAGCTTGCGGTACAGGGCGGTGGCCTCCTCCTCGCCCATTTCCTCCGTTAGCAGGCCGAAAGCCTCCACGGGGGACTCCACATCGGAGGAGCCGCCGATCTGGTTGATGCCCTGCTTGAACATGATGGCGTGGCGCTCGGCGGTGGTGTACTCCTCCATGCCCCAGATCCGTTCGTCCTCGCCGGCGATGCCCCAGTCGGTGACGATGAAGCCGTCCCAGCCGCCGGCCTCCAGCAGATCCATCTTATACTTGCTGTACGCGCCGGCCACCACGTCGCCCAGGGAGCCGTCAGCGGAATAGGCGGTGGCGTAGTTGGTCATCAGGCCGGCAGCCTTGCCGGTGGAGGAGCGCTTGAGGTTAAATGCGCCGTCGAAGAAGCCAATCAGGTGGGCCTCAAAGTTGCCGTTGGGGAATACGGTATACTTGGCCTCGGTGTTGTGGTCGTTGCGGCCGCCCTCACCGGCGCCCGCGCCGGCGTAGTGCTTCATGATAGCGATGACGGAGCCGTCGCCCCAGCCCAGGTCGTTGCCGTTCTCGTCATAGGTGGACTGCAGGCCGGAGACAAAGGCCTCGGTCAGATCGCGGGTCAGGGCGGGGTCCTCGCTGTAGGTGCCGGAGGCACGGGCGAAGACGGGAGTGCCGATCAGGTCGATTTGGGGGCCCAGCAGCATGGTGATCCCCACCGCGCGGTAGGACTCCGCCATCTGCTTGCCGGCCTCAAAGGCAGCCTCTGTGTTGAAGGTGGTGCTGAGGCTCAGCTGGTCGATAACGCCGGAAACATGGTTGGGGTCGATGGAGATGGTGGCGGGGATGCCCAGGTCCTGGCTCTCGCACAGCTTCTGGAGGGCGTTGGTCCAGGCCACGGCCATAGTAGTATTGCCTTGGCTACCGGCGGAACGGGTCACGCCCGCGCGGCCGCCGGCCAGGATGTACTCATAGTCGGAGCTGCCCTCCTCGATCTCATTGCCGAAGCTCATCCAGCCGCCGTGGGTCAGCATGGGGCCGATCTCCTCGCCGCTCATGTGGGCGGCCAGATCGGCGGCACGGGTCTCGGCGTCGTTGCGCCAGTCCTCATAGCCGTCCAGCACGCCGTCCCGGTCCAGGTCCTTGAAGGCGAAGCCGTCCACCTGGATCAGACTCACGCCGGAGGCGGAGGAATAGCCCAGGGTCTTACCGCCCTCGTTGGTCACCAGGGTCCAGCCGTCGGGCGTGCGCTCCTCGGCCCACTTCACGGTGCCGCTGCCCAGCTCCTCCGGGGTGATGGGGGCCACCATGCCGTCCTCCGTAGAGGCCGCAGGCTGGCTCTGCGTCGGCTCCTGGGAGTCGGCGGGGCTGCTGCTGGGGTCGGGATTGTCGCCCGTGTCGCAGGCCGCCAGGCTCAGCACCATGGTGAGGGCCAGCAGCAGTGCAAGCAGCTTCTTCATCTTTTTCATTTCTGTTTCTCCTTTCGCTCATCTCAGTTTGGGGTCCTCAGAACCACAATTCTGTTCCAAGGAGTTGCTGGCGATATATTAAACCTGCCCAATTTTCTTTTCAAGTGTCCCTGGATATTCGTCGGTTTGATTGGACGAATTGCGGCGGCCCATGGACAAAGCACAACCAAAACGCAGAAAAGCCGCCGTTCGTCCGTGACGAACGGCGGCTTTTGCCACGCCGGCGGGTTATGTCTCGCCCAGAATGGATAGATACTTGCTTTTAACCTCCGCCGCCTTGCTGCGCCCGATGGGCAGCTGCGTTCCGTCCAGCAGCGTGACAGTGGCGGCGCTGATGCGCTGGATGCAGCGGTAATTGACCAGATAGCCTTTGTGAATACGGATGAAGCTGTGGGGCTGGGTGGCGGCCTCCAGCTTTTCCATGGTCATCTTCACCTCAGTGGGCTCCTTCTGCCCCTCCAGATAGAGCAGCTGGTAGTTGCGGCTGCCCTCAATGTAGCAGATCTGCCTGCTTTTCAGGGACAGCAGCCCGGAACGGGTCTGAAATTCGATGTAGTCCCCCCGCTCGTCCTGGGAGCAGGTTTTGACATACAACTCCACCACGGCGGCGATGTCATTGAGAAAATTGCTTTTGCGCACAAAGCCCAGGGGCTGGACCAGGAAGGATTCAAACACCCGGCTCTCCGCCTCGGAGACATAGACAATCTGGGTGTCGTTTCCCTGCGCCCGGACCTTTTTTCCAACGGCGATTCCATCCATCCCCGGCATCTCAATGTCCAGCAGGATAATCTGAAAGCGGGTCTGCTCCATGGCTTGCAGCAGGGCCTTTCCGGAGGTAAAGCGCTGGATATCCGTATAGATTCCCTTCTCCTGAAACGCGGATTCCGCGGCCCCGGCAATGACCGGCAGGGCTTTCGCGTCATCGTCGCACAGGGCGATTTTGATTTTCATACTCTCTCCTCCACCGTCATGTCCAGCAGCAGCTTGGCGACAAACATCCCGCCCGACAGGCCAAATTCCGCGCAGCCGTTGTATTTCTCCGCCACCTTTGTAATGATGCGGGTGCCGTAGCCGTGCAGCTGGTCGTCCCCCTTAGTGGTGCGAAGGCCCCGGCCCGACCGGGTCAATTCCGTCCGGTCGGAGGTGTTTCGGCACAGAATAAACAGATAGCTCTTTTGGGGATAGATTTCCAGTCGGAGAGATACGTCAGTGCGCCCCGCCCGGAGCAGGCGGGCGCACTCCTCGATGGCGTTGTCCAGCAGATTGGTGAGCGCCGCGCACAGGTCGTCCTCACTGAAGGGAAGCACAGGGGGGACCACCAGCTGATGGGTAAATTCCACGTTCTCTTTTCTGGCCTTGGCAAACTCCATATTCAGGATTGTGTTGACCGAGCGGTTTCCGCAGTCGATAAACTGCCCCAGCTGAGGGAGCAGGTGCTGTGAGGACTGGAGGAAGTACTCCTCCAGCTCTCCGTACCGCTGCTGGGACAGTAGGATCTGCATATAAGCGTACTGGTTTTTCAAATCATGGCGGATGCTGCGCAGGTCGTCCAAATTATCCGACATCATTCGGGCAAGCTCCCGCTCGCTGTGCAGCCGCTGCCGCTCCGCCTGAAGCGCTACGATTTTATTCTGCTCCGCGCACATATCGTATATGCCCTGTATGGCGGCCACCACCATGCCGAGGATGAACACGTAGGCCACCAAAAACGTGACCGTGATGCGATAGTCCTTTCCGGCCCACAGCACCTCCAAAATGTTCATGGCGATGATGCTGATGTCGCCGATGAGGATGGCGGCCAGGCCGCTGGCCGGCACGTGCTCATATTCCTGAAAGCTGAACGAGTGGAGGTAGACCGCCAGGGGCAGCACGAGCATCAGCACCACAGTTCTTACGATCCCTTCGGCGACGCCCGAGGAGAGAAACTCCCCCACCAGGAAGCTGCACTGGCCGCTGATGGAATAAATGGTGCAGCTTCCCGCCAGCATGGAGCACCACATCACCAGCTTAGACTTTGCTGGGCAGCTTGAACGGAGGTAAAGCAGCAGCGCACCTGCCGCCCCGTGGAAGAATAGCTGCGGAAGCAGGTGCAGACCGCGGCCCCCGATCAGCGCCAAAAAAAGCAGACCTACCGTAAGGGCTGCCGCCAGCGTGAAGGTCTCCGCAGCTGCCCGGCCGGGGTGCCTCCATTTCCATACAGGCCCATGGCACAGCATCGTCCAGGAGAGGGCGCGGATGGCGATGGCCGCGAACCAGGCAAAGTCCATGATTTGGATGGCAAATTGCAGGTTATCCGCCATTACAGCCCCATCCTTCCCTTTCATGTGCATAATTCCTTCAAATATTTTAACAGACAGCCGAACCAAATGCAACGAGGGGCGGACTGCTGTTCGTCCTTGGATTCCTGCCGTTCGTCCACGACGATTTTTGTTTGTCCAAAATAGCCGCTGTTTGCTGTGGATATCTTGCCCCGCCAAAGGTTTTTTGCTAAATTTTTTGTGTAAATCACACAAGGAGCGGATGATGATGAGCGCTGCCATCCACACACTTTGCTGGTATCTCCATAACCTGGCCCTGGAAAAGCCCTGCCTGCCCCTGCTTGGAGACCGCGGGGGCTGGCTTACTACGGAACAGGTGGAAGGCTTTGTAGAAACTGGCGCGGGTCTGCTGTACGCCAGCGGGCTGCGGCCCGGTTCGCTGGTTGTGCTGCCCGCCGGCCGCACGGTGAATACGGTGCTGGCCCTGCTGTGCCTTCAGCGGATTGGGGCTGTGGCTGTTCTGATAGACCCCAGGGAGGAGCCGGAGCGGGCGCTGGCGGCCTGTGTCCCGGCGTTGTCGGTCCCGGTTTGTCTGGAAGCGGGGGGCGATATCCTGCGTCCCACGTTGCTGCTCACCCGAGGGGGAGACGGTGCGCCGCTCAGGCTGCCGCTGGTGTCGTCCGGTTGTACCCCCGCCCCTCTTTATGACGATCCCAATGCCCCTGCCTTTTACATCTTCACCTCCGGCTCCTCCGGGCGGAAAAAGGCTGTGATTCTAAGCCAGGGAAACCTGGTAAGCAACCTGCTGGATTCCGCCCCCTTGGGGGGTTATTCAGAGGACGATATCGCCCTGGGGGCATTGCCTTTGGACCACGTATTTGGTCTGGCCCTGCTCACTGGGGCCGTTGTGCTGCGCCACCGGCTATATCTCACCGCCGCCTCCGCGCCGGAGGAGCTGCTGCAAATCATTGCCCGGGAAAAAATCACCCGGATGAACGGCGTGCCCTCCCTCTATCTGGCCATGGCAAAAAAGGCTTGGGCCGATGAGGCGCGCACGCTCCGGGTGGGGTATATCGGCGGTGCGCCCTGGACGGCGGAGCAGTTCCAGCACATCGAATCCGCCTTGGGCATGACCCTGGTGCCGGTGTATGGCATGAGCGAATGCATCGGCATCTCCTGCGCCTCTTATCGGTCGTCCCAGGCGGCGCGAATGGCGGGGGTGGGGCCGTTTTATCCCGCCAACCGGGGAAAAATCGTCCGAGAGGACGGTGCCGAGGCCCTGCCTGGAGAGGAGGGCGAGGTGTGCGTCTGCGGCCCCATGCGGATGCTGGGCTACCACGATCCGGAGCAAAGCGCCCAGGCTATTGACACGGACGGTTTTCTCCATACGGGAGATCTTGGTTGTGTGGATGCGAGTGGCGTTCTCCATCTCACGGGGAGGAAAAAGGATATCATCATCCGAAACGGGGTCAATCTGTCTCCCCGGCGCATTGAGGAGGCTCTGCTGGCTCAGCCTGGGGTACGTGCGGCGGCGGTGGTCGGTCTGCCCGACAAGGTGTACGGAGAGCTGCCCTGGGCGGCGGTGGTGTATGTGGGAAATTCCCTGTCCCGGGTCATGGATGGCCTGAGCGAATATCTGCCCAAGAACGAGCTGCCTGAAGGCATTTTGCGCCTGGACGCGCTCCCCATGACCGGCTCCGGCAAACCGGACAAGCCGGCGGTGAAGGAGCTGATCCAACAATGGCGGAAAGCGTGATTTTACAGCTGCCGATGGTCCTGCTGCTCTATGGGGCCGCCCTGTTTTTCTGCCTGTTTGAGCGGCGGTATCGGGCCACCCGGGGCGTGTTTCTCCTGCTGTCTGCGGCGCTGGCCCTGGGGGCCAGCGCTTACGCCCTGATTGGGGGGGCGGGCCTGTGGGAGACGGCGGCGGCACTGCTGCCCTTCCTGTTGCTCAACCTGGGGGTGGGGGTATGAATTTCAACTCCGGCGTGTTTTTGGCTTTCCTGCCGGCGGTGACGGCGGCATACTGGCTGCTGCCCCACGGTGGGCGGAAATACTGGCTGCTGGCGGCGTCCTACTTCTTTTATATGTATGCCAATCCCGCTCTCATCCTCCTGCTGTTGGCCTCCACGGCGGTGGACTACTGTTGCGGCCGGGGGATTGAGCGATTCCGGGGCAGACAGGGCGTCATGCGGCTGTTTCTCCTGGTGAGCGTGTGCGTCAACCTGGGGCTGCTGTTTACCTTTAAATATTTCGACTTTTTTGCCGAAACGGTGAATGGTCTGTGCGCCGCTGCCGGCCTGCCCTACCGGGTGCCGGAGCTGGGGCTGATTCTGCCGGTGGGCATCTCCTTCTACACCTTTCAGACCATGAGCTACACCATTGACGTCTACCGGGGGGATTTCCCCGCGGAAAAGGATGTCGTCTCCTTCGCACTCTACGTCACCTATTTTTCCCAACTGGTGGCGGGACCTATTGAGAGCCCTCAAAGCCTGCTGCCTCAGCTGAAGGCGGAGCACCGGCCGGCCTGGGACGACTTCACCGCCGGAATCCGCCTGCTGCTGTGCGGTTTTTTCCGAAAGTGCGTGGTGGCGGACTTCTGCGGCATTTATGTCAACGCTGTTTTTTCCGCTGTGGAGGAGGCAAACTCCCTGGCCATCTGCTGCGCCGGAGGGCTGTTCTGCATCCAGATGTACTGCGACTTTGCCGGCTATTCGGAGATCGCCGCCGGTTCCGCGCGGCTGATGGGCGTGCGGCTCATGCGCAACTTCGACCGGCCCTACCTGGCCCAGAGCTACACCGAGTTTTTCCGCCGCTGGCACATCAGCCTGAACCGCTGGTTCACCAGCTATGTCTACATTCCCCTGGGAGGCGGGCGGCGGGGAACGGCCCGAAAGCTGCTCAACATCCTCATCGTATTTACCCTGTGCGGCCTGTGGCACGGGGCCCGGTGGACCTACGTGCTGTGGGGGCTGTACGCCGCCTTCTGGCTGTGTGTGGAGAGCCTGCTGGATGTGAAAAGCCGGTTCGGCCCGGCCTGGGACTGCCCCCTGGGCCGGTTGGCCCGCCGGTCCATGATGTTCCTCATTTTCATCCCGGCGGCTCTGCTGTTCCGGGCGGAGTCTGTGGGGCAGCTGGGAGTGATTTTCCGCCGCCTGTTCACCGGCTGGGGGTTTGGCGGCACATACCTCCAGGCGGCGCTGGATCAGCTGGGGCTGACCACCCCGGCCGTCTTTCAGCTGGTGCTGTGCCTTGTGGCCATGGCAAAGCTGTACGCCTGGGGGCGGTACGACCTGCCCGTCGCCAAAACGGACAGCCAGTCCGCCGCCCGGCTGTGCTCCTGCGTCTATCTCACGGTGGTGATCGCCCTGTGCTGGCTGGCTCTGCTCCAGACCCAGGATGCGACAATTTTCGCCTACTTTCAATTTTAGGGGGTGCCGGCGTGAAAAAAACGGTTTGGGCCGCCCTGTGCCTTCTTTGGCTGCTCTCTCTGTCCGCCTGCCGGAAGCAGGCCGTCCCGAATACCGTGCTGGTCTTTCTGGAGGAAACCCCCGGCTGCTCGGTGGAGAACAACGGCCAGCGGGTGCCGGTAGGGGAGGATGCGGTATTTACCCTCACGCTGGAGCGGGGCTGGTCGCTGTCGAAGACGGATTACTCCGGGCAGATCGATGTCGGCGTATCCGGTCGAACCGTCACCCTCACCCTTCGGGAAGTTCAATATCCCGCCCGGGTCCGGCTGAGCCTGACCAACCGGTACTGTACCGTGACCTATGACGCCAACGGCGGTCAGCCCGTCTCCGGCGGAAGCCCGCAAGAGAGCAAAACCTACGACCTGACCTATCACGTCCGGCCAAACACGGCGCTGGGGACGGATTTATTTGCCCGGGAGGGGTACACCCTCACCGGCTGGAACACCCGCAGGGACGGGACGGGGGATGCCGTGGGGCTGGGCAGCCGGGTGAGCGCGCCCGGCGGGTCCATCACGCTGTACGCCCAGTGGGCCCGGTGGAGCGATGAATTGGACTTTACATGGGAGCCGACGGAGGGCGGGGCCGCCCTCACCGGCTACCACGGGGCGGATCGTGTGGTGGTCATCCCGGAGGCGCTGGAGGATAGGCCGGTGATCTCGATTGCGGCGGGGGCGTTCGAAGGCTGTGACGCCGCGGAAGTGGTTTTTCCGCCCACCATGGGAGAGATCGCTGCGGGAGCGTTTCAAAACTGCGCCGTCCAGACAATTACCCTGTTTGACAGCATTGTCTCGGTAGGCGACAGCAGCTTTGAACACTGCCCCAATCTGAAAACCCTGCGCATCAACGCCCTTGAGGCCCCTTACGGCTATTCCTGGCGAAAGGAGAGCTGCTACGCCGACAAGGTGGACCGGCTCATTCTCGCCCAGGGACAAAAACGGGCCGTGTTTTATGGAGGCTGTTCGATGTGGTATAACCTGGACGGTTTCCAGGCTCAGCGGGCCCTGGGGGATGGCTATGCCGTGGTGAACCTGGGGCTGAACGGCACTGTGAATTCCCCCGTGCAGATGCAGATTCTGGGGGCGTTTTTGGAGGAAGGGGATATCCTAATCCACACCCCGGAGCTGTCCAGCCGCCAGCAGCTGCTGCTCCACACCGCCATGGGGGAGCAGGACGACAAACTGTGGTGCGGCATCGAAAACAACTATGACCTGTTCGCCCTGGTGGACCTGACCACGGTGGACGGGGCATTTGACAGCCTGTGCCACTATCTGTCCCAGAAGAACGCCCGGACCACGTATGCCCAGTGCTACCGGGATGAAGCTGACCAGCCCTATATAGACCGCTTCGGCTGCGTCCCCTTCTTCCGCTCCGGCACCAAAGACGATCTGCCCGACCGGGTTTTTCTGGACCCCGGCTTCATAAACGGGGAGGCTATGAAATGGCTGGAGGGGTATTATGCGTGGTTCCGGGCAAAGGGCGCCAGGGTCTACGTGTCCTGCGCCTGTGTAAACATGGATGCCGTGCCGGAGGAGCAGCGGAACAACGTCGCCCTGATGGACCGCCTGCTCCGGGAGTCGGTGGGGCAGATGGAGGGCGTGACCCTCATCTCCTCGTTGGAGGAGTACCTGTACCACGAGCTGGACTTTTTCGATACCAATTATCACCTGATTTCTCAGGCGGCAGAGAAAAACACCGCCCTGTGGCTGCGGGATCTGCGGGCCCAGATGGAGCGAGACGGTGTGTGGGAGGGCGTATGAGACGGCGTATCATCCAAATTGCGGCGGCCCTGCTCCTGCTGGCCATCCTGCCGGCCTCGCTGCTGGGGGTGGGGCTGTCCCTGCCCTCCTGCTATCAGGACAGCTATTATGCCCAGCTGCCCGCGCTGTACCGCCGGCTGACGGACAGCACGGGGAAGCGGCTCATCCTGGTGGGGGGCAGCAACGTGGCCTTTGGAGTGGACGGAGGCCTTTTGAAGCAGCTGCTGGCCCAGTACGGATACGAGTACACCGTGTGCCCCTTTGGTCTGTACGCCGCTGTGGGCACCAGCGCCATGCTGGAGCTGTCCCAGGGCCAGCTGAGGGAGGGGGATGTGGTGGTGCTGGCCATAGAGCCCGCCAGCGAAGCCCTTTCCGCCTATTTTGGCGCATCTGCCTTTTGGAAGTGCGCCGAGGATGCCCCGGAGCTGTTGACTGCCGTGGGTCCAGCCCACCGGGCGGCGCTGGCAGGCAATTATGTCGGTTTTCTCCAGGAGCGCGCAGCCATCTGCTCCAGCGGCCAATTCCCGCAGGGGGAAGGGGCGTATGCCAAGTCCTCCTTTGATGAAAGCGGAAATATGATTTTTTGCCGGGCGGGGAACATCATGGCCCTGGGCTGGGACACCGGCGCACCGGTGGACCTGGCGGCGGTGTCCATCTCCCCGGATTTTGCCAGGCAGGTGAATGACTATTGTAAGGCGGCTCGGGAGCGGGGAGCGGAGGTATATCTCAGCTTCAGCCCGGTGAACCGCTCCGCTCTGGAGGGCAGTCCGGAGGAGGGAGCGGCGGCCTATTTTCGCGCCTGCCTGGACGCCTTTGACTGTCCGGCCATCAGTGACCCAAACCGCTACATCCTGGACAGCGGCTGGTTCTATGATTCCAATTTCCACCTGAACAGCGCCGGCGCTGTGCTGCGCACCTGTCTGCTGGCGGAGGATCTGCTGGCCCAGTTTGGCTGCTATGAGCGGCTGAGCTTTCCCCGGCCCGCTATGCCGGAGGCGATTTCCCAGGAGATAGAGGTGACGGCGGACAGCGGCTGGTTTTCCTTTTCCGCGGTGGGCGGGGAGAATGCCGGGTATGTGGTGTCCGGTCTGACGCAGGCGGGGCTGGAGCAAGCGGTCCTCGCTGTTCCGGCCGGCTTCAACGGGAAGCCGGTGGTGGGGATGGAGGCCCATGCGTTAGACGGCGCGGTAGCGCTGGAGGAGCTGCGCTTACCGGAAACCGTCGAGAGCCTGCCAGAAGGGGTGTTTTCGGGCTGCCCGAAGCTGACCCGGCTGGTGTTGGAGCACACCCGGCGGCTGTGCCGCATTACGGAGCGCACCTTTTCTGGCGCGCCCCAGGTGAAGATTTATGTTCCCGCTGCCGCGTACCCCCTTTACCGGGACGGAGACGGCTGTGAGACCAACCTGTGGTCGGCGCTGCTGGATCGGATTTTTCAATATTGAGGGGACTGTACACCTTGTGGCGGAAATGTGTTCGCTGTGCTGCTTCCAGCGACGCAGATGATCTTCAAAGCAGCGAGCAATGGTTGTCGGGACATTAAAAACCGCCGGGCAGGAGTGAAGGCTCCTGTCCGGCGGTTGTGCTTTATTGGGTCGGCGATCAAAATCGGTCCGTGCTCAGAGCAGGCCGCTCAGGCACTGGCCCGCCAAAAACAGCATCAGGGCGGTGCCCGCAGGGGCCAGGGGCGCTTTGGGCCCGGTGGCGATGCGCTCCAGCGCGGCGGTGTACAGCAGGGCGGACAGGCCGAACACAGCGGCTCCCGCCAGCCCCATCGTCCAGACAGGGACGGCGCTCGCCAGCCCGGCGCAGCAGGGAAGCAGGGCGAATACCACCCCGCCCAGCACAGTGTTGGCCAGCAATGCGGGCCAGTTCAGCTTGGGGGCGCTCCAGTAGGCGTCCAGAGCCAGGGCGATGGCGCTCAACCCCAGCATCATGGGCGGATCCAGCTTGGGCAAGACGGCCATGGGGGCCAGCGTCCCAACCAGCGTCAGCCCGAAGCAGTACAGCCCCACTACGATGGCCAGCAGGGCGGCGCGCTTCAACGGATTGTGTTTCATGTCAACCCTCCCATTCTGTGGCGCCGGAGGAGACGTCAGCGCCGGTGACAAAGGCGGCGGCGGAGTTCACCGCCCGGGTCACTGCCTTGCTGGTGACGGTGGCCCCGGTGAGGGCGTCAATATCCTCCCCCACGGCGGCCTCGCCGGCGGTACCCAAAAATTGCAGCAAGAAGGAGGCGTCGGTCTGAGCGCCTCGGCCCAGGCCAAAGGTCTCTCCGTGGTCCCGGACCGTCACGCCGGACACGGTGCCCTCGTTTGTAACTCCCACCCAGAGAATCATGGGACCTGCGTACCCGGCGGTTTCTACCTCCACCACATAGCCGTCCTCCGCCTTAAATACCCGGCGGATGCTCTCGTCCTCCCCGTCATAGGGCTCCTCGGTAAAGGAGGCGGGCCTGCTGGGGAGCATATAGCCCATGATCTCCGCCTGTGCGGCGGCCTCCTGATTTTCCGCGATGGGGCGCAGGCCGGCAGAGACGGCCAGCAGCACCGCTGCCGCGGCCAGAATGGTGATAACCGGCGCCATCAGCTCTTTTGCCTTCATTTCGCCCCCTCCTTTCCAGCGCCGTATCGGGTGGGGACCAGGTACCGGTCCATCAGCCAGGCGGCGGCGTTCATAATCAGAATCGCGTAAGTAACTCCTTCCGGGAATAGGCCGGTATAGCGCAGCGCCACGGTGAGCGCGCCGCAGCCCACACCGTATACCACCTGGGCGGCGGGGCCCACGGGGGAGGTGGCGTAATCGGTGGCCATGAAGATGGCTCCGAGAAGTACGCCGCCGCCAAGCAGGCTGTAGACCATCCACAACAAGGGGTCCTCACCCTTGGGGAAGATCAGGGACAGGACGGCCACTGTTCCCAGATAGGCGGCGGGAATCCGGATGCTGATGACCCGCCGGAACAGCAGCCAGCCGCCGCCGATGAGCAGGGCCAGGGCGGAGGTCTCGCCAATGCAGCCGCCGATGCGGCCCAGGAACATATCGGTTAGGGTGGCGTCGGGCAGGGCGGGCATCTGCATATGGTGAAGGGGGGTGGCCCCGGTGATCACGTCCACCGGGCTCAGCTCGCCCAGGGGCAGGGGCACCCCCAGAGCGGGGAAGCGGGTGAGGCAGGCGGGGAACAGCAGCATCAGGAAGGCCCGGGCCCCCAGGGCCGGGTTAAAGGTGTTCTGGCCCAGCCCGCCGCACAGGCCCTTCACCACGATGGTGGCGAACAGCCCGCCGATGGCGGCCGCCCAGTAAGGCACGGAGGCGGGCAGGGTCAGGGCCAGCAGCAGGCCGGTGACAAGGGCGGAGCCATCGGGCAGGGTGTTGTGCTGCCGGAGGACCAGGCGAATCAGCCACTCCGCCGCCAAGGCGGACAGCACGCACGCCGCCGCCACCAGCGCCGCCCGGGGACCGTGGAAGATCACCCCCGCCGCCAGCGCGGGCAGCAGGGCGATGACCACGTCCAGCATCAGCCGGGCGGTGGTATCCTTCCCCCGAATGTGGGGGGAGGCGCTTACCGTCAGATTCATTTCGCACCCTCCTTCAGAGCCTGCTTGCCGGCCCGGAAGCCCTCCACCAAGGGGACCTTGCCCGGACAGGCGTAGGCGCAGCAGCCGCACTCAATGCAGTCGGTGAGGTGGAGCCGCTTCAAGGCGTCCAAATCCCCGGCGTTAGAATAGCGGTAGAGATACAGGGGCTCCAGCCCCATAGGACACACATCCAGGCATTTGCCGCAGCGGATGCAGACGGAATGGGCGCTCTCCCCGTTCTGGGCGGAGGACAGGCACAGCACTGCGTTTACCGCCTTGGTCACTGGGACGGACAGGGTGGCCTGGGCCACGCCCATCATGGGCCCGCCGGACAGCACCTTCCACACGTCGTCCGTCAGCCCCCCGGCGGCGGCAATCACCTCCTGGAAGGAGGTGCCCACCCGGACAATCAGGTTCCGGGGTTGCTTTACGCCCTCTCCGGTGACGGTGACGATCCGCTCCATGAGAGGAATCCCATCGAAGACCGCCCGATAGACCGCGAAGGCAGTGGCGACGTTGAATACTGCGCAGCCCACGTCCTTGGGCAGACCGCCGGAGGGCACCTGCCGCCCGGTGATCGCTTGGATGAGCTGCTTTTCCGCCCCTTGGGGGTAACGGGTGGGCAGTATCCTAAGCTCCACGCCGGGGATGTCCCTCAGCGCATCCTTCAGGATGGCGGCAGCCTCCGGCTTGTTGTCCTCTATGCCGATAACCGTCTGATCCGGGTTCAGAATCCGGGCCAGCAGGGCCAGGCCTCGGAGTACGTCCCCGGTTCGCGTCCGCAGCAGCACATCGTCCGCCGTGATGTAGGGCTCGCACTCGCAGGCGTTGAGGATCAGGGTTTCGGTTTGGCCCATGCCGGTTTTGGCCTTCACATCGGTGGGGAAGGCCGCGCCGCCCATACCCACAATCCCGGCATCCCGGAGAATGGCCACCAGCTCGGCTTGGGTGAGCTGATCCGGGTTGGAATAGGGCTTCAGGGTGTGGTGGGGGGTGTCCAGGAAATCGTTTTTGATGATGATGGCGGGGCAGGTTCCCCCGCTGGGATGGGGCCGGTCCTCAATGGCCTCCACCGTGCCGGACACGGGGGCATGGACGGGGACGCACAGCCCCTCGCCATCGCCGATTTTCTGGCCCATGCACACCGTGTCGCCAGGGGCCACCAGGGGCTTGCAGGGCGTGCCGATGTGCTGGCGCAGCGGCACCGCAACTTGAGCGGGCAGGGCCATGGCTGTGAGGGGGACGGCGGCGCTCAGCTCCTTGCGTCCATCCGGGTGGACGCCGCCGAAGAACAGGGATTTCATACACATCACCTCTCATGGTTGAAATGGATTTCAGCTGAAACAGCTCAGGTGCGCACGGCCTCCAGGAAGCCGTCGGTATAGGACAGAGTTCCGTCCGGGGCCAACCACAGGGCTTGAGCCCCGCACTGACGGGCCAGTTCCGAGCCTGCCTCTTGAGACAGGAGGAACAGAGCGGTGGACAGTCCATCCGCCAGCCCGGAGTCGGGGCACACCACCGTGACTGCCCGCCACCGGGCGCCGGGGCGCAGGGTGTCCGGGTCGATGATATGGTGGTAGCGTTTGCCGTCCACGGTGTAGTACCGCTGATAGTCGCCGCTGCTCACCACAGATTGGTCTGAAAGGTACAGGGTGTGGAGGTAGTCCTGCTTTTCGCCGTCCGGCTCCTGTACGCCCACCACCCAGGGCTCTCCCCCGGCCTTGGGGCCGGTGGCCCGGACGTTGCCGCCTACGCTCACCAGCAGCCCCGCGGGGGCTGTGCGGCACACCTGCTCTACGGCGTAGCCCTTGGCCACGGCGCCCACGTCCAGCCGGGCCAGGGGGTCGGCGAGGCGGACGGTGGACGCCTGCTCGTCAATCTCCAGCAGGTGAAAGCCGGTGTGCTTCGCAGCCTCCTCCAGCGCGCCGGCGTCGGGGAGGGCGGCGTGCTCCGGATCGTCCACACCTTCGCTTCGGGCGTCGTGCCACAGGGCCAGCACGCTGCCCATGGTCACGTCCACCCGGCCGCCGGTGAGCTGTTCCAGCTCCCGGCAGAACAGGAGCAGGTCGATGATCCGCCGGTCCACTTCCACCGGGTCGCCTCCGGCACGGTCGTTGACGGTCTTCAGGTTGTTCATCCCGTCATAGTCGTGGTAGATGTCAAACAGTTGGTGGTACTCCAGCAGGCCGTCGTGGAAATCCTGGGCGGTACGGCGGAAGTCCTCCTCCGTGTGGGCGTAGCCCACGATGGTGGTCACAGTGTCAAAAAGAGTGAGGAAGCTGGCCTCATAGCGGTGGAGCTCCTCCTTGGGAGCGGTATGGGCGGCGCAGCCGCTGAGCAGCAGCGCCCCCGCAAGGGCCAGCGCGAAAACGCGCCGTTTCATGGTCTGTTCCCCCTCTTTGCGAAAGGGGCGGACCCTGGGGCCCGCCCCTTGCTTCTGCGGTTACTGCGCGGCCTTCTCAATCAGCGTCTGGAACTCGCCGATGCCCACGGTGATGGTGGCGGCCAGGTCGGCGTCGGCGGCCTTGCCGGACTCGTCCACAGCCAGACCCTTGATCTCGGCTACGGTCTTGCCGGTGACGTAGGCGCAGAAGCCGGCGGCTTGCTCGTTCCACTCCTTGCCGATGGAGCTGGCGCCCCGCATTCCGTAGTCGTCGCCCAGCTGATTCTTGGTCTTGGGAGCGGCGGTGAGATCGGTGGTAATGTGGCCCGTGGTGTCGAAGTTCACGTTGGCCTGTACCGCATCGATGTAGCAGCTGGTGACAGTGTCGCCATTGAAGGTGACGGCGGCGATGGTGGCATAGGCCTGGGCCACGCCCTCCTTATCGGCGGAGGCGTCCTTGCTCTTGCTCATGTTGGTCTCGCTGGCCAGACCCAGCTTGTCGCCCTTGGAGGCACCCATGTGGGTGGCGTTGTTCACGGCGGCCTCGATGCCGTCCACGAAGCTGCCCATGTACAGGGTAATGGAGGCGGCCAGATCCACATCGGCGGCCTTGCCGTCCTCACCCACCGCCATGGTCTTCAACTCGTCCACCGTCTTGCCCACAGCGTAGTCCGCCAGGGCCTGGGCCTGCTCGTTCCACTCCTTGCCGATGGAGCTGGCCTTGCGCATCCCGTAGCCGTCGCCCAGCTCGTTCTTGCTGGGGAAGGTGGTGGAGGGGTCGGTGGTCAGCGCGCCGGAGGTGTTGAAGTTGATCTTGGCCTGGATGTTGTCGATGACGCAGCTGTCAATGACGCCGTCGTCGCCCACGGTGACGGCCACCAGCAGGATTTCGCTCTGGGCGGTGCCGTCGCCCTCGGCGGTGGCGTCCTTGCTGCTGCCCAGCCCAGGAATCACGGCCAGGCCGGTCTTAACGGCGGCGCCGCCCTCATTGCCGGCGGGCTGGGACTCAGCGGGGGCGGGGGCAGAGGTGGAGGGGGTCTCGGAGTTGGCGGGCTTGTCGCCCTCAGGGGCGACCACCACGGTGGTGCCGCAGCCCGCCAGGGCGGACAGCAGGAGCAGTGCGGACAGCAGAAGGGCAGAGATTCGTTTCAGTTTCATTTTGCGATTCCTCCTAAAGTCTCTTGTTGGGATGTATCATGCTGCTTCATTTCAAAGTGAATCAGGAATGAAAGCAGAGCACGCAGGATGATAACGGCGCCCAGCACCATCAGCTCGGTCATGTCCCGGACCAGCACGGTTTTCAAAATCTCAGCGGCCATTTTGAATTCCAGGCTCAGAGCCAGGCCGGAGGCCAGCTGAGACTTCACATCGCCGGGGGTGCGGGTGAGCAGTCCCCGAAAATACTGCCAAAAGGCGGATAGGGTGGACACAGCGATGACCAGGATGCCCATCATCTCGCACAGGGGGATGAGCACCTCCAGCACCACCTCCACCAAATGCTCCAGCATAAAAACCGCCTCCTTTTTCGACCAGTTTAGTACTGCCGCCTTAATGGCATATATATGCCGCCTTAATATTTGTTAAGAAAAAGACAAAGCTCCCGCCGGAGTACGGCGGGAGCTCTGCTCAAACAGGGGGCGCTTGTCCGGCGTCCGGCGGGGCGGCGGGGAAGGAGACGGTAAAGGCGGTACCCTGGCCCGCTGCGCTTTCCAGAGAAATGGAGCCGGCGTGGGATTCCACAATCTGCTGGACGATGGCCAGGCCCAGGCCGATGCCCTTGCCCGAGCCCTTGGTGGTAAAGAAGGGGTCGAAAATTTTGTCCTTGACCTCATTGGGGATGCCGGGGCCGTTGTCCGCCACCCGGAGGGAAATGTGCTGTCCGTCAGAGGAGGTGGTCACCCGCACGGTGCCTCCCCGCCCGGACAGGGCCTCGAAGGAGTTCAGCACCAGGTTCAACGTCAGTTGGAACAGCTGGGTTTCGTCTGCCAGGATCAGGTCGTCCCCGGTGGTGAAGCCTGTCTCCACCCGCACGGCCTTGGGCCGAGCGGGGGCGGCCACCTCCAAGGCCTGCTCCGCCAGCGAGCCCAGCCGGACGAGGCGCAGCTCGCCCGGGGCGCCCTTTCGGGACAGATTGGACAGCCGGGAGATGATCTTCTTGGCCTTTTGGGAGGCGTTGTAAATTTCCAGGGCGTTGTCGTAAGATTCGGTGTCCTCCGGGGGAAGCTTTTCCAGGATGAGGATGCTGTACCCCATGATGGGGGTGAGCAGGTTGTTAAAGTCGTGGGCGATGCCGGAGGTGAGGGTGCCGATGGACTCCAGCCGTTGGCGGTGGGCCAGAGCTTGGGTCTGGGTGTTGAGCTGCTCCATGGCCTCCGCCTTTTCCCGGAGGAGGGCAAGCTCCCGCTGGGCCTGCCGGTGACTCCGGCGGGAGCGCAGGAGGAACAGCAGCAACAGCGCCGCCCCCGCCATGATTGTCACGCCGCACAGCACCATTTGGATTGCGGCGGACTGATAGGGGCGGATAATCTCATCATAATTTCGGGCCACGCCTACGGTGAAGCAACTGTTTTCGTTGCCACAGACCGGGAGAATGGAGATCCGGGCGGTATAGCTCCCCCCGCTGGACTGTCCGCCGGCCCGGAAAAAGCTGGCCTGGGGCTGCCCCGCCCGTTGGGCTGCCAGCATGAGATAGAGGCTGGCGTGGACGGTGGGGTCCAGCTCCTCCACAACGTCTACGCGGATGCCCTCCGGGGTGCGGTGGAAGAAATACCGCTCCTGGGAATCCAGCAGAAAAATGCGGTCGCTCTGCTCAGCTGCGGTCTGCTTTTCCGCGATGGCGAAAAAGACCTGACCGTCGATCAGCGCGGCATAGCCCACCTCCGCTTTTTCCAGGGTCAGGGCTACGTAGGGCCGCCCCAGGCCGTCCGCCCACAGGGAGATGCCCACCGCTCCGATCTCCCCGAGCTGGGCCAGAAAAGTGTAGTCCGTGCTGTCCCCGGTGGACAGCGTCACCGCCCCCTCCCGCACCACCAGCATGGACTCCACCATGGCGGTTTTAGGCAAGGGGCTCTCCCGAAGGTAGTAGAGCAGGTCGTCCGCCCCGCCGCCGCTGAGATAGGTGGCCTCCGCCGCCAAAAAGCCCCGACGGCTGGTAATATATTCCAGGTCGGAGCAGTACCAGGCGAAATGGCCCATGATGTTGTTATCCACCGACTGCGCGGTTTTGGACAGCTGTCCGTCCTGCCCGTCCACCAGCAGCTGCTGGCTTTGGGTGAACACGCTGGACATAATCAGCAGCCCCAGAAGAATCACCGCCAGGGCCAGAGTGGGGATCAAGGGGAAGCGACGCATTCCCCGGAGTTTGTGTTCCATCGCAGAACCCTCGCCTTCCGTGTGAGGCGGCGGTCTGGGGCTTGCGCCAAGGGCCGCCAATGTGATATAATTAACAAACAATACTTTAGCATAGGAATTTTTTTCTGTAAAGAGGGTGTGGCGGAATGGCGGATACGGTGTTGATTGTGGACGACGACGAGGCGGTGCTGACCATGCTCCGCAAGGTGATGAAAAGCAGCGGCATCCAGTCCGACGCGGCCCGCAGCGGCGGCGAGGCCATCGAGATGGCGGGGAGGAGCCACTATGACCTGATGCTGCTGGACGTGAATATGCCGGGAATGGACGGCTTTGAGGTGATTCAGACTCTCCGGGGCCGGGGGATCAAACTGCCAATTATCGTTATCAGCGGCCGCAGGGAGGACTATGACGCCCTCTATGGCCTGGACATCGGCGCGGACGACTACCTCACCAAGCCCTTCAACCCGGTCACGCTGGGGGCTAAGGTAAAGGCGCTGATCCGCCGCAGCCGGGGCGGGGTGCCGGGAGCGGGCGGCGTCATCGCCGCGGGGCCCTTCCGGTACGATACCAGCACGCTGCGGTTTTACAAGGACGGGGCGGAGATCGTGCTGTCCTCCAAGGAAAACGCCATCATGAAGCTGTTTCTGGACAACGTGAACCGCATCTTCACCAAGGACATGATCTACGACATGGTCTGGGGTTCGGCCATTGTGGACGAGAACGCAATTATGGTGTATATCAACCGCCTGCGCCAGAAGATTGAGGAGGATCCTGCCCGGCCCGTCCATATCCAGACGGTGCGGGGGCTGGGTTATCGGTTTGTGGTGTAAGGAAGGCGGGGAAACGTTACTCCGGCGAGGGCTGCTCCACTGAGCGGGCCGTTCCCGCCTGAACGCACTGACAATATGGAACGCAAAAAGCCTGCTGAACTGGTTTCAGCAGGCTTTTTATTTATCTTTTAAAAGAGGAACGAACAAAACCTATAGTTTTTGAACGAATGGGGCGGAGACCGAAAAATTTTCTCATATGGGCTAAACTTTTCGAAAAGCCTGCCGAATAAGTAAGTGAACGGCCCGCCGCAGAGCGCGAACAGGGAGGAACAAAACCTATATGTTTTGTTCGCTTCCGCTGTGCGGAAGGGCGGCGTTCGGTTTCAAACGGCTGACGAGCCGGTTGAAATATAGTCAGCGCGCCGCGTACCGGCAGTCCGGCCGGATACCGGGAAGCGGCGCACCACAGACCTGTGCCTCAGGAAAGGATTCTTAGGGGCACATTAATAGACGAAAGGAGTCAAATTTCATGCGTATTCAGCACAATATTATGGCCATGAGTGCCTACCGGAACTACACCAACAACGTCTCCGCCATGAAGAAGAA
>ERZ808040.110-NODE-110-length-80790-cov-9.820748_pt1 | contig 80790 bp, 63 predicted proteins | sample MGYA00380191_ERZ808040 | MGnify/ENA primary metagenome ERZ808040 (study PRJEB31490, sample SAMN06133395) | mouse gut metagenome | isolation source: J6 | host: mice | place: China: Chengdu | collected 2015-05 ...
TTCGGCTTCGTGATCACATACTCCTTGTTCACCTCATCAAAGTAACCGTAATTCATACCTTTGTCTCCTTTTCGATAACGTTTTCGCTGACTGCTGCCGCGGAATCCTCCGCCTGCTATTATTTTATATGGTTTTTCTGAAACTTGCAATGGGTTATCTTATTTTAGAGAAAATATTTTCGTAATTTAACGAAACATTTCGCTGCTTTTGCTTGGATGCATTTTCTGCTGCTGGCCTTCTGCTGAAATTGCTTTCATGTAAACCAGATTATGGCTGGTTTAAAGGTAATCGAAAAGAGGAAGGGAAAAGCACAATCCAGAGGGAGCCAGCAATCCCGTCACAGAATACTGGTGTTGGCAAGAAGCCGTATGCACGCAGGGGCAGGGTATTATGGCGAAAGATGAAGCAAGTACAGATGCAGAGAAATAAGAGCTGTCATTGAGAGAACGAAATTTTTGTAAAGCCTGCTCTGTTCTGGAAATCATCCATGGTTTGTCGTGTCTCCGGAATCTCAAGACTTGTAGAAAGCGGGGTGATCTGGTATAATGTATGCAGAAAAAAGAGGTTGTTTTGCGAAAGCGGAAATGAAAGCGTGGCTTTCTTATGAGGCCGGTATGAAAAAGAAATCCGTCAGAAGAATAAAGAGACTGCTGATTGCACTGTTCACGGCTGTGCTGCTGAACGTGCTTCTTTTATTGTATTTTCCGAGGGAGTCCGTTCCGGATATTTCCGGGAGCGGCACGGCAGCAGGCTCCTTCGGAGAAACGATGGATTCTGCAATTTCTGCAGAACCGGCGGCCCCGCAGGAATTGCAGACGGGCGGAGGTTTCGGACTTCCGGCAGATTCCGCACTGCCGCAGAAGCCGCAGGAAAGCGACGGCGCAGAGGGACTTCCGGCAGATTCTGCGTCGTCGCAGAAGGCGGAACCAGGCGGAGCTTCCGCAGGATCGCACCAGCCTTCGCTGCCCGGCCAGATCCTGCCGACGGAACCGGAGGACGGCGCTTCCATCCCACAGCAGCCGGAGGATACGGTAACGCTGTGCCTGGCAGGAGACCTGATGTGTCTTGCGGGGCAGCAGTATACCGCCGAACGCGCGGACGGAAGCCACGATTATACCGACAGCTTTTCTCTGATCAGCGGCATTTTGGAGAGCTGTGATTTTGCAGTTGCAAACCTGGAGACCATTCTTTCCGAAAGCAATCCGTATTCGACTGCGGAGAGGCTTGTGAACGAGCAGCCCAACTGCAACGCTCCTGCAGATTATCTCGGCTCGCTGAAACAGGCGGGGTTTACGCATCTGGTGACGGCGAACAATCACAGCCTGGACGGCGGCGCTGTCGGTGTCCGGGAAACCATAAAATGCATGGAGGAATACGGATTCCCTCATATAGGCACCTACCGGCCGGAGGATACCGGGAAACGTTTTCTGATGCTGAAGAAAAACGGGCTTTGCATTGCCCTGATAGCCTTTACGGAGCTGGTGAATCAGCGCGAAAGCGTCACGGCACAGCAGCTTTCCCGGCTGATTGACTGCTACGGCAGGCAGGCGGCGGCAGACCGGATTGCGGCGGCCCGCGCGGACGGAGCGGATTTTGTAATTGTGTACATGCACTGGGGCAGTGAAAATACGCATGAAGTCAGGGCTTATCAGCGGCAGCATGCGCAGGAACTTGCCGATGCGGGGGCGGATCTGATTATCGGCTCCCACCCGCACTGTCTGCAGGAGCAGGAGGAGCTTCTTGCTTCCGACGGACGGAGCGTTCCCTGCTTTTATTCACTCGGCAATGCAGTATCAAGCATGACAAGGGATATCAATCATGATACCGTGCTTGTTCTGCTGACGCTGCAGCGCAGCGGCTCCGGGCAGACGACAGCAGAGGACGCCGGGCAGATTCCGGAAAATACCGCGCAGGATCCGGGAAACGCCGGTACATCTTTGCCTGCCCCGGCATCCATCCGGAAGCTTGAGCTGGTTCCCTGCCACGTTCTTAGTGCCCTGAACGGCAAATATCGGGTTATTACGCCGACCTCCTCTCTGGTGGAGGACAAAAAGGCGGCGGCAGAGCTGGCTGCCGCCGAGGAACGGATTTTCATGATTTTTCCGGAGTACCGGCAGAAGGATGTGCCTTAGCGGACCTTCGGGATTGTTACGATAAAGCTGGTTCCTTTTGTGTACTGTGTGCGTATTTTTATGCGCCCTGTGTGCGCCAGGATAATAAGCTTCGCGATCGAGAGGCCGAGACCGTGCCCCTCGATTTTGCGGTCGCGCACGTCGTCCGCGCGGTAAAACCGGTTGAATATATTGTCCAGATCCTTTTTCTTCATGCCGACGCCGGTATCCTCCACCGTGATCACGCAGTCTCCCTGCCTGTTCTCGCAGGAAATGCGGATCGAATCGCCGTCCTCTGTGTATTTCTGCGCATTGTCAATAAACACGCGGATGGCCTGCTTGATGGCCTGCTTATCGCCGAATACCTGCACCGGTTCAAGAGCTGCCGCCTCGATTACACGGTTGTGCGCGACAAGTTTTGTTTCCTTCACCATCTCCTCGACCACCGGCTTGATATTAAAATACGCCTTGTTCAGCTTCAGTGTTTTTTTATCGTGGCGGGACAGAAAGAGCAGCTTTTCCACCAGATCCTGCATCTGTGCGGCCTCGTTGGAAATTGCCTCCACGGACTCTGCCAGTACGGCTTCATCCCGGCTGCCCCAGCGCTTAAGCATATTGGCATAACCCTGCACGACGGCAATCGGCGTGCGCAGCTCATGCGAGGCGTCCGAGACAAACTGCTTCTGACTTTCGTAGGAAAGCTCGAGGCGATCCAGCGATTGATTAAAGGTCTCCGCCAGATCCTTCAGCTCGTCTTTCATTCCCCGGATGTTCAGCCGTTCGCTGTGAAGATTGTTTACGGTGATGCGGTTCACCGTATCCGACATTTCCTGGATCGGAGCGAGCATCCGCACATTCTGTCCGCGCGCTTCCCGGAGAATGAAATACACAATAATGGCGTAAAGGAAAATCATATTCAGCACAAGGCGCCACATACGATTATAATCCTTTGTCATATTATAGCTGAAAATGGCCTCATATTTTACTCCGCGTACGTCGAATTCCATTGTTTCGTTGATCACAACCTTATGACGGTGATCCGAGGGCTCAAAGTGGATATTTCGGAAAAACAAAAGGCCCTTTACCGTAAAATCCGTGTCATCGTACACCGCTTTCTGAGAGACTTTCTCGCGCACGATAACATGAAGACCGCGGTCAGTGTAGGGATTCAGCAGCGGGAATTCTGGCAGTGCAGCGCCTGCCGTCCCGGCAGAGACGGCATCCCGGGGCGCATGGCTGTCCGACATTTCTGTTCCGGCAGAGGCGGTATCCTGACTGGCACCGCCCGATTCCGCTGCCGCCCGTGCTTTGATCCCGGCGACAACCTGCTCCGCCAGCTCCCGGTATTCCTCCGTCTGAGCGTTCAGGTACAGCACAAGAAAGACCGCCATAAAAATAATGCCGTTGACGATCATAAGCTTGAGGTAATTCAGCGATATCCGGAAGGACATCGACAGGCGCAGCCGGCCGATGAGAGCGTCCCTCTTTTCCCGCAGCGGTATCCATGTTTTTTTCAGAACACGCCGAAGCCAGCCGGCAAATTTATCTTTCATCCTTGATTATATACCCCACTCCGCGCACGGTGCTGATGATGCGGACGCCGAACCTGTCGTCGATCTTCTGTCTCAGATACCGGATGTACACGTCCACCACGTTTGTGTCGCCGAAATATTCGTAGCCCCAGACATTGTTCAGCAGCTGCTCCCTGGTCACGGCAATATTCTTGTTTTTCAGCAGATATTCCAGAAGTTCATATTCCTTTTTGGTGAGGGCAAGCTCCTCCTCGCCGTAGTATGCGCTGTGGCTCGCGACGTTGAGAGAGAGCGAACCGAACACCAGTTCGTCTTTTTTGTGCCCTGCGGCTGTCCCGCCTTTTTTGGCATGGCGGTTCAGAGCCACGCGGATGCGGGCAAGCAGCTCCTCGATGGCAAACGGCTTGGTCATATAATCGTCCGCGCCCATGTCAAGTCCCGCAACTTTGTCCGTGACGTCGTCCTTTGCCGTCAGCATGATAATCGGTATTTCCGATTCGGTGCGGACGCGGCGGCACACCTCGATTCCGGACAGCCCCGGCAGCATAATATCCAGCAGCACGAGATCCGCCCCGCTGTGCAGCGCCAGGTCAAGCCCTGTTCTGCCGTCGTTGGCGATTTCCACCTCGTAGCCTTCGTATTTCAGCTCCAATTCTACAAAACGCGCAATTTTTGCCTCATCCTCAACAATCAGTATTTTCGCCATTGCAACCTGCCTTTCGCGGCTCAGCCGCCGCCTGCGCAGCCGGCAAAAGTATCGTCCCGGCGCGCTTTGTTTCTCCTGTTCGGGAGGAGATAAAGCTTCCTTTGTTTTTACTATTTTAGCCTCTGCGGGCTGAATATGCAAGCGGCTGTAAATTAGGATTTGATTAGATTTCGGGCGTTCTGCGCGAAACCGGCGGCCGCATGATGCAGGAAGTATTTTTTCACAGTGCTGCGCGGCTTTGATCATCCGGGGCAGCAAATCTTTCCGCTACAGCAGCAGGCTGACAGCAGGTATCGTCAGAATGCTCAGCAGCGTTCCGAGCAGTACGACATTGGCAGCAGTCTCCTGGCCTTCGCCGAGCATTTCCGCGAAATTCAGCACAACGCTCGCAACCGGCGTCGCCGCAAGAATAAACATCGTCTGTTTCGTAACCGTGTCGAGCGGCAGCACCAGAGTTACAAGAAATACCAGCAGGGGCATGGCGAGCTGTTTGATGCCGATTACAAAATAGGAGAGGCCGCTTGTGAAAATCGGGAGAAGCCTGACGGTACCGAGCCTCATGCCGAGCACCAGCATGCAGAGCGGCGTCGTCATTTTGCCCAGCAGCGTAACCGTGCTGTCAAGCTGTGCAGGAAGCTGGAACCCTGCCACCCAGATCGGGATGGTGAACAGCATGGACAGCATGGCCGGGTTGAGAAACAGTTTCCGGATGCTGATATATTTTCTGTTCTGCGTAATCATATACGAGGCCGCGGTCCAGCTGAGCACGCTCATCGCAAGAAAATAGGCCAGTGAAAACACTATGGTTTCCGGGTGTTCCGGGAACAGTGCCTCCAGCAGCGGCACACCCATAAAGGTGCAGTTCCCGAGCGTCGTCGCGATCGTACCGATCCGGTATTTGATATCTGAAAATTTCCGGCGGAAAATAAAATAGAAAGCGCCGAGCAGCACGCTCTGCAGCACAAGCGCCGTCAGGAAAAACAGCAGCAGTTCACCTGCAAGCTGTGCGGAAAATTCCGCTTTCTGAAACGAATAAACCGTCAGGCAGGGCTGGCAGACATACATTAAAACCGTGGCGAAGGCCGGAATCGCCTCCTGACGGACCAGCCGGTTCCGGATAAGCAGAAAGCCCGGAACCGAATACAGCAGCATGACGGCGACTGCCGTCAGAGTGATCGTGAAAAACATGTTTTGCCTCTTTCCGGAATGCGCGGACCGTATGAAATTTTCCGTCGGCTGTACCGGGAAAAGTATGCGCCGCGCACCGCTGAATACATAAATTATCGGATACAGTTTCGGAAAGAAGAATAGCACATCGGGAAATCAATGTCAACAAAAATGTACACCTCCAGGATACCCAAAATGTACACCTCCAGGATACTCCTTGAATTTCTGTTCTGTTTATGATAATTTAATAATTGTCAGCTGATGCGGAGAGCTTCGCCGTATCCGGCGGAAGCGGCCTCTGAAAAAACGGGCTGACAGAAAGAGGTAGCTGTATATGGAAAAGTATTTTCATGTAAGGGAAAAAGGCTCCACGGTAAAGATTGAAATTATGGCCGGCCTGACAACGTTCATGGCGATGGCCTACATCCTCATGGTCAATGCCGGAATGTTTTCCGAGCTTGCGCCGACCATGGGCGTGACGGAGGACAGGCTGTACAACGCCGTTTACATCGCCACGGCAATCTCGGCAGTTGCAGGAACTCTGCTGATCGGACTGCTCGCGAATCTGCCGCTGGCACAGGCGTCCGGCATGGGCCTGAATGCATTCTTTGTCTACACGGTATGCTTCGGCTTCGGCCTGACGTACGCCAATGCACTGCTGCTCGTGCTGTTTGACGGTGTGCTCTTCGTTGTGCTGACCGTAACCGGCCTGCGCGAAAAGATTTTCAGCGCGATTCCGGACTGCGTGCGTATGGCGATCCCGGCGGGCATCGGTCTTTTTATCGCATTTCTCGGCCTGCAGAACGCGGGAATTGTGGCGAAAAGCACGTCCACGGGCGTTACGCTGGCGTCTTTCAACCTGCTGAACGGCAATGCAACATGGGCTTCCGTTATGCCGATGCTCGTAACGATTTTTGCACTGATTGCCATTGCGGCGCTCAGCGCAAGGAAGGTGAAAGGCGCGGTTTTCTGGGGAATGCTCGGGGGAACAGCGGCCTATTATATTCTCGGTTTTACGGTGAAGGATTTCTATACCGGCTTCGGCGATAAATTCAATTTCAGCCCGTTCGGGGCATTTAAGGATTTCGGTGAGCTGTCCTTCGGAAAGGTGTTCACGCAGGGCTTTGATTTTTCCGCATACCTTGACGCGGAAGGGCATTCGGCCGGCTCTCTGATTATCCTGCTTGTTACGACGGCGCTCGCCTTCTGCCTTGTCGATATGTTTGATACGCTCGGAACGCTCTTCGGCGCCTGCTCGCGCGGCAATATGCTGACAGAGAAGGGAGAGGTTCCGAATTTTCAGAAGGCGATGCTTTCCGATGCGATCGCCACGGTCTGCGGCTCTGTCTGCGGTACTTCCACAGTGACGACTTTTGTGGAGGCGTCCTCGGGTATCGCGGAGGGCGGGCGAACCGGCCTTTCTGCGGTTGTAACAGCGGGCATGTTTTTTATAACCATGTTCCTGAGCCCGATTGCCTCTCTGATTCCGGGCTGTGCTACCGCCGCGGTGCTGATCTTTGTCGGCGTGCTCATGATGGGCGCGGTGCTGAAGATTGACTGGAACAATGCCGCCGTCGCGCTGCCAGCGTTCCTGACCATTTCTTTTATGCCGTTTGCCTACAATATCAGCTACGGCATTGCGTTCGGCCTGATTTCGTACATATTCCTGTGCCTGTTTACCGGGAAGGCAAAAGAGATCAAGGCGGGAACCTGGGTTATCGGCGTGCTGTTTGCGGTGATGTTCTTTGTGACGCACTGATTGCCGGCGGGAAACCGCTGCCGGCTTACCGTTTTTTCCCCATCACTTTGCAGTATGCCACGGCAACCAGCGTGCTGAAGAGCGTCGCGGCCAGCCCCGGTCCGATAATGGCAGTCGGATTGACGCTGCCGTACTGGCTCCGGTAGGCGATGACGTTAACCGGGATCAGCTGCAGGGATGAGATGTTGAGCACAAGAAAAATACACATTTCATTGCTTGCACTGCGCTGTCCTCCGGCCAGATATTCGGGATTTTTTCGTTCCTTTTCTAGTTCGGACAGCTGTTCCATGGCCTTGAGTCCGGTCGGGGTCGCCGCCCAGCCAAGTCCGAGCAGATTGGCGATCAGATTGATGCCGATCGCTTCCAGGCACGGGTGATTGGCCGGAATGTTCGGAAAAAGGAAATGCAGCACCGGCCGCAGCCGGCGGGTGAGCCGCTCCATAATGCCGGAAGCTTTTGCGATTTCCATAAGCCCCAGCCAAAGTCCCATCACGCCGAGCATGGTAATGCACAAACTTACGGCATCTCTTGCCGAGGTCAGAGCTGCTTCCCCGACTTCCGGCATGGTGCCGTGAAATGCTGCATACAAAATTCCGATTAGAATCATTCCGCCCCAAATAAAATTCAGCATGGCTTCCTCCGTTTTGCTGCCGCTGCTCTCTTGTACAGACTTATTTACCGGTATGGTATTTTATTCGTTGTATCCTTAAAATCTGCGATTGATTATCAGTTTTTTATACAATTTATGCCATGAAATGCAAAAAAATTTCAATTTTCGTTGACGAATTCCAAATTTTGTGTTATTCTACTTTGGTAAAAGCAATTAAATTTTTACACGAACTGGTAATTCCATTTGCCGTTGCGTATGTAGCCAATTTTTTGGATACTTAATCTGAGGGGAAAGGACTGATATTTATTATGAAGAGTACAGGTATTGTCAGAAGGCTCGATGAGCTGGGACGTATTACACTTCCGATTGAGCTCCGTAGAACGCTTGGGGTCGGAGAAAGAGATCCGCTGGAAATTTATGTTGAGGAGAACCGCATTATTCTCGAGAAGTATGAGCCGGTTGATATCTTCAACGGCACGAAGACCGACCTGATCGAATACTGCGGGAAGAATGTTTCCAGAGCATCCATTATTGAGATGGCTAAGCTCGCAAAGATTATAGAGTAATTATTTGTGATTTCTATATATCCTTCCGAGGCTTCTGGAATAACCGGACTGCTGCGTAAGCAGGGAGCATGCAGGGGCGGGCGCTTTTATAACAGGGCGCTTTTCCGCACGGGTTTTCCTTGCGCAGCAGTCTTTAATTTTATTTGTTTTCAGCCGTATTGCAGAATCATATCGCGGGAGCAGCCGCCCTGCAGGGCGCAGAATATGGAGCGGTAACAGACCGGGCGGCGGGATTGTCCATGACTGCCCCGCCGCCCCTTTGTTTTGAGCTGCATGATAAACAGGATGTTAGCGGTTTTTCATATAATCCAAACAATCAGTACCAACATAAACCACACTATTATTGTTTATGTAAAAGCCAATATCTTCGCCCCAATCCCCTTCGCCTTCAACAGCATAGGCTATTTCGTCGTCTTTGCTCCCCATATCTACATACAATACCGTAAACCAGCAATAATTTAAGATATCAAGAGGACTAGCAAGTACAGGTAATTCAAATTTTTTATTAAGACTCACGTTTTTTTTGGCGCAGTCTGCGATTTTTGTGCAAATCTCATTTATTACAGGTTCGGAAAGGTTATTGAATGCTTCAACACATTTTTCGGCACACTCCACAAAATCAGAGATGCCGCTATTCGCGTAAACAGATAGGTCGTCCCCATCTTCATCGCGGAAAAATTTGCTTTTAAATTCTCCCTCTCCCTCTTGCTCCAGCCAGCGAATCATATAATTGTTCCCCCCAATAAAAATTTTTCATTCTGATAAAATATAATTTGTCGCTCAATATGCAAAAATTATACTATGACAAAGAGAAAAGAACAAGGGGCGTTTTCCCTTGTTCTGCTTCGTCCGCTTTATACAAATGCTTCCGGATGCAGATTCTTTTCTTCATTTTGTTTCGTTCTCCGTCGTCTGAGCCGGCACAAGAAATTCGGTGGAAAATGCACCGTCCTCGCTGTTGTATTTGCACCAGCCTCCGTGCTCCTCGATTATGTTTTCCGCGCGGCGCAGTCCGAAACCGTGCAGACCGCCCTTGTGCGTAGCGAATAGCTTTCCTGATTTTTGCTGTTTCGGACCTGCGGAATTCAGCATGGAAAAATAGAGCATGGACCCCTTCATCGTGATGTAGAGCCGCAGGAAGCGCTCGCCAGGCGGCACGTCCCTGCATGCCTCCACCGCGTTGTCCAGCAGGTTGCCGAGAATGATACTCAGCTCCACATCCGTAAGGGAAAGGCTGTCGGGAATGCCCGCCTTTACCGTAACATCCACACCGGCCGCCCTTGCCTGCGGCAGTTTTGCCGAGAGAATGGCGTCCGCAGAGACATTGCCGGTTTTCAGGAGCGTGTCGAGATTGATAATGTCGGAATCCAGTTCATCAATATAATGCAGCGCCCGCTCATATTCTCCTGCCTCCAGCTGCCCGCGAAGCGTCTGCAGATGGTGGTGGAAATCGTGCTTGTAACCCCTCATTTCCCGGTGGATGCTGCGCACCTCGTCCAGGTGTTTTTCTGCCAGCTCCGTCTGCATATCAAGAATTTTCAAAAAAGTTTTTTTCCGCATTCTGCCGCCTCGATCTGTGGATGGCCGGAAACAGCTTTTCTGCTGCCGTTCCGGTTTTTTGGATTGTAATATATATTTGTAATTGCCGGTGTCTGTGCTCCCATGTTCTGTTCAAAGGAAGCGCCGGTGCAGGCTGACTGCGCCCGGTAATGTAATGGTAAATCCCGGGCAGAGCTGATTGTATCCGGACAGGAGCATGTAGATCCTGCTATATCTGCCGTGCAAATGCATGGTAAATCCCTGGCAGAGCTGACTTCGTCCGGACAGATGCACGGGACATTCGCAGCAGAGCTAATTCCGCTCGATAAACGCGCGGTTGATTTCATCGTACCTTCCGCGTGCAAGGGGCAGCTTTGCGCCGCTGTCCATCCATATCTGCGTGCGGGAAATCCGTGTCACATGCTTCAGAGAGAGGAGATAGCTGCGGTGCGGCCGGAAAAAGTCGTCCGAAAGCCTTTTTTCCACGGCGGACAGATTTTCCCGGACGCGGTACTCGCGGTTTGCCGTGTAAATTGCGATATAATGCAGGAATGCTTCGATATACAGAATTTCCTGTTCGGGCAGCTTGACCGTCTCGCCCTCGCAGGAGATTACGATAGACGGTGCTTCGACGGACAGCCTCTGCGCCGCCCGGTCAAGCACGGTGTGCAGCCGTTCCCCGGAAACCGGCTTAATCAGATAATGCAGCGCGTCCACTTCGTACCCTTCGCCGCACAGCTCGAAATGGGAAGTGATAAAAATAATTTCTGCGCGGAGGCCGTCCCGCCGCAGCTGCCTGGCCAGTTCAAGCCCGCTCATCCCCTCCATTTCGACATCAAGCAGCAGAATGTCGAACGCACGGTTTTCCGCATAAGCAAAAAGGAATCGTTCTGCGGAGGAGAATGCAGCCAGATCGATGCTGTGCTGCCGCTGCGCCGCCCATGCAGAAACTGCGTTCTTCAGCTGCAGGAGCGCGGTTTCCTCGTCGTCGCAGACTGCAATTTGTAATTTCATGGCCCGTGCCCTTTCCCTGTTTTTTGGCTGTCTCTTTACTGCTCCGTATCCTTTTCTGCGAGCCACTGCGCATAAATATCCCGTTTTGATACGCCGCGATCTGCCGCTGCCGCTTTCATCGCATCCTTCTGGGTCATACCCTGTGCCATATAATGCTCCAGATGTTCGGCCAGCGGCATCCGGCTCCAGCGTTCCTGCTCCTGTGCTTTTTGTGCTCCGGCATCCGTACCCTCGAGAACGATTACGCATTCCCCGCGCGGCGCCTGCTCCTGATAATATTCCGCGGCGGCGGAGAGCGTGGTGCGGAAAACGGTTTCATGTTTTTTGGTAAGCTCCCGCAGCACGGTCAGTCTGCGGCTGCCGCCGAGCGTCTGTTCCAGCTCATGCAGCGTTTTGACAAGCCGGTGCGGAGCTTCATAGAGAATGATGGTGCGGGTTTCTCTGCACAGTTCCTCGAGCACGCGCGCCCGCTCTTTCCGATCCGTCGGGAGAAATGCCTCGAAGCAGAAGCGCCGGGTCGGCAGGCCGGACAGCGTCAGCGCTGTTACCGCAGCGCATGCACCCGGGAGGGAGGTCACGGTTATGCCGGCCGCCTGTGCAAGCCGAACCAGTTCCTCGCCGGGATCGGAAATGCCGGGCGTGCCGGCGTCCGTAATCAGTGCAATATTTTTTCCGGCAAGCAGCAGTTCCACAAGTTCGCGGCCCTTGTCGTACCGGTTGAATTCGTGGTAGCTCGTCATTGGTGTATGGATGTCAAAATGATTCAGCAGCTTTATGCTGTTGCGCGTGTCCTCCGCCGCGATCAAATCTGCTTCCCTGAGCGTGCGGATCACGCGGAAAGTCATGTCTTCCAGATTTCCGATCGGCGTCGCGCACAAATATAGAATTCCGGCCATCTGTTTTCTCCTCCCCGCAGGCATTGCGCCCGTGCAGCAGCGGTCTGCGGCTGCTGTTCCGCCCTTTGGGCCTGTCGTGCCTGCCTGCCCGGGTGTGAGGGGTGAAGGCGGCTCTGCAGCAAAAGCGCTGTCCTGCTCAGTATCCGTAAAGCTCTGTAATTTCCGGCGTATACTTACCGGGCTCCGTATAAATAATCAGCGGAGCCTCCACCCGAACCCGGGGTTTTCCGCCCCGGACGCATTCAAACAGTACCATATTCGGCTCGCGATCCGCAAAGGGGTGCACAAATTTTATCCTTTTCGGCTCGAGACGGTATTTGGTCAATGTCTGAATAATTTCCGCCAGCCGGAACGGGCGGTGCACCATGTAAAACCGGCCGCCGGGCTTCAGCAGCTTCGCGCCTTCCCGCACAACGTCCTCCAGCGTACATCGGATTTCGTGCCGGGCAATCGCCTTGGGCAGATCAGGATTGACTATCCCGTGACAGTCGGTCATATATGGGGGATTTGTTGTTACCACATCGAAGACGGAGGCCCCGAATATGGCGGAAGCCTCCCGGATATCGCCCTCCGCTATGCGGATACGCTGTTCCAGCCCGTTGTATTCCACACTCCGGCGGGCCATATCGGCGCTTTCGGGCTGCAGCTCCAGACCGGTAAAATGCCGTCCTGCCGTTTTGGCGCTCAGCAGAATCGGGATGATTCCGGTGCCGGTGCCGAGATCAACCGCAGTTTCACCCTCCCGGACACGGGCAAAGCCGGACAGCAGGACGGCATCCATGCCGAAGCAGAATTTTTCAGGGTTTTGAATGATTTTGAGATGATTCCTCTCCAGATCATCCAGCCGTTCGCCCGGGAAGAGAAGGGCAGAGCACGTCTGCGCCGGTTTTCTCTGTTCCTCCTGTTCCGGTTTTTCCTGCCGGGATTTCTCCATGACCTGTCTCCTCCCGTGATTTACTCAAGATGGTTTCCCTCGCGCTTTTCCAGTGCCTCCAGCGCTTTGAGTTCCGCATCCACCGGCAGTTTTTCCCGGCGCTTTTTCGGGCGGAACCGGAGATCATCCACCTTGTATTCGCGAATTTCCTTTTCTTCGTTTTCCAGTGTTACAATTACCTTGACCAGCTGCTTCAGTACGCTGACGCTGTTGACCTCGCCGCGCAGGCCGTCGTTTGTCGTCACGTAATCTCCGACATTCGGAAGCTTGCTGTTCAGATATTCGTAGGCCTCCTCCTCGTTTTTCAGGCAGCACATCAGTCTTCCGCAGACACCGGATATTTTCGTAGGGTTGAGGGAGAGATTCTGTTCCTTCGCCATCTTAATGGATACCGGTGCAAAGTCGGAAAGATAGGTATGGCAGCACATCGGCCGGCCGCAGATACCTATACCGCCCACAATTTTCGTCTCGTCGCGCACACCGATCTGGCGAAGTTCAATTCTTGTTTTGAACACCGAAGCCAGATCTTTGACCAGCTCGCGGAAATCAATGCGCCCGTCCGCGGTAAAGTAAAACAGCACCTTGTTGTTGTCGAAGGTGTATTCGCAGTCGATCAGCTTCATTTCCAGGCCGTGCTTCGCAATTTTCTCCAGGCAGATGCGGAACGCGTCTTTTTCCTTCGATTTGTTGCGCTGCTGAACAGCATCGTCCTCCGGCGTCGCCAGGCGGATCACCTCCTTGAGCGGCTGCACCACCTTCTCATCCTCGATCTCGCGGCAGCCCAGCACAACATAGCCGTACTCCACGCCGCGCGCCGTCTCCACGATAACATGCTGCCCCTGTTTTATATCATGGCCGGCGGGATCGAAATAATATACCTTGCCCGCCTGCCGGAATCTCACTCCGATGATTTTTGTCATTTTTCCCTCGTTTCTGCGCGAACCCGCGCTATTTCTCCTGCAGTGCCAGCAGCAAAAGCTCCACGGAGGCCTCGAAATTTACATTGGCGTTCAGCCGCGTGCGCACTGTGCCGAACGATTGAATAATATGGCCGAGTGCTTCAAAGCCCTTTTCTGCCGCCTGCTTCTGAATTGTAAAAAGTTCTTCTCTATATATAATCTGTTCCGTGTCCCTTGTGGCCTTAAACAGCAGTACATCCCGATACCAGAGCAGCATGAGATCGAGGCAGTCCTGGATTGCCGGCTTGTCTTCCGCCAGGTGCTTCAGATATTCCATAATTTCGCTGATCTGCATTTCACCGATGTATTTGACAAGATGCAGCACATCCTCCCTGCGGTGTGCAAAGTCCTCCGAGGAGGCGTAGCGGATCGCCTTTCCGAGATTTCCGCCGGAGAAGGCCGCGGCAACCTCCGCCTGATAATCCGGTATCCGGCAGGTTTCCATCAGATAAGTCCGTATACTTTCCCGGCTGACGGTTTTCAGATTAAGCATCACGCAGCGGGAGAGAATGGTCGGCAGAAATGCGCTGGTATTGTTTGTCAGCAGCAGGATCACCGCGTATTCCGGCGGCTCCTCAATGGTTTTCAGCAGCGCATTCTGCGCCGCCTCCGTCATTTTCTCCGCCTCGTCGACAATATAAATTTTGAAGCGGCCGCTGTACGGTTTGATCGCAATATCGTTGTTCAGCTGTGCGCGTATGTCGTCTACGCCGATTGCCGCCTTTTCGTGCAGAACACGGATAATGTCCGGATGGTTGCCGCTTTCGGCCTGCCGGCAGGCCTTGCAGCGGCAGCAGGGTTCGCCGTTGTATTCGCTGCACTGAAGGGCCGCCGCAAAGATATCCGCAACAAAATTTTTTCCGATGCCGTCCTCCCCGCAGAAAATATAGGCGTGGGAGACCCTGTTCAGGCGGATCGCATTCTTCAGATGCTCTGTGATATTTTTTCTTCCGATAACATCCCTAAAGGTGTTCAATAAGCCACCGCCTTTCGTAACACTGCACGGCTGTAATTCGAAGCGCTGGTGATGCCCGGTGCAGCAGCAACGTTTCCGCGTGCACTATGCGAAAATATCCAGCAAAAGTCCCTGTATCTCGTCAATTTTGCTCAGAATTTCGATGCCGTCCTTTTCATCCGCCAGCAGAGCCGCCGCCAGTTCATCCAGATTTTTATCCACCAGCTTAATCATTCCGTATACCCGGTGGCGTCCCCTGCGGTCAAGAAAATTCTCTCTGGAAAATTTGTGGGAACGGTTTACAATTTCGTTCATAAAGTTTTTAATCAGTTCACGGTAATGCTTCATGTCACGGATGTCCATGTGCTTTGACAGCTTTTTCCCCTGCATGGTGATTTCTTCCATCATCAGGTTCAGCCTCTGTCCCAGCTCGTGCTCCTCAATGTTGCTGAGCAGGGTGAACTTGAAGGAACCGTCGGACTCCTTCACAGGAGCCTTCTGTTCCGCGGCGCTGATCTGTCCCGTCTGGTTTACCTTGATTTCCATAATTTCGAACCCTCCCGGCATGATACAATATAAAATAATTACAGGGCGGAGTACGGATGGGATCTCCCGGATGTTTACTGCAGATACGGATTGTGCTGCCGCCGCAATTATTTTAACATAATGTATTGAAAATTACAAGATGCCGTGCCGGGGAGAAGCCCGGCAGGCTGCGGAGGTTATGGGAGTTTACCTGTCCGGCGGATCGGAATCCGGTTTCAGTCCCGTTTTTCCGGGGCCGTGAAAAAATTTCAGGAATACTTGATTTAACAAAATGAAAATGCTATTATTTCGTATGAAATAATACAGGTTAAGCCTGGATGCGGACAGCAGCAGAAGCAGGTCTGCGCTGCTTCGGAACAGAAATCATATTGCTGCGGGGCCGTGTCCGGAAACGGCAGAAGGGAGCTTTATGGAAAAATTACCGCCCATTGAAAAAATTTATGAAGCATATTCCGCTCTGGCGGATCAGCGGGTAAGCATGGGGGAGGGTACGGCAGCGGTGACATCCTCCGACGGCGCAAAAAAATACAGGGTGGAATGGCAGGACGACACTTATTCCTCCACCGACAATGCGACGCTTTGGCAGGGCTATCCGGGCTATCCGGTAATCAGTGTACTTATTTTACAGAAGAGGCTGACAGCGGAGCAGGATATTATTTCCAGGTTTGCCGGCATAAACTGGAACAGCCTGAACAAAAAGCATAAGAGAGATTACCGGGCAGCACTGCTGGAGGTGTTTGAGGAGAAACAGCTTGCTCAGGAGGAAATCCGGCGGATTGAGGATGCGACAAAGCAGGTCTATGAGCAGCTGAAGGGATTGAAAATTGTAATTGCGAGGAAGGTAAAGAAGAAAATCGAAGCGGAATAGAGCGGCGGAATCAGGGAAGCTGATTATTAAGGAAGCGGAACTGAAAAGCGGATTTTAGCAAGGCCGAATCGAACGGGCCGCATACTTGAAAAAGCATGGCATTCATGCTAAAATAATTTGTTCCATAGAATAGAATTGCGCTTTTTTTCTGCAAAGGACAGAAAAGCAAAGAAGCGCCCGATTTTAAAACTGATTTTTTATTATCAGGGGGAATTGTTATGAGGTTTCTGACAAATCAAAAGCTTGCTATAAGGATGGGCATCATTACCACGGCGATTATTTCCATAGGACTGCTGATTCTCTGGCGGGTCGTTTCCGGCCGCGTTGCCACCATGGTAGAAAACGATATCACCAACCAGATGATTGACACGGTAGAATCCAGGGCTTCCATTATAAATGATTATGTGACCTCGGCGGAAGAGTATATGACCGCATTTGCCTTAAGCAGCGATGTCCGGAACCTTCTCGCAGATCCGGACGATCCTGACGCTCTGCAGAGAGCGCAGAAATATACGGAGGATTTTGCGGCGGTCAAGGGGATTTTCGAGGGGCTGTATATCGGAACGCCGGATACTTATGTTTTGACGCATACATCGCAGGGCGCAATCGGAATTACCACCCGGTCGGGCGAATCCCTCGAGGAATTCCGGAAAACCATTCTGGCGGAGCCGAAGCTGACCAATCTGGGAATTATGAAATCTCCGGGAACCGGAAGCATGATTCTTTCCATGTATTATCCGCTTTTTGACGGCCCGGAGTGTATCGGCTATGTGGGTGCCGGCGTATATGCCAGCCGGCTGACGGATGTTCTGCTGGATCTGGGTATTAAAGGGCTGCCCAACAGTGAATATGTTTTTTTGAATGCGCAGGACGGCACGTATCTTTTTCACGAGGATGAGGCGCTGCTGAATACGCAGACAACCGATCAGGGTTATCTGGAAATTATGCGGCGGATCGGTGAAAACGGAGATGCACAGACGGACACATATACCTATCGGGACAGCAGCGGAGTTGATCAGCTGGTCGTTTATAAATATCTGAAGGACAGGAACTGGATTTTTATGGTCCGAGACAGTGCGTCGGAAGTTTATGAGCAGGTAGAGGCAGTCCGTGCTTTGGTCGGGGTTCTGTGTGCCGCAGTCGCAGGCTTTATCATCCTCTTCACGCTGCTGATCCTGTACCGGGAGGGACGGGAGCTGATGGCCATGGAACGGGCGATCCGGCGGCTGGGCAACCTGGAGCTGTCTGCTGACGAGGAGCTGGAGCCGTTTTACGGACGGCACGATGAGATCGGCATGATCGCACAGACCATTCATCATGTCTGCGGCTGCCTGAGGAAAACGATTGATGATGTCGGGCGCATTCTTGGCGAGATGGCAAACGGGAATATTGCAGTCGACGTCGTAAAGAATGAATCTTTTTATATCGGGGATTTCAGAGTCCTTTTCGAAAGCCTGAAAAGTATCCGCACCCATCTTACCAGTGTAATGAGCGAAATTACACAGATAGCGGTGCAGGTAAACAGCGGCGCGAATCAGGTTTCCGCAGGAGCAGCTGCGCTTTCTCAGGGAACCATCCAGCAGAAGGCTTCCATCGGCGGACTGGTGTCCAATGTCACGGATATCACCGCGCAGATTCAGAACAGTACGCGCCGCTGTGCCAGCGCCAGCGACCTGGTTGACAAGGCCACCGGCTATGCTGCGGAAGCCGATACCCGGATGGAGGAGCTGATTACGGCTACCGGAAATATTGACCAGTCCTCCGCACGGATTGTCAGCATTATCAAGACCATTGAGGATATTGCAAGCCAGACCAATATTCTCGCACTGAATGCTTCCGTGGAGGCAGCCCGTGCCGGAACAGCGGGAAAAGGCTTTTCGGTGGTATCCGAGGAGGTTCGCAATCTTGCGGCCAGATCTGCTGAGGCTGCCAGGGATACGAGCGAGCTGATCAGCCATTCCCTTAAGGACGTAAAAACGGGAACGGAATCGACCAGCCATGCCATATCTGCGATGCAGGTAATCGGGGAATGCATCCAGTCAATCAAAGGGCTGATGGACGAAATTGCGCGCGCCAGCGTTCAGCAGTCGGAAATGATTGTTTCCGTGGACAACCGCATCAAGGAGGTTTCCAAGGTCGTAGAAGAGAATTCCTCCGCTGCGGAAGAGAGCGCGGCAATTTCGAACGAGTTGTCCGACCAGGCGAGAACGCTGAACCGGCTGCTCGGGCAGTTCCGTATTAAGTAGGCCTTCCATGAAACGGAATGTGGATTTAAATGAGATTACTGACGGCAGCTGCTACGGGCTGAATGATCTGGTGCGGGCCGACTGCTGCGACTGTGCCGGCTGTTCCGAATGCTGCCGGAAAATGGCCGACACCATTATTCTGGACCCGCTGGACTGCTTCCGCCTGGCGCAGGCGCTGTCCTGCAGCTTTGATGAGCTGCTGAGCGGGGGGCGGCTGGAACTGAATATGGTAGACGGCATTGTGCTGCCGAACCTGAAGCCCCGGGAATCCGACGGCTGCTGTCCGTTCCTGAACGCTGCCGGCCGCTGCAGTATTCATGCTTTCCGCCCGGGCTTCTGCCGCATGTTTCCGCTGGGCAGGTACTATCAGGAGCGCACCTTTTCCTATATTCTTCAGACGAAAGAATGCCCGAAAAACCGATCGAAAATCCGCGTCAGCAAATGGCTGGATACGCCGGAGCTGCAGCTGAATCAGAAGTTTGTCGGAGAATGGCATTATTTTCTGGAAGATATTTACAAATCACTGATTGAGAGTCCGCCGGAGACACAGCGGCAGGCACAGCTGTTCCTGCTGCACTGCTTTTACCGGACGCCGTACACTGCGGAGGGAGAGGCGTCGTTTTATGCGGAATTTGCGGAGCGGCTGGACAGAGCCCGCGTCCTGATCGATTGAGCTTACAAGGAGCAGGAGCAAAGCCGGATAATGCGGGGGTTATCCGGTTCAGGGAAACGGAAAACGAAGAGAGATGCGCATCAGAGTTTCGGTGTGCCGCTGCAGAGATTTGCCGGTGATGATGTACGGAAACGGCGGCCGGCAATAACAGGAGGAATATTGACTATGTATACCTTTCAGACCCGCGTCCGCTACAGCGAGGTGGATCCGCAGCGGAGAATGGCGCTTTCCGCAGTAGTAAACTGCTTTCAGGACTGCAGCAATTTTCATTCGCAGGATCTCGGAGTCGGCATTGACTATCTGACGGACAGGAAGCGTGTCTGGCTGCTTTCCGCCTGGCAGATTGAGCTTGTCCGGCCGCCGCACCTTTTTGACCGCATTACCGTCGGCACCTGGCCGTACGCCTTTAGGGGGCTGTACGGCTACCGCAATTTCATTATTTACAATGAGGATTGCGGACATGAGACGGCGGCCTACGCCAACTCAATCTGGTTTCTGACGGATACGGAGACCGGGCTTCCCGCCCGGATTACGCCGGAGGATTCCGAAGCGTACCCGCTGGAGGAGGCGTATCCGATGGATTACGCGCCGCGCAAGATTGTTCTTCCCGTTCCGGGTGCGCCGGATTCGGGGTACACGGTACAGCAGCTTCCGGAAATGCGCGTGACGCGGATGCTGCTGGACACGAACAACCATGTCAACAACGGGCAGTATGTGCGGCTGGCGGAAAGCCTTCTGCCGGAAGGTTTTCCCGTGTGCGGCATGCGCGCGGAATACCGCAGGGCGGCCGTTCTCGGGGACGTGATTTTTCCCGTGATGTATTTGGCGGAGGGGCAGGACACTGGTTATGTTTCGCTGAATGATGCCGCCGGCCGGCCCTATGCTGTTGTCAGTTTCCGGAGGACGTATGCGAAACAAATCGGATAAGAAGCGCGGAAGACATGTGAAAAAATAAAATGCTGCCCGCAGAGATGAGGCAGCAAAAGAGCAAGGTCGGAAACATTGAAAAGACCGGCGCGAAATGATTTCCATTTCGGCCGGTCTTCTTTTTTCTCCCTGCGGATTGTTTTGCCGTTTTTGCCGCCGTCTGCTTTCACTGTTATTCTGGCCGCTCCCCGGCTGCTATTTCTCAGTCATTATAGCGGCTGGGCGTATCCTCCGAGGAAGTGCTGGTTGCATCCTCGCGGAACTGAGTGGTGAAGCCGTCGTTTCCGGAGAAGGCATCCTGCATGGAACCTGCATCCTGGCGGTTGTTGTAACTCAGATTCAGGAAGCCCTGGAAATCCTTGCGGAACTGCTTTTCAATCTCAGGCTTGTACCCGATCACCATGTGCGGCTGGCTTTCCAGATAAGCGTTGAGCAGCTTGTTGGAGGCATCCTCGCTGGCATTGATCGCTATCATTTTTTTGTCGATATTGTAAATCCTCGTCTGGCTGACGGAATTTCTTCCGGTTACACGATAATAATATGCCCATACAAGCTTGCTGTTTTCCATAATCTTAATTGCTGTATTGACCTGCCATACCGTAAAGCGCGGGCCTGCAAAAATTGGATTGCTTTTGCCGATGCGCACGGCCGAACGCATATCGCTGTCGATCTGGGCTTCCGTAACGCCCGGGTTTGTATTCAGGAATTTCTTCAGCTCCCGCTCCGATTTTTTGGTTGCCAGCTGGAACACGCTCATCAGAATCATGAAAATTCCGACGATGCACACTATGTAAATAATGTAGACAACCACGGTCGGAATGCGGTTGACCGATGAATAGTCAATGTAGTAAAATTCTGCGATGTCGTTAATACCGGAAAGGCCATCATCCTCAAGAAGATCCAGAGATTTCTTGAAATTGGTCAGCGAGGATCCGGAAAGCTTTTTCAGAGTTCCCTCGGTTCGTACAAATACGTTGGACTCCGTGCCGTTATTGTACCAGTTTACAAAGGCCCTGACACGGCTTTGCATTGCAGCGTCCTTTTTCGACGGCAGCCAGACGCCGATTGCGGAATTGTCTTCCAGGTTGTACACGATATAGCCGTAGGCGTTTGTCCCTGTTCTGCGCCCGGTGTTTTTATTCACCGTATACTCTTCCATATAATAATCAATCGCATATTTAACATCCAGCTGCACATACTTTCCTTCGTATTTGCTGTAGTCAATATTCTTTTTGCCGGTCAGATCCGTTCCGCCGATCAGAAAACGAACCGGAGCAAACAACGGCGCAAGCATCAGCACAACAATTGCAATCGCCCATCCGATCATTCGTTTCTTGGCAGTTTTCTGGGCTCTGCCTTTGATTTCGTCTAACATAGTATCCTCCTTCACCACTTGAATTCTGAAAAAAATGTGAAAAAACAATGAAATATCTAAACGTTATTCTATCAAAGTAATTACCTATTTTCAAGAACTTTTTGCGAATAATTCCGGCGAAAGGATTATTTCTTGAAATTGACAAAACAATCGGGATCGAATATGATTATCTGTGAGTTTCCTATAATGAAAAGCGCCGCACGGGCGGCAGAATGAGAGGGATTATGGGTATCCGGTATTTTGAAGAGGAAAAGGTATTTCAGCTGGATTCGAAGGACGCCAGCTATGTGATCGCGCTTGCCGACGAGGAGCAGTTTGTCGGACATGCGTATTTCGGCAGAAAACTTTCGGACTGCCATGTGCGCCATCTGATGCGCCTGGACGAAGGGCCGTTTGTGCCGAGCAAAAACAACCGCGACCGCGCGGCGTTCGGTGATGCGTTCCCGTTTGAGTATTCGACGCACGGCGTGGGTGATTTTCGGGAGAGCTGTCTGAAGGTGGAAACGTCCCGCGGCCATGAGGCGTGCTCGCTCGTCTACCGCTCCCACCGGATTTATGACGGCAAGCCTGCGCTGGAAGGGCTCCCGGCCACCTTCGGAACGGAAAAGGAATGCTCCACGCTGGAAATCACCTGCGAGGATCCGGTTCTGCAGCTGGAGGTTGTGCTTGTATACAGTGTCTTCGAGGACAACAGCGCCGTTACGCGCAGCGCGCGCATCCGAAACCGCGGTTCCGAGGCAGTTTATCTGAAAAAGGCGCTGTCCGCCTGTCTGCAGCTGGACGGCCTGGATTATGAATATATTACACTGCACGGCAGCTGGGCGCGGGAACGCCGCATCGACCGGCGTCCGCTGACGCACGGAAAGCACAGTGTGTCGTCCCTGCGCGGTGAATCGAGCCATCAGGATCATCCGTTTATCGCGCTGCTGACGCCGGGGGCAAACCAGGATTCGGGCGAGGTGTACGCCATGAATTTCGTGTATTCGGGCAATTTTCTCGCGCAGGCCGAGGGCTGCCAGTTTGACACGACCCGCGTGGTTATGGGAATCCATCCGGAAAACTTCTCCTGGAAGCTGGAGCCGGGCGAAGTCTTTACCTGTCCGGAGGTTGTTATGGTTTACTCCGACGCGGGGCTCGGGAAAATGACGCGTAGCTTCCATGACCTGTACCGCGGGCATCTGATCCGCGGGGAATACCGCAACAAGAAGCGCCCGATCCTCATCAATAACTGGGAGGCGACCTATTTTGATTTCAACACGGACAAGCTCCTCTCCATCGCGAAGGAAGCAAGCGCGCTCGGCATCGAGATGCTGGTGATGGATGACGGCTGGTTCGGACAGCGCAGCGACGACAACAGCTCGCTCGGCGACTGGCAGGTGAATGAGGACAAACTGGCCGGCGGGCTGAAAAGACTGGTGGACGAGGTAAACAAGCTCGGAATGAAATTCGGGATCTGGTTTGAACCGGAGATGATTTCGCCGGATTCCGACCTGTACCGGGCGCATCCGGACTGGGCCATCCAGATTCCGGATCGCACCCCGAGCCGCTGCCGCAACCAGTATGTGCTCGACATGTCCCGCAGGGAGGTGCGCGACGCCGTTTATGCTATGGTGAAAGCCGTACTTTCGTCTGCCAATATTGAATACGTGAAATGGGATATGAACCGGCCGCTCTGCGACCTCGGCAGTTTCTGCCTTGACGCGGATCGCCAGGGTGAGCTGTCCCACCGCTATATGCTGGGTGTGTACGAGCTGCAGGAGCGCCTGATCACCGATTTTCCGCACCTGCTCCTGGAAAACTGCTCCGGCGGCGGCGCGCGTTTTGACGCCGGAATGCTCTATTACAGCCCGCAGATCTGGTGCTCCGACGATACCGATGCGATCGAGCGGCTTTCCATTCAGGAAGGAACTTCTTTGGTGTATCCGCTCTGCTCGATGGGCGCGCATATCAGCGACTGCCCGAATCATGCTGTCGGGCGGATAACGCCGTTTGCCACCCGCGGACATGTTGCCCTCGCCGGCACGTTCGGCTATGAGCTGGATGTTACCCGTATTCCGCAGGCAGACCGGGACATGATCCCGTCCCAGACTGCAATGTATCACAAATACAACGATCTTGTGCGTACCGGCGATTACTATCGGATTGCCAGCTATTCCGAGAACCGGCAGTTTGACTGCTGGGAGGTTGCCGCGAAGGACGGTTCCGAAGTGCTTGTCACCTACATCGAAGTGCTGCGCCGCGTTAATTTCAAGTCGCGTACGCTTCGCCTGAGGGGGCTCGATCCGGAAGCAGTGTATGAAAACGAGGAAACGAAGGAGCGCTATACCGGCGACGTGCTGATGTATGCCGGCGTGCAGGTGCCGGAGCCGTGGGGAGATTTCGGCAGCAGGCTGCTGCATTTTGTGAGAGTGTAAAAGGAGTCAAGACCACTGGCTTAGCCGGTGGTTTGCACTGCCCCTACAAGAGGCTCTTACCTGCTTGCGCCCAGAAGGCCCACAGAAAGCCTGCCAACGGCACCACATTTTCAGCTGCCCTTATAAAGAGCTTTGTCAAGTACTATCTTACTCTGGCTCAGCCCCCAAAGGGGCTTGCTAGTTTGCTTTGATTTTCATACTTATATTTTCAGTTCGCATGCTTATATGTAAAGATTTTCCCTCCCCCTGCATAGCAGGGGGATTATTTTTGCTGTTAAACGAGATCAGAGTGGCTTGGCAGTATGCTCTGCCGTAAATGGAGGAAAAGTATGTGTTTTGTGCTGTCCCAGCCTTGATAATCGAGAAAAAAATAATAAATATAACTGTTTAAATATATTGACAATAATTATTGTTTGTATTAAAATTATATTAATTTATAAAATGATATTTGTTTGAAAATTTTATAATTCTATAGAAAAGATTATTATGCTGGATAATTATTTATCAGATAAAAGAGATAACCCTTTTGGTACTGTTGCTTAATGGAAAATATGATCCTATATATACAAAATATAAGAAAAAGTATATGATTAGCAACGTGCAAAGTAGACACAAGATGTTTTTAAAAACGGTAGACATTTTCTTAGAATTGAAGAATTGAAGAATTGAAGAATTGAAGAATTGAAGAATTGAAGAATTGAAGAATTGAAGAATTAAAGAGATATACAAACAAGGTTTTTAAGTTTCCTTTAAATCTGAATAGAAAGTTACAGTTTACAGGACTGATATTAGTGCAATACTAGTATATTGGAATATGATTGGTATTTCAAATTTTATGCAATAGGAAAATTTTCTGAAAGGAGGGATAAAATATAATATATTAGGATGGATGTGATATAAATAATTTAATTAGGATATTAATACTTATTAACTGTAAATAGGGAGGTAATGATGAAGGAAAAATCAGTTATTAAAAAACTAATAACAGTACTTGTCATTTGTTATTGCTTCCAATTAATGTTAATAAAATTTCGGCAGCGGATAAAGATTTAGAAGAATTGGATGGAAGAGAAAAAATAGAAGATTTATTTAGAAATTTACAGTATATTTCTTTGATGAAGGAAATGCAGGATATTGATTGGATTGAAAGTGATTGCACTATTATTTCAGAAGATGAAACAAACCTAATTTCTTCTGCCATCGAAATGCAACTGGAGGAATTGGGTGTAAGGAAGTTGAATCCAGATGACCCGGAAGACATGAAATTGCTTGATGAATTACCGGCCCAAAGAGAATACTCTGGTGTTCCATTAACAGGTGCACAAGATTATGCCCCTACGTTAAATGCAATCGCAGGACTCTATTCACTATTCTATGAGAGTGGAAATTATTATTATCAGGGAGTTGAATATCCTTTTCGCTATATAAGAGTTATAGATGATAAAGGATACGGGAAATTGACTGTAATGAAGAGTTTTGATATGGGGCCGAAAAAGAATTCGGTTATACTGTTAAGCGAACTATTTGATTATAATTTCAAATATATTTTATCAAGTTTTTTAGGAATTTTCCCTGGAGGAGCGATACTTGACTGGACTTTGAATAATATAATTACAGGGCTAAATACGATAGACCAAAATAATACTATTACTTATGGTGCCGGTAATAATGAGAATAACGCGTATATTGCTCATCAAGGTTCTGTAACTCAAATGACTTATTATTATATATACTATAATAATGTATGGAGAATGGTAGGTGCTTCAGCGACAGCAGAATTGGGTAGACTAGATTCTTGTATGATAAATTGTGAAGGAGAATTAATTAAATTTCATGAGGAACATGATAACTGGAACATAAAGACTGGGGGAGGTTACAGGTATGATTTTATGAAAAGATACCTGGAAAAAGGAGTAAATTCTGTGAACTATTTGTACATACATTCTTTTGGCAGTATAAAAATGAGAGGAATATTTAGCGATTATATATTTGAACCGGCTTTTTTTGATGAACCTATGCTTCTAATATAACAGAATTGAGGAGTATACGGAATGAAAAATATTGCCCTCAAGATTATTTTGTCATCGGCTGTTCTGGTTACGGTATTCTTCGCCTTGAAATGGTACTATACGCCGGTTCCCGCGGACTGGTATCCGGATGGAATTACGCTTTGCAACGAAGACGGTGATATCATTACCGCGAAATTTCAGCTGTACTATCAACGGCGGCTGTTTCAACGGAAGCGGCTGGAAGGAAGTATTTTTATTGACGGTACGGAATACATCGGCAGGGACGGCAGGCTCTTTTGTCAGCCCGGCACGCTTCGCACAGTTATTCTATATGCTGCAAAGCCGGAGATAAACTATATCGGTTTATTTCCGCCTGGCGGCGGCCGCGGATATATCGGGCCGGCTGAGAATGTGCAGGAGTACGAGGCGGCGGAGCGGCGGTATTCGGAAGCCGTGCCGGAGCTGAGGGAAGCGCAGCATGCATTCTATAAAACAGTGAAAAAGGCGGAAAACGTTGTGATCCGTTTTTCTGCGGACGACGGAGAAGATGCGGTTGTTTATGAAACGCAGAATCGGGCGGAAGCAGAGCAGCTGGCAGGGATGTTTTTCCGGTGGGATCAGGAAGAGGAGACAGCGCCGCAGGAGATAAGCACCGGGCTGGCCGCGGCGGGAAGTGTAGACTTCGGCGGGCTCGCCGAGCTGACCTGGCTCGGCAGGGGAGAGGAAGGACGGTACCTTGGAGAGATCGACGGCGGGGTGTATTATCTGCCGGAGAGCTTTGGGGAATTTGTGGAGGCTCAGATGCTGAAACCGCAGAAAGAGGATAAATAAGCGGAAAGAATGCGGCCGCAATTCCATTCACTTTCGGTGACGGCTTAAGGCTGCAAAACAAACCGCTGCCATAACATATCATATTTTTTCCAATATCTTTGCCGGCTTGGAAGCCTTAATTCAGGGGAAATACTGGTTTCATCCGTATTTCCCCTGAATTATGCAGTTCTGACTTTTTTGTTCTGTGTCATACCGGACATACCGGGCATTTAAGGTTCCGGGCATTACGCGTTCCCGGAATACCGGATCTCTGTTTTCCAGTCGTCGAAGGACGCAAGTCTGACTTTGTCGATCTGGCCGAGACTTTCGAAATGGGCCGTCACTCTGGAAAACGGGAGCGGGATTACATATTTATCCCAGCGCTTTTTCAGGCGAAGCACGCGCTTATATGTAAAATGGGAGTATACAACCTCCTTCTGTGATTCCTTTGCCAGCATGAAAACAAGCTTTTTCGGATCGCGGTACGGGCCGGACGGGCCGTCAAATGCCACTGCCATGGTAAGCTCCGGCCGCCTGACCGCTTCGAGCATTTTCTTGAAGGCGGTCTTCATTTCCATGCCGTCCGGGATGCGCAGCGCCTCCCCGCCGTTGTGGCGCAGGGTGTCTTCGATATAATCGCCCCGCGTATTTGCCGTCACAATGGCACAGATATGGTTCCAGGTTTCAGACAGCTCCTTGAGAATCAGCTCCATGGAATAGCAGTCTTCATGCCAGAAGGCAAACATAATGCCGTTTCTAAACAGCTCTTTATTTTCGATCTTAAATCTGCAGGTTTTTAAAATGAGTTTTGTATAGGCAAGGAAGCAGGCATTCAGCAGCTTAAAACGCAGCCGCGCCTTGCGTTTCTGAATCAGCGTCCGGTCGCCCTTTAAATCAGCGATCTCCTCCATGTTCTCATTTTTTCTTCTTCTCATTGCACGCTCCGTTCAAAATGCACAAACAATATTATACGCTGATAAGTATACCATAAAATTTTCGAAAAGACAAACACAATCGCCGGGCGGGACAGCAGGCCTGATTTGGTAAATAAATTTATGAAAAAAGTTGACAGAAATAAAAATGTCTGGTATAATATTTTCTGAAGCAAACGTGTAAATCAAGATAAATATGATTTTATGCAAATTTACAATGAGTGCTTGTAAATGATGTTACGGACAGAGAGGAAAGAGAGAATGGGAGCTGAGGAAATACTTTGTCGTCTGCGCAGAGAAGGTAATATATCGCGGGAGAAGCTGGCGGACGGTTTTTGTACAGTACAGCAACTTGCTTTGTTGGAATCCGGAAGAGCGGAACCGGCTCCACAGCTGTTGGATGTTTTATTACAGAGGCTTGGAAAATCACCGGACAAACTGGAGGTAATTCTTTCTTGGGATCAGTATCAGATCAAAGAGGTTTTTGACCAGTTTGAGAGATTTGTTTATAAAAAAGAAATTAAAAAGGCGCAGGCTCTGCTTTCAGGGGCTTTGAAATCCCTTGCAGAGAAGGGCGGTGTTTGGAAGATGCATTATTATCGCTACTGTGCGATGTATGAACAATATTGTGCATCGGATTGGAAAAGAGCAGAAAAGTATCTTATCAAGGCGCTTAACCTGACGCTGCCAGGATGGACAGCACGTAAACTGGATCGGTATCTTATATCCACTTTGGAAATCGAAAATCTGCTTGCTTTACTGGAAATTCAGATGAGAATCGGAGAAAGTAGATCCGGAGAGCTCGAAAAGCGGCTGAGCGACTGCTACGATTATATTACGAATATTCTAACCGACAAAGAAGAAAAGGCAAAGGTTCTTTGCAAATGCGCTTGGTTATATGCTGGATTTCTTCTCTCTCAGGGGCAGCAACAAAAAGCGTTTTTGTTGTGTGAGGAAGCGCTGGAGCTTCTGAGAGATTGTGGCATATCCTATTTTATGCTGCCGTTGATTGACCGTATGTTGGCCTGCGAAGGAACACAAGAACAGAAGCATCAGAAGCGGAAGCTCGAGAATTACCGTAGTGTTCTGGTGTATGTGCAGAAATATGGTGAAAACTGGTATCCACAGGCATCAATTTATCATAGTATCTGCAAGAGGGAATATCATCTTGACAGCGAAATCATACAATTAGAGCGTCTGTCAAAAGGACTGACACAGGAGGAGATTTGCGAGGGTATTTTCCAGTCGGCAAGATCACTCTCTCAGATTGAGTGCTGTAAGAGTGTTCCAAGGAAAAAGAGTTTTGAATTGTTGATGGAAAGGTTGGGCTTAAAGGGAGGTCGATACTGCAGTAACATTTTGACGGAAAGTTTTGAGGTGCTGGAACTGGAGAATGAATTTATTAGGATGACAGTGAAAGAGCAGCAGGAGAATCTTGCAAAGACGATCAATGAGCTTAAACGGCGTCTGGTTATGGAACTTCCGGAAAACCAAAGGGCGATCTGGAGCTATGAAAATGAGCTTGAACGACGGGAACACAGCCGGCCAGCAGAGGAGCTTTTAGAGGAAGCTCATCAAATTCTTCATACGACCTACAATCTCAGAGAAAAGGGCTGTTATCGAGTTCCGTTTCGGAGGGAAGCGTTTTTGATTATACAAATCGCGGTGTTGCTGGGAGAGCTGGGATGCTTGGACAAGGCGGAACAGTTGTATAGGAACTTGCTGCAGGTTTACCAGGATAGCAAGCTGCCGGAACGCTATCATTTCAGTACCTGCAGCACTATTTACAATAACTTGGCAAAGCTTTTAGACTCGGAAGAACTTGCTAAGGAGGGGTTGAGACTTGATCTTTACTGTGGTAATCTGAATACTATGTATTATAAAGTTTTTCAGATCGGCTTAGGCAAGAAAAAAAGATGTGAGGCCGAGGAAGGAAGGAGGCTTGTGCAGGATGCTTATTGGTTATGTAAACTTGCGAAGAATCCTAATCGTAATTGGATTGAGAACTTTTATAAAGATACATACAATAAAGATATTTTGGAGTGATTTTGCAGGTCGTACCTTGAAAAAATAAGAATTCTGAAGAACACTTGGCAGAAACTGTTTCTGAATCACCGTAATTCTAGGACAAAGGTTAGAATAAGCGGGTAGTGATACGGAAGGAAAAGCTGCGAGAGAAAAGGAATGCGCTTGATTGGTGATATTTTCAGATAATATACTAAATAGAAATTTAATTTAGCGTGTTTGAGATATTAAATTTTATGCATGTCATCAAATTTGCTAATATAAGCATATTCTAACAATGGATGCAAAATGTTTATGATTTTAGCAATAATTTTTTTTGTAAAAAAGGTGAGCAAACCTCATAGAAGTTTTTATTTAAATGAATTATAATTATCTTGCAAATACAAAATTCTTTATTTAAGTCTGCAAATAAAAAGTCAAGCAGAAATTGATGAACTTTGAAAAATTTATACAGGTTGAAAAATTAGTATTACAAAAAAACAACCGCAGGATGCTGGCCTGATGAAAAGTAAGAGGATTTTATTTAATCTTCTTAGGCTTCTGCGAGTGTGGCAAGATATTCCTTTACCCGCCCGTAGTAAATGCGGAGGAACTTGTTTGTGCCGGTGGTCATGTAGACGTAGTAAGGCTTTCCTAGTGCCAGTTTCTTGTCCATAAAAGCATAAACAGGACCATCAAGCAGGGGAACGCTTGAAGACCTTCCATGATCAGGAAGAGCGTCCTGCCTAGGCTTGGTGATCCCTTCTTGGTGTGGGTACACTTTTTTGGATGTGCTGTCCGAAATCGTTTTTTCTGGGGTCAACACTGGCAAAAGCTGTCAGCGCCCCACGGTGTGTGAAACGCGCCACATCTCCGATTACAGCCATGAGCTGGGAACCGAGAGAAGGCCCAACACCGTTCATTGCCATAACAACAGGGTATTCAGGCAGTGCGGAAGCGGTCTCATCCATTTTCAGGCGGGATTCCATGGTTGCAACCTTTGTGTTTACACCAGTTCTGGTAGTGTTGTGAAAAGGCCTCCGGTGATTTACAGCGCACATAATCCACATGCCAGTAGGTATGGGCAAAGTCCACCCATTTCTGGCTGCCGTCGCTGCGAGCAGGGCTGTCAAAGAAGTCATTGGCACCCGGATAGGTCTGGTCGAGTAGGGCAATGAGGTTGTTTTTCATGACAATCTTCTGAGCCATATAGAAACCGAACTGGTGGTTCATGGTTTTGAGTTGGCTGCTTGTTTTATCCATGGTTCCATACTGCTTCAGTTTTGCCCAGCGGTCAAGGGTATAACGGGCGATTTTTTTATAATCAGCCTTGTCGGTCTTGGGAGAGCGAAGGGAATCATCCCCGAAGTCTTTGATGAGGATGGGATTAACAGCACTGACAAAGATACCAGCATCAGAAAACCATGTGACAGCTGGTTCATAGACCTTCCGGTGTCTCCATACAGACTTTCGTTTCCCCGTCAAGTTCCCTGATCAATCCGATCAGTGCGTTGATCGCGGACTGTGTGTGGAATGTTGCGGGGACGCATGATGACAATATCGCCCGGTCTGTGAATGGTGACAGTGCTCTTACTTTTAGAAACATCAATACCAACAGCGTTCATAATAGATACTCCTTTGGAATGTAGTAGCAATGGTCAATACCAGATTTACTCACTACCTGTTCAATCTACTGGGTATCACACGAACGCCTCTGAGTTCAACCTGCGTAAAACGAATGCTACGAATGGGGGCTGATTGGCTGACTTAAATACGGACGTAAAGTTCCAAGCGGATACGGCCAGACTACTTGCACCCCTCATTCTAACAGCTTAAGCAACAAGATGGATAATTCCTTACTGGCTGTAAGTGAAATTAACCATAAATATATTGTAGTAGGAGGATGGAACTATAGTATATAATTATTTGCAAAAAAGTTTGATTAAAGATTTTAAAAAAGGAAAAAATGTTAATTATTCGTTTGGAAGGAGAAGAGGATGAAAGTATTTTTTGGTTTATTAATGATGGCTATAATTATAACAACGAGTATTAATTCAGATGTATATGCTATGGATAGGGAAGGTTCTGAAATTTCAGAAGCAGAAGAAACGCATGAATCTCGTATAAATGAGCTTTTTGAAGAGCGAAGCTATTTGATATTAAACAGTATTGAAGCAAGAAATTTACAGAATTGTGATGATAATATTCAGCAATATAGCGTGTTAGAAAGTAATAGATTAGAATTAATTGATCATGAGTTAAGTGAGTTAGGAATTCGAAAAATTGACCCAGATAATGTTGATGACATGAATTATTTGAGGGAAATGCCGCTTTCTTCAGAAAATGGAGAGATAATACAGGTGTCAGGGATATATGATACCGCACCTAATCTATCAATGATTGCACAATTATATGATATATATATAGATGATGGCAGTGTGGAGCCTTTTTATGATGGTACAGAAGAAGGCAAAAAAAGTTATCAGTTCCGGCGTATACGTGTTGTAGATAAATTAACTGGTAATAGGTTGTATAAGAGACAGCGTACTACATTAATAACAAAGCAGCAGGTAATAAATAATTCGATTATGGCGATTTTAAAATATAATTTTAGATATGGTATGTCTATGTTTATGGGTATAATGCCGGGAGGAGTTCTTGTAGATTGGGCACTGGGAAACTTTGAAGCACTTGCTGGGGCAACATCAGAAAATATAACAATTTCGAATGATAATGTTTATGAGATTTCATTTTCTTCCTCAACTACAATGTATTATTATTATTTATATAATAATGGTTGGAAATTAATAGGAACTGGAACAACTGCTAAAATGCTAAGAAATGATTATTTCTTAGGGCAAATTGATAGAAAACCTGTGGAAGAGCATTTGCATGAGGAAAGCTTTTCGATTACAGATAATGGAACAACATTAAGGCAATATGTAAAAGAGTATGTTACAAAAATGAATCAAAACCCTTATTATCATAAAGTGTGTTCTATAGGTACGTTGACAGTGGAAGGATACGAAGGAAAATCTACTAAGTTTTCACCTAAATTTGCTGAAGAACCTAATGATCTATTAAGGTATTAATTATTTTAAATATATATAATAAGATATTATTAATTTTGAAAGTATTAAAATATATAAAACTAAAAAATGTGTAAATAATTTTATAGCGGCAAATTATTTTTGAAAAGAGCTGAGAAAACAGGAGCTAATGTACTTTAAAGATTACGGATATTAAGAATCCAGGGAAACGCTGATTAAAGCATTTCCCTAGCCGTATTTGCGCCGCAGAGCGGCATATTCCCCGGCAAATCGGCAAATTCGTACGCATCCGCCGGAAGTTCAAAAGGAAGTGGTGATTTAATCAACGCTTTCCTGATATAAACCAAGTAATATATAATACTATTATAATCGAGAGGATATTTTATGAAAAAATCAATTTTATTGACCGTAGGAATTCTTACAGCCTTTCTGTTAGTTTTTTTCGGCTTGAGGCAATTTTACCGTCCTTATACGCTCTATTTAGAAATGCCGATGTGCGCGGAGGACGGAGAGACCCTGGAACGGGTGGTGGTTGATATTACCTGGCGGCGGCAGTTCAAGGGATTTCACCTGGTGCGCAGAGTACAGACGGGAACGATATCCATCGGAGACAAAACATTTTATCATCTTGATACCATGGATACCGAAAACTGGGACAGCACGTTTTCAACTGCCGGCCTGAACCGCGAAGCAAGCTACCTGAATTTTTACTCGTTTGTCGGGCAGGACGGAAAAGAGCATTATTACATTGAAAAATATGACAGTTTAAAAGAAGGTACGTTGGAAGGTAAGACCTTTTACGGTCCCTGAAGCCCGGAGTGGAACTGCTTCCGAATCTCCGGCCTTAAGCTGCGGGATGTCAGAGGATTCCCGATATGTGATCGTTATTTCATTGACCTGTTTGAACAGCCGAATCCGGCTACTGCGCTGTGACAGCAGCCGGGAAAGATATATAATACGGGGGCTTTATGCCCCCGTTTTTAGCTCTCTCGAATCGATTTTTGATAAGATTTTCTTACCGATAATGTCAATAAGTTTTCCGGATAAGCCTCCCGAATTTGACAAAATACCGTTTCCGCAGTTGCTATAATCCATGCTGCAATGATTATTCAGGTGACAGGAGACGGGAAAATGAGACGAGAGGATGTTATCGAATGGAAAATGCAGAATGATATGAAACGCCGGCTGAGCGGGATTGCAGGCTCTTTCCAGAGACTTTCCGGCAGCATCAGCGATTTTGCGGATATAGGAACCGAGCTGAAGCGGGACACACTGAACGGTCTGTTTGACGAGGTTTCCATGAAGCTCTGCGCGGACTGTGCAAGCTGCAGAAAGTGCTGGGTGGAGGAGGAGCTGACCCGCTGTGCGGAGGTGTCCGAGCTTCTGGATGCCGTGCAGCTGGACGGCGGCATTTCTGAAGAAATGCAGAGCCGCTATTTTTCGGACTGCAGGCACAGATTCCGGATGTTCGACGAGCTCAGTCAGGGGCTGTTCCGGCTGAAGCAGGGTATGCTGTGGCGCAACCGCCTGAACGAAAGCAGGGAGGCGGTTGCCAATCAGCTGACGGAAATGGCGCGGATTGTCGGGGAATTTGCCGGCAACCTGGAGCAGGAGGGCAGCCGCGTCTGGCCGCTTCCGCGGAGTGTTACGGCGCGGCTGTGGCTGAAAAATATCCGCGCCAAGCAGCTGCTGATGCTGCAGCGGGGGGACGGCAGCCTGGAGCTTCATCTGACGGCCCGCGGCCGAAGGGGACGCTGCACTACAACAAAGGAGGCGGCGATGATCCTTAGCTGTCTCGTTGGGCAGAAGCTGATCCCCTGCGAAGATTCCAGGAACGTGATCGGGAGAGAATACGCGGATTATGTGTTTCGCGAGGATGCCAATTTCCGTGCGGTTACCGGTGTAGCGCGTGCAGCGCGTGCGGACAGCCGGGTATCCGGGGACAATTTTTCCTTTTTGTACCCGGAGGGCGACGAGATGATTATGCTGCTGTCCGACGGCATGGGGAGCGGAGAGGCCGCCTGCCGTGAGAGCGAGCGCGTTATTGAGCTGCTGGAGCAGTTCCTGGAGGCGGGCTTTAAGGAGGAGGCGGCAATGAGGCTGATCAATTCCATGCTTGTTCTGCGGGAGGACAATACCATGTTTACGACAATGGATGTCTGTGTGCTGCACCTCACAACGGGGATCTGCGAGTTTATGAAGGCGGGTGCGGCAGCCACCTATATTCTGCGCGGCGACTGGATGGAGGGCATCCACTCGACCACGCTGCCGGCCGGTGTGTTGTCCGGCGTGACCTGCGATGTCAAACAGAAAAAGTTGTACGATGGGGATTATGTTATTATGCTGTCCGACGGGGTTCTGGAAGGAGAGGACGGCGGGGAGGAATTTTTGCGGAATGCTCTGGCAGAGGTGGAGGGCGGTGATCCTCAGGAGCTTGCCAACCGTATTCTGGAGGCGGCCATGCGGCGGGAGCAGTACCAGCCCAAGGACGATATGACCGTGCTGATTGCAGGTCTGTTCCGGCGCAGCGGGCAGCCGGCGAAGGAGTAAGAGCCTGTTTTTTCTCATCCCTGAGGCAAAGTTTTTTCTCTTCTTGCAGGAAAAGGAGTAATGTTGTACAATAAGGCAATATTATTGAGAGCGGCGAGGTTCGGTCATGGGTTTGGCTTCAGTTGATCTTCTTGGGAAAACGGAGCGGCATATCAAAGATTACGGGCTGCTGTCGGCCGGCGATGCGGTGGTGATCGGGGTTTCCGGCGGCGCGGATTCCGTATGTCTGCTGCATATTTTATGCACACTGCGTGAGAAGTATGCCCTCCGGCTGGCCGTCGTGCATGTTCATCACGGCATTCGCGGAGAGGAAGCGGATCGGGATGCGCGGTTCGTGGAGGAGGAATGCCGGAGGGCCGGCGTGCCCTGCCGGATTGTGCGGCGGAATATCCCGGCAGAGGCAGCAGCAGCGGGCATGTCGGAGGAGGAGGCCGGGCGGGAGGCCCGTTATCAGGAGCTTGCCGCAGCGGCCCGGAGGATGGGCGGGGCGAAAATTGCGGTTGCGCACAATCAGAATGACTGTGCAGAAACCTTTCTGTTTCATGCGTTCCGGGGCTCCGGGCTCAGGGGACTGGGAGGAATTGTGCCCTGCAGAGGGAACATTATCCGGCCGCTGCTCTGCGCGGCCCGGGCGGAGATTGAAAAATACCTGGCGGACGAGGGGCTGCAGTACTGCACCGATTCGACAAATTTTGCGGAGGACTACACGAGAAACCGCATTCGCCATTCCATTCTGCGGCCTGCGGCGGAGCTGGTCAACGGCAGGGCGGCGGAGCATCTGGCCAAGGCAGCGGAGGAAATTGCGCGGGCGGCGGATTATATCCGGCAGCAGGCGCAGGAGGCCTGCCGGAAAATCCGGATCGGGCCGGAGCAGCAGTGCGGAGCGGAACAGAGCAGCCGCCGGATGGATGGTGCAGCGGCATACGGGGAAAAGCCGGACGGCGCAGGTGCCTTGTTTCTGTCCATTGAGGAATGGGAGAAGCTGCCGGAGGTGCTGAAGGACGAAGTGCTTCTTTGCGCACTGTCGGAGCTTGCTGGGAGCCGTCGGGATATCGGCCGGCTCCATGTGCAGAAGCTTCGGGATATCGCCCAGGGAGCGACCGGACGTCAGGCATCGCTCCCGTACCGGATTACCGCACAGCGCAGCTATGGTGTTCTGGAGCTTTTCCGCTCGCAGTCCGGGCAGAAGGAGAGCGGCATCCGGGAAACAGCCGGCAGCCTGGCGTGCGGCGCTGCGCCGGGCCTTCCCCTTGTTTCCGCCGGCTTTTCCTGTGATGCCGTGCCGCTTCCGTTTCAGGCGGAGCTCGGGGAATGGATTTTAACGCTCCGGCTTGCGGAGTATGAAGAAAATGCAGAAATTCCAAAAAACTGCTATACGAAATGGTTTGATTATGATAAAATCACTAGTATGCTTACCCTGCGGACGCGGCGGGAGGGAGACTATATAATTATTCATAAGGACGGGATGAAAAAGCCGCTGAAGTCTCTTTTTATCGACCGGAAGCTGCCCCGGCGGGAGCGGGACGGCATTCTGCTGCTGACGGCCGGGAGCAGGGTTTTATGGGCGGTCGGCGTAAGAGCGGAAGCAGGGCTTTATGTGGACGGGAATACAAAGCACATTCTTGTGGCAGAATTAAGGAAGAGAGGATAATTACGATGGCGGAGAAAATCAGTGTATTGATTTCGGAGGAAGCCGTAGCCGAAAGAATTCACGAGATGGCAGTACAGATCAGCAGAGATTACGAGGGACGGCAGATTCACATGATCTGTGTGCTCAAGGGCGGAGTATTTTTCATGACGGAGCTTTCCAAGCATGTTGAGGTGCCGTGCTCGCTGGATTTCATGGCGGTTTCCAGCTACGGCGACAGCACGGTCAGCAGCGGAATAGTAAAAATTCAGAAGGATCTGGACGAAAGCATCGAGGGGAAGGATGTTCTTGTGGTAGAGGATATCGTGGACTCGGGCCGCACGCTTTCCTGGCTGCTGAAGGCCCTGCAGCAGAGGAAGCCGAACAGCCTGAAGCTCTGTACTCTGCTCGACAAGCCGGATCGCAGAAGGTTTGACATTACGGTGGATTACACCGGCTTCGAGGTTCCGGATGTTTTTGTTGTGGGCTACGGGCTGGATTATCAGCAGAGATACCGCAATCTTCCGTACATCGGAGCGGTTGAAATATAGATCTGGGAGAGGAGAAAAAACGTGAACAAGTTTTTGAAGGGCTATGGATTTTATCTGTTTCTTCTCGCTCTGCTGCTCGTCGCAGTGTTGTTTTCAAACGGGATACGGGGGAATTCCTCCGGTTACGGTTATCAGAAATACACGGCGGATCTGGAAAGCGGGCAGGTCAGGCGGGTGGACATTTATCCGAACGAAGAATATCCGACCGGGCGGGTGCGGGTGACGCTGACCGACGGCTCGACAGCAATTTTTGATGCGACGGACGTGACGAAAGCAGAGCAGGCAGGTTATGATGCCGGTGTCGGGACGGTTGTACATGAAATTGACAAACCGAGCATAATATGGCAGATTCTGCCTTATATTTTCGGCGTGATCCTTATTATCTTTTTATTTACTATGATGATGAACGCCATGAACGGCGGCGGGGGCGGAAACTCCAAGGTCATGAATTTCGGCAAGAGCCGCGCGCGGATGACGACCGACGAGAACAAAAACACGACCTTTAAAAATGTGGCCGGCCTGGAGGAGGAGAAGGAGGAGCTGAGCGAGATTGTTGATTTCCTCAAATATCCGAAAAAATATCTGAAGCTGGGTGCGCGCATCCCGAAGGGAATCCTGCTGGAAGGGCCTCCGGGAACCGGTAAAACTCTGCTGGCAAAGGCTGTAGCCGGAGAGGCGGGCGTACCGTTTTTCTCGATCTCAGGCTCGGATTTCGTGGAAATGTTCGTCGGCGTGGGTGCTTCCCGCGTCCGCGACCTGTTTGCCGACGCGAAGAAAAATGCGCCGTGCATTGTGTTTATCGACGAGATTGATGCCGTTGCAAGGCGGCGCGGAACCGGCATGGGCGGCGGGCATGACGAGCGCGAGCAGACGCTGAATCAGATGCTTGTCGAGATGGACGGCTTCGGCAGCAACGAGGGCATTATTGTTATGGCGGCAACCAACCGTGTGGATATCCTTGATCCGGCGATCCTGCGTCCGGGGCGCTTCGACCGCAAGGTAGTGGTCGGAAGGCCGGATGTAAAGGGCAGAGAAGAAATTCTGTCGGTTCATGCGAAAAACAAGCCGCTCGGAGACGATATCGACCTGAAGCAGATTGCGCAGACGACGGCGGGCTTCACCGGAGCGGACCTGGAGAATCTGCTGAACGAGGCGGCGATCAGCGCGGCGAAGGGCAACCGGGACTTTATCCGCGACGAGGACGTGAAGAGTTCCTTTATTAAAATCGGGATCGGTAAGGAAAAGAAAAGCCGCATTATTTCCGAGAAAGAGAAGAAGATTACCGCTTATCATGAGGCGGGGCATGCAATTCTGTTCCATATCCTCCCGGATGTTGGGCCGGTCTATACCGTATCCATTATCCCGACGGGAAGCGGCGCGGCCGGCTACACAATGCCGCTGCCGGAGCGCGATGAGATGTTCAATACGAAGGGCCGCATGCTGCAGGATATCATTGTCAGCCTGGGCGGCCGCGTGGCGGAGGAGCTGATTTTTGATGATGTCACGACGGGCGCTTCGCAGGATATCAAATCTGCGACGAACACTGCGCGGAGCATGGTGACCCGCTACGGATTTTCGGACAGCGTCGGTATGGTGAATTACGAAAACAATGATGACGAGGTGTTTATCGGGCGGGATCTGGCGCACGCGAGAAGCTACAGCGAAACCGTCGCATCCCGGATTGATGAGGAGGTGCGCCGTATTGTTGACGAGTGCTACGCAAAGGCGCGCGATCTGCTTCAGGAGAACGAGGCGGTGCTGCACCGCTGCGCCGCTCTGCTGATCGAAAAGGAACGCATCGGGCGCGCCGAGTTTGAAGGCCTGTTTGCAGAGGAAGCAGAGGTATGAAATCATTTTTGTGCACAATAACAGCCGCCGGACTGCGTTATTTAGACCGATGCCGGCAAAACGACGAAAAAATTCGAAAATAAAATACCATGTTTGTGAACACTTTTCCTGCGCAGCATGCTATAATAACACTCGTAAACCCCAATACATTATATAGTTTTTGCTACACCCCATAAGTAACAAAAATACCTTCTCCAAAACAGGACAGTTACCGTAAACTGTCCTGTTTTACTGTCCGGATTTCCGCACTTTCCCGGGAAACGGCCGGCAGAGCTGCCCGATGCGAAAAAAAAACGGATATTGCGGAAACTCGGGAATTTTAGATATTGTATTTCCGGGAACAATATTATAAAATAATAATGAATAAGTGCCTTTTCGGACACCTCCGCATTTGTAGGGAGAGGCCTGCGGAGGATAAAAGCTTTGCGGCAGGAGTAACAGGATGGATAGTACGAGTAAAATATATGAATCGTTTATGGAAAACAGGCCCTTTGACCGGGCTGCCGTATTCAGCGACGGCACGGGCTCCTTTCGGATTCCGCCGGAGCCGATGCCGTATGAGACGGTAAGGCTGAGAATAAGGACGGCACATCAGAGGCTGAAATGTGTGATGCTCTGCGCCGGGGACAGGGAATACAGCATGGAGCTGGAAAAGTCGGATCGCCGCTTTGATTATTACGGGTCGGCGCTTGATCTGGCAGACACTACGGTTCAATATCATTTTAAGCTGTTTTTTGGGGAGGAGCTCTATTACTATACGCGGGCGGGAGTTGATACGGTGCACCGCCCGGAATACGATTTTTCGATTGTGCCGGGCTATACCACGCCGGACTGGGCAAAGGGTGCGGTTTTTTATCAGATTTTCGTAGACCGGTTCTGCAACGGCGATTCATCAAACGACGTTCTTGATCAGGAATACTGCTATATCGGCGAGGGGACAAGGCGTGTTGTGGACTGGAACAAATATCCGGCCTCGATGGGAGTCCGGGAATTCTACGGCGGGGATCTGGCGGGTGTCCGGAAAAAGCTGGACTACCTGCAGGATCTGGGTGTAGAGGTTATCTATCTGAACCCGATTTTTGTATCGCCTTCCAATCATAAATACGATATCCAGGACTATGACTATATCGATCCTCATTTTGGCGTGATCCGCAGGGACGAGGGGGAATGTCTGCCGGAGGGCGAGAAGGACAATAAAAAGGCGGCGAGGTATATCTGCCGCGTCACGCAGAAGGAAAATCTGGAGGCAAGCAACCAGTATTTTGCCTCGCTGGTGGAGGAGATCCACCGCCGCGGCATGAAGATTATCCTGGACGGCGTGTTCAACCACTGCGGCTCGTTCAATAAATGGCTGGATCGCGAAAAGATTTATGAGGATGCGGAGGGCTATGAGAAGGGGGCTTATGTCTCGCAGGACAGCCCTTACCACTCCTTTTTCAAGTTCTATGAGCAGGAAGAGGAAAAATGGCCCTACAACGGCTCGTACGACGGCTGGTGGGGGCATGATACGCTGCCGAAGCTGAATTATGAGGAGTCTCCGAAGCTGTACGATTACATTATGAGGATTGCGAGAAAATGGGTGTCGCCGCCTTACAATGTGGATGGCTGGCGGCTGGATGTGGCGGCCGACCTGGGCCATTCTTCGGAGTACAATCATAAATTCTGGCGCGAGTTCCGAAGGAATGTGCGCAGTGCGAATCCGAATGCCCTGATTCTGGCCGAGCATTACGGCGATCCGCAATCCTGGCTGCAGGGGGATCAGTGGGATTCTGTCATGAATTACGACGCATTTATGGAGCCGATCACCTGGTTTTTGACCGGACTGGAAAAACACAGCGATGAATACCGGCATGATATGTACTGCAATTCGGACGCTTTTTTCGGCGCCATGCGCCATTATATGACCCGCTTCCATACACAATCGCTTATGGTGGCGATGAACGAGCTGTCAAACCATGATCATTCCCGGTTTCTGACACGCACCAATCACCATGTCGGACGGATCGGGCCGAACGGGCCGGAGGCGGCAAACCGCGATCTGAATCCTGCAATTATGCGGGAGGCTGTAGTGATGCAGATGACCTGGATCGGCGCACCGACCATATATTACGGCGATGAGGCCGGCGTCTGCGGCTGGACCGATCCGGACAACCGGCGTACTTACCCGTGGGGGCGCGAGGATAAGGAACTGATCCGGCTCCACCGGGAGATGATTGCGATCCATAAAGCATACGGGGCCCTGAAGACAGGCTCGCTGAAATTTGTGTACGGCGCGTACGGCGTGATCGGCTACGGCCGGTTCAACGAGGAGGAGCAGTTTGTAATCCTTATCAACAACAACGATCACGAGGTCAATGTATCAGTGCCGGTCTGGGAGCTTGGCGTGGAGCCGGGAAGGGCTCTTGTAAGGATGATTTACACCAATACGGAGGGCTTCGGCGTGGATATGGCGGCATACTACCCGGAGGACGGCATTTTATCCATGCGTCTCTGGCCGTATTCCAGCATTGTGCTGAAAAATTTCCCGGAGCACCTGCACTGAGAGCCGCCGCAGGGAAGCATGCTGCCCGGGCGGATTCTGCTTCTGCGGGAAGGCTGCCAGCAGGGCTTTATAGGGGCCAATAGGGGGATAACCATGCAAAGTGTAAGAATTTATGAGATGCCGGCTTGTAAAATGGTTTCTTCCGGAACAAAGTGATTCTGCCATGGTAAAGGCATTTAAAGCAAAAAAGAACGGTTTATACAGCATTTTGCTGTATAAGCCGTTCTTTGATAACGGACTGCATGAGCCGTTTTTGACGAACTGTTTTCCGAGATCCGCAGCTTCCTGGTTAGATGATTTCCCAGACAAAGACAGCAGTATCGGAAATGTCGATGTCATCCGGCGTGATATCTATGGCTTTTGCCATCATTGGAACCGCATTATGTTCCTGCTCGTCGGCCATGCGGAGCCTTGTGGTGGAATGGAGATCAAACTTGCTCCAGTTGTAGTCGATGGACTGAAGAGTACCGAGCTTTACGCCGGAGGCATCGCAGAGGATCTCTGCCTTCTGTTTTGCGCTTGCAGAAGCGGAGCGGAGAAGCTCCTCACGGATAGCCGTCGGATCTTTAACCGTGAACGTTATGGAGAGCTGCGGGCGGGCCTCGCAGCCGGATGCCGCGCACAGTGCCTTCGACAGGCGCTCCATATCAAAATCAAATTCCAGCTTCAGTTTATGGCAGACAGCATAGCCGTTAAAAATGTTTTTCCAGCGGCCGTTGCTGTCGTTTTCGTGGGTGTAATCGGTGCGCACCTGAAAATCCGTTGTTTTGATGGAGTTTTTCTCAAAACCGGCTTCTTCCAGTGCACCGGTCAGAAGACGGATGTGTTCTGCTGCCGTGTCCATCGCCTTGTTATAATCCTTGTCCAGAACCTCCAGTGTCATGGAAAGTGCAACATAATCCGGTTTGGCAGAAACCTTGCCCACACCCTTAACGGCAATTGTTCTTGGCATACTTCATTCCTCCTGTATCCTTTTTTCTGTTTTTTATTCCCTGAAAAAGCTCTTGACCAGAAACCCGGTTCAGGTATTATAATGACAATATCACAGGACGGCGAGATTGTCAATGTTGACTGCCGTCCGAAAAAAGAGGAGGCTGCAATGGCGAAAAAAGTACTTGTTATCAGTGCCAGTCTGAGAAACCGGAGCAATTCGGAAATGCTGGCGGATTCCTTTGCGCAGGGCGCGGAGGCAGCGGGAAATAAGGTTGAGAAAATAACCCTGAAGGATAAATCCATTGCCTTCTGCCGGGGCTGTCTCGCCTGCCAGACGTCAAAGCGCTGCGTGATCGGGGATGATGCTGTGGAGATCGCGGAAAAAATGAGGACGGCGGAGGTTATTGCCTTCGCGTCGCCGGTCTATTATTATGAGATGAGCGGGCAGATGAAAACGCTTCTTGACCGTGCCAATTCGCTCTATACCTCGGATTATGCATTCCGCGAAATCTATTTTCTTTCCGCGGCGGCTGACGATGCGGAAGGGACGGACGAGAGGGCGGTTCACGGCCTGGAGGGCTGGATTGCCTGCTTTGATCAGTGCCGTCTGGCGGGCACAGTGTTCGCCGGAGGAGTGAACGGCGGAGGCGAGATCGAAGGAAGCCCGTCGCTGGAGGAAGCGTACCGGATGGGGGCATAGATCCGGTAGAGAAGGAGACAGGTACAAAGTGGAGGTTGGACGGCTGCAGGAGTCAGGCATATACTCCGGGGAAAGCAGCGCGGCGCGGAATGCCCGCAGCTGTTCTGCAGCCTGTCAGGTGCGTGCTGCGCAGGCGCGGAATTTGGCGAACCCGACAAACTTCCTCCTCATGCATGCGTGCTGCGCAGGCGCAGATTTTGGAACATTGATTTTCAGGATCGATCTTAATACAATAAACTGTGAAAAACAGGAGGAATCCCATGCGGCTTTTTCATGTGAGCGAGGAATCTGATATTGCAATATTTGAACCGAGAATACCCGACCGGAACGATCTGGACAAAACCGTCGGACTTGTGTGGGCAATTGATGAATTCCGTCTGCCGAATTTCCTGACGCCGCGGAACTGTCCCCGTGTAGCCTACCACACAGGCAGGAATACGACGGAGAGCGACAGGAAACGCTATTTTTCTTCCGGAACGGCGGATTACGGAATTGTAATCGAAAGCAAATGGTTTGAAATAATGAGATCCGCTGTACTGTTTCTCTATGAATTTGACACGGCGGATTTTGAACTGCAGGACGATGTTGCCGGTTACTATGTTGCGAAGAAAACGCAGATACCGATAGCGAAGCATAAGCTGACGGATTTGTTTTCGGAGCTGATCAAAAGAAAAGTTGAAATAAGAGTAGTGGATAATCTGTGGGATATGGCAGACATGGTAAAGGCGTCCACTCTGAACTGGTCCCTGTGCAGAATGGGTTTTGCGCAGCCGAGAGCGCAGGCCGTTTTGGAGAAGCAGGTTATACAAGGGGGGAGCACAGGCAGCGGCGGACTGCGCACCGGAATATAATAATCGTTTTGAAGATTGCAGGGGATGCGGCTGAGTATGCCTTCCGGCAGGCGCAGACTGCCGCTGCGGAAAACAAAAGGGGGAGTGTGTGCGATGCGGAATTATAGTCTGGCGGGGGAATGGCTGCTGTGGATGGACGAGGCCGGAGAAGGCATATTTGAGGGAGGACGTCTGCTGCACGGCTTTCCTGACACAATACTGCTGCCGTCCACGACTGCGCAGGCGGGGAAAACACTGCACGGGGAAAACACGGCGCGCGAAACAGCTTTTCTGACAGAAAAGTATCCATTCTGCGGCCTAGCATGGTTTCAGCGGAGGGTGAAGGTAGAGCCGGGGGAAGTCGGACTGCCGATGTATCTGTATCTGGAGCGTACGCGGATGACGCGCGTGTGGATTGATGGTACAGAGATCGGTGCCTGCAGGAGTATCTGCACGCCGCACCGCTATGAGATCGGCAGGGCGGTGCAAAGTTCAGAATTTACTGTTACGGTATGTGTGGACAATACCAGTTATCCGACGAAGGGCGGGCATATGACTTCGCCGGATACGCAGACAAACTGGAACGGGATTTTAGGCAGGCTGGAGCTGCAGGTATTCAGCCCGGTGGATGTGCTGTCCGCGCAGACAAAGGCATGCACGGCGGAAGGTATTCTGCGCATTACGCTGGAGACGGTGAATGCCGGCTGTGAAACGGTGCGGAGACGGATAGCGCTGAGCGGCGAGTACGTGAGCCTTGGGGAAGCGTGGACGGGAAATGCGCCGGGCGTGCAGAGAAACGACGGCAGCAAAATAGTCGGAGAGGCATGGCAGCCGGAAATGGACGGGCGGCCGGAAGAGATTCCTGGCTTACTTGAATCCGAACCGATCCGATTTGCGGAGGGAACTGTACAGCAGGAAATTCTGATTGCGCCGGGCGTACAGCATCAGGTGATTGAAGCAAAGCTGCAGAACCCGAAACTATTCAGCGAGTTTTCGCCGTATCTGGGAAGACTGCAGGTTCTGTGCGGGGAGACCGGGGAAGCTGCTTCGGCGGGGCGCGGGAGACCGGGGGATTGGGAAGACCTGACAGGGAGGAATGTTCCGCCGGAGGCCGGGAAGCCGGCGCAGCGGCAGAGCTTGCCGGTGCATGCCGTGTTTGGATTCCGGGAATTTGCGGCGGGCCGCCATCATTTTTTTATCAACGGAACGAAAACGTTTTTGCGCGGGAAGCATGACGGGATGGTTTTCCCGCTGACCGGAGCGGCTCCGATGTCAACAAGGGACTGGCTGAAGGTTATGTCCATTTCGAAAAGCATCGGCATCAATCATTACCGGTTTCACACCTGCTGCCCGCCGGAGGCGGCATTCTGTGCGGCGGATCTGCTCGGGATTTACATGGAACCTGAGCTCCCGTTCTGGGGAACGATCGCAGATGCCGGCGAGGAGGGCTTTTGTGAGGAGGAGCAGGAATATCTGATCAGCGAGGGACTGAGGCTGATGGAGACGTACGGCAGTCATCCATCCTTTGTGATGCTGTCGCTCGGGAACGAGATGTGGGGCAGCAGGAAGCGGCTCGGGGAAATTATTGAGCGCTTCCGTGCCGCGGACGGGAGGCATCTTTACACATCTGGTTCCAATAATTTCCAGTTTTATCCTTCCGATATTCCCGAGGAGGATTTTTTTGCAGGCGTGCGGTTTGACAGGGATTCTCTGATCCGGGGTTCGTATGCGATGTGCGACGCACCGCAGGGCTTTGTGAAGACAGAGGAGCCAAACACGGTACACAGCTATGATGTCTTTTTTGATCCGGAGGAAGATGCCGGAAGAGACTGCAGCGTTCCGGGTGGGCCGGCGGAGGGGGCAGGAGGGATGGAAGCCGGCAGAGCGAAGGAAACCGGCTGGATGGAGGAAGCCGGTCTGGCCGGTTCGGCAGAGGATGACGGTTCCGGAAATCGGACGGTATCGGACGGCGGCAGCGGAAACGGAGAAGAACAAGAAATCGAGATCCAGTACGGCACGGGAGTGAAAAAGGTAAAGGCTGTGCAGGCAAAGGCGTTTACGACGAATAAACCGGTTGTTTCGCATGAGGTCGGTCAGTACTGCACTTACCCGGATTTTGGAGAGATCAGCCGCTATACCGGCGTGCTGGAGGCCCGCAATTTTGAAGTATTCCGGGAACGGCTGGAAGCAGCGGGAATGCTGCCGCAGGCAGAGGAGTTTTTCAGGAATTCGGGTGCGCTTGCGGCCTTCTGCTACAAGCTTGAACTGGAGGCGGCACACCGCTCCGGGCTGCTTGCCGGCTATCAGCTGCTGGATCTCCAGGATTTTCCCGGCCAGGGTACGGCACTGGTCGGCGTGCTGAATGCGCTGATGGAGGAAAAGGGCATTATTTCACGCAAGTCCTGGCGGGGCTTCTGCGGCCCGACGCTGGTGCTGGCAAAGCTGCCGCGGTTCGTTTACCGGCAGGGGGAATCCGTCGCCGGAAACCTGATTATTTCTCATTACGGGGCGCAGCCGCTGGAGGATGCGCAGATTTGCGCTGTACTGGAATATGCGGACACAGCTGTGCAGTCTGCCGCAGAAATTTCCGTTTCTGCCGGGGCAAAGTCTGCAGCGGAAGGGGCGGCCGGGAACGGAGGAACTGCCGGAGCCGGGAATGGTCTGCCGGCCGGAATCACAGCGCCGTCCGGAACAGCGAAGGAGGTGCCAGAGGCTGGAACGGAGCATGTCCAGAGGCATATCGTTGTGCTGCGGACTTTGGATAACGGCGTTCACAGAGCCGGCAGCTTTTCCTTTGCCCTTCCGCCGTGCGGCATGCCGCGGGAGTATCGGCTGGTGCTCACGCTGGAGCAGCGCGGGGCGGTGCTGGCCGAAAACAGCTATTCGGTTTACAGCTATCCGGAACTGCATAATATCCCTAAGCTTGGGGAGGATGAGGTGCGGGAGGCCGCAGCCGGAAACAGTACGGGATCGGATGAGAACGATACAGCGGAGAGAGCGCCGGGCTGCGGAGCAAATGAGACGGATGCAGAGATGGAACGGCTGGGCTGCGGAGCGAATCAAACGGATGCAGAGATGGGACGGCCGGGCTGCGGAGCAAATAAGACAGATGCAGAGATGGGGCAGCTGGGCTGCGGAGCAAATCAGGCTGTTCTGGAACCTCTCTTTATCACGCGGAGTGCAGCTAAGGCGAAAGAGCTTCTTCGCAGAGGGCTTCGGGTTCTGCTGTTTCCGGACAGACTGTGTGATTCGGTTCAGGGAACCTTCTGTACGGATTTCTGGTGCTACCCGATGTTCCGGTCAATTTCTGAATCCGTCAACCGTCCAATTCCGGTGGGGACACTGGGCCTTTCCATCGACAATACCCATCCGGCTCTTGCATATTTCTGCAGCCGGAGCTTTTCCACGCCGCAGTGGTACTCCATCGTGACCGAAAGCGATTCAGCAGTGCTGGATGCCACTTCGCTGAAACCGATTGTGCAGACCATTGATAATTTTGAGCGGAATCATAAACTGGGACTTATTTTTGAAGCGCGCTGCATGGGCGGCCGTCTTCTGGTCTGCACAAGCCGCTTATGGAAGCTGTGCGGCTGCGGCGCTGCAGAAAGCCTGTATCAAAGCCTGGTCGTTTACGGGAGATCCGGCTGTTTTTGTCCCGGACAGGAACTGAGTGAGGAGGAGTTTGAGCATATTTTTGAAACCGGGAAGACGGAAGGAAGCGGCCGCTCCGGATGGGAATCTGAAATTGCGGGAGAAGCTGGTGCGGAACCTGAAGCAGAATAGGAGAGCGCTGCTTTGCGGCAGAAATTCTTAAAAAATACAAGATAAAATATAATTATTTAAGTTCAATTCCGTCAAAAAATACCTGAGAGGGATGTCCCTCTCAGGCGGACAGCTCAGGCGGTTCAAAACGGCTGAGAATCCCGCCGTATTTTTCGAATTTGCCTTCGTAAATTGAGGTCAGAAGCAGATGGAGCGAGGTCAGTGACTGGCAGAGCTGTTCGGCAGTGATAAGGCCGCACCTTGCAGCCTCCGCAGCCTCATCCGCGTCCAGAACGCGCGTGCTGCCGTCCGGCAGAATAACGACATCGAGCAGGAGATCCTCAAAAATAACGGCATCTTCCCGGACGACGGGATGAATCATATCGCAGTACCAGTGTACGAAGCCGCCGGCAGGATCAAATATTTTACTGATTTTCAGGCCATCCCTGAGATAATAGGCGGACAGGCCGCCGCCCATATCGCTGCGCGGCTTGAGCGATTTCCACCTGGTTACGATCAGATCGTCCTCCCACAGAAGGATCTCGTCGTCCTTCAGAGCTGTGGTTTCCATAGGAATAAACCGTTTTCGGTAAAGAAGTTTTTCAGTCATAATGATTGTATGCCTCCAAAAAATCTTTTTCCAGCGGAAAGTTTTTTTCAGTATAGCATAAATAAATTAAAATTACAAACACAAGAATTGTGTCGGAGAAGCAGGAAACGGCCTGCGAAAACGATGAAAGAAATATTGTGAAATTCGACGAAGTTTATGAGAAATCGTATACATTTTTTCCGGAATGTGTTATTATTGCATGTGTGTCCTTTTTTTCGGATATTTTTGCAGGAGAGGACGGTTTAAGTGCCGCAGACAGAATGATCAGACATGCCGTTTCGCGGAAAGCATATCATTTAGGAAAGAGTACCGCATACATACGGAACAGACGGATATCACAGTGCTGATTCCGGCCGGGAGCGCTTCCGGGGAAGAACCGGTATCGCATTGCGCGGACGAACGGCAGAAATTCAGAAAAGGGAGGCATCCGAGTGGCGGAGCGGGATAACGGCGCAGGTCAGAATGCAGAGAAAGAGGAAAGCCGGAGGACGGGGGTGCATGCCGGTGAAGATACGGCGCGCAGAGCGGTTTCCGGAACGGATTCCGGTTCGGCACGGAAGGGTTCCCGCAGCATGTCTGTCGGAAAGTCTGTTCTGATGATTACACAGATCGGGGTCAGCATGCTCACACCGATTTTAGTGGGAGGACTGATCGGGTACTGGCTGGATCGGCTTACGGACGCCGGCTTTTTGTTTCTTGTTTTTCTGCTGTTTGGATTTCTGGCAGCCTTCCGCAATGTTTACAGGCTGACAAAGCCGTTTTATGCGGAAGACCTTCGGCGGGAGGAGCAGGAGCTGGCCTACTGGAAGGAGTTTGAAAAGGAACGCGCAAAAAACAAGGCAGCGCCGAACCAGGAAATGAAATCCGGCAGCAGCAAGGCGGCAGTCCCGCAGGAAATCAGCGGCGTAAGAGCACGCAGGCTGCGGGCACAGCTGGCGGAGCAGCGCAGTGAGGCCGGCTCGGTTAAAGAAATGCCGAAGGATCGGAGACAGGAAGCGGAGGAGGAATTTAATGCCTGGCGTAAACGAAGCGGAGGAGAATAAAGAAAGCGCACAACGTGCTGTCGGGTCTGTCAGGGAAGGGAATCCGGCAGAATCAGCCGGCATTCGGGATTTGTCCGAAGCCCCGCCGGAGAGGTTATCTGCGAAGGAAACCGGTGTTGAGAATTCACCCGAAGCCCCGCCGGAGAGGTTATCTGCGAAGGAAACCGGTATTGAGAATTCACCCGAAGCCCCGCCGGAGAGGTTATCTGCGAAGGAAACCGGTATTGAGAATTCACCCGAAAACCCGCCGGAGAAGCTTTCCGCGAAAGAAACCGGTCACCGCGAGAATTCCTTTGCGGCGCCGGAAAAGGAAGAGCTCGGAAATTCTGCTGAAAATACGGGTTCTGCCGGGAAGGATAAGATTCTCAGTACGGTCACACCCGAGGAGGACGCGCTTACGGCGAGGGAGACAATCCGCGATATGGCGGCCGGCGTCGTATTTTTCTCATTGATTTTTGCGGGCGCAGGCTGTATTATTATGGATGGGGCCCGGCTGCGCTGGGTGCTAGGCGTGCTGCTCGGCGGTTTTACGGCAGGGGTGCTGCTGTGGCATCTTTATGTAACGATTGACCGTGCGCTTGATATGGATGAAGAAGCGGCGGGGAAATACACGAAACGGAGCGCGATGAAAAGGCTGCTGATTGCGGCCGCCGCGTTTCTGGCCGGGGGGCTTCTGCCGCAGGTGTTCCATATTATTGGTGTGCTCCTGGGTACATTCAGCTTGAAGTTTTCGGCATATTTACAGCCGTTAACTCATAAAGTAATAAAATTTTTAAGCAAAGGAGGGTGAGAAAGTGGGCATTGGAAGCAGTTTGCTTTCGACAGGCTTTGCAGGGCAGAATCTGCTGCAGCTCAGTTCCGACAGCGACGTATCCTTCGGCGTGAACGGATTTGTGCAGTACAGGTTCCTGGGCCAGGAGGTCTGGCTGACAACGACGCATATCACATTGCTGATCGTGATACTTGCGCTGACGGTCTTTGCATTGATAGCAAACAGAGTAATCAGGAAAGCAGATCCGGAAAAAGCGCCGGGACCGTTCCTGAACGCGATTGAATACATGGTCGACGCGATTGATAATCTAACCAAGACAAACATGGGAGAGAAGCACGGCGGCAAATTCGCGAACTACATCGGAACGATTTTCTGTTTTATCCTGCTGGCCAATATCGCCGGGCTGTTCGGACTTCGACCGCCGACCGCAGACTATGGTGTTACCTTTGGACTGGCGCTGATTACATTTATCCTGATCCATTACAACGGCTTCAAGTATCAGAAAATGGGACATATCACGAATCTGTTCAAGCCTGTTCTTCTGACGCCGATCAATATTATCGGCGAGCTTGCGACGCCGCTGTCCATGTCGCTCCGTCTGTTCGGCAACGTACTTTCGGGCACGGTAATGATGGGACTGGTCTACGGGCTGCTTAACAAATTCGTACTGATTGCGTGGCCCGCAGTGCTGCACGGATATTTTGACGTATTTTCGGGTGCAATTCAGACGTATGTATTCTGTATGCTGACGATGGTATTTATCTCAAATACCTTTGAGGAGGAGTAGAGCAATCAGGCCGGCAGCGGCAGCTCTTCCGGGCGGTCAATTTCAAAAAAGCGAATTATATTTTTTAAGGAGGAAACCAGAATGACAGATAGAGGTTTAATTTTAGCATGTTCCGCAATTGGCGCAGGTCTCGCGATGATCGCAGGTATCGGACCTGGTGTTGGTCAGGGTATCGCTGCAGGTCACGGCGCAGCGGCCGTTGGACGCAACCCGGGAGCTAAGGGTACGATCATGTCCACCATGCTTCTTGGTCAGGCAGTTGCCGAGACCACCGGTCTTTACGGCTTCGCGGTTGCCATTATTCTGCTGTTTGCCAACCCGCTGATCGGCAGGCTTTGATTTTAGAGGACACATAAAATCAGCAACCGAAGGGAGGCAAAGCAGTGGGCAGTTTGATGAGCAGTATTAACGCGGGCGGCGTATTTCTGAACGGGGGCGTAATCAGCGACGAGGACGGCAGGGGTCTGTTTTCCTGGATGAACCGTATTTTCGGCCTGGACGCTCAGCTGCTGGCAGATATCGTCATTACGCTGATCGCCGTGTTCGTCTTGTTCCTGCTGTTATCCTATCTCCTGTTCAATCCTGCGCGGAATCTTCTGGAGCAACGCCGTGCGAAAATCCAGGGGGATCTGGATGCGGCTGCAAAGGATAAGGAGGACGCGCTTCGCTTCAAGGCCGAGTACGATGCCAAGGTACAGGCTGCGGACACGGAGGTGGATGAGATCTTGAGCGAGGGCAGAAAGAAGGCCATGAAAAAGGAGGCCGAGATCCTTGCAGAGGCTCATGAGGAGGCAGCGAGAATTGCACAGAGAGCGAACAGGGAAATTGAGCTCGAAAAGAATAAGATGAAGGACGAAATAAAGAGAGAAATGATTTCCGTTGCATCTATGATGGCTGGCAAGTTTGTCGCGGAAAGCATGGATGAAGAGAAACAGTCGCAGCTCGTGGACGAAGCTTTGAATGAGATAGGTGATGATACATGGCGAAATTAGTATCCAAGGTATACGGAGAAGCCCTGTTCGATCTGGCTCTGGAGAGGCAGTCCGTGGACGCGCTTTACGAGGAGGCCGCGGCCGTGCGCGAAGTGCTTGTGCAGAGCAGGGAGCTGACGCTTCTTCTGACTCACCCTAAAATCAGCAGGGAGGAAAAGCTGAATGCGGTGGAGAATATTTTCCGCGGCAGAGTTTCCGACGATATGACGGGTTTTCTCTCGCTGGTCGTTGAGAAGGGGCGGGCGGATGAGCTGGACGCGATCCTGGGCTATTTTCTTTCGTTAGTGAAGGATTACAAAAAGATCGGGGTGGTCGAAGTGACCTCGGCGGCCGAGCTGACTGCGGCGCAGAAGGCGAAGGTCGAGAAAAAGGTGCTTGCGACAACCGATTTTGCCGCATTGGAGATCCATTACAGGGTGGATGCAGCGCTGATCGGCGGAATGGTGATCCGGATCGGCGACCGCGTTGTGGACAGCAGTATCCGCACCAAGCTGTCGCATATAGAAAAACAGCTGCAGAAAATTCAGCTTTCATAAAACAAAACCAGACTATTTATAGAAGGAAGGTGCTTATCTCTTGAATTTAAGACCTGAAGAAATCAGTTCTGTGATCAAGGAACAGATAAAGAATTACAGCACCAGGCTGGAAGTATCCGACGTAGGAACCGTTATCCAGGTGGCCGATGGCATCGCGCGCATTCATGGTTTGGAGAAGGCGATGCAGGGTGAGCTGCTGGAATTCCCGAATGAGATATACGGGATGGTTCTCAATCTCGAGGAGGACAATGTCGGCGCGGTACTGCTTGGTGACAGCAAAAACATCAACGAGGGCGATACGGTAAAGACAACGGGGCGCGTTGTGGAAGTGCCGGTCGGGGACACGATGCTGGGCCGCGTGGTGAACGCGCTCGGGCAGCCGATCGACGGCAAGGGGCCGATTGCCGCATCAAAATACCGTCAGATTGAGCGCGTGGCGTCCGGCGTTATTTCGAGAAAATCCGTGGATACGCCGCTTCAGACCGGTATCAAGGCCATCGACTCGATGGTGCCGATCGGGCGCGGGCAGCGCGAGCTGATTATCGGCGACCGCCAGACCGGAAAGACGGCGATCGCCGTTGATACGATTATTAACCAGAAGAGCGAGAATGTAAAATGTATCTACGTAGCGATCGGCCAGAAGGCTTCTACGGTCGCGAATATCGTAAAGACTCTGGAGGAGTTCGGTGCGATGGACTACACGACGGTTGTCGTTGCTACCGCAAGCGAGCTGGCTCCGCTGCAGTATATCGCGCCGTATTCCGGCTGCGCGATCGGTGAGGAATGGATGGAGGCAGGACAGGACGTCCTGATTATTTATGACGATCTGAGCAAGCACGCCACTGCATACCGTACACTCTCCCTGCTCCTCAAGAGGCCGCCGGGACGTGAGGCTTATCCGGGCGATGTATTCTATCTGCATTCCCGTCTGCTGGAGCGCGCCGCAAGACTTTCCGACGAGCTCGGCGGAGGTTCGCTGACGGCTCTGCCGATTATTGAAACGCAGGCGGGCGACGTGTCCGCTTACATTCCGACAAACGTTATTTCCATTACGGACGGCCAGATTTATCTTGAGACGGAGATGTTTAATTCCGGCTTCCGCCCGGCGGTCAATGCCGGTCTGTCGGTATCACGCGTGGGCGGTTCCGCACAGATTAAGGCGATGAAGAAGATTGCCGGCCCGATCCGCGTCGATCTGGCGCAGTACCGCGAGCTGGCGGCATTCTCCCAGTTCGGCTCCGACCTGGACGCTGACACCAAGGAGCGTCTGGCACAGGGCGAGCGAATCCGCGAGATTCTGAAGCAGCCGCAGTACAAGCCGATGCCGGTGGAGTATCAGGTTATTATTATCTATGCCGCGACCAAGAAGTATCTTCTTGATATTTCTGTGGCGGATATCCAGGCATTTGAGAAGGGGCTGTTTGAGTTCCTCGATACGAAATATCCGGAAATTCCTTCGGGCATCCGCGAGAAGAAGGTTATGGATGAGGCCTGCGAGGAGAAGCTGATCGCCGCGATCAACGAGTTTAAAAAGGAATTTACCAAATAATAGAGAGGGTGTGAAGCTATGGCCTCAATGAGGGATATCAAAAGGCGGAAAGAGAGTATTCAGAGTACCGGGCAGATCACCAAGGCCATGAAGCTCGTTTCCACGGTAAAGCTTCAGAAGGCGAAGACGCGCGCGGAACAGTCGCTGCCGTACTTCAACTATATGTACCAGACCGTGAGCTCCATGCTGAAAAAGTCCAGTACCTTGTCACATCCTTATCTGAACGCGGGCAGTTCGCCGAAAAAGGCGATCATTGTGGTCACCTCCAACCGCGGACTTGCCGGCGGCTATAACTCCAATGTAATCAAGCTGATAACTGGCAGCGGGATACCGAAGGAGGACGCTCTGATCTACGCCGTCGGGCGCAAGGGCCGGGATACTCTGGCCAGGCGCGGCTACACGATCCGGGCGGACTATTCCGAGGTGATCAACGAGCCGATGTTCCGGGATGCAATTGATATCGGAAGAGCCGTTCTTGACGCATTTGTGTCGGGAGAAGTGGGCGAGATCTATATCGCATACACGGTGTTTAAAAATACGGTGGTCCATATCCCGACGTTCCTGAAGCTGCTCCCGGTTGAGACGAAGACGGCGGAGGAAGCCGGTGCGGAAGATAGCGCCGAAAGCCTGGTGCTGATGAATTATGAGCCGAGGGCGGAAGAGGCGCTGGACCTTATCATTCCGAAATATATCAACAGCCTGATTTACGGAGCACTGGTTCAGGCGCTCGCCAGCGAAAACGGAGCCCGCATGCAGGCGATGGATGCGGCGACCAGCAACGCGGACGAGATGATTTCCGATCTGTCCCTGAAGTACAATCGTGCCCGCCAGAGCTCGATCACACAGGAGCTTACCGAAATCATTGCCGGAGCGAACGCAATCGGCTAGGGCAGCATGGCCAGAAGTAAAGAGAAAAGGAGTGACGAAAAGTTGGCACAGAGCAAAATAGGAAAAATCACTCAGATTATCGGCGCGGTCCTCGACATTAAGTTCCAGGAGGGAAACCTTCCGGAAATTAACGAAGCGATTAAGATAAAGAACGGCGAAAAGGAACTGACCGTCGAGGTGGCGCAGCATCTGGGTGACGACACGGTGCGCTGCATCGCGATGGGCCCGACGGACGGCCTTGTGCGCGGTATGGACGCGGAGGCGACCGGAGCAGCCATCACCGTGCCGGTCGGCGAGAATACGCTGGGGCGTATGTTCAATGTCCTCGGCCAGCCGATCGACGAAAAGCCGGCACCGGAAGGCGTGGAGTATATGCCGATCCACCGCAAGGCGCCGAAGTTTGAGGAGCAGTCCACGGAAACGGAAATTCTGGAAACCGGCATCAAAGTGGTCGATCTGCTCTGCCCGTATCAGAAGGGTGGAAAGATCGGTCTGTTCGGCGGTGCGGGCGTAGGCAAAACCGTGCTGATCCAGGAGCTGATCACCAATATCGCGACGGAGCACAACGGCTATTCGGTGTTTACCGGTGTCGGCGAGCGTACCCGCGAGGGAAACGATCTCTACTATGAAATGATCGAGTCCGGCGTTATTAATAAAACGACCATGGTGTTCGGTCAGATGAACGAGCCGCCGGGAGCGAGAATGAGAGTCGGACTGACCGGTCTGACCATGGCGGAATATTTCCGTGATAAGTCCGGAAAGGACGTGCTTCTCTTCATTGACAATATTTTCCGTTTTACGCAGGCGGGCTCCGAGGTATCCGCGCTGCTTGGCCGTATGCCGAGCGCCGTAGGTTATCAGCCGACGCTGCAGACGGAGATGGGTGCGCTGCAGGAGCGCATCACCTCCACGAAAAACGGTTCCATCACCTCGGTTCAGGCAGTTTACGTGCCGGCCGACGACTATACCGACCCGGCGCCGGCGACTACCTTTGCCCATCTCGACGCGACGACGGCACTGTCCCGCGCTATCGTGGAGCTTGGTATTTATCCGGCGGTAGACCCGCTGGAGTCCACCTCGCGCATCCTTGACCCGCGTATTGTCGGTGAGGAGCATTACAAGGTGGCCCGCGGCGTGCAGGAGATTCTTCAGCGCTACAAGGAACTGCAGGACATCATCGCAATTCTCGGTATGGATGAGCTCTCGGAGGATGAAAAAATGCTTGTATCCCGTGCAAGAAAGATACAGCGCTTCCTGTCCCAGCCGTTCCATGTTGCGGAGCAGTTTACCGGTCTTCCGGGAAGATATGTTCCGGTACAGGAGACGATCCAGGGCTTCAAGGAGATTCTTGAAGGAAAGCACGACGACATTCCGGAAAGCTGTTTCCTGAATGCGGGCAACATCGACGATGTGCTCGCCAGAGTAAAGAAATAGGAGTAGGTGCGTATGGCAGATACAGGAAAATACTTCCGGCTGCAGGTGATTGCTCCCGACCGGATTTTTCTTGACGACGAGGCCGATATGATCGAGCTGACGACGACCGAGGGCGAAATCGGTGTGCTGAAGGATCATATTCCCCTTACGGCGATCGTGGCTCCCGGCGTCCTGCGCATCAAGAAGGACGGAGAAGAAAAGGAAGCGGCGCTTCATGAAGGCTTTCTTGAGATTCTGGGAGATAAGGTGGTTATTCTGGCGGAATCCTGCGAGTGGCCGGAGGAGATCGATATCAACCGTGCAAACGAGGCGAAGACCCGTGCGGAACGCCGGCTGAAAAGTGCGGATGCGGAGATGAACGAAGCGCGGGCTGAGCTGGCACTGCGCAGATCGCTGATCCGCCTGGCGCTGGCGGAAAAGTATCACCGGTAGAAGTATCACCAGCAGAAACATCACCAGACAAAGTAAAGCAGCTTCAGAGTATAGAACCTCCATTTTATGGTAATGCTTATTACCGAAATGGAGGTTTTTTTATGAAAAATCAGTTGGAAGAAAACTTCAGGATAAGCCGCGGGGCGGAGGGTGACTGCGGATCGGGCGGCAGCGCCGCAAATTCTGCGTATGGAGAGGAGCGGCGGATAAACATACAGCGGGCCTTGAGGCAGGAAAGCGGAAGAACGGACAGAGGGGAGAGAGCGGAACGGAACATCCGTATCGAAACGGACAAGACCGCTGACAGGCCTTGGGGATTTTCCGAAAATAGTGCGCGCTACCGGGAAAGTGCAGCATCCGCTGCGCAGAGGCATTCCGGAATGACCGGAGAAACTAACCGCGGTTACAGGGCATATACGTATATGGCGGAGGAGAGCAGAGGCTCCCGGGCAGAGGCTGCCTCAGAAAGAAACCGCCGCTATGAGGCAGATACTTACACGGCGGAGGAGAGCAGGGGCCACGGGTCTGAGGCTGCCGCAGAAAGAAGCCGCCGCTATGAGGCAGATACTTACACGGCGGAGGAGAGCAGGGGCTACGGGTCTGAGGCTGTTGCAGAAAATAGTCCGGAACGATGGGCAAGATCAGAAAAAGATGGACGCTGGCATCGCTTTGATGAAAATATGTCCGCACAGAATATGGGGAAACGAAACGGGCAGAGGAAAAACCGCAATTCCCGGTATCGCAGCACCAGCAGACGCAGCCGCGGGCTCAGCTCTGTTTCGGGACGACAGGCAGGCTTGGCTCTTGGAGGACGTCTGCGGGAGGAGTGGCGCCAGTTTACCGCTTACGTGAATGAAAGCTGGCGGGTCAGGCTGCTCCTTGCACTGTGCGCGCTTCTGCTGATCGGGATGGTCACAAAATATGCAACCGACAGGATTTTCTACCAGGAGAAAGATATTACGGATGCCTTTGTCGTAACCGACTCGGGATGTCTGGAAAGCCGCATGCAGATAACGGTGGATTATGGAACCGCGTTTCTGACAGAGCATGACAAGCAGGCTCTGATCGGTTACCTTGCCAATTCTCTGGGAATCCGCATGGAGGGAGCTGCCGATTATCAGGAAAATGAAGTAAGTCAGGTTTACACCTACCACAAGGAAGCAAAACAGGCGGCAACCACCATTAAAGCCATCACCCTGCGCCAGGATACCTCGCGCACTTATCTGTATACGGAGCTTGTCATCCGGAATGATGTCAATTTCGACATTCTTTCCTACCGGGATATTCTGCTGGGGGCGCTGAAGGATCTGCAGGTAGTGCAGGCTGAGACAACAATGCAGTTCCTGGGAGCTTATGACGGGGATTTGCCGCTGGAGCGCTGGAACAAAATTGCCAATTCCATGATTAAGGAGCTGGGCGGAAAAATAATTTATGAGAACCGGGACAAGGAACTGTATACAATTTATGCCTATTCCAGCCAGCTTCCGGAGTATGTCAGTGTTGACCGCAATAAAATTAACATTCAGGTAGCGATGCGCTATGAGCAGGACAGCGATCGTACGGTAGTGTATCTGGCGACGCCGCTGCTGCGCGGGGACTGGTAAGCGGCGCTTTGGCTGCCGGAAAAGAGGGATTGCTCTGTCGTCAGCGGCACAGCAATCCCTCTTTGATGCAGTTATTTTTTTGATTTCTCAAATTCCTTTACAAACTGATCCAGATCCTGGCCTTTCAGCGCACGCTCCAGCAGCTGCGGCAGCATCTGCGGGCTGCAGGCAAAGCATGGGATTTTCAGTGCGGCCACTTTCTGCGCCATCTGCGCGTCGTAGTACGGCCGTCCGCTTTCCGCGAGTGCAAGCAGGCAGACAAGGGTAACGCCGGCCCCTTTAAGCTCTTCAAGACGGCGCAGAAGCGCGGCGCGGTTGCCGCCCTCCTCGAGGTCGGTAATCAGGAAAAACAGTGTTTTCTTCGGATTTTCAATAAACTTTTCGCAGTATGCGACGGACATGTCGATGTTTGTACCGCCGCCGAGCTGGAAGCCGAACAGCAGATCAACCGGGTCGTCGCTTTTTTCCGTCAGATCCACAATATTCGTGTCAAACGCCACAATCCGCGTGGAAATGCTCGACATACTGGCAAGGATGCAGCTGATAATGGACGAATAGATGACGGATTCGCCCATCGAACCGCTCTGGTCGATATCCAGAATTACGTTCCATTTATTTGCCGCGGTCGTGCTTGTGCGGTCAAAGAAATAAAAATGCTCCGGCACAATCGTTTTGAGATCCTGATTATAATGCTTCAAATTCCGGGAAATTGTTGTCCGGTAGTCGAGTGCGGCCGCTGAAGGAATCGGGGAATGCTTGCGCCTGTTGACTGCAGCGGTTACGGCACGGCGGATATCCTGCTCGAGCAGGCGGTTGATTTCCTCGACAATTTTTTTGATAAATGCGCGCACGCTCTCCTTGGAACGCTTCGGAATCTGATCTTTCAGCAGCAGGATTGTAGAGGCAAGGTTTACGTCCGGCTCCAGATTTTCCAGAAGCTCCGGCTCAAAAATCAGCTGCTTTAGACCGCAGCGCGTCATTGCGTCACCCTGTATGATCTTTACCAGATCCGGGTCGAAAAGGCTTCTCACATCCCCCAGCCATTTTGTGATCTGCGGGTTGGACGGGCCGCGGCCGCCGCCGGCTCCCGCGCTGCCTGCCTGGCCGAAGCTGCCCGGTGAATTCAGATTGTAGATGGCGGCAAGTGCCTGATCCATCATGTCCATTTCTCCGCCGAGTCCTGTGCCGCCCATCTTTCCAAAGCGGTTCTGGCTGTCTGCGCCGAGAATAAGCCGCCATCTTGTCATTGCTTGTTCCATATCCCTGTTCGTTCCGTTGCTCATGCAAACCTCCGTATCCAGCCTTTTCCGGATTTAACCGGCCGGTATTGCGTATCTGCCGGCCATAAAATTAACATTTTTCGCCTGTGGCTTTGTTCTGTTCACCTGTATTGCAGACCGCTCTGCCCGTATCATGCTGTGTGCCTTTATATTCCCCTGCCTTATGCCGCTCGTCCCATTCCGGAGCGTCCAACAGATCGCCGCTGGTAAAAAACATGTACAGGTGCAATCCTCTGAAATTGTACAAAGCCGGAAGCTACCCTCTTTAAAAATCAAAATCAAACGCGTCGAGACTTTCCACCAGTTCCTTTTCTTTGCCTCCAAGCTCTGAGTTCAGCGCTTCACTGACTTCCTGACCATTGTAGCCCCAGATTTCGCCGAGATTTTCTGCGATGGAATCTTTTTCCATAGCAGTAAAATCCGCGAAGGCGCGGCGAAGGAAGATCAGTGCGCGCTTAAACTCTTCATCGTCCAGCATTTCAAGGTATTCGTCCAGGCTTTCCCAGAGAGACAGTCTGGCGATCAGCGCGTAGCGGTTTTTCATGGCAAGCCCCTCAAACCAGCCCGCACCAAGCTCTGCCGGGATGCCGCGCGAAAGTCTGCGGCCCACTTCCAGACGGAGGGCTTCGCCGTCGGCAAGGCTGCGCTCCAGACGGATTGCCATTGCGTAGCCGGAAAGCTTTGTATTTAAATCATCCCGCTCCGCCACCTCGCGAAGGGCCTCGTTCCACGATGCGACATCCAGAAAATCGTGCGCCAGAGCAGCGCTGTTCAGCTTCTCCATCGCGCCCGCCATCGTTTTTGAGGCTTCGTCATCGCAGATGCATTCTCCCGGCAGGATCAGGCATGCCCGGAAGAAAATCTGCTGCAGAATCGGTATGAGCGGCCTGGAATCAAGCTGTCTGATATCCCCGTACTTCAGGATTACGGAGAGACTGTTTGCGACTGACGCCAGATCCGCGACAGATGCTGCATCCACCGCCATCGCCTGCAGCGCAGCGGTTGCATAAGCAGCGGCTTCTGTCATGCCGCAGGCAAAAGCATCCTCGATGACCTTTGCGGCCTCGCCCATATTCGGGGCCTGCTCCACGCGTTCCTTCATACAGAAGGAAGCTGCCTGCGCAATGGTATCGCCCTTTAATGCTGCTTCCACCAGTTCGATTTCCGCCTCCGGTGTCCAGCGCACACTCCAGTGCTCCGCCCAGGTCGCATTGTCCTGCCTGGCTGCGGCAGCGGCGGCAAAACTCACGCCGAGCACCCTCAGACGGTGCAGGAAGAAGGAGCGGTGCAGATCCAGAAATGCCGCTGCCTGCGACGAAACATTACGGTTTTCGCGCAGATCCAGAGCCAGTTCCTGCTGCGTAATACCGCGGTACTTTTCCAGTTTTAATTCTTTTAATTTCCGGTAAAAGTCATCCTGAATACTCGTACGGCTCACGCCGTCCGGCAGGGAACCGATTGCCGTGCCGATTTCCGTGTCCGCCGTGGCAAGCGTCAGCTCGGAAAAGCTGCCTCCGCCAAGGCAGGTTACGGCAGCATCCCTCAGATCACGCAGTGCCGGGATGCCGCTGCCGCCGCGCAGCTTTGCGAGCGCTGCCGCCAGCTGTACCGCCTCGATTACCTGCGCCGAGGAAACCGGGTTGCCGTGTGCTCTCTGGTAGCCCGCGATTCTGCTTAAATAGCAGCGCGCGGTATAGGAAAGATCGCCGCGCCCGATCGCTTCCCACAAAAGTGCATAGTAGGCAGGGGCTCTGTTGCCGGCTCCGTAGCCCGCGCGCGTGGAAAGACGGTAGTACGAGTAAGGCATCAGCGTATGGCTTGCCTCAAGACGCGGGAGCGAGGCAAGCTCCTTATCCGTCATTGCCTCCGCCTGCTCGTCCAGCAGTCCCGCCACATGGTAGGAACCCGTGACCACCACGATCTCTTCCGGTGCAAAGCCTTCCGCGACAGCTTCTGCGATTTTCCGGCGCATGAACGCCTCACGCACGAGGATTTCCGGGCGATCGGTTTCACTGTCGTCCTCCAGCGCGCGTAGTTCGCTGCCGAAAAGTGCTGCGCCGCGGCGGTAGCCTTCCGTATCCTTTGTGTGCTCCATTGTGCGCTCCCAGAAGGTTTCATGTCCGTCCTCGCCCGCCTGCTTGTCCAGAAGCGCGTAGACATTCATGCGTTCCTCCTCCCCGGAATCGGCGGCCTTTGCGCCTGGCGCATGCTCCGGAAGAGCCAGAAACACCTCCGACGGCAAGTCGATAAAACGGCATTTTTTCTTGTTTTCATGGCACCAGAGAATCGCCTGATACTCCGGGGAATACTCCGCGAACGGGTACAGGATCGTCCGGACGGGCGCGTCCTTTGTGTACGCAAGCACCGCGATCGGCGGCTGCACTGCTGCATCCGCAAACCAAGGCAGTATGTCGTCGAAATCGCAGGGCCCTTCCACAAGTACGAGCTTCGGATTTTTTTCGGTCAGGAAATTCTTAAGATGCCAGGCCCCGGCAGGGGAGAGATGCCGGATGCCGAAAATATGTGGATGATTCATTATTCCTCCCAATCCGCCGTTTCTGTTTCCGGAAGCGGCTTGTCAATCTGGATATGTAAAAAGTCCGCGGGACATGGTTCCCGCATCCGTCCGAGGAAGGCCGTACAGAGCAGGCTCTTTCTCAAATCGGCTCTTTTTCGTGTAAAAAACAGTTTTTGCATCAGCATGACCGGAAGTCTGCGGCCGGAACCTTCGCCTGCAAATATTTGCGGAAGTTTTCCGTACCTTTCCCGTTTTTCCCGCTTTTCACGCCAAGTCGCGGCAGGCCTTATACAGCCCGCTCCATTTTGAACCGCGCTTTTTCATTACATGTTCCAGATATTCCTTCCACGCAACGGCATCCTTATCTTCATCTTTGATGATCGCGCCCTGCAGCGCAGCGGCAAGATCGTCGTCACTGATTTCCCCGCTGCCGAAGCTTCCGGCCAGCGCCATGCTATTGCACAGCAGCGAGATTGCTTCCGCCGTCGAGAGTACGCCGCTCGTCCCCTTTACCTTCTGGCTGCGGTCGCAGGTTTCCCCGCAGCGCAGTTCGCGGAAAATGGTGCAGACCTTCTGTACGGTTTCGTCCTCCGGCAGAGCGGAATTCAGATCAAGCCCGGCGGAAAGCTGCGCAACTCTTGTGCGCACGATCTCCATTTCGGATTCCAGATCCGCCGGCGCAGGCAGCACGACAATATTAAAACGACGCTTTAATGCTGCAGACATATCGTTAACACCCTTATCCCTTGTGTTTGCGGTTGCGATCACCGAAAAGCCCTTTTTCGCCGCGATTTCCGTATTTAATTCCGGCACGGATATGCGCTTCTCCGACAGAATGGAGATCAGTGCGTCCTGCACCTCGGAGGCACAGCGGGAGATTTCTTCCATACGCGCGATTGAGCCGGTTTCCATTGCAGTAAACACAGGGCTTTTCAGCATTGCTGCCTCGGAAGGACCCTGTGCCAGCAGCATGGCATAGTTCCAGGAATAGCGCAGCTGCTCCTCGGTTGTGCCCGCCGTCCCCTGGATTACCTTGGTGGAATCGCCGTTGATCGCCGCGCAGAGGTGTTCGGAAAGCCAGCTCTTTGCCGTACCCGGTTCCCCGATCAAAAGCAGTGCCCGGTCAGTGACAAGCGTGGAAATCGCAATTTCCACCAGTCTCTCGTGCCCGATGTATTTCGGTGTAATCTTGGTGCGGCCGACCTTGCCGCCGCAGATATAGGTGCGCACCGAGCGCGGCGACATTTTCCAGCCCGTCGGCACCGGGTCTTTCTCCGCCGCGATCAAAGCGTCGATCTCTTTCTGAAATAATTGTTCTGCCGGTAATCTTAAAATCTGCTGATCCATAATTCCTCACATTCCGCCGCACCTGCGGCACCTATGAAATATTTTGTTTCTGTACCCCGCATGTATGCAGACCTGCCTGCGATACTGCAGAATAAAAAGCATAAGGGCGCTTTTTTTTATTATTTGCTGCAAAGCTAAAATAAGGCGGGATCTGCGCCGCCGGGCAGCGCAAATCCCGTTTTCTCCGGGAGCGGCCAGTCCGCCGCACCCGCGGCACGGCCGTCAGGCGCGCCTACAGGGAATTCTCAATCCAGCGTTTATAGCTCTCCTCATTCCAGTTGTATATGTTGATTTTACCGGCTTTGACAAGCTCCGGAATACGGGAAGCCTCCGCAAATTTTGCCTCCATACTTCCCGGCATTTCCCGGATAAAATATTCCAGATCCCACAAATTAATCCTTGCCTTGCTGCGCGCATAATTTACAAGAAGACCCTCGCAGCGCGTGCAGCCGCAGCGGTTCAGCGCGCTCAGATAAACATAGCGGTTAGTATGCGAACTCGCTTTTTGGTAGAAATATTCCTCCAGCTGACGGCAGACTTCCTCATCGGAAGGGTCGAACAGCAAGGAAAGCTTCTGATCTATCTTCAAATCATTGCAGCGCATCAGCAGCTCCAGGAAACGTCCCCTGACTTCAAGACGGATCGGGTGCGTATAAATATGGCTGCGCATGTCGATTTCGCCGTAGACGGAGGTTGTCAGCACAAATGTCTTTGATGCCTCATCAGACTCAAGATATCGGAAGGTCTCGGACAGAAAATGATTCGGCACCTTTTCTTCAAAAAGCTGCTTATCCAGCCAGCTGATCCAGTCGCCGTCCGCTGTCTGTGTTTCGGAAGACTTCCCGGAGCATCCGTTCGGATTCTCCATCCCAGCGCTGCATTCGCTGATCAGCTTTGCAAGGAGCGCTGCCGGAAACAGCTGCTTCCGGCCGTCCTCACCCTCATAGAGCGATACGGCAAGGGCAAGCAGATCCTCCGTCGGATTTGCGATCAGCGAGAGACACAGCGTCTGCAGGACATCCGCGTGGATGACGCTGCCGAATGCCCCGCAGTGTTTTGCGGCTGTGCGGTACGCGGCGCAGACCTCCGGACCGTTTTTGCACTGAAGAGCGTTTACCGCCTTGGCGCATTTCATCTCCCATTCCCTTACGGCAATATCGTCTTCTTTTTTGTTTCCCTTCTTTTCCGGCTGTGTGAGGAACTGCTGCTCCACACTCTTAGCCGCCAGAGACGCAGCCCAAGGAGTCTGACTGTATACCAGAAAATTACACACATCCAGCGGCTTTTTTTTGTACAGTTCATCAAATATGTTTTGGGCCCGCGGATCGTCCTGGCAGGCAAGCGCAAAGTAGACTGCCTTTTTTGTGTTTCCCTTTTCGTGCTTCCTCATATCATCGAGCAGATCAATATTTTCCGGGGTATGGCGCAGGGAAAGAATTAAATTCTGGCGCAGTTCGCCTTCTGCCGTTTCCAGCTGCTTTATGTAAAAATCATTTGCTTTTGCACCCATCTTCTGATCAATTATGTGCAGGCGGCGCACCATTTCACTTTTACCTTTCGGATTGAAGTCGCGCAGAAGAAGCGGGATCACGTCTTCCCCGTCCTCCAGCAGCCAGTCGCGCACCTGACCGGCGAGCTCGGCGTAGGACGCTCCGAGTGCCTGTACCATTGCCGCGCGGACGCGGTAATCTTTGAACAGCTCCGGGTGGTTCGCATGGCATTCAAGTACAAACGAGTAATGGCCGCTGCCGGAGCTTGTCAGAGCTTCCTGCAGTGGATGGAGCGTAGAATACGGCACATCGGACATAACAGCCGCCAGGCCGCTGTCCGGTGAATATTTCAGAAGGTCGTCATCTTCGTGCGTAAAAACCGGCGTAAGCTCTCCGGACACGGTAACGGTGCCCTGAGTGCAGCAGACCGCGTCGACAAGCGTGATGGCGTCCAGAAGGATGCCTTCCTTGCCCTCTTCTCCGCCTCCGTCCGGTGCAATCAGCCGGCGGCTGAGCTCGCCTACTTTTGCAAAAACGGGAGCAGCCTTTTCCAGCGGCGCAAGCGCCTCCACCGCCCGTTTTAACCGGAAATCCTCCGCAAGCAGATTTGTACCGGCGATCATCGCCGTGCGCAGACGGTCGCGCAAATCATAAATCGGTGTAATATCCATGTTTCCTCTCATTCCGCCGCTTAAGCGGCATTCTAATCAGGAGGCTCTGCGCTGTCAGCCGGCTCAGAGCCCGGGGCCGAAAACAGCAGATTTCAGCTCCTTTTCTCTTTTTACACAGATGCGCCGCAAAATCCGGCAATCCAAAATTCTGCGGCGGCCGGTTTTTGCTAATACAGCAGCCGGATCACCTTATCTTCCGTGAGAATGCTGAGCGGCTGCAGCTTCAGCCTGCGCTCTGCGACGTCGTAATAAAACGCGCCCAGCAGCACCTGATCTTTTAACAGGCGTTCGTCGGGGAGAAGGGAGAGTCTGTCTGCGGATGGTTCGATGCCCGGCGCATCGCCGAGTGCGACGGTTTCCCCCGCAGCATTTTTCAAAACAAAGGAATCGCCGATTCTGCCGATCTCAGAGAAGGAGACCAGCCGGATGAAAACCGGGTCGGCAAGAGCGTTCTTTAAAATATTTTTGACGTTTTTCGTCTCGGCAGCGAGAGAGGACGCCGCCATGCCGCGCAGTGCGCGGATATCTTCCGGTGCAATATCGCGGAACTGCGTACTGTTCCAGCGGACGCGCAGATTTCCCTGCCCCGGATAGCAGGCGGCCGAGGCAATCTGAGCCACGCCGAAGACGGAATCTTCCTGCTTAACATATTTCAGTGCTTTGATCGGGCGGTAATTATAGGTTACATAGATTGTTCCGTCGGCCAGATCAGCCCAGGCTCCGGCATCAATAAATTCCTTGCGCGCCTCGTCGTAGACGCACCAGAAAGAGAGCTGCATCAGCTCTGCATTGGAGAGTGTTTTCCCGAGAGCCTCCAGCTCCGAGAGCTTCCATACGCCGCCGAGCTCCTCGTAAAGCTCATTGTCATCCGGCGCCTCGTCGCCCCTTTCCAGCTTGTCCGACAGATACTGCTTTGACTTGCGCACGAGCGTCCAGAATTTTTCAAGCACGGCAGTCGCGCTGTCGTAATGGGATTCGTTCCCGTCCTTCTGGAATGCTGCGATTTCCAGGATAAGCCCGTTAAGGAGGCGCTGCGGCCCGGGCAGATAATAATCGCCCAGCTGCTTGGAAAGCTGCTCATAAGTTTTCAGCGCCGCGCCGCCCATGGTGCCGAGCCCTGCCCTCATCAGATCCCGCATCAGCTTTTCTGCGAGATCAAGCCCTTCCAGCTGCTTTTTCAGCTTCTTGGCGCGTGCAGCCTTAGAAGATTTTGCGGCTGCCGCCTTCTTTTTCGCGGCTTCCTCCTCGGTCAGCGGAGCGGCTTCCTCGCCTTCCTTTTTCCCGGCCTTTTTTGCGCGCTTTTTCAGAATATCCTCCGGGATCTCACAGGTTCCGAAGGTTTTTCCCGCCGCGATCTCATACAGCAGGCCCAGTCCGTGCTTGCACGGGAACTGCCGGCTCGGGCAGGAACAGCGGCAGACCGGTGTGTCCGGTTCGATAAAATCGACCGTGGTGATATAATTGCTTTTTCCGCTCCCGGTGCATTCACCGAGATAAAAGGTATCGTCGGCGGAGCATTCCAGTCGGACAAAGCCGCCTTTGACGGAAATTTTTTTGCCGTTGGAAGCGGCCGCTGCATTCGGGGCCATTGCCGCGATTTGTTGTTCGGTTACTTTCTGCATAATACCCCCATTCTGTTCTGAGAACGCCCGTATGCCGTCCCCGGAGAATTATGACCATCTCCGGGGGACAGCGATTTGTTCGGGAAGACTGGCTTTATTCTGCGGTTCCATCGTCCTCACTGACAATAACCGTGTATTTCCGCGGTTCTGTGGTCTGCTGATATTCGATGACCTTGCCGTTTTTATCATAGACCGGCTTTTCGGACTGAACCGCCCAAACCGTCAGTGTAGCTTTGCCCGGGCTTACCGCTGTGATCAAGCCGGTGGTTTTGTTCACCTTGAAGATCTTTGTATTCGATGAGCGGAAGCGAGGGGAGTCTGTAATTTTTGTTTTACCGCTCCAGATCTGTTTGCCGTCCGAATCGGTTCGGTAAGTCTTCAGAGTGAACGCTTCACCCACGGTCAGCTCCTTCAGACGAGCAGCGCTCTCTTCGCTGATTCCGGCGTCCGCCGCGTTTCTCTTCACCGTTATTTTACAGGTTTTTACAATTTTTTCTCCCGTCTCAAGATCCGTAAAGGTGGCCGTAACCTTGGCCGAGCCTACGCCGACCGCAGTGACAAGGCCCTTGGACTTTCCAACCGTTGCAACCTTGGTGTTGCTTGACTTGAAGGCGACGGAATAGCCCGTCTTATTCCATACCTTGGCATAGCCCTTTTCGGAGTATGACTCGGTTACATCTCCGCCGATGTACAGCCGGAGACCGGAAAGCAGCTGAGGTCCGACCTCCGGAGTCGGCGTCGGCGCTTCCGTCGGCGTAGGGGTTGCTTCCGGAGTAGGAGTTGCTTCCGGAGTAGGAGTTGCTTCCGGAGTAGGAGTGGCCTCCGGGGTCGGCGTCGGATCCGGCGTCCACGGGATATCAGGTCCCGGAGTCGGCCAGGTGACTGACGGAGGGGTCGTCGGTGTCGGAGTCGGTGTTACGAACTCCTGCAGCTCGGACCCTTCCACATATTTGACAGAGCCCGGTACGGCGCGGATCACTGCGGAAGCAGCGGTTCCGCTTGCGCTGAAGGCAACCACTTTTCCGACAGAGAGGGTTGTTGTGCCTTTGCCGAAGAGCGGTTCTGTGCCGGAGATATAAATGTTCATCGTGCGGGTCACGGTGTCATAGCGGAATTCCTGAACCTTAGCCGCGGCCTGTACGGCCTCGGAAAATTCAAATTCCACACGGGAGGCGCCTGCTGCGTTTACCGTAAGGCTGAACTGAAGGGAGGAGATCTTCCTGTCGGCTGCGCCTGCGGAGACAACGGATACGCCGGTTCCGTCCGTAATTATCTGGAAGCTGATATCGGCAGCTGCAAAAGCCTTGACCGGCAGCAGAGCAGCGATCAGAAGCAGCGCTATCAGCATTTTTTTCAGAGATTTTTTCATGATTCCTCTCATTCCGCCGCGTGAGCGGCATTTATTTTTGCGGGGCCTCGCTGTTCCTCCGGAGCCCCGCATTTTCTGCGGGGCTCTCCTTTGGAGGGGAGCTCCGCCTTCTGCGAAGCCCTGTATTTACCGCAGGGCTTCGCATACTGCCTGAAATAATTCATATCCTGCAGAACCGGTTACTGCGTGCCTCCACCCTGGAGTGTAATTCCAGGCAGCTCTTCCGGTATAAGCTCAAACAGGGAGTCGCTGACAAGCCGCTGTCCCTCGTTGGTCAGAGCGTTGTTTACACGGTAGAGCTCCGCGCGCACCTGTGTGATTCCTGCAAGCACGTTCGGATCGTCCGACTCAAGCCAGTAGATCCATACGCCGTCCGAGGTATTTGCGATGTTGCCTTCCTCCGGTACGTCGGCCATAATAATCTGGCTGGAACGAAGCGTTCCGTCTGCATCTGCTCCGCCTACGATATTGCCGTTCTGATCATAGAGAACCACAACGTTGTAAGCCGGGCTGCCCTTGTATGCACCGGAGAAGATAACGGAGCCTGCCGGAATTACTTCGTCGGCATTCTGGCCGTACTGGTAGTCGGCGGTCAGCCGGCCGATCGCCGGTGTATTGTCATCCGTTCTGCGGAAATCGACATTATCCCCGGTTACGCCGAGCACATCCAGCTCCGCGATGGACACGGTGCTTCCCGCTCCGCGGAGGCTCAGACGGACTGCCGATGCCTGATAGGTGCTTACATATTTCTTATCCGCGTTGGCAAAATGGATCGTGTTTACAGTATCCTTGCCGAAGCTTCCCTCTGCCGCAGTGATCCATTCGCCGCCGGAAAGTACTTCGATCACATAGGTGCCTGCCGGCACAGATGCGCCTGCCGTGAGCTTGAAGCCGGTCACAGTGAGGTCCTTGCCGAATTCCAGCGTGATCTGAGGAGCTGCACCAGCCGTCGCCGTGTATACGGTTGCGGTATCATGGTCGATAAGCTTATCGCGCTCGCGCACGGTTTCCTCCATATTTTCCGTGTCGGTATCGTAGATTACGTCCGTGGACGGGGAGCTGCTTTCCGTCTCGCCTGCTACGGTCAGGTCTGCCGTGCTTACGGTCCAGAAGGCTTTATCCAGACTGCCGTCATGCTCAATCTTGAGCGGCTGAAGCACCTTTGCCGCAGAGCGGTTGAGATACTTGTCGATAACAGCAACCTCGTACCATACCACACGGTTGTTGATGGAAGCGATGGTGTCGCTGAAGGTGTTTCCTGTCGCAAAGCCGACCGGTTCCTTGGTCGTTTTGCCGCCGGAGATCATGCATCTTGTAATCTCATAGCCAAGCACATCCTCCGCCGGAATTCCCTTGGAGCCGAGAACGAGATCGATCCGGTTTGCCTCGTTTGCATTGATCGAAGCAGTGGTATCGTCGCTTACGGCATTCACGGTGCCTTCGGTATTGAGCGAGCTCTTGCCGCCTTTCAGGCTGTACACTCTGGAATCGTCGGATACATAATAGATAGCCCTTGTCTCCGTTGTAAACTGAGACGCATAAGCGATTGTATCTGCGTCCGGAGTCATTCCCCAGCGCTCGAAGAATTCAAGGATATTCTTCTCCGCAGCCGCACAGGAAAGACGCATCAGCACCTGATCCGAACCGCCCGAGAGCGTCAGCTCAACGCCGCCTTCTGCGGCCTTCGGCGCCTTGGAAGGCGTTCTTGCGTAGGTATCCACACGCGCAAAGAAGAGATTTGCCAGCTGCTCATCATGATTATCCCATGTTTTGTAGTTGTAGCCTTTGTCATAAGCGAGGTGGAGCTGCCAGTACATGCCGAGCTGCGTAAATACATTCGAAGCCTTGCCCTTTGTGCCGGACGTCACCTTCTTGTAAACATTGTCATACTTGAAACGAACGGTATCGTTGTTGTCGTGTGCCTGCGCCAGTACGGCAAAGTAGTTGTTCGTAATCTCTGCTACTGCGTAAGCGCCCTGGTTGATGTTGTGCCCGATCTCGTGCGCAATGCCCCAGCCGAAGTAGCGGCCGCTGACATATCTGCCTTCGCTGTCGGATACAACCGGCGAAGCGCTGATCATGCCAGGAGCAGAACCCCATTCAATACCGATATGGTTGCCTGCAGCGTACATGAATGCTCCGGAGAACATTCTCTGGTAGCGGATGTTCAGGTGCCCCTTCGGAAGCTGATCCTTTGGATCCTTTGCAGTTGCATTCAGACCCTTGTGCTGATAGAACAGAAGCATCATGTCGTCCATGGCGTCCATGGAATCCAGAAGCCTCTGTGCTTTCTCCTGTACGGTGCCGGTTCCTGCGCCGCCCAGAATCTGAGCTGCCGGCAGGGAGAGCAGCATGTTGTCCAGAAGGATATCGGAAGCACCAAGGATACAGTTCTGCGGATCATAATCCAGCTGATTTACAAATGCGTGCGTCGAATTGGTGTGGAATCTCTCGTGATTCTTCTGCATCGCACTTACGTAATCCTCAAGCTCCGTGATATATGCGGAAGCTTTTGCCAGACGCTGGCCGGCATCCGTTACCTTGTAAAGATCAAGACGCGGAACGGATACGCCGCCGCTTGCTCTTACCGCGTAGCGGTCGGCAGAATTGTCTCCGGTATACTCAATATACAGCGCGCCTCCGTTTTCCTGCTCGGCAAGCGTGCCGATCCGCGGAATATCAATGATGTTGGCGCCGATTTTCAGGTTGGTAACAACGGTAGCCATCGGGCCGGACTCGGAATGATACTGAGTTGCAACCAGTCTCAGGTTCGTCGCCTCGCCGCTCTTTTTGCTGCTGTGCCCGACATAGATCGTTATCTTTTCGCCTGCCGCTGCCGTAAGTCCGAGAGGCTGCCATGCGTTCAGACCGCCGAAGCCGCGGCCGACGTCGTTCGTCGTGATACCGCTGTGAATTTCGATCGGGGCCTTGAGTGCGACATCGTTCAGAATATCCTCTGCCGTTTTCAGCTCGCGCTCCAGTGCCTCCAGATTCGGGTTGTATTCTCCGCTCACCTCGTCGATCTCGTTGGCCTTTACCCTGAGACGATCGATGGTTTCCTGGGTGACGCCGCTCTTCAGAACGGTGTGCAGATCGTCCTCGTAAAGAGCCATGATCTCATCCATCATTGTGTCATAGTGATAGAAGTAAATCTCCGCAATGCGCATGGATACGCCGTCTGACAGATAGCGTCCAAAGCCGAGCTGAAGTTTCTTCGCCGTGATCGGCTTTGAGAACTTCAGGATAAGATAAGGACGTCCGTCGGCATCCTGCAGCGTCTGCCTTGTCAGGCCCACATCGTCATGCTGCGTTCCGTCGGCATCCCAGTAGCGCAGATGCGCATAGTAGAAATCATATCCGGTATGGCAGTAAAACGCGATGGTGTCCATCTTGTATGCAGCGTCAAATTCGTAGGTCAGGCCGACGCCCGAGGCCATAGCATTGAAGCCGCCCTCATCCCAGCCGGCGGTCTGATAGTAGGAAGCCGGATTCCGATCCACGGTTCCCCATGCGGACGTGGTCTGGGTATCCAGCGGACTGTTTATCATCTGACATGCCGACCGCCGCGTTGCACTGATAATGTGCGCGCCCTTCTGGCCGATCTCTCCCGTATTGATCAGGTGATAGCGCGGAACAACCGGAGCGCTCAGATCCGTGGTCTTCGCGGAGGCTGTAAGGGACGGTGCGCTCGAGCCGAGCTCATTCACGCCGATCACATAGACCATATACTCCGTCAGATCCTTGAGTTCGGTAATGGTGTAGTTGTTGTTCGTGATTCCCGTAATGGATTTGTACTGGCTTGCTGTTTTTTCTTTATAGAACAGGTTGTATGTAACGGTATCCTTCATCTGCTTCCAGGATACGGTTATGCTCTGGTAATTGCCGACCGCCGATACATTGTCCGGGCGATCCGGCTTGCTGTCCGGCTTCGGCGTTGCGCTTACCGGGCTGCTGTAGCCGCTGCGCCAGGAGCCGTTGACGGACTGAACGCTGAGCTCGTATTCTGTGTAGTTTTTCAGGTCGTCGCCGCCGAAGCTCGTCACATCAACGGAATTGCCTGCGACAAGCATGGTTTCTTCCACACCGTTCTGACGGATCATAACCTCGTAGCCTGTGATGTTCACGCAAGGATCCCAGGTGAGACTGATCAGCTCGCTGCCCGTTGTTGCGGTCACATTCTGCGGGATATCCAGATCCGGCTCCGGTATACGGTTTTCCATGCCGTTTACGAATTCAACCTTGGATATTTCCGCGAGGCTGCTGTTGCTCTGCATTCCTGTAATGGTAAGCGTTACTTTCTTCACTGCGATCTGGGAGCCGAGGTAAAGCATGATATTGCCCTGCTTATCCCATTCGGTGCGCACCTCGGAATCCTTCAGCAGGTAGGATACGCCGCTTGTGAGCGGGATCTCCCGGGTCTGCTCCGCGCCGCTTTCGTCCGTGTAGGTAACGGATACAACCGCGCTGCGGATCTTGTTGTCCTGCGTGGTTCCGATAATGATGCCGTCGGCCAGAGCGGTCTGGTCAGCCGCGCTGACATCAAATTCCAGGGAAACCGGATTGGCATCGGAAATGGCGCCGCCGAATTTCGGGGTCAGCGATACGTTTGAGGCTCCCTTTAAAAGCCCGTACAGGTCGCCGTCCGCCGTGGTGTTGTCACCTGCGCCCGGTGCGATAACCGAAGCCGGGATAAAAGCTTCCAGGCTTGCCGCAGTATTTCCTGCCGGCAGATAGCCTCTGGAAAAATATTCCAGATCCACAAGATCTACTTTTTTATCGCCGTTCAGATCCATCAGGTCCGTGTACTGTCCGCGGTCGATGGCATCCACCAGCAGAGACTGATCCTTGCTGTCAACCGTGCCGTCGCCGTTGACATCACCGATCAGCAGAACGCCAGGATGCAGCGCACCCTCGCTGTAATTCATTCCGCCCAGAAAGCCCGTGGCCAGCTGAACGGAACAGCCCTGTACGCCCACAGTTATTTCCTGCGTGTAGTCGGCAAAGCCCGGTGCCTTAAGCGTCAGGGTGTAGGTTCCTTCCGCAAGGCCTTCAAAGCTTGCCTTTTCCTCCCGGGCATCCGTGCCCAGAACAATGGAATCCGTACGGACTCCTCCTGCACCGGTTAGGCTGACTGTGAAATTCACCGGCTTCTTTATAAGAAGCGCGCCGGCGATCGACACGTTCACCTGACCATTCCCCGCGGCATTTGTCCGCGCGGCGGATAGAGCACTCACATCCGCTCGTGCGGCGCCGGCCGGCAGGGCGCCCTGAAAGGTCAGGGCGGCAGCCAGAAATAGTGCTAACCTTTTTCTCATATTATAACCTCCATGCTGCGGCTGTAGTTCAGGAGCAGCGCAGGGCTCGGGCTTCGGCGCAGCGCAAAGCCCGCGGGCCGAAAACCATAATTTTCAGCCCTCTCCTTTTGTTTCCTGCTATACGGTAGATTATAGCAAATGGACGAGCGCAAATCAATCAGATTTTAGGTAAAATTAAAAGCCGGAAAAGGGGAAGTCCATGGTTATTTTAGTTAAGGTTGAGAGTTGAAGATGCAGAAAATAATAGTTCGCATTCAGAACAAATGTTCTGTTTATTATTTTGCAGGCCGAAGTGAAATAAGAAGCTGCATGATTCCCGGTTGTCCGGGCGGTTAAGGGAATGCCTTTTTATGCAGCGGCGGGAGAGGGGCTTATTTTATGCACCCTGACTTCAATTTCGGCGGGTTTCTGCGGATGGCAGGCAATTGCTCCATGACTGTCTGCCGCGCGAAACCGGTCGGCTGCGGAAGGATAACCTCATGAATAAATGCAGTCCCTGGAAAATTTTCCGGCTGATCGTCTTTTTTATCTGACCAGCATTATTTGCCTGTATTTTAAAAACCTGTATTTACTTGACCAGCGAAAATTTTACTGCATAATTCAGTATATTCATCGCAGGAAATTTCAGCTCCGTTTAACATATATTTCATTCCAGACTCTTGATTATTTTCGTCAACAAGTTCCTCGCTGAAATTCATTTCTTCAACTAAGTTATCGGCCCCTTCAAATTTTTCCATATGGTAAGATTTATATCCTGCATTCATGCTGTTGCTATACATAATCCATATAGTTCCATTGTAAGCGACATAAGAAAGAATGAGAGCACTGCCATCACCTGCAGCAAATTCATATACCTTGTTATCACGCGCATCCAGATATATTCCGCCATAAGGGCCGCTAATAATCAGTTCGTTTTCTCCATCATTGTCAAGATCTGCTTTCTCTCCAATTGAATATGCGCCCCATTCTTCAGAATCCATATTTAAATCGGTAATATAAAATGTCGATGTCAAATCGGTGGAGTCAACTGCATTTATTGAGCCATGGATAAATGAATTTAACAGCTCGTCCGCTGCTGCTTCCGATTTCTTTGCGGCATGATATAGAAGTTGTGTCTCTTCAAACCCTGATTTTCCGTAATACACATTGATTTCACCTGTGCTGTATTCTAAAATATAGTAGCTAAAGGCAGCGGTATCGTTTAAAAATACCTGTTCCGGGTATTTTAAATATATCCTGTTATTTTCTATGGTTTCAATGTTAGATGAATCAGCCAAAAATCGACAGGAAGATTCGGATTTATAGTCGGAAATATCGTATCCGTTGGATGTTTTCTGAATGATTAACTTACCGGTTCCATAATCTGATAAATATTCGTATTCTCCTGTCAGGTTTTCCAGTTCTGCCAAATCAAAGTCAGCTGAACCAGAAATATTGTCATTCTGTGTTTCCTGAACTTCACCGGCGCTGCCGCCTGTTTCTGCGGGGTTGCCCATTATATTCGTTTGAGCGTCTTCTGAGTTCTTTGCTTCCCCGCACGATGAAAGTGTTAATAGATTCACTCCCATTATCATTGCTATTAAGGCTTTTTTCATTACTGAATTTCCAGCTAATTGCCAATGCTTAAAAGAGATACGTTGTACCATTTCTGCTATCCTCCTGCAATATGATTAACACCCTATTTATATCACAGTGAGAGAAAAATAAAATACTGCCTGCGTAAACGGCATGATTTTTGCATAAACAACGCAATTCGATTACCAAAGCGCACTTAACATTTTAATTACGACTTTTCTAGAAGTTCATCAGCTCCGTGGAATGTTGCTAATTCTTCCATTGCGAGGTCAATAGCTTTACAATCATTAAAATCAGGATTAAATACATTTCTTTCTTTTGTAATAAATTAGATGAAATAACTACACACGAACCTTCTTCAAGTCGATTCTCCCTTGGAAAGCAAGACAACCGTCTCCACCTTCTCCGTCCACGGAAACAAATCCACTCCCTGCAGTTCTTTCACCTTGTACCCCTTCTTCCCCAGCACCTTCAGATCCCGCGCCAATGTCTCCAGATCGCAGGATACATAAACCACCCGTTCCGGCCCGAGGGCTGCAATAGCCTCCAGAAACGCCTCGCTTGCGCCGGAGCGCGGCGGATCAAGAAAAACAACGTCCGGCCGGCGGCTTAAAACCGTTTTTCTGACGGTTCTGCCGGCATCCGGAACCTCCGCCGGCAATAATCCGCCGCGGGCCTTCTCCATGGTTATCCTGTCCGTTTCCGTCCCGTTCCCCCGCTGTCCCCCGGCAGCCTTCCTTTCTGATCCCTTTTCTGCCGCCGCCTTTCCCGCCATCCGCGCCGCTTCCGCCAGATACTTCCCCGCATCGGCCTGCACAAACCGGATATTTTCAACCCGGTTAACTGCCGCATTTGCGGCGGCGTCACGCACTGCGGCGGCATTGCTCTCCACGCCGATTACCTGCGCGGCGGAGCCGGCGGCAATCAGGCCGATGGTGCCCGTGCCGCAGTAAGCGTCAAGCACGGTTTCGCTGCCGGTCAGCCCGGCAAAACGCAGCGCAGTGTGATAAAGAATTTCTGTCTGCTCCGGATTAACCTGATAAAAGGCCTTCGGGGAGATGCGGAACTTCAGACCGCAAAGTGAATCCTCGATATAGCCGCGGCCGTAAAGAACGGTTTCCTGGCTGCCCAGCACCATGCTTGTTTTCTGATTGTTGATGTTCTGAACAATTGTTGTAATTTCCGGATGAGCGGCGCGCAGCTTTTCAACAAAATGATTCCTGCCGGGAAAAACGGTGGTGCCGAGCACCAGTACGACCATAACCTGTCCGGTGGCATAGCCGCAGCGGATCAGGACATGGCGCAGCAGACCCTGTCCGCGATCCTCCTGATAAGCAGACAGACGGAACTCATCAGCCAGCTTTCGGATGGTGCGGAGAATGGAGTTTGCTGTCCGATTCTGGATTCTGCAGTCGGAAACAGGAACGACGCGGTGCGTATTTTCCTCATAGATACCGAGCTCCATGCCATGCCGCGACCGGTAGAACGAGGCGTGTATTTTGTGGCGGTAGTGATACGGCTCCTTCATTCCGATTACATCGGGAACCGGCGCAAACTCCGAAAGCAGACGCTCCATGGCGGCTTTTTTCAGCGCCAGCTGTTTCTGGTCCGACGCATACTGCAGCTGGCATCCCCCGCAGCGGCCGAAGGCCTTGCAGAACGGTTTCCGGCGATCCGGGGAGGCGGTTTCCACCTCGGAGAGCCGGGCAGCGGCAGATCTGCGGTCTCTGCCGTAGACAAGCTCGATTCGGGCGGTTTCGCCGTCGAGCAGGCCGGGCACCGAAAAAATGGAATTGTTAAACTTTACTTTACCCCTGCAAAGGGAATCAGTTTCATGACATTTGACGCGGTATTGTTTGGACATGATATTCTCCAGATATTGTTATATTATAGTGAATTCTGTAAAATACGGCATGATACGAGCTTACATTACCCTGATTTTAGCATTGCTTCCTTTCATTTGCAAGGAAATGCCTTATTTTTATCACATTTCGGCGTTAGAGTGAAATGAGAGTTTTTGTGCAGTTTTCCGGGAAAGGATATTTTTTAATACTGCTGCATAGCATAAGGCTGGCTGTTCGTGCCCGGTACGGCAGGCGGACAGCAGAGGAATGGAATCGAGGTAAGAAATTATGAAGAAGAACAGTATGCCTGCGGCAAGCGGACGCAGGGTACGCGGGCGGATGGGTATTGTGCTGGCGGCAGCTCTGGTATTCGGGCTGCTGCAGCCGTCAAACGGAAGCATTTACGCAGCACCGGTTTCGAACCGGGCAGGTGCCGGAACGGAAAACAGGAGTACAGACACGGCTCTGCCGCCGGACGATGCAGATATGATGCAGACACCTGACCAGGGGAACGAAACCTCCCCGGAAAGCGGGAACGGAGAAAGTTTGCCTGCGCCGGACAGCGGAAACGGCGGGGGGGCGCCTGCGCCGGATAACCGCAACGAGGAGGTATCACCGACGCCGGAGGGAGAAGCGGCTGATGTGACGCCGACGCCGGAAGATGGCAACGGGGAGCCTGTCCCAACGCCGGAAGGCGAAAATACAGAAGCAGCTCCGACACCGGATGGTGAGGATATGGAAGCAACGCCGACCCCGGAGGATATAGACGGGGAACCGAGCCCGAGCCCGACCCCGGATACCGGAAAGGAGGAGCCTGCCCCGACACCGGAAGGCGGGGACGGCGATGTTTCGCCTGCACCGACCCCGACAAAAGGCCCGGAACTTCCGGAAATACCGACCCCGGTTCCGACCGGAGAACCGGATATTACAGAAGTGCCGGAAGTGCCGGAGGTATCGCCGGAGCCTACCGAGCCGCCGGCTCCAACACCTCAGTACAAGGTGGATATCCCGTGGGAGACCAACGACGACCGGTATCAGTATCTCTTCGGCATGGACGCGCGGGAAATCACGATGAGCACGCCGCCGAAGGGTTATGAAAATAAAAATGCCGCCGCTTCGCACATGGTAACGATCACCGTGCCGGTGTGGAAGATGAGAGCGAACGGCAAAAAATACTCTTCTACATACAAGCTGACGGTAAATAAAAAGCTTTCGCAGAGCGTGAAAGCGATATTTAAAGAAATTTATGCGCTGGATATGAAATTTCCGATTAAGCAGCTGAACGGATTTTATTACCGCAAGGTGGGAGGGAGCGGCCTGAGCAATTCCACCCTGATGTCCGTGCATTCCTTCGGAGCGGCGATTGATATCAACCCGGGGGATTTCGACAACGATTATTTCCTGGGCAAGGGAAATGATCTGCGGGATAAAAGCAATCCTTACTGCATCCCGGATGAGGTGATCGAGATTTTTGCAAAATATCACTGGTTCTGGGGCGGAAATTTTGAAATCTGCGCCGATACCATGCATTTTCAATATCTTGGACTGGAGATGCTGCATTATCAGAATAATCCGCCGTTCCGTGATCTGAAGGTAAAGAGCGGATACATGAAGGGGACCGACGTGCGCAATCTTCAGCAGCGGCTTTGCGAGCTCGGCTACAAGGTAACGATCGACGGCGTGTACGGCAGCCGGACGGCAGCCGCGGTAAAAAAATATCAGAAGGATCGCGGACTTCCGGCAGACGGCCAGGTGAATTACAAGACCTGGGAAACCATCATCAACGAAACGCACTATATGGCTTACGCATTTTAACCGGAGGAAAATACGTTATGGAGCGCAGGGACAAAACCAATTACTATCTTGATATCGCGGAGGCGGTATCAAAGCGCAGCACCTGCCTGCGCCGGATTTACGGGGCGGTCATCGTGAAAAACGACGAGATTATTTCGACCGGCTATGTCGGTGCGCCGCGCGGCAGGCAGAACTGTTCGGATCTGAATTACTGTCTGCGTGAGAAACTTGCCATACCGCGCGGGGAGCGCTATGAGCTGTGCCGCAGCGTCCATGCGGAAGCGAACGCTATCATCAGCGCATCCAGGGAAAAGATGCTTGGCTCCACGCTCTACCTGGTCGGCTTTGAAATGCCGGCGATGGAGTATATTGTCCGCAGCAGCTGCTGTGCTATGTGCAAAAGGATGGTGATCAACGCGGGGATTGAACGGGTTGTCATCCGCGATACCGTTGATGAATACCGTGAGATCGAGGTGCGGGAATGGATTGAAAATGACGAATCGCTGGAAGGCGCAAAGGGGTACTGAGCCGGAAGGGAAAAAAGGGGTTTCGCATTTTTTGACTTAAAAATCGCATAAAGTAAGCAGGTCACCGGATTGACATTTCTGTTTGTCCGCAATATAATTATAATAGCTTTCAATGCAGCAAAAACTATAATGAAAGGTTCAGGTGAAAAACATGAATAACATTCCAAAGGTGAAAATCGGTATTGTTGCAGTCAGCCGCGACTGCTTCCCGGAATCGCTTTCTGTAAACCGGAGAAAGGCGCTTGTAAAGGCGTACACGGACAAGTACGGCGCGGACGATATCTATGAGTGCCCGGTCTGCATCGTGGAGAGCGAGATACATATGGTTCAGGCACTTGAGGATATCAAGAAGGCAGGCTGCAACGCCCTCTGCGTATACCTCGGCAATTTCGGTCCGGAGATTTCCGAGACCCTGCTCGCAAAGCATTTTGACGGACCTTCCATGTTTATCGCGGCAGCGGAGGAGTCCCAGGCCGATCTTTCCGACGGGCGCGGCGATGCTTACTGCGGCATGCTCAATGCAAGCTACAACTTAAAGCTTCGCAATGTAAAGGCTTATATTCCGGAGTACCCGGTCGGCACGGCGGAGGAGTGCGCAGACATGATCAGGGAGTTCGTCCCGATCGCGCGCGGCATCGTCGGCCTGTCCGATCTCAAGATCATCAGCTTCGGTCCGAGACCGCTCAATTTCCTTGCCTGCAACGCACCGATCAAGCAGCTTTACAACCTTGGTGTGGAGATCGAGGAGAATTCCGAGCTTGACCTGTTTGAGGCGTTCAACAAGCATGCGAATGACGAGCGCATCCCGGCAAAGGTGAAGGAGATGGAGGAGGAGCTCGGCGCGGG
>ERZ808040.111-NODE-111-length-80766-cov-5.814622_pt1 | contig 80766 bp, 65 predicted proteins | sample MGYA00380191_ERZ808040 | MGnify/ENA primary metagenome ERZ808040 (study PRJEB31490, sample SAMN06133395) | mouse gut metagenome | isolation source: J6 | host: mice | place: China: Chengdu | collected 2015-05 ...
GATAATTTTAAAAAAAGAGTTACACCCCTACTTAAAATTTAGCTTTATAACTTAACTAACTGACATTGGTTCACACGTCAGTCGTACCCAGATAACTTCTTATGCAAGCATAAATTTATCTGGGTACGACTGACGTGTGAACTGTAACACTTATTTCAGAAATACTTGCCATATGCCCATTTTCTTATTGAAATTTTCAGGGAAAAATTGTAAAATGAAGCTACAACCAGAGGGATATCGACAAGGGAGGTGAATTTATGAATACGATGTCTGTAACTTATGGAAGCCGCAGTGTATATTCTCAGTTATCCAGCGGAAAACGAATCAACACTGCCGCTGACGACGCATCGGGACTTGCCATTGGCCAGAAGCTGCACAGGCAGGAAACCGGATTAAGCGTTGGGGCGCAGAATGTTCAGGATGGCATTGGTGCTTTGAATATAGCCGACGGAGCCATGGATGGCATGATGGATCATCTACAGAGGATTCGTGAATTGGGACTGAGAGCCATGAACGGGACTTATTCCGCTTCAGACAGGGAATATTTCCAGGCAGAGATTGACCAGCTGAAGGACGGGATACAGCAAATTGCCAAGAATACTACCTTCAACGAGCAGAAACTGTTGGATGGAAGCATGGCTGATCTGCACCTGGCCACTAACCCTGATGGCGGCGGCATGGAGATCGGTATGGCAAATACCACTCTGGAAGCCCTTGGAATCGCCGATTTTGACGTAACCAGCGGGAATTTTGACCTGGGCGCAATCGATGCTGCCATGGAAAAGCTGTCCAGTCAGAGAAGTTCTGTAGGCGCATATACCAATCGTCTGGGGCACACCTATAATTATAATATGAATGCCCACGAACAGCAGCTCAGTGCCAGAAGCCGTTTAGAAGATCTGGATATGCCCAAGGCAATTTCCGAGAAGAAAAAGCAGGATCTTCTGAACGAGTACAAGAATCTGATGCTGAAGAGCCGTATGAACCAGGGATCTAATATTTTGAGATTATTCCAGTAAGCATTGGTCTCAATATTTGATATGTTATCAAAGAATAAAGAGGCTGACCTCCCGAATTATGGGAGTGTCAGCCTCTTCTGTTCCTCAGACGGCCAGGCTTTTCGTCCTGCAGGCTTTCGTTACGCCAGGATTTCGTCAATCCTCCTTCTCTCTTCTTCGCTGAAGGATAGATTCTTTATCATCCCAATATTGTCCAATATCTGAGAGGGCCTGGAGGCGCCGATCAGCACACTGGTGATATCCCCGTCCCGAAGGATCCAGGAAAGAGCCATCTGCGCCAGAGTCTGCCCTCTCTCCGCAGCAAGCTCTCCCAGCTTCCGTACTCTGGAAATGGTCTCTTCATTGACAGCGTTTTCCTTCAGGAACCTGCCGTCCGTGCGGATGCGGCTGTCCTCGGGAATCCCCTGGAGATAACGGTCTGTCAGCAATCCCTGTGCCAGGGGGCAGAAGGTGATAATGCCGATACCGTGGTCCGCCCCATAATCCTTCAGGCCGTCCCTCTCAATATCCCTTACCAGCATGGAATACTTTCTCTGGTTGATGATAAAGGGCGTACCCATCTCCTTGAACAGCTCTGCAATGGCAATGGTCTGTTCCTTATTATAATTGGAGATTCCCACATAGAGAGCCTTTCCGCTCCTTACAATCCCGTCCAGCGCCCTTGCCGTCTCCTCCAGCGGTGTGTCCGGGTCAGGCCTGTGATGGTAATAAATATCTACATAATCCAATCCCAATCTCTTCAGGCTCTGGTCAAGGCTTGCCACCAGATACTTTTTACTGCCCCAGTTCCCGTAAGGCCCCGGCCACATATCATATCCCGCCTTGGTGGAAACCACCAGTTCGTCCCTGTACATGCCCAATCCCTTCTCCAGGATCCGCCTGAAATTTTCCTCCGCAGCGCCGGGCGCCGGGCCGTAATTATTTGCCAGGTCAAAGTGGGTGATACCATTGTCAAAAGCCGTATGGCACATTGCCTGCATGTTGTCAAAATTCCCGTTGGAACCGAAATTATGCCACAATCCCAGGGATACTGCCGGAAGCATCAGTCCACTGGCTCCGCAGCGGTTGTACTTCATCTCTTCATATCTCGTTTCACTTGCCGTATACATTGATTTGGGTAACCTCCGAAATTAATTACTTTTGCGGAACGCTTCTGCCTATGCAAAAGAGTTATCCTGCAATACTTCCATTGTACTAAATTAAATGACTATTTTCAATTGCCACACCGAAAATATAGCTCTTATGTCTTGTCCTGTATTTGGGATTTTGATAGAATACAGGCATAAACATACAGACAGGAGGACTTAGGAAATGCAGCGTGACCCGGCCACTATCTCAAAGAATATGAGCAAGATCCGCAGCCAGGATACCTCCATCGAAATACAGCTGCGGAAAGCATTATGGCATAAAGGCTACCGCTATCGCAAAAACTTAAAAACCCTTCCCGGTTCCCCCGACATTGTTTTGACGAAATACAAAATTGCTATCTTTTGCGACAGCGAATTTTTTCATGGGAAAAACTGGGAAATATTAAAATTACGCTTGGAAAAAGGCAAAAACCCCGACTATTGGATCAAAAAGATCGAGCGCAACCGTACCCGGGACTGGGAAAACGATAAAAAACTGCTTTTTCTGGGATACACAGTGATCCATTTTTGGGGGGAGGAAATTTCAAAGCACACCGCCGAATGCCTCCAAACAATAGAGGAGGCCATTTGGGATCTGCAGGCAGAGCCTTTCTTCAGCGATGAACTGAAATAACCTCCTTTTTCCTGTCACGAAATTGCAGGGTTTTTACACTGTTTTTTCACACTGATTTTACTAAACCACGCGTAATAACCCACGAAAAGCACACTGGTCACCGTCCATGTCAGGGGATAGCTGAACATAATGGTATAGATATCCGGCTTCACGGGAACGGCAAACATGATCCACAGGACACGGATCACACAAATCCCGCCCAGGCAGATCAGCGTCGGTATCCAGCAATCTCCCGCCCCCCTTAAGGCCCCGGACATGATCTCTATGATAATATATGTAAGATATACCGGCACCAGGAACCGCACCATCTCCAGGCCAATCCTGAGCACTTCGCCGTCCGTGGTAAACAGCCTGTATATATAGGGAGCGTCGTAGTACAGGATCAACGATACCAGGACTGTTGCCCCCAGGGTCATGCACAGGCAGGTACGGATACCCTTTCTCACTCTCTCCATCTTTCCCGCGCCGAAGTTCTGCCCTACAAAAGTAGTAACGGAGATGCCAAAGGCGTTGATCGTCATCCAGAAAATGCAGTCCAGCTTGGAATATGCCGTCCACGCCGCAACCGTATCCGTCCCCTGGGCATTGATAGCCGACTGGATAATGATATTGGACAGGCTGTACATAACGGACTGCAAGCCTGCCGGAAACCCGATCTTAATAATCCTCTGGAACATTCTGTTGTCAAAACGTATTTTGCGCATTTCCAAGCGGTGCATGTCATCCGTGCGCATCAGCACGGCCACCACCAGCGCCGCGCTCAGCGCCTGGGAAGATATAGTGGCAATGGCTGCTCCAGCCACACCAAGCCTGCATGCTACGATCAGCGCCACATCCAGCACAATATTGGTAAGGCAGCTGACTACCAGGAAATACAGGGGGCGCCTGGAATCTCCCACTGCCCGCAGAATTCCCGCCCCCACGTTATATATCAGGTTCCCTATTGTGCCCAGAAAATAGATCCGAATATACAGGATTGCCAAATCCAACACTTCCGCCGGGGTATCCATAGCCTTCAGTATGGCAGGCGCCGCCGCAAACCCGCCGACCATCAAAAACAATCCTGCCGCCAGGGAGAATGCCATGGCCGTATGCACCGCATAACCCACCATCTCCCTTCTCTTTGCCCCGTAATACTGAGAGATAATCACGGTGGCCCCGCTGGACAAACCCACGAAAAACCCTACCAGCAAGTTAATAACCGTACCCGTGCTCCCTCCTGCGGCAGACAAAGCCTCCTTACCCACAAACCGCCCCAGGATCATGGCGTCGGCCGCATTGTACAGCTGCTGGAAAAACGTTCCAAACAAGATAGGGAAAAAGAACAGAAGAAGCTGTTTCCAGATAATCCCATCGGTGATCTGGTTTGCATTCCCCGGGCGATTTTCCCCATTTACCCCTTCTCCATTGTGAGCTTCCTTCATCTCTTTATTTTCACCGAATTTTTCCTGATTCCCTGCTTTATTGCTTTCCACTCCATTTTTTTCTGCTTTTATTTCCATAAAACAGACAACCGCCTTCCCTGTATTCCGTATTGATCTATCAATTGCCTACACATCAGGGATTCCGAACATCACGCTGTCCTCCCTGAAAATATTGTCAGGGCAGTACAGGCATATCACAACATCCGGTTCGAAATCCTTTAAATAGCCATCCGTCAGCGCACTGGACTGCTGGCAGTAAATATAGTGGACTTCCTTATATGATATGTTGAGATAGGAGCAGACCGCCTCCGAAAAGCTGTCGCCTATTAAGACCACCGTAAGGTCATTGTCCGCAAGAAGGTTCGTGTAGTCGCCGCAGGACTGCCTTAAAGCCATGTCATACGTATAACGGAAGGTGCTGTCTTTTTCCTCAAACGGTTCATAATTGATAAACATTTCTTCATAGGTTCCTGTGGAGTCTCCATTTGTAACCTTTGTCTCAAACTCAGGCAGGATCAGGTCAAAGTCGTCCATTCCCGCAAACAGGGCGCCGGTTCGCTGGCCACGGCTTCCCAAATGCCAGTTTTCATAGGTGGTGACAGAATAATTCTCAAAATCCCTTATTTTCTCATCCACTTCTACCCCTGTATTCTCCTCGATCCAATCCGCTAACTTTCCATATACGTAAAAACCTGCCCTGGGAGTCCAGTGGTGGTCTGTCTTAAACATCAGGTCATACTGGTCAATGCCGTCTTCATGGATCTCCTCCCTGATGTCCATGACCTCTATGCCCTGCTCTTCCAGCATGGGAATCAGCCGATCCATATCGTCATTTACAGTGTAAGTGTTCCCAAAGGGAATCTGAGAGTCATACTTGCTCACTGTATCGGGTGTAATCGCAAACAGAAATTCCGTATCGGACGCCGACAGGAAGCGGTTCAGGTTCGCCAGCGACTCTACTCTCTGCTCCATATCCTCGTCGCTCATGGAATCATAGGGCAAGTACAGATATCCGTTGTCCATTTTGACTACGCCGTTCATTTCCCGCTGGGCCGTCAGGTTCCTCATAAATCCGTTAAGGTTCAGAAAACCAATCTTCCCCCAGAAATTGGACACGTAATCCGTCTCCCCCTTAGACCCAAGCTCCACTGTCCATTCATTCACCACTGCCTCATCATTAATCCAATATTTCAACGCCTTGTATCCGCTGCCAATCCCGAAAGAAAACAGGATCAACAGGAACAAAAAGCCATATAACCCAAGCCTGGAAAGAAAGTCCCTGACCTTTTTCATCTTACCACCGTCCCTTCCTAATGTGTTTGAAAATTGCTCTAAAAATTAAAATATACAAACGGATTGTGGGCCCCCAGAACCAGGTATGAAACTGCCCACAAAAATCCCCAGGCATGCACAAGGGGCAGCACATACTTCCCCACAAAAGGCAGCTTTTCTGTTACCTTTCCCGATATCCGGGGAGCTATGGGCGCGGAAAAAAGGATTCCCACCAGCAGAAACGAACCGTATTCCCGCAGCATCCGAACTGTCTCCAGGTCGATCAGAGGATTTCCCTGCCGGAAACCCGTCATGGCCTGGCAGTACCGCATTCCTTCCCCCACACTTTCCGCATTGAAAATGACCCAGCAAAAATTAATAAATGCCAGGACAATGATTCGATAAACACCGGCAAATATTCTGCTTTTCCTCTTCTCCGGCTTAATCAGATATTTCTCTACAACCAGAGCCGTAAAATACAGTGCTCCCCAGACAATAAAGGTGTAGTTGGCGCCATGCCAAAACCCCGTCAGGATCCATACGATGGCCATATTCAAAATGTGCCTGGGCACCGATACCCTGGATCCTCCCAGTGGAATATACACATAATCCCGAAACCATCTGCTCAGGGAAATATGCCATCTCCTCCAAAATTCCGTAACGGACTTGGAAATATAAGGGTAATTAAAGTTTTCCTCGAATTCAAAACCCAACATTTTTCCCAGGCCGATCGCCATGTCGGAATACCCCGAAAAGTCATAATAAATCTGCAGCGAAAAACCGATGGATCCCAGCCATGCACCCACAACCGAGTTGTCCGCAGAAGAATTCCCAAAATAGTATTCGGCCACATTCGCCAGATTGTTTGCCAGGATGATCTTTTTGCAGAGACCGCACATAAACCGTTTGGCCCCGGCGCTGAAAAGCTCCGGCGATAGGTTCCTGTCCCTGATCTGGCCTTCTATATAACTGTACCGGACTATAGGCCCGGCCACTAATTGGGGAAATAAAGAAATGTACAACCCAAGATTTAAAATATTGCGCTCGGCCTTTGCCTTTTCATTATACACGTCTATCACATAGGACATGGTCTGGAACGTATAAAATGAAATCCCGATAGGCAGTGCGATCTCCACCACCGGAAGCGTCTTCCCGAATAGCAGGTTGAAGGTATACATGGAAAAACCAAGATACTTAAAGACAAATAAAATTCCCAGATTATAAACTATGCTTGCTGCTAAAAATAACTTCCTATGGGAAAACTTTTCTACCCCAAGGGCAAAATAGTAGTTTACAACAATGGATGCCATCATCAAAAATACGATCCCCGGCTCCCCACAGGCATAAAATATAAGGCTTGCCGCCAACAGGACTGCATTTCTGTACTCCTTTTGGCTGACACAATATAACAGTAACGTTATAGGCAAAAAAACAAATAAAAATATTGCACTGGAAAATGCCATCTTACTCCTCTCTATCCTGCATACCCCAAAACCGATATACTCATGCAAGTCTACTCCTTTTTTCCCGAAATGTCAAATGTAAGGTAAAAACTATAATGGCAGATAATCTTTCTCGATTATCTGCCACGTTGCATATTGTTATTTATTTTTCCGGCGTCCTGCCTATCTGATATCCGGCAGTCCTCCGCTGAACAGGTTTCCCCAGCAAACAGGAGCTGCTGCATATTAAGAATGTAAGGCGCTAACTTTCCACCACTGCATCTCCGGCATCAACAGGTTCAATCCCTTCAGGCAGCGCAATATCCACCTCTGAATTCTCGGCCTTTCCCTGAGGATCATACTCCGCCTGTTCCTCGTCCTCATCCTCCCACAGGGAATCATACTCTTTCCTCTTCTCTTCAAGTTCTTTCATCATTGCTGCATTTTTTGCCGACATATACAGCTCCATACTGTAATCCATGAGCTTCTGTTCGTCCGAAGCAGGCACCTTGCCTCCGTCGGAAATGCGCCTTGCAACCTCCATGATCTTGGCCATATCAAGAGCATACTCTTCCATGGCATCGGACTGCTGCCTGCAGACCTCCGCATTCCATACCGCACATTTCTGTTCTGCCAGTCTGTCCAGAACCTTCCTGTTCTCCTCAAATTTTTCCTCATTGGCATATATGGAAAGCTCAAGGGTTGCCGCCTCCTCTGCAAACAGCTCTTTTCCGTTTACAGTGGTATTCATTTTACGCTCCAATGCCTTCTGCTGCCTCTGCAATTCCCTTCTCTGGTCAATAATCTCCTGCCGTTGGAATCGATACGCCTGCTGTGCTTCAATTAACTTCATAGTTACACCTCTGTATGCGCTTCAGCGCATATACCGGTCAAAATTTGAAAGTTTACTTTCAAACTATCCACTTCCCTTTGGTTTCATTGGACACATCCGTGTGTCTATAAAGTATATCGGCAAATCCCCGCAGGAATTCAATATGTAACAGCATATTTATGAAAATTGCCGGAATAACAGACCCATACCGAAAATCCGCAAAGCTTCAAAAAGACTGGCATATATCAGAAAGCAGCAGGAGCACGTTCTGTATCCTGCTTACCTGTTGGTGCCCCAGCGCTTCCAACACACAGGTAATCTGTTCCGAACCCTGCCTGGAAAAATCCTTTCCAAGCATAATATAGTCACAGCTAACGGACAGGGCCCTCGATAACCTGCAAAGCACATCAGCCGAAAATCCCTTCCTCCCGGTCTCTATTTCATAAAGAAACTTCGAAGAGATATCAACCTTTTCCGCAAGCGCCTCTCTCGTGTAGCTCTGGATTTCCCGTAATTCCCTGATTCGTTCTCCGACATACCTATCTGACATATTGATCCTCCATTAAAAAAATTTTACAATTTTCGACAAGGATTAATAAACCGTCAAATGTTCTGTATGTCATTACCGGTTGTTCCTTCCCGGAGAATCAAATATCCTCCCTCAAACTGGCAGGATATCAGCGTAGCATATAAAACTCATTCAGAATAGGTCAGCCCTGCATCAACCCGTGCATATCCGCCAAAATCCGGGCCACAGTCTTCCTGTCATCCTCCTCCAACAGGTTCAGGGCATAATTCAGCTCCCTCCACAATCCCTTTGCATCTTCCAGGATAAATGCGGGAGATACCTGAAACAGATCATACATCTTCCAAATCATCTCACTGTCAGGCAGTATTCTTCCGTTTTCCAGTTCACGCAGCTTTTTGATATCCACCCCTAATAAATCGGCCATCTTCTGCTGTGTGTAATCCTTCTGGACTCTTACGCAATAAAAAATATTATTTTTCACTCCGTTTGCCCCGCCTTCGCACTGGATATATTCCAGTTGTTTTTGGACCTTCCCGAAGGAGGCGCGTTTTCCGTCCGTGGCCTTAATGGTTTTCGCCAACACATACAATGTGCTCAAATAGCAAATCAGTTCCTCTGCCCCGCATTCCTGCAGCTCAGTCAAAACTTCTCCGTCCAGCGCTTTTTTGCCGGTAAATACGTATAAGACATCTACGTCGGAAGTGCACAATCCCTTGATCTCATAATAAGAAAATCGCTTGCTTCCCGACTCCGCCCTGCTGTAATGGCTTTGCAGCATTTTCATACGGTAGCAGAGCAGCCGCTGGGTCAGGTTGAGTTTTTCACGTTCTTCTTTCAGTCTCTGCAAAACATATTGATATTTACTGTCCATGGGTAATCTTCATCCTCGCTATCATACGATCACATGGTGAAAGTATTTATATTTTTACTGCATATATTACCCATTCTAAGTTTTATTTATCCCCTATAGTACTCCTATTGGTGCATATAGCTCTTAAAATAATGGTTTCTCCGGATGCTGCAGCAATCGGCACGGAGCAGCCAAGTATTGTACAGCAGGTAAAATCCTCCTGTAATCTCCACTTACCGGGTAAATCCGGCCAGCACTGCGCCGCAGCCGGGACTCCGCCCGGTATCCCGACCTTGGTTTACGGCGCAAATCTGCCCGCTATGTAGGCATTATCCGTCAAAGAAGGAAATACTACACAAATATGGTTCACCGAAACGGATGGAAGCTGGAGACAAAATCCGATGACGCAATCAATCGATAAAGAAACATCATATGACTGCAATAGATTAAAACGGAATTAACACAAATGAAATACATCATGTTATATAGATATTTTAGCAAACCACATAACAATACAATATCATAAATATCTTATTAAAAAACCCGCTATTGTTCCTATCCACGCTTACGAAAGGTAAGGAACGGCAGGTATGAAAAACCGAGGGGCTGCACCCTATTCCGAAAGCAGTCCCTCGCCAGATAGTCATCTCCCGCTTACTGTTTATCACAACACTGTTTTATCGCCAGCGGGCCATTCACTACTATTTGATTACATGGATCCAACCCTTGGGCGCTTCTATCCTACCCATCTGAATGCCCGTCAAGGTTTCATACAGCTTTTTGGTGGTAGGCCCCATCTCTGCCATACCGCTGGGCAGGCAGATTTCCTTTCCATGGTCAACGATCTTGCCCACAGGGGAGATGACCGCCGCCGTGCCGCAGAGGCCGCACTCTGCAAAATCCTTCACCTCTTCCAGAAGGACTTCCCTTTCTTCCACTTCCAGGCCCAGGTACTCCTTGGCCACATACACCAGGGAGCGGCGTGTAATGGAAGGGAGGATACTGTCGGACTTAGGTGTGACCACTTTGTTATCCTTTGTAACAAACAGGAAGTTTGCGCCGCCGGTCTCTTCCACCTTGGTACGGGTCCCGGGATCCAAGTACATATTTTCGTCAAAGCCTTCCTTGTGGGCGCTCACGATGGCATGCAGGCTCATGGCATAGTTTAACCCGGCTTTAATATGCCCTGTCCCATGAGGCGCTGCACGGTCAAAATCGCTGACACAGATGGTCAGGGGTTTTACGCCGCCCTTAAAGTAAGGGCCCACGGGAGTACAGAAAATACGGAATTGGTATTCATCCGCAGGTTTTACCCCAATAACCGGATTGGAGCCAAACATATACGGGCGGATGTAAAGCGTCGCGCCGCTGCCGTAAGGAGGGACAAATGCCTCGTTGGCCGCCACCACCTTTGTAACGGCATCCACAAAGCGCTCCTTGGGAAACACAGCCATCTCCAGCCTTGCCGCAGACGCTTCCATACGCTCCCCATTCAAATCAGGGCGGAAGGTAACAATATGCCCATCGTCCGTAGTATAGGCCTTTAGACCTTCAAATATGGTCTGCGCATACTGAAAGACACCGGCGCATTCGTTCAGAACAATGTTCGCATCTTCGGTAAGTCCTCCCTCATCCCATGCGCCGTCCTTATAGTTGGATACATATCTGTAATCTGTCTGAACGTATCCGAAACCCAGGTTGCTCCAATCAATATTTTTCTTCTCCATTGGTATTACCTTCCTTCCTTATATTGAGATTCCATTCGTATTTTTCTGGTAACAATTATTATACTTTTATGATAAAAAGTCAATGCCTCAAATAGAAAAACAAATGAAAGAACCTCAATTCACCTGCGCCGCTGCGCTGCGTTTTCACGCGCCTTTTCCAAGGCAAGGCCGTGGCGGCTGAGGTCAGGATCGCATTTTATGCCTTTTCCGTGCATAGGCTACCGGTCACGCAGTGAACGGTAACAAGCCGCCGCGGCATAGGGCAGCAGGATAAACCCACAGCATACCGTTACCAGAATGGCAAACTCCGTAAATTCCCCTGTGCCGGCATGTCCCGCTCTGTTCAGAAGGGGAAGCCCAAGAGTGAACAGTAAGTACCAGCATGCAGGAGGCGCGCATTTGCGCAGCAGAACCAGTTTGGTATGGGGTTCCCTTTCCGTGCTGTGGAAAAACCACCCAACCAGGCGGTAGATTGTGAGCAGGGCGGTAAAGTACACTGTTACTCCGATGATGGTGTGCAGCCTGCCCTGTGTCAGTATACCGCCCATAAGTCCGGTGCCCTGGAGGTACAGGGGAAGGTAAACGGCCGTGATGATCCGAAGGCCGTTGACAAACACGGTGCACAGCCATGAAAGAACCGCACTGGCGGCAATCCAGCCTATGCCTTTCCCCAACCCAAACCCGGTTCCCCCACAGGAGAGTTCCTTTGGCTCCCAGGCATCGGGTTTCGGTTCCGGCCTGGCCAAATGGAGAAAGGAAAACACCAGCATACCGAAGGTGATGGTCATAAACCTGACGCCGGAACAGGATGCCGCTATGACCATTCGCAGGCTATGGTTTACATAGCCTGTTCCCGGCACATAGGTAAAGGGAATCCCGCTTAGAAACTCCACCCACCGGGCAGTAGGGGCAAGGATCCACAGCAGGGCATCGCAGCCGGCCCGGCTGTAATATAGTTTTATACCAAGGATGGCCAGTATGCCTGTTATATAAAATATGGCGTTGGAACGCAGTATTTCCATTCCCTTCTTCCTATTCATAAATACCCCCTGTATGCTCAGCGATTCCTTTCCGCACTTACTTTGATACCTGCTTAACTCCTTTATGCCTTTTCCGGGTATACACCATTACTGCCCCCAGAGGCAGCCCTATCAGAAACATCCCCGGCTCCGAATATGCCCTGTATCCGCCGCCTACGGCCAATCCGGATACTCTCTGGGGAAGAGGGAGGGGCTGGTCCACATCCGTGCCGTTTCCCTCCGTATTTCGAATGATTTCCGAGACAGCCACAAAGGACGTATAGGGAGTGATCATATTGTAGTCCAACCCAAGCTGCGTGATCTCCTCTTTTACCGATTCGTCATTGCGGATACTGCCGTACCCGGCAACCCTGTCCAGGCGTGTCCTCGCCCACAGATAGCGGATCGCGTCACTTTCCATGTCCACGGTCACATGATTCACAGGAATCTCCTGGACATATTCTTCACCGCCTGCTTTTCCTGTCACGGTGATGACCCCGCCCGGTTTCCCTCTCCATTTTCCAAAAAGAACAATGGGCTGTGACGCATATAAAATGGAGGGAACCGAGGGTTCTACATCATAGACGTCAAACCCTCTATATGTCACTGAGATGTCGGTGAGCAGGGGCGCTTCGATATAAGTGCGGAAATTTGCCGCGGATTCCTCCGCATCCTCACTGTCCGTCACAATAAACGATTCCCCCATCCCGCATCCTGCAATACTCTTGATCAGATAATCGTTGACAGAACTTCCGATGCCAAAGGAAAAGAAGCTGGCGCCGGCCATATTGTCTGTTATGCAGGAAATGATATCACTTTCATTGGTAATATACCCGTCGGTAATGATCACAATGCTTCGGGCGGCATCCTCCGTCTTCGGCATGGCAACAGCCTTTTCCAACGCGGGAAGCAGGGCGGTTCCCCCGCCTCCCTCCTGCTCGTCGATCAGCTTAACGGCTGACCTGATATTTTCCGGAGTGGCCGGAAGCGACCGGGAGGACAGCAATGTAGACTCATTTTCAAATAAAATCAGGTTAAAGGTATCTGTCTCCCTGAGATCACCCACCAGGTCGTATATCAGCTCCTTAGCAGTGTCCAGGGGATAACCGAACATGGAACCCGAGACATCCAGTACGAAAATATATTCTCTGGGAGGAATGTCTTCCGTTTCAAACCTCTGGGGAGGCTGTATGGTCAGCATGAAGAAGTTTTCTTCCATGGAGGCACTGCCGTTTCCGTGTCCCCCTGCAAGGACAAGGCCGCTCTGGACCTCATCCCCCGCCATCCTGTATTTCAGGATAAAATCTCTGTTTCCCGCATAATCGTCAGGGTTTGCCAGAGTAATCTGGGCAGTGGATGCATCGGATTTATTGACCCGGATGGCGTGGGTTTTGCTGGTAACCTCGGCAATGGGCACTCCGGTGGAAAGGTTCACGGTAATACTGTACTCTCCGGGAGGTGTAGTCCCCTCCGGCAGGTATGGACTTGCAATCCAGCTGTCACCCAAAGAGGAACCCGGGGTATCCCCGCCGCCCCCCGTCCCTGCAGAGGCTCCGCCGCCTGTACTTCCGTCATTGCCGGATACTGAGCCGGCTTCTTGGGACACTTCTTTGATCCCATGGGATCCGCCTTGGCCGGATTCTTCTTGGGTTCCGTCGGATTCGGGGCCGGATTCTTGGGACGCTTCGTTGTTTCCGTCGGTTTCGGGGCCGGATTCTTGGGACGCTTCGCTGTTTCCGCCGGTTTCGGGGCCGGCCTGGCCGGATTCTTCCTCACTGTCCCCGCCGGGTTCGGAAGGGGATGCAAAACGGGGGCCCACCACTGTGGGGAAAACAAACTCGTAAATATTTTCCTTGGGAGCAATCAACTCCGTATAATGCAGTTCTATGTGCACCGTATCGCCGGGCATAATATTTGCCACATCCATCGTAAATACATTGGGCCTTTTCTGTTCCATCAAAGAGGCGCTTTTTCCTTCGCTCTTGGCCTCCTCAAACTCCACTTTCGCTTCTTCTTTCTCCTTGATCTGGGCAGTGATCATCTCATTCCCGATTACCATCTTCATACCGTGTACGGTAACGCCGGAAGAGGCAGGAAACACATAGCTGGCGTTGATGGGAGTGTCACCCTCGTTGACATAAACCTGTGTCACATAGGTTTCGGCAATCATGCCGTTGATATTGGTAACTACATCGGTGGACTTTAACGGAAAACGTTCCACAGAGGAAGGATTTTCCCCGGCTCCCTGCACTATAAAATAGGGGGCAAGAAGCTCTTCCCCTTCTTCCGCAGACTCCTCGCTGTCGCCGGAACCATCGCCTTCTTCGGCAACGGCTGCATTTCTCTCCGATGCATACACCATAGGGCAGCTAACTGCGAAAAGCAGCAGTGCCAGCATACAGCATAACCATTTCCTGATTTGTCGCGGGACGCCTTTTTCTCTCATCTTGTTCATCGTGGAACCTCCTTGGAATATAATTGCAGGAACCCTTTCCATGCGGTAACAGGGCCGGATATGTAGGTCAGAAGCTGCCAATCTTGCCTCTTCGGGTTTATCATAGCTCCCCGATGCACAAAAAGTGCATCAGAAATTCCACAAACTTCCATCATATTTCAATCATTTTTGCATCATATTTCAATTCTGGGGGGATAGTTGATTCATCTAATATTTACCATGGGCACATAACCCTGAACGGGAAGAAAAAACAGGACAATCAATCTGCCCTGTTCCCATTATTAATATAGCATAGAAACCCAAAAATAACAAGACTGTTTCTGCCACAGCGTCCGTGATACACTATCAAAACGACACCGTGAAACAGACCACGGAGCTGGACCACAACAGTTCCCACAAGTCGCTTATGGGCAAAAAGCAGCACAGAAATCGGGCCCCTGCGGAAAAGAAAGCCTGACAGCTTACTTTCCGCACACAAATTTGTGCCGGAGCCACAAATTTGGATCCCAGAGCCAAATACAGCATTCGGCCTGTGCCCACACAAAATGCTCCGGCATGGAGGATTGATATGGAAAAGAACAATGCGGAAATGCAGGCGGAAGAGCAACAGTTACAGTCAACACTTGCCATTGCCAGAGAACAGCTGAAGCAGGCGCAAAAGGCACTGGAGCAAAAGGAACAGAATATTATCGAGGCAAAAAGGCAGGTAAGGGAGGATACCACACACGGCGTTACCAATTTATACAATTCCGATGACTTTGAGGCAATTGTAGAGTTAAGCCAACGCATGAATCCTGTGGAGGAAAGCATATCGGAATATGAGGAAGAAGATCGGCGTATCCGTCGGCTGGAAAAAATAATAGAGCGGCCCTATTTTGCCAGAATCGATTTTCGGTTTGAAGAGGATCCTCAGGCAGAGCATATCTATATCGGCCGTTCTTCCCTAACAGAGAAAAAAGCGCGTGAAATCTACGTATACGACTGGCGTTCTCCCATTGCGGGAGTCTTCTACCGCTGCGCTGTGGGGAAAGCATTTTACGAAGCCCCCGGCGGCATGATTCAAGGGGAATTGCAGCGAAAACGCCAGTACGAGATTGCCAACAGCGTCTTAAAATACTATTTTGATACAGATATGACCATCAATGATGAATTTTTAAGGCAGCTGCTTTCCAAAAACACGTCGCCCCAGATGAAAGCCATTGTGGAAACGATACAGCGGGAACAGGATATCGTTATCCGAAACATGGAAAGCGACCTGTTAATGGTACAGGGTGTTGCGGGAAGCGGCAAAACTTCCATCGCCCTTCACAGGGCGGCATATCTCATGTACCAGGGACTGCAATCCAAGCTCTCCGCTAACAGCATTTTAATCCTTTCCCCAAATTCCGTGTTTGAAGAATATATTTCCAATGTTCTTCCTGAGCTAGGGGAGGAAAATGTAAATTCCGCTGTTTTCGACGATATTTTATGTAATGTCTTACAGGGACGCCGGATACAGTCAAGAAATGCCCATTGGGAACAATTGATGGCAGATGATCCCTACAGCGGCATTGCCAGAAAAAGCATGGAATTTAAAATGTCGGAAAGCTTCCGCAGCATGCTGGACGCATTCCTAATGGAGATTCCCTTACGCTGGATCGATTTTCACGATATTTACTACAACGGCAAACTCATTATAAGCAAAGAACAGCTCCGGGAATGGGTGTTGCGAAGGCCCCATATCCCACTGGAAACACGCCTTTCCCAAATGGAAGATCATGTGATAGAACTGATCTTCGGGACAGGGAGGAAGACAGGGGAGGGAGAATCAAGGATCCTGATCCGGCAGGAAATCAGGCAATTTACGGAACTTGACTGTATCCAATTGTACCGCAAATTATTCGAGGCAGGGAACTGTATGGAAAATGAGATACCGGCCGACGTTCTGGAATACACGCGGGAAAACCTGGATTCCGGGCAACTGTTTTATGACGATGCCACCGCCGCAGCCTATCTGCATCTGAAAATACATGGGAATACGGGATTCCGCCATATAAGGCAGGTAGTCATAGACGAGGCCCAGGATTATTATGCGCTTCAATATGAGATATTCCGGCTGCTATTTACAAATGCCAAATTTACGGTTCTGGGCGACATTAACCAGACCCTTGCCAAACCGGAAAAAATATCCTTATATGAAACCATACGGAAAATACTGCGGAAAGAAAAATCCGAATTGATCTTATTAGAAAAAAGCTTCCGCTGCACCAATGAAATATTAAACTTCAGCCTGCAGTTTATTGACAATGTCCCTCAGATCAAAAGCTTTAACCGCACAGGGGAAAGCCCCAGAGTACTCACCTCCGGCAGTTACGAAGAGCTTCTCAGCCTGATCACTCAGGAGATCGCCCTATGCCGGGAAAAGGAATTGGAATCCATATGCCTGATCTGCAAAACAGCAAAGCTTTCGGACCGGTTGTATGGTGACCTGAAACAAAATACGGAAATCCAGCAGGTCCAACAAGGGAACGCAGAGGGCCTCAAAGGAACATTTATCATGCCCGCATATATGTCAAAAGGCCTGGAATTCGACGGGGTGATAATCTGTGATGCCAATTTGGGCGGGCACTGCAGTGAAGATGACAAAAAACTCCTGTATGTGGAATGCACCCGGGCCCTTCACAGGCTCAGCCTGATATGCTCCACGCCGTCAATGGATACCACGCCCTCTTCCTGAAACCCCAGCTTCCCGCATAATTTTATGGAAGCGTCATTCCCCGGCCTCACAAGCGCCTGCACTTTCCCGAAACCCAGCGTTTCCTTCCCATAGGCCAGTATAGCGCGGCAGACTTCCTCCGCATACCCTTTTCTCTGCCAGGGAACCCCTATGATAAAGCCTATCTCCGGCTCCTCATATCCCTCCCTGTAGGAAAATCCCGCCCTGCCGATCACCGCTCCGCTGGCCTTTTCCACCACGGTCCACACGCCGAACTCCCAAAAGGTATAGACCTGCTCTATATACTGGCGGATATACTCTTTCTCCTGTTCTTTTTCCGGGTACAGGTTATCCATATGTTTTGTGATTTCCGGTTCGCTGTATATTTCATAGAAATCGTCCACGTCCTCCACCATGGTCTCCCGGACCACGCAGCGGGCGGTCTCCAGGATCTCCCAGGGCATACCCAGCATCCTGCGGCACGCTTTCTCCATATACGCCATATCAATATCCTCAGGGTCTTCCACCGCATATAGGAACCCTGAGAGATCCTGGCCTTCATTGCCCGGATGGAGGTAGACAGCCACAGGTTCCCCCGCGGATTTAAGCTTCCTGGCCCATTCCTCACAGTCCGTAATGGTAAAGATGCGTTCTGTGCCGTCAATTGTCAATTGGTATTGTTTCAAATAGTACAAAACTGTCATTCCCCTTCCACATGCCAGAGCATGTTTGAAAATATACTTTCCTAAATTATACTATATTTTTCATTCCATACAATACGGGGAAATCAGTTACGCCAAACAGTAACCGGATTTTGTTATAGTACTTGCGCACAGAGCTTACATTGTGTATTATCTTATAAGGAAAGCGTCCTTGCCTGAAAGCATACACTGTTACATATGGGACGGGCGCTGGTCATTATACTTTAAAAACAGTTGGCGGCGCTGCTGCCTGCAAGAACCAAGAAAGGAAAACAAATATGGAAAAAAATCCCATAGTAACCATTACAATGGAAGATGGCGGTGTGATCCGTCTGGAGCTGTATCCTGATATCGCTCCCACCTCCGTCCGGAATTTTATCAGCCTGATCCAGAAAAAATTTTATGACGGGTTGATCTTCCACCGCGTCATCAGAGGCTTTATGATCCAGGGCGGCTGCCCCGAGAGGAACGGGATGGGTGGTCCCGGGTATCAGATTAAGGGTGAATTTTCCCAGAACGGATTTGAAAATAATTTGAAGCATACGGAAGGCGTCCTTTCCATGGCCAGATCTATGGATCCCGACTCCGCAGGCAGCCAGTTCTTCATTATGCACAAGAATGCCCCTCATCTGGACGGCAGCTACGCCGCCTTCGGAAAGGTAATAGAGGGAATGGATGTAGTGAACCGCATTGCCGAGACTGCAACCGATTATTCCGACAGGCCCCTGGAAGATCAGGTTATGGAAACTCTTACCGTGGAAACCTTCGGTGTGGAATACCCGGAACCGGAAAGATGCTAAAGCATCCTGCATTCATATTTTGTTCATAAATCATTCAATATTTTTTTAATAGTTCATCATTCTTTAGACATTTATTTCACGTATACTATGTTTATAAACAACAGACAAAACGCCAAACGCAGTTGACTGTTTACTAAATAACTTTTTCATAATAAATGCCAAGGAACGTTAGTTCCTTGGCATCCTCCCTTTTCAGGGTTATTTATTCTCAAGCTTTATCTCAAATCCTGTAAAACGTCCCGTCACCCTTCCGTTTACATAAATCCCTGCCGTAGCTCCGGTAAAACGCTTCCCTTTCTTCAGGCCCTCACTGCTCAGGTATGACGTGTTCTCAAAGACCGCCGTCCTCTCCCACTCATCTCCCCGCTTAAAGTACAGGGTACGCTTTAAATGCTCTGTGATAATTTGAAACTCGGCTTCCCTGCACTCTGCCTCCAGGGGAATAAAGCTTTCCGTCACATACCGGTCGTCCACATACTCGGCGGAAAGGATCCCTGTCTGCCCATTGCGGCAGGCCAAGGCCAATTTCAAATAACTGTTCTCGTCATAATAACAGGTCAACCCCGTATCCCAATCCGCAACGTTATTATCCACAGTCTGTCCTTCTTCCACGCTTACTTTTCCACAGACTCCAAAGCAGAACTCCGTCTGCTGTCTTACCAGGACCGTGCTGTAACCCAGGCTGTTCAGATCCAACCCGTTTCCGTGGATCAGCAGGTCATCTCCCTGTTGCTCGTAGATGCCCTTCTCTGCCCCGCGCACGGTCATCCATTCACTCCAAATACACGGGGATGCCATACCATGTTGCCCCTCTTCCGTGGAGGCAAGCTTGGGTTTTTTCTGCAGCTCGGAAGGGCCCTGCAGGGAATTCACCAGAGGCCAGCCGTCTGCCGTCCAGGTAATGGGGTCCAGGGCGGTCTCCCGTCCTAAAATGGCATGCCCGGCAATTCCGATGCGGTTACAGAGATAGACCATGTACCAATCCCCGTCCTGCGTCTCCACAGGCATACCATGGCCGCTGCACTGGATCAGCCTCTTGTCGTCCCACTGGCGGAGAATGGGGTTATAAGGACAGGACTCATACACTCCCATCAGCTCCCTGGAGCGCGCCACAGTGATACGGTGGCCCATACCGGTTCCACCCTCCGCCATAAACAGGTAGTAATATCCGTCCTTATACAGCAGATGAGGCCCTTCGGAGGCTTTTTTGTTCTGCCCGTACCAAAGCAGCCTGGGTTCCGACAAAATCTCCCTGCCGTCCTTGCTGATCTCAAAAATTCTGGCGCCCCTGTTTAAAAGCATATACCGCCGGCCGTCCAGATCCGTGAAAATAGAGGGGTCAATCCCTTCCTCTTCCAAAAATACCGGCTCACAGTATGGCCCCTCAGGCTTATCCGAGGAAGTCACCATCTGCATCCGCTGAGGCAGCCCTCCTTCGTTCAGGCGGTAAGTAGCCGTTATGTAAAACCTGCCTTCATAATACGAAATATCCGGCGCCCAGTAACCCCGCCCTCCTTCAAGTCCTTTAAGCCTCGCCCAATCCGGGTCAGTAATGGCATGTCCGATCACCTCCCAATGGATCAGATCCCTGGAATGGGAGACAGGAATACAGGGGAAGAACACAAAAGATGAATTTACCATATAATAATCTTCCCCCACCCGCACAATGGAAGGATCGGGGTGCATTCCCCTGCAGATGGGATTATGGTACAATTCCTCCGCCCCGGCGCCCAATTTATCCTCAAAATATGCCTGTATCTCAGTTCTCCCCAGGGACAATGCCAGATCCAGAGGCGTGACGCCGTGCAGGTTGGCCTGACCTATAGGAGAATCCACCCGCTCTACCAGATATTTCACCAGCTCCAGGTTCCCTGACCTCACCCCATAGTGTAAAACCGTATTTCCCTGACGGTCGATCAGGTTCATATTGACAATGGCATATTCTGTGACATACTTCGCCATCTCCAGGTTTCCCTGGGCCATCACCTCATGGAGCGCCCAGACACCGTCCTCCGTCTCCACATCCATGCCTCTGGGATACTCTACCAGAAATTCTTTTAAAGCCTCCAGATCCTGGGATCTGATTATGTCAAATAAATCCTTCATACTGCTCCTTTCTTTCTGTGTAAACCAATGTTTCCGGTATCGGGAATCCCTTTACAGGACATTTTCCCGTTCAGTGTTATCCGGCTCAGTGATTGCCTTCACCCTTTTCCCGCTGTTCTTTGGGGCTTACCCCCTTCACACGCTTGAAGGCTCTTCGGAAAGACTGGACACTGTTGTAGCCAACCTCTTCCGCCACTTCGTTGACCGTGATCGTCCTGTCCTGAAGCAGCTCACATGCCCTCTCGATGCGCAGTGTTTCCAAAAAGTCGCCGAAATTCCCTCCTGACTGCTCTTTGAAAAGTGTAGAAAGATAGCTCTCTGAAACACGGAACTGGCTGCCCACTTTTGTCAGGCCCATATCCGACTCGCAGAAGTGTGCCCTGATGTACTCCTTAATCTCTTCCACCATCTGGCTTTTCTGCTCCTGCTTCTTTTCCACATTATCATTACACACTTTCCGGTACAGCTGCCGCAATCTCTGAAAATATTCCTGCTGGGGAATTTCCGGCTGCATAAGGACTTCATTGATCCAGAAGGCCTTCTCCTGTAATTCCTCCTTGTTACATGCCCCCCCCAATATGTCCATAAACTTCTGGTTCAGCTTGATGAACTTACTTCTGTGCAGTTTTCTGTTGACGCAGTTCTCCGTTTCCAACAGCGCAAGGATATCCTTTGTCTCCTGCCACTGGCCGGAACGGATACCCTCCTCCAGCTTTTCCTCCGCTATGGAGGGGAAATAGTACTCGTCACTCTTGACCAGTTCTGCCCTGTAGGAGACAACAGGGTTATTCCGGCTGCAGTTTTCCAGGGCAATCCTGGCTTCCTCCATGGAACGCCAGATCAGCAGCAGATTATTACAGGTTCCGCCTATCCCGCTGGTGATCTCTATATGGCATTCTCCCATCACCCATTCTTTCGTCTGCTTTATCAGGTCGAAGACATCTTCCTCTATATTGTCGATGGCAAAGATAGCTATCTCCGAATTATAATTTTTCTTATGGAACCATACATTATTTCCGCTGATCTTTCTGAGATAATCCTTCATCAGACGGGATACCACTTTGATTTCATTGATTGTCTGCTGATCCACGGAAATAAAGTCATTCTCCGCAAAAAGCTGTATAAAAGCGGTCTGATAAAATTGATTATCAATATCTACGTCAACTTTTTCGGCACGGTACCGCAGCTGCGCTTCCGTGCTGAATTCAGCTTTTAACAGTTCGTCAAAGAAAGCCTTCTGCAGAGTGATCTTATTTTGTTCTACCTCCTGCAGCACATTCTCATGCTTTTTCACAATATCAGACACTGCAGTGCCTAAGTTGACATAACGCTCCGGTTCCTCCCCTACAGGCGAAAGGGCATGGAGGGCCTCGTCCACAGGCCGTCCCTTACGGACCGCCTGTGTCAGCGCCAGGGCAACGCCTACTGCAGTGGCTGATACCAGCAAAAGCAGCACAATATTTTTCAGGGCGGCCAACTGTGACAGACTCTCCTTTACCGGTAAAACCAACACATAGTACAATCCGATCTTCTCGGATTTCGCCACGATCACACTTAAACCATCCTTTTCCAGATAGCTTTTCTCCAAATCTTCAAAGGATAATTCCGGAAACTCCTCTGCGGAGTGGGACGCCCATAACTGTCCCCCCGTCTCGTCCAGAATTTCCACCATGTATGTCTCCCTGCTGTCCAGGTTATTAATAAATTCCATCTTCCGGGCAACCACATCCCCGTCGATCCGAAAGACTATGACACCCTGCTTCTCGCCAAAAATCTGCTTGGAAAACGGAAACACATACTCAAACCCGTTCCCTGACCTGCGGAAACCTGAACGCATGGAATCAATATTGTCCATCTCCATGCGCCATTGGTCATAATCAATGTCCCAACCCCTTACATAGGTGCGGAAATAATGGGGTTTGTAGTAACTCCTTTCATAGAGCACCAGATCCGTATTTTTCAAATAAATATAAGCTTTGCTGGAACTGAGCAAGTCAATATCCTTATAATTCAAATAGAGTGTAAAATTATCCAGTGCGTCCAGAGCAGGTAAAATGTAATTGCTGTCGCCTTTCTTCTTGGAGGCCATCTCCAGGATCACGTTATCACTGGCAATCTGCAGCGCTATGCTCTCTACATCCACCAGTTCATTTTCAATGATGTCCGCACTCCTCTGAAGCATATTGATATGTGTTACCTTTAAATTGTCCTCCACAATACGGAAGGCTATCTGGAAACCTATCGTGGCAATCAGAAGGGGCACCACCAACACCATTATATAAGATACTAAAAACATTGAAATAGAGTTCTTGACCAGTTTTTTCATGCTCATTCCTTTACTTGTCTCAGTGTAATTGCCGCATTACTTCACAAGGTGTCCGTCGCCCCATTGCTTTATGCCGGCAGCATCCCCCTTGGGTCAAGCTCTAAAGTCTCTCCCGCTGCCAAAGCAATCTCTCTGCTCCTTCCCCGGTACTTTATGACCGTGCGGTAATCGGAGTATGCCCTGATCTCTGCGGATACCGCTTCGCCGTCCTTCCAGGCCATGGATAACTCCGCATTTCCCTCAAGCCGGAGTCCACGCACGGATCCTGATTTCCATTTTGAGGGCAACGCAGGCAGCAAGATTACCCTGTTCCCATTACTCTGCACCAGCATCCGGCTCATGGCGGCACAGACCCCGAAATTCCCGTCAATCTGGAAGGGCGGATGCCTGTCAAAAAGGTTCGGGTAGGTGGAAAGTGCCAGCATTTTCTCAATGCTCTCACACGCCATCTCTCCGTCCCAGAGGCTGGCATAATGGTTCGTGATCCACGCCCTGCTCCACCCCGTATGTCCGCCGCCATTGGAAAGCCGCCGCTCCAGGGTCCTTCTGGCCGCCTCCGCAAGCTCCGGCGTGCCGTCCACAGTGATCTGTTCCCCGGGATAGAGACCGTACAGATGGGAAATATGGCGGTGGCCCGGATCCACTTCCTCGTAATCCTCCATCCATTCTAAAATGGTTCCCTTTTCCTCACTGACCCGGGTAGGCATAAGCCTGTCCTCACACCGGGAAATCTGGCTCATAAGGGTTCCCATGTCTTCCACACCTTCTATTTCACATCCTTCCGGAGCCACCTCACCTAAAGCTTTCCATGCGCCGGCACAGGCGGCAAACAGATCTCGGAGTATCTGGTTGTCCATGGTGGCGCCCACACAGCAGGCTCCCACCTCTCCGTCAGGCATCCGGTAACTGTTTTCCGGCGAAACGGAAGGGTTTGTCACCAGATAGCCGTCTTTTTCCGTCAGGAAATCCACGAAGAACAATGCTGCTTCCGCCATTACAGGAAAGGCTTCTTTCAAAAATTCCAGATCCTGTGTATACCGGTAATGCATCCATAAATGCGTGCTCAGCCAAGCTCCGCCCAAGGTCCAGTATGTACCGGGATACCAGATGTCCTGGGGCGCCGTATCCCCATGGATATCCGTATTGTGATGGGCTACAAATCCTCTGCAGCCATACATCTCCCTGGCCGTGCGCCTGCCATTTTGGCGCACTTTCCGAAGCAAGTCAAACAAAGGAAGATGGCACTCCGCCAGGTTACAGCTCTCCACATGCCAGTAATTCATCTCCGTATTGATATTGATCGTGTATTTGCTGTCCCAAGGAGGGAAAAATTCCCTGTTCCAAAGTCCCTGCAAGGTAGAGGGCAGTCCCCCCGGCCTGCTGCATGCCACAGTCAGGTATCTCCCAAAATCCAGCAAAAGCTGGGAAAGCCCAATATCCGGATTCCCTTCCTTTGCATGCCCGAGGCGTTCGTCCGTGGGTATAGGGTCAAATTGATCCGCCCCTTCCAGTTCAAAGGCAAACCGGTCATACAATGCCTTATAATCCTTTATATGCCTCTCCAGCAACTCCCCGTACGGAATATCCCGGATCCGTTGAAAACGCTCTTCCAGTTTCTCCCCAAGGAAACTCTGTAAAGCCTGCTGGTATTCATACTCCTGCCTCTCCGGCACAGACATATCCTGTGACCATAGAGAGGGAGTCCTCAGGCATTCCTCTGCGTAGGTGTCTATCTCCCCGGCGCTGTAGTGGTAAGTGGTATCTGCCGTAAAGTAAAGCACCGCCTCCCTGGCTCCCTCTACCTGAAGGCATTCCCCTGTGACCTTGACGGACCCGCCCGTGGCCTGGGCCCGCAGCGCCATGGCAAACTCATAGCCGCCCCTGCCCAGATTTCCATAGAGCAGTATACCGTCATTCCCAAGCTTCCTGACGCCGTCAAAGCATTTCCCACGGCGCAGCCTGGCCAGGAAATCTACGGTACCCTCCCCTTCCGCCGTAAACCGCATCACAATGCAGTCCGCCGGCTTAGAGGCAAAGTACTGTCTCCTGTACATGGTATTTCCGCTGCGGAAGCTGCAGTCCGCCACTGCCGTATCCAGGCACAGGCTGCGTTCATACTCTGTCATCCCTTCACAGAGCAGGGTCTGCCCTATCTTCCCGCTTTTTCTTTCCCTGGCGCCGGGAATGTCGTCGAAATAAAGCTGTATTTCTCCCAACGTCTGATAACAGCGCATACTGTCAGGGCAGCCGGAGAGCGATGTCTCCATCAATCTTTCCGCCTTTCTGATCTCTCCCTGTTCAAGATATTCTCTGATCTTGGGAAGGTTTTCCCCCGCATCAGGGTTCAGGCGGTCAGTCCTGCCGCCATACCACATACTCTCTTCATTCACCTGCAGCAGTTCCCTGTCCGTCCCCCCGTATACCATCGCGCCCAGCCTGCCGTTACCGATGGGAAGAGCCTCCTCCCACTCCGCCGCAGGCTGGCGGTACCATAATCTGCCCATGAAAAATCCTGCCTTTCTGTCTCATCTGTGTTTCTGTTGCAGTTCCACTCTCTCATACACAATGGCTCTTTGCTCCCCCATCATTTCCCTGTGCAGTGGGCATATCGGCCATGCTGCATGTGCCTTTGGCGGGAGCCTTGAGCCGTTACGCTTTTATTGTATCATACCTGCCCGGAATAGGCGACCGGAAACCAAAAAACTTCCCCATAGGAAATTCCCTGTGGCCAAAAACCACAGGGAACACCTACATTTATTGTTATGCTTAAAGCTTAGGAGGCTTATTTACCGTTCAGTTCATCCAGAACCTTCTGCACGTTCAGCTCATCTGCTACTTCAGCGTAAGCTGCCACACCCTGCTCAACAGTCATCTCGCCCATAACTACCTTAGCCAGGATGTCTGCCTTCTCCAGCTCCAGATCGGAAGTAATCTTGTTCAGAGTCTCGGATACAGGAGTGATAGGGGTCTGTACTGCAACTGCATCGGTGATCGCAAGGGAGTTCACAACTGCGTCAGCCTGTGCAACCTTCTTGTCGGTCAGCTCCATAGGAGTGATGGACAACCAGGGAGTAATCCATACGCTGGTGGTAACTGCGCTGGGATCAGCCAGGTTGGGCAGAGGCTTAACATTTTCGCCGTCCTGCTCCCAGTGAACGCCTTCAACGCCGCTCTGGAACAACAGCTGGCCTTCGCCGCCGTCATGCATGTACTCAAAGAAATACTTAAAGATCTGCTCTGCCTTCTCATCACTTACCTCTGCGGAAATGCAAAGGCCGCTCAGAGTTGCAAAGGAGTAAGTAGCTCCGTCGATAGGCTCAATTGCCAGTGCGATAGCGCCCTCATTGTTAGCTTCCAGTCTCTCCTGAAGAGTGCCGCCCCACTTACCGGACCAATAGTTGAATACGCCAACCTTACCTTCATACCAAGCGTCACGGCAGGTAGATGTGGTGTTGGTGATGATTTCCATATCCAGCAGGCCTTCCTTATATGCATCCTGCATTCTCTGCATTGCTGCAGCCATATTCTCCTGTGCAAAGCCGTCTTTCCACTCGCCGTTCTCTCTGTAGAAGCCGTACTGCGCTCCCTGATAAAACTCAGGCAGGTTCTGGGGACTCTTTACTCCGGGTGCTGTCAGGCCGATTTCACACTCAGGGATCTCAGCCTTAAAGCGGCGGATCATCTCCAGGAACTCATCATAGGTCTTAGGCGCTTCCATATTCAGCTGCTCCAGCCAGTCACCACGCACATAAGTACATGCTGCGGAAGGAACTTCCTTGGGAACCGCATAAACCTTGCCGTCAATGGCGATGGCATCCCAGATTGCGGGATCAACCTTATCCCAAAGTCCGGAAGACTTCAGCATAGGTGTCAAATCCTTGATTGCGCCCTGGGAAGCATACAGTGCCAGGTTAGCGCCGTTCAAGTCAAATACTTCGGGAACTTCATGGGAAGCAAATGCCAGCTTCAGCTTATCATAGTACTCATTGTTCGGAATGAACTGATGATCCAGATGGATGCCGGTGAACTTCTCAAACTCAGCAAACCACTGCTCTGCACCGTTCTCCTCGTTCAAGCCGTCATGGGTCCACCAGGAGATGGTGTCAGGCTTTGCGATCTCGGCAGGAGCTTCGCTGCTTGCTGCCTCACTGCTTGCAGGAGCTTCGCTGCTTGCTGCCGCGGAGCTGCTTGCAGGAGTGCTTTCAGCGCTGCTGTTATTTACAGCAGCATCATCGCCGCCACAACCAGCGGCTGTCATTGCCATAGCAGATGCCAGGGCAACTGCTACCAGTTTCTTAGCTACATGTCTTTTCATAGTAATCCTCCTTTAATTTATATCTTAACCCTTGACAGCGCCTACTGTTACACCTTTTGTAAAGTACTTCTGTACGAAGGGATAGATAATGAGAAATGGAAATACAACAACTATTACAACCGCACTCTTGAGCATATCATCCGAAGCGGAAATTGCCGTCCCGGCAATTGCATCCTGCAGGATCAGCTCTCTCACCTTTACCTGGAAGTTCATCTTGGTATTATCCTGCATGTACAGGATAAAGGGCATGTACTCGTTCCATGTTCCCACGGCAATAAACAATCCCACGGATGCCAGCGCAGGTTTGGAAAGAGGGAGCACAATCTTCCAGAAGGTCCTTAGGGGGGTACAGCCGTCCAGCTCTGCCGCCTCATAAAGAGTGCTGGGGATACTCTCAAAAAAGCTTCTCATCAATACAATATTATAAGTACTTACACCTGCAGGGAGAATAATAACCAACAAGTTGTTCATCAATCCCAGCTTCTGGATATTCAGGTAAGCGGGGATCATGCCGCCGCTGAACAGCATGGTAAACATAATATAACCGATCATCAGCTTTCTGCCGGGAATCTCCTGCTGCAGAATTACATATGCCGCCAGGGTAGTCATCAGCAAACCTACCGCCGTTGCCCCTATTGTAGTGTAAACGGAGACCAACAAAGGCAAATACAGTGATTTCTTGGACAAAATGGTCTGATATGCATATAAACTGATCTGCTTCGGCCAAAGCCTGATACCTACCGATGTGGGATCAAGTGAGTCCACGATAACCTTCCACAAAGGGATTACCATGATAAACATCAGGAAGCACAGGAAAAGAACATTACATATAACAAAAACAGTTCTTCCGCGTTTGCCCTTTTTAAAGGACAATTTTTCTGTCATCATCCTAAAATTCCCTCCCCCTTGATCTTTTTGTTCAGGTGGTTTGCTATCGTAATCAGCACAACGGAGATTACCGACTTAAAGAGGCCGGACGCCGTTGACACACCATAATCCGCACTGACAATACCCATTCGGTATACATAAGTCCCGATTACGTCGGAGGACTTGATAACACTGTCGTTCTGTAATACGAAAACGGAGTCAAACAAATTCAAAACCTTCGCCAGGTTCAGGATAAACACTGTCAGGATAGTCACGCTTATCGCAGGAATCGATACGTATTTTACTCTCTGCCAGTGGGTCGCACCGTCAATTGCGGCAGCTTCGTACATTTCCTGGTCTACTCCGGCCAATGCCGCTATGTAAATAATGGTTCCCCATCCGGTCTCTTTCCAGAGGTTCAGCAGATAGAACACAACCCTCCACCAGCCGTCGCTTGCCAGGAAATAAATCGGTTCATGTCCGAAAGCCGTAATGATGGCATTCACCATACCGGACTGAGGCGACAGGAACAAGGTAAAGATGGATGCGACAACCACCCATGATATAAAGTGGGGGATATAGACGATGGTCTGCGTCACCTTGCGGAACCCTACGCTTCTGATCTCATCGATCAACAACGCCAGGCCTACACTGAACACCATGCCCAGCACCAGCTTGATGGAACTGAGTTCGATTGTGTTCCGGAATGCCCTCCAGAACCTTCCGCTGGAAAATAAGTAACTGAAATTCTCCCAACCTACCCATGTAGGCTCCTTAAACGGTGTATAATCGTAAAACGCATACTTGATACCATAAATAGGAAAATAATGGAATATCAGCAATGAGAGAAATACCGGCAGGAACATGAGATAGAACCATCTGTAATGGTAGATATCTATCATTTTCTGCCTAAAGTTTTTTTTAGGTGGTACATATTTAGTTGGTTTTTCATTCTTTGACTTCATGTGCACCCTGACCTCCTTCTGGTGTCTACGATAACACTCTGCAAGCATGTGTAACAAGATACAATTCTTCTATCCAAAATTTTGGTTCACCGTCTTTCTCAAGGGATTTTCCGGGGGAACCATTTTTTTACAGGGGGGTACATTTTTTTAAAAACGGCGTATTTTCAAGGAATTTTACATGTTTTTTATAGAATATTAAGATATTTCAGAATAAAATAAGGATTTTCGTTCCAATAGGAAACCCTGTTCCACTGACACAGATATCATACTGCCACATGGAACAGGGATAAAGTCGTAAGCTGCGGATCTGTATTTTAATTTACTCGTTCGCCGACATAAACGCTGACCCGCCTTTGAATCGTATCAGCTACAGCGGCGGCATTTTTACCCTTCTCAAAATAGGCATCCGCCTCTTCCATAATGATTTCCATCATACCGGAGTCATTCCCGTAACTTCGATGGGTATTTTCTATGATTGACCGGTATATTTCCGCATCTTCCTCCGTGATGCAGGATAATCCCGTGGTTTCCTCTCCTTCCGCTATGATCCGGTATTTGATTTTTTCCCTTTCGATGCCGTCCACTGTCTCGTATTCTACCGTCAGGGCATCCTGTATCCTTTCCTCGGAAGCCGTCCGCAGCAGTGGGATCCCTCCCATTTCCCTCTGGGCCTCAACCGTAAGGAAGCTCTTAATAAATTCCCATGCTGCCGCCTGGTTTTGGCTGTTCCGGCATATGGAAAAGCATTCACCGTAGGGCGCTGCCACTCCGCCGCCCAGCTCCTTCTCCCCGTCCGCCACCGGATAACCCGGCCACCGCATATCCACATCCCCAAAACTGATCCTCTGATCCGCCACCCTCCATGGAGAAGCAAGCATAACAGGCACCCAGAGCGCCTTACCGCTCCGCAATGTCTCATAGTAAGAGAAATCGTTATCTATTGTCAGGTTCTCCGGAAACGTATCAGACAGCTCTAACAATTCCACGAATGCAGGAGTGTCAAAATGGCAGGTTCCCTTCTCCCAATCCACAAAATTTCCCACGCATCCCCAGCAGACCTCGGAAAAAGCCAGCCTTTTGGAATAGTTTACAGTAAGCCATTCCGCATGGGGACTGTTTTCAAATGCCTCTATCATCTCCCCAATCTCCCAGCTCTCTGTGATATTCCGGTGGATTCCGATTTCCTCCGCTTTGCCGCACACGGTTTCCACAGAGAATGAGGCAGGAAGCACATACAAACCTCCGTTAAGTTCAAATGCCTGCAGGATATTCCCATAATAATCTTCTCTGCGGAAATCCGCATCCTCTTCCATAAAGCCGTACAAATTTTCCATAAGCTTTTCCGATGCCAATGCCGGGGAATAGAAAGCGGAATCCCATATGACCAGATCCGGCCCCTTACCGGATAAAATGTCTAAAGTCAGCTGCGTCTCCAGATCTTCCGCCTCCATGACGGCGGACTCCTCCCCATACTCCCTTATCTCAATAAAGTATTTCTGGCTGTTCTCATTATAGGCACGAATATGCTCCAGCGTATCGCGGCTCGGCCAAGTGACCACGGCAGTCACAATTTCACGCCCGTTGGGACTGTTCCCCGGATCTTCCGTTGGCTCCGGGGAACCCTGTCCGCCCTCATTTGTGCGTATCCCACACCCCCATAGGGCCATGCAGACAAAGTTGACGGCCAGCAGGCAGCACAAACACTTTAAGCCGGTTCTTTTCCACAGGCCTTTTTTATCCGTACTGCCCTCACATAATTTTCTTTCTGCTATATTCCCGGATGAAATATTCTTTTTTATATGATCCTTCAGATCTATGCGGCCTTTCAGATCTATGTGATTTTTTAGGTTTATGTTATCTCTCAAATCAATGCCTCCTGAATAGTACAGTTATTAATATCGCATGTTATTCATTCTGCGGATTTTTTCAGAGTTATGATTTTTCACATTTCTAAGGGCGCATAGCGGAAAACATATTTCCCTTCCTCATAACTCATAACACACACTCTGCCGTCCCACATAAAACCCATAGCCAAAATATCCTGCCCGTTTCCCACCACGTTTTCCAAAGTCAGCATTTGTTTCAGTTCCGCGCCGTCATAGCTCCAGATGCCGTCCCCTTTATTTGCCAGGAAAAGTTCCGTATCCACGCCGGCTTGCAGCACGCTGAAACTGGGCCGCATATTATTTTCGGGAAAATCCACACACTTTTCGATGCTGCCGCTCTCTGTGTCAAGGATACCAAGGAAATCGCTTCCCTCCACATTGAATACACCATACAATTGGCCCAGGCGTCCCATGCCGATACCTTTGATTTCCCCTCCGAAATGGAAAGGTTTTACAAACAGGTCGTCTATGTTGATGGCGATAACGGTATCTTCCGTGGCAAAATAATAGACTCCGGCATTGTCTATTGTCATCCACCAGGCCCTCCACAGGGAAGTTCCATCCCCGTCTCCGGCACATTCCGTTATATCAACGGAACGTTCCAGTTGCCCGTCCCTGTTGATCACCCAAATCTCCGTTTCCATACCTTCTGCGCCTGCAGTTTTCTTCCGCATCAGCAGATGCCATCTGCCCAGGCTGTCTATACAGCTCCGGTGAACCTGCATACCCTCAGGGATCTCCAACCCAAACTGCCTCACCTGGTCCTCCTCGATTCCGATCCTTCCTACAAAATAAGGGCCTTCGGCAGGATGGTCCCCGCTGAATTCTCCCAGAAAACCCGCAGTGTAGATACTGTCCCCGCCAATGGCCCTGGCAGTGCACATAAAAGCTGGTTCCCGGTAGGCCACAGACGCCTCGTTGAGGTTCCTCTCCATATCCGGAGCCGTCCCGTTCTGTGTTTCACCGGGGTTCTGCGCCTCCCCCGGATTCCCTGCGTGTTCCCGGCCCTCTGTTCCGCCGGGGTTCCCCATCCCGCTCATGTCCTGGGACTCCTTCCACTGGTCGCTTCCCATGGCATTTATATTTACCCCTCCCGAAAGGGGTGTTGCCATGTCTTCCAGCCGAGCCATATCGTCGTCCGTTTCCTGCCTGCCGCAGCCTCCGAAAAACAGCAGCACTATCACCACAACAAATAATAGCACTTGTATCACTTTAAATTTTGTCAATTTCAATTCTGCCATACCTATGTACCCCCGTTTTCTGTATTCATGCCTTGCACATGAAAGCTTGTTTGGCAACACACACTAACTGCTTGTATGTTCCCGTAAGTCACAGTATAAACAGGCTGGTATACGGCTTCAATAGGGTTAAGAGAACCTTAAATCCTTTTGCCGCCAATTTAAGCAGTTCTTTCAAATACTTAACTTTTTATTTCAAAATATTCAGAAAATATTAAACAATAGAAGCCTCGCTCACCATGGTACCATTGCCATATTTCGGTCAACGGAAAACGGCCTCGGAATGAAATTGTTTTTCCATTCCAAGACCGTTTCCGTATTCTTTCTCTATTCTCTCTTTTGATTATATCCCGAATTACTTCCGCCAAACACTAATTATAAGCAGCAGGGCATCAAGCCTGACGCGCACCCAATGGGGCGCCGGCCAAGCGGGATCAGTCAGCCTTTCCTACGGAACCGAACAGCTCCATCTTTTCCTTAACGGTAGCCTTGATTGCCTCGGCGCCGGGAGCCAGCAGCTTACGGGGGTCAAATCCCTTGCCTTCCAGATCCTTGCCTGCTTCGATATATTTACGGGTAGCATCTGCAAAGGACAGCTGGCATTCGGTATTTACATTGATCTTAGCCACCCCAAGGTTGATCGCTTTTTGAATCATGTCAGCAGGAATGCCTGTACCTCCGTGAAGTACCAGAGGAAGCTCGCCGGTCAGCTGCTGAACGGCATCCAGCGTCTCAAAGCTCAGGCCTTTCCAGTTTGCAGGATATTTACCGTGGATGTTGCCGATACCTGCCGCCAGGAAATCAACTCCCAGGTCAGCGATAGCCTTACACTCCTTAGGGTCTGCACATTCACCCATACCCACTACGCCGTCTTCTTCGCCTCCGATGGAGCCGACCTCAGCTTCAATCGACATACCCTTACCGTGGGCCGCCTTAACCAATTCAGTCGTCTTGGCTACATTCTCATCAATGGGATAGTGGGAACCGTCAAACATAATGGAAGAGAATCCTGCCTCAATACATTTATAGCAGCCTTCAAAGGAGCCGTGATCCAAATGCAGCGCTACGGGAACGTCAATATCCAGGTCTTTCAAAAGGCCGTTTACCATTCCAACCACCGCATGGTAGCCGCCCATATACTTGCCTGCGCCCTCAGATACACCGAGAATCACAGGTGACCTGCACTCCTTGGCGGTGAGCAGAATGGACTTTGTCCACTCCAGATTGTTAATATTGAACTGACCTACGGCATAATGGCCTGCCTTTGCCTTCTTCAGCATGTCTGTTGCAGAAACTAACATAGTACTTACCTCCACTTTCTCATTTTTTATTTTCATCCCTGCGGAAATATCCCTGCAGTGACTTAATTTTGCTTTATTAAATATATCATATCCTGCCTTAAAATGGAATACTTACTTTACCCGGATCTCCACAGCCTGATGGAGATTTCTGATCCGGACACTTTTATGGGAGCCACCGTTTTCCCCGTCCAGGGTCCACGCCACGGGTTCAGCCGATTCCAGCGCCAGCTCTGCCGTCCGGAAGCAATACATGGATTTCGTATCGATATCACGGTTCAGCAGTGAAATCATAATATTGTTCAGCTCCATGGGGTTCTTTGGCTTCTTGATCAGCGTAACCTCGAAGACTCCGTCATCCAGCTTTACGTTCTTTCCGGTAATGTTTTTAAATCCTCCCACGGAAACGGAATTAGTGATCATTCCGAAAATGAAATCGTCAACTATGATCTTATCCTCGTAAGAGACGCGCATGGCACAGGATTTGATTGCAGGCAGGCGCTTCATTCCTTCCAAAATATAAGCCATATGCCCCAGCACATTTTTCATATCCTGCCCCGTCTCATAGGACACATCCGTAAACAATCCGAAAGCGGCAATATAGACAAATACGTCCTCATTAAAGGAACCCATATCGCATGGAAAGTTCCTTCCCTCCACAATCGTCTCCGCCGCCTTCACCATTTTTTTCGGCAGCGCCAGGCTGCCTCCGAAATCGTTGGTGCTTCCCGCCGGAATGTATCCTATGGGTGTTCGGAAACCGCTTTGCATCATGCCGGTTACCGTTTCATCCAATGTTCCGTCTCCGCCGCTGCAAACTATCAATGCATAATCCTTTGATCGCTCCGCCACAATCCTGCGGGCATCGTCCCGTTTCTGTGTAGGGAAGACCGTGAGTTCATAGCCGGCCCTGGCAAACACATCTAAAATATCCGCAAGCTTTGTCCTGATCTGCGCCTTTCCCGCTTTAGGATTATAGACAAATAACAATTTCTTATCCATTCTTGCACACCTCCTGTCGAACAAAAACTTTTGGAATGCGTGTAACAGCGCTACATCTTGCAAAGGAAGAATCTGACTCTGCCTATTCGCGCAAAAAAAGGCAGAGACAAGGGAGACCCTTATATTCTGCCTGATTCTCCAGCACTTTTATTTCGCCAATGCCACTTTCCCACTGAGGAAATTTTCGATTCCCTCTACTGCTTCCTGCTCATCCAGACCTTCCGCAGATACTTCCAGATTCTCGCCATTGTCCAGCTCAAGGCTCATCATTCCCATGATGCTCTTGGCATTGACTCTTTTTCCGTCAGAATTGATGTAAATGGTACTGTCATACTTGCTGGCAACTTGTACCAAATGTGCTATGGGCCTTGCCTCAAGTCCATTTTCCAGTTTTACTTGGATATTCCTTTTTGTCATACCATACTCCTCCTTGCGCTTTTCCACACAGCGCATTTTATATTTCGCTTATTTCACTTAGCCTCAATCTGTCGGCAAGCTCACTCAGCTTACGCAATCGATGGTTGACACCGGATTTCCCCACCGGCGGGGCCAGGTAATCTCCCAATTCTTTTAGGGGTGCGTCGGGATTTTCCAGCCTGACCTCTGCCATCTCCCGCAAAGTCTCGGAAAGCCTCTCAAATCCATAATGCTTCCTGATATATTCGATATCTTCAATCTGTCTCGCTGATGCGTTAACAGTCTTAGATATATTAGCCGTCTCACAGTTCACCTGCCTGTTCACGGAATTGCGCATCTCCTTGAGAATCCTCAAGTTCTCCAGGTTCATCAACGAGACGGTGGCCTCACAGACATTCAGCAGGTCCACAATTGCGGATCCTTCCTTCAGGTAAACCACATAATACTTCTTCCGAAGGACAATCTTAGCCTCAATGCCAAACGTACGGATGACCTGCTGCAGCTGCTTTGCCTGCCCTTCATTGTTACAGACAAACTCCAGATGATAGCCTTTCCGGGGATCACTCATGGAACCCACACTCAAAAATGCCCCTCTTAAAAAGGCCCTTTTGCAACAGCTGTTCTTTATGGTCAACGGGTTTACGGGTTCCCCTACACCGCCGGCCTTCTGCATGATATTGTCCAATTCCTGTTCTGTCAGCCGGAAACCAGCTTCTATATTATACAATTTTTCAAGTAATGTAAAGCCTTTTTTAACTAATGCTTCATTTTCGGTCTGAAACCCTAAGGCATATTTTCCTTCATTATCCCGTCCGAATTGTCCGCAAAAGCTTATGATTGCAGCAAACTCTGCCAACTGGCAGTGCCTTGCAGAACTCATACGCGTGGCCAGTTCCTTCTTTACTTCCCCTGAAAATGACATCCTTATGTCCCCTGACTTGTAATATCTCTATGGTAAAGCTTCATGCCGTATTTTCCCTTGTCCTTCATACGCTTGTACAATTCATTTGCCAGCGTAACGCTCCTGTGCTTGCCGCCTGTGCAGCCAATGGCTATCACCAACTGGTACTTGCCTTCCTTTACATAGTTGGGGATCAGAAACTGTATGAGATCCGTCAGTTTTTCCATAAAGGACTCCGCCTCCGGGAAACCCATCACATATTCCTGCACTTCCCTGTCATTTCCGGTCTTACGCTTCAATTCATCTATATAAAAAGGGTTCGGCAGAAACCGCACGTCAAACACCAGATCCGCATCCGCAGGAATCCCATGCTTGAAGCCAAAGGACATTACCGTCACCATGAGACTATTATATTCCTCGTTCTTTATAAAAATGCGGTCAAGCTCCTCTTTCAGGTCCCTGGTCAAAAGTTTGGAAGTGTCAAGGACATAATCTGCATTTTTCCGAACGTTCTCCAATACCTTCCGCTCTCTTTTCACGCCGTCCTCCACCCTGCCGTCAGCCGCAAGGGGATGTATGCGCCGTGTTTCCTTATAACGCTTGATCAGCGAGGTTTCGTTGGCATCCATGAACAAAATCTCAAAATCATATCCCTTTTCCTTGAGCTGGTCCAGGATCCTTGTAGTCTCTTCAAAGGATTGGTCTGCCCGGACGTCCAACCCCAGAGCCACTTTGTTGATCTCACTGCCCGGCACGGATACCAGTTCCACAAACTTTTCGATCAGGGATATGGGCAGGTTATCCACACAATAAAACCCTGCGTCTTCCAGCATCTTTAAAGCAGTGCTCTTCCCGCCACCGCTCATTCCGGTCACTATTACAAATCTCATGTGTTATTTATCTCCTGTTATCCTAAAAAGATGACTTCCGGCTCCAGGTCCACACGGAATAACTCTTTTACCCTGGCCTGTACCTCTTCTATCACGTCTTTCACGTCTCCCGACGTGGCTTTTCCGGTATTGATGACAAACCCGCAATGCTTATCGGATACCCTGGCGCCGCCGATCTGGAATCCTCTCATGCCGGCATCCATGATCAGCTTCCCGGCAAAATACCCTTCCGGACGCTTAAATGTGCTTCCTGCGCTGGGATATTCCAGAGGTTGCTTTTCCTTTCTCTTCAATGCCAGCTCTTCCATTTTAGCGCCGATTTCCTCTTTGTTCCCCTCCGCCAGTTTCAGAGTGACCTCCGTCACTGTAAAAGGGTACCTTTTTATGGTGCTGTAACGGTAACCGAATTCCATGGTACTGTTATCCAGTTCCATAACCTCACCGTCTTTGCCCACCACCCTGACCAGGTTCACGACCTGGCTCAACTCGCCGCCGTAAGCGCCTGCGTTCATGACCACTCCGCCTCCCAGCGTACCGGGGATCCCGGCTGCAAACTCAAGGCCCGTGAGACTGTGTTCATATGCCGTCCTAGCCACCTGGGACAAGAGCGCCCCGGCCTGGGCCACAATGGTACAACCATCCACCAGAATACGGCCCATTTTCTTGCCGATCTGTAATATAATACCCCGGTATCCCTTGTCGTCTACCAGTAAATTACTTCCATTTCCCAGAATAAAGTACGGTTCTTCCACCAGATTCAGATATTTTTGCACCTTCTGCAGCTGCTCTTCGTTTTCCAACTGCAAAAAGCAATCAGCAGGCCCACCGATACGAAAGGTGGTGTGGCCTGCCATCTCCTCCTGTAAACTGATATTTTCTTCCGGGACAAATCCTTTTAATGCTTCAATCACCGCTGCACTGATCATTCTGTCTACTTCCTTCTGTCTAACCCAATACTAATCTTGCCGCACCATAAATGCCTGCATCATTACCCAGTTCCGCCAATGCAAATTTTGCATCCCTGCATCCGGAAAATACATATTTTTGATATTCCGGCACCACAAACGTCAACAAAATCTCCCCGGCCTTGGATACACCGCCGCCAATCACAAATATCTCGGGGTTCACTATGGTCGCCACATTTGCCAACCCTTTTCCCAGGTACATACCAAACTGCCCTGCCACCTCCAGCGCAACCTTGTCTCCTGCTTTCACCGCGTCAAAGACCGCTTTGGCAGAAACCTCCCCTTCCCGGAGGACACTGGGATCATCATCCTTTTCCAACCGCATTTTGGCCAGGCGCACGATTCCCGTGGCAGAGGCATACTGCTCCAGGCATCCCCTGTTCTTGCAGCCGCAGACATCTGTCTCCTCATCGTTCATATGGATATGCCCGATCTCGCCTGCGGCGCCGCATGCACCGGTTAAAATATTGCCGTCCACAATGATACCGCCGCCTACACCGGTTCCCAGTGTCACCGCCACCATGTTGGAATAACCTTTGCCGCCGCCCTGCCACATCTCGCCGAGTGCCGCGGCATTGGCGTCATTGGCCGCCTTTACCGGTACATCAATATATGCGTTCAGGGCTTTGGGTATGTTAAAAGATTTCCATCCAAGGTTCACGGCCCCGTTGACCACATTGCCGTCTCCGTCCACCGCGCCGGGAGCGCCCACACCGATACCTTCCAGATCCTCCTGCCCGATTCCTTTCTCTTTCATCTTATCTATAATGCTCTGGGCCACATCCGGCAGGATGGAGGTTCCTTCATTGTCCTTCACTGTGGGAATCTCCCACTTATCCAGCACGCAGCCTTCCCTGTCAAAAAGGCCAATCTTCACCGTAGTGCCGCCAATATCTACTCCAAACACATACTTTCCCATTACTCTTCATCCTCATCTTCGTCGTCATTCCGCTTCCTTGCCAGAGATCTCTGGACACGGGTGTACAGTTCCTGTGCTGCATTATAACCCATCTTCTTCTGACGATGGTTTACTGCTGCTGTCTCACAAATAATAGCCAAATTACGCCCGGGGCGGATGGGAATATTGTGGCAGATGATCTTATTGCCCAAATATTCCGTATAATTTTCTTCCAATCCCAGCCTGTCGTATTCCTTATCCTTATCCCATTCTTCCAGGCGGATCACCAGGTCTATATTAGAAGTGTCCTTTACGGAAGAAGCGCCGTAAAGGGATTTTACATCCACAATGCCGATACCCCGCAGTTCAATCAGATGCTTGGTCACATCGGGCGCCGATCCGATCAAAGTCTCGTCGCTCACCTTCCGAAGTTCCACCACATCATCCGTAACCAAGCGGTGGCCACGCTTGATCAGCTCCAGCGCCGCCTCGGATTTGCCGATGCCGCTCTCGCCGGTGATCAACACGCCTTCACCGTAGACATCCACCAGCACGCCATGTACGGAAATGCAGGGAGCCAGTTTTACGTTCAACCATCTGATAGCCTCCGCCATAAAGCCGGAAGTGGCTTTCTTGGTAGAGAAAATGGGAATCTTGTGTGCCAATGCCGAATCCATGAAAATGGGATTGGGCCGCAGTTCCCGGCAAAACACAAATGCAGGGATATCATAGGCCATCAGCTCGTCATAGACCTCTCGCTGCCGCTGCTCCGACAGACCTTCCATATAAGTATATTCCACAAATCCTATCACTTGCAGCCGGGTAGCGTCAAAATGCTGGAAAAACCCCGTCATCTGCAGTGCCGGACGGTTGACGTCCGACTGTGTGACCCGGATACCCTTGATCTCAATATCAGGAGTCAGGTTCTCCAACTCCATCTTTTCCACGACCTTTTTCAGGGCGATACTTTCCATACCTATACCTCCTGTATGCGCCGGCCCGCATTGTAATCCGGATTGGAAACTTCCTTTCCGAAACTCTCTTCGCTGTTTGCCAATATATTATATAAATTGTAACACATTGCATTGCTTCTGTGAAGAAGTGTTTTTGTGCTGATTTTTATGCTGATTAATATACATAGTGGAACAATCGGCTGCATGAGAGTTTTGTTACATGTGTTATTTTTCTTCTTTTTTGCGGAAAAAGCGGTATATTTCCTCCGCCGACCTGGCATTCAGCTGGGGAATGGACGATAGTTCTTCCACGGACGCCGCCTTGATCTCCTCAATCGATTTAAAATGCCGCATCAGAGCCTTCCGTCTGGCAGGCCCCACGCCGGGTATGTCATCCAGCACAGACCTCACCTGCGCTTTGCTCCTCAGGGAACGGTGATATTCTATGGCAAAACGGTGGGCCTCATCCTGGACCCTGGTGATCAGTTTAAATCCCTCCGAATGCGTGTCAATGGGAAGCTCCACATTGTTAAAATACAATCCCCTGGTACGGTGGTTATCATCCTTCACCATGCCGCAGACAGGAATATTGATCCGCAGCTCATCCAACACGGACAACGCAATATTCACCTGCCCCCTGCCTCCGTCCATCATCAGCAGGTCCGGAAATTTGGTAAAGCTGCCATACTCCTGGTCCAGCTCCTTTTCCTCCAGTTCCCTGCTCTCCTCCATCCCGTGGCGGAAACGCCTTGTCAGCACCTCCCTCATGCAGGCATAATCATCCGGGCCCGACACTGTCTTGATCCGAAATTTCCTGTAATCGCTGGGTTTCGGCTTTCCTTTCTCAAATACGATCATAGATCCCACATTTTCAAAACCGTTAATATTTGAGATGTCAAACGCTTCCATTCTCTCAATATGAGGCAGTCCCAGAATGCCCGCAATTTCCTTCACTGCACCGATGGTCCTGCCTTCCTCCCTCTTAAGCCTCTCCCTGTCCTGCTCCAGAATATGCCTGGCATTCTGTGCCGCCAGCTCCACCAGCTTCTCCTTGGATCCGATTTTAGGCACCCTGATATAAACCCTTCCGCCTTTTCGCTCCGTCAGCCACTTTTCTATCAAAGGGCCGTCCCCTATCTCGTATTGGAGCATCAATTCCCTGGGAATGAACGGCGTGCCTGCATAAAACTGTTTGACAAAATTCTCCAATATTTCCGCCTTGTTCTCCGACACATGTGTCATATAATAGTGTTCCCTGCCGATCAACCTGCCGTCCCTGACAAAAAATACCTGAACCACCGCTTCGTTTTCATCCCGGTAAAGTGCAATGATATCCTTGTCCTCCCCCACGCTGTCCGTGATCTTCTGCTTCTGGGCCACCTGCTTAACGCTGTTATACAGATCCCGGAAACCAGCAGCCGCTTCAAAATCCAATGCTTCCGCGGCAGAATTCATTTTAGCCTCAAGATCCTTCAATATCCTGTTATAGTTTCCGTTCAGAAATTCCAATGCCTGGTTAACCTGCTCCCTGTACTGCTCCTTGCCGATATATCCCTGGCAGGGTGCCATGCACTGCTTAATATGATAATTCAGGCAGGGACGCTCCAGTCCCATATCCCTGGGCAGGATACGGTTGCAGGTACGCAGGCAGTACAGTTTGTTTAAAAGCTCGATGGTATCCTTCACCGCCCCCGCACTGGTATATGGCCCGAAATATTTGGACTTGTCTTTCTTCATGGTACGGGAAAACAATATCCTCGGATATTCCTCACCCACCGTCACTTTGATATAGGGATAAGTTTTATCATCCTTTAACAAAGTATTATATTTGGGCGAATTCTCTTTGATAAGATTATTTTCCAGTACCAACGCTTCCAACTCGGAATCCGTCACAATATATTCAAACCGCGCGATCAGCGACACCATCTTGTCGATCATGGGGCCTCTCCCGATATTTTCCCGGAAGTAGGAGCGCACGCGGTTATGGAGATTCACGGCCTTTCCCACATAGAGGATAGTATCCTTATGGTCCCGCATGATATACACTCCCGGTTCTTTGGGGAGCTTTTTTAATTCTTCTTCAAAGTTGAACGTCATTCAATGTCTCCTTAAACCATTTGTTCATACATGCTTTTACGGTCTCCCGACATATTTCCAGTGTACTGTACCCTTCATTTTCAGCCAAATGACGCAGAATGAATGGTACAGTACACTGGATCGTGTCTGAATCAAGGGGATCCAGCCCCCAAAAATTCGTCAATTCCGTCGGCAATCCCTTCCGCAATCTTCTCCTGGTATTCCTCCGTGGCCATCAGCGCGTCTTCCTCCGGGTTGGTCATATAACCCATTTCCACGATAGTCACCGGCACCTGGCACCAATTGATCCCACTCATGGTATCCGTCTCCCAGACACGCTGTTTTTTACAGCCTGTAGCGGATACCAGGCTGTCCAGCACTTTAGACGACAGGTCTTTGCTCTGCTCGTAAAACTCACTGTTATATGGGTTTGACGCCGTCTGGCAAATGGTCATCGCCCCATGGACGGAGGTATTCTCCGAACCGTTGGCATGAATGCGTATGAATGCGTCTGCCCCTGCATCATTGGCCACCTGGGCCCTCTCCGCATTGCTGATATTCACGTCATGGGAAGTCCTTACCATGATCACTTCATAACCCCGGCGAACCAATTCCTCCTCCAGTTTCTCCGCAACCATCAAAGTCAGTTCATATTCCTTCAGGCCGCTGGTATCCCCGTGGGTTCCGCCTGCCACTTTTGCTTTCATCTCCTGGGCCCCAGGGCCCACAGGCTCCTTCTCACTGTTTCCCTTCTGCTGGTGCCCCGGGTCGATTACTACCAAATAACCGTTGGGAGCGGCAGTTTCCCCTACTGAAGGCATTTCCGGCTCCTCCGCCTGCGAAGGGGAAGCGCTGCCGGAACCCCCGGAAGGTTCCGTCGAGGCCCCAGGCTCCGTTGGCTGCTTCTCTGACTGCCATGGTGTTGACGTTCCTTCCGGCGGCAGGGCATCCGAGGGCGGCACTGCCTGCGTCCCAGGCTCCCTTGGCTGCTCCTCCGACTGCCACTGTGTTGATGTCCCTTCCGGCAGCGGGGCGTCCGAGGGAGCTTCTTCTGAAAACCTCCGGGCCGTAACTGACACCCCCTCCCTCAATCCCCAGGGAAGAAATGCCACAAGTCCTGCCGCCGCTAGACATGCTGCCGCCCCCACGGCAACAATTACGGTTCGGCGCTTTCTCCTGTTTCCGGTATTTGTGTGCCTGCTGTCTGTGTGTCTGTTTTTTGTGCTTTTCATATTTCCTCTCATTTGATCGGTTTTCCAATCGCTTTCTTCCGGCAGCATTTATACTTCTCCTGCTGCCGTGGAATATACGGTTTGTATGCTCCTTACATATAACACTTTTCTTTTATGTATAACATATCACTCCGCAAAAAAATACGCAATGGCTGCTGTAACCAAACCTCACAAAATCGCCCCAAAACCCTGTTGATATCATGCGGAAAATATGCTAACATAAAAGTAATTAACAAAAGATAATGTTATGGTATTTTTTATAATAACGGATCCATTATGAATCGGCTACGCCGCACTACGTATTTGAGCTTATATCCATGGAAAAAGGCTCATGCGGGAAAGGCAAGGGTATCAAATATGAAAATATCAACATCCAAACTGCCGTCACAAGATAGTCTATCCTCGAAGCAGCCTTCACTAGACACACACGAGAGCGAACTCCGCAAACAAATTTCGGATCTTCAGGAAAAAAAGAAAACCATTTCCAACGATAAAGAAAAGACCAGCGAAGAAAAGAAAAAAGAAAAGCAGGCCCTGCAGGAAGAAATCCAGAATCTGAGCAGCGAATTAAGGCAGTATCAGATACAGAAAAGGCAGGAGGAAGCTGCCAAAAAGCAGGAAGCCATCAAAGAGGCTGCCCGGGATGCCAACGAAAAGGATTCAGACAAAAAACAAATACCGGGAATTTCTACGCCCGGCGGCGAGGAGTCCGGGGTGCTGATTTCCCTTTCCGCCACAAAAGGGCAGATTTCCGGCATGAAGCGGATTCAGTCGGATCTGCAAAGAAGGCAGCGCACCGCCGCCACAGATGAAGAAAAAGCGGATCTTCAAAAGAAAGTCAACACTGTGGCAAAAAATATCGGCAAGAAAATAACCATAACCGAGGACACCGTGTCCACATGGAAGGATTCCAAAAAGAAGGGAACCGGTACAAAACCAGTCAGCGATCAGGCATTTGACTGGAAAGGCCAGGCAGAAATCGTAAATGCGGCGGAGGAACCGGAAGAACCATACCGCGGGAACCTGATTGCAAACCGGGAGAAATTTTTCAGCACTGTCTCCATTTTTATCAGTTAAGATTATTTGTAATCCAGCAAAAAGCGTTTGTCGGATCAATCCGGCAAACGCTTTTCTAATTCGTTTTATTTTCTGTTTTACATCAGTTCCGGGGTATCAGCAATATCTGCCCCACATCCAGCCGGTCGCTGGTCAAACCGTTCAGGTTCTTAATGGTATCCACTGTGGTGCCAAATCTCCGGGAAAGCAGCCACAATGTGTCACCTGACCGCACGGCATATTCAAAATAAGCGCCGCCTGTAGCCGCAGGGATCTTCAATACCTGCCCAATATTCAGCATATTGCTGGTCAGGCCGTTCAGGTTCTTGATGGCATCCACCGTAGTACCGTATCTCTGGGCAAGGAGCCAAAGAGTGTCTCCTGATCGAACCACATACTCTATCACATCGTTCCCCGGGCCTGGGGAAGGTACATTTTCCTGGGCCCCCAGATATACATCATAAAGCGCCCTCCATGTATTTGTCCCCACTATGCCATCTGCACTGAGGCCCATCAGATTCTGGAAAGCAATCACCGCCTGCCTGGTCCCGCTGCCAAAGATACCGTCCTGGGAAATGCTTGGAATATAAGGATAATACTCTGCCGCCACATTCAAAAGATACTGAAGTGTGATCACATCCTGTCCCCTGGCCCCCTGCCTCAGCACAGTGCCGGGCGGAACCGTGCCTATCCCGAGGGTCGTTCCCTCACTGTCCAGTTCTGCCAGCCTCGTCACAGCAGCATACAGCTTGGAAATCTTATACCAGGTTGCCTTCCCCACAATACCGTCAGATGCCAGATTAAAAATACTCTGGAATTTCGCCACCGCCGCCTGGGTACTGCTTCCGAATACGCCTGCCTCATCCGTGATCGCAGGAATTGCGGGATAGTTCCTGCGGATCCTGTTCAGGTACGTCTGTACCGTCTGCACATCCAACCCCCTGCTGCCCACTCTGAGCGCCGTGCCGGGATAGGAAGATAAAGAACCGGTGACAATATTGGTTTCCGCAATCTCTATATCATCAGGATAATATGAGCGCAGGATCTGCAATGGCGTAAGTCCCTGATTTGCCAACGTAACCGTCCCCCATTGGGACATTCCCCCGCAGGTTGCTGTGGTTCCGTTACAAAAAGAAGTAAAATAGGGTGCGTTCTGCCCTTGTCTGCGGACATACTCATTGAAGATCTCATCCACGATCCGGCTGATGGATTCGTATATGGTCCGGCCATATACATAAGCCTGGTCATAAGCAGTACTGTTGGTAATGTCGAAGCTATATCCCTGACTTCTATACCACTCCGTGAAAACTCTGTTCAGCGCAAACGTGATAATTGCGTATATATTTGCCCTCAATGAGGCTTCCGGCCATGTAGGGTAAATCTCGCTGCTTGCCACATTTTTTACATAATCGGGGAAGGATACCTGTATATTGGAAGCAGAGGAAGTGGGACTGCCCAAATGCACTGTGATTGGATTGGGAATTGCCACCTGCCTCAATATGCGCGGTTCCTCCTCAGGCCCTTCCTGGTAACGGGCCTGCTGCATTGCCACGGCAGGCTTATCAATCATGATTTCCGTCACCGTGGGACTGCGCTGCATATCCTGCATTGGCACAAGGTCAAGAGGCTGGATAGCGGTTTCCCCCTCCAGCACAGGTACCCCCGAAATATATACCGAATTAAAACCCGATGCCTGTGCAAACACATCATAACCCACATACGGAGTGCCTGTATAGGAAGATTGCAACGAAAAATCTTTGCTCACCGTTTCCAGGGGAACCGTCTGCGTCTCTCCGCTCTCATCCGTAACCAAATTATAGACACTGCGCCCCTGGTCGTCCAGGACAGTAACCTGCACTCCCTGCAGTGGCACCGCATCATGGGCCGTCCGGGCCTGGATCCGTAAATAACCGATTGCCATAAGCTGAAAGTACTCCTTTACCTGATGGGCAGCAACTGTTCCAAAGCCGGTTATCCCGCAGCAGGCACAGATACCTGCGGCACAAAGGTAAAATAGGACTTGAAAACAATTGCCGGCCGTTTATCTTATACTATGAACAGGAAAGGAAAATGTTTCTGTCCCATGCATAATCTATTCCAAATGCTGCCAGGCAATACACCACCACTCCGCAGAAATAACGGTCGTTATACATCCCATTCAGATAATAAAAGGGTGGAAGGAGATATTGAAAAATATTCAGTTTCCCCATGGTAAATATGACAGGGCACAGAACAAGGGATGCCAACAATATAACTGGTGCCACAGCCGCCAGCCTGCGGAAGTCCCCCAGCAATCTCCTTAAGATACTGCAAAACCCCATGCACATGGCTATGTATACTGCCATCCATACCGCCTCCCGGCCCCATTTCGTCAAAACCCCTGAAAAGCGCAAGGCTGACAGCGCTGCCACAGCTATGGCCCCGGTCACGGTAATTTGATATAGATACAAATAGGCTGTTCTCCTGTGAAGGGGTATGGCATCCAGCGCCCCTTTTTCCTGATCCTGCAAAAAATACATTGTGGCCGTCAATACACAGAGCAGCACCAACAGAGAAAGCATTCCGCGAAGAGGTGCCACAAGGAAATTCCGCCGCCCTGTTTCCGGATCCTCATTTTCCCTGTCCTCATAACCAAGCCGGAACAAATTTCCTTCCACTGCCATTTCCTCATAACAGGAAAGTAGTTTCTCTTCTTCCGTCTCCGGTCCCACATCTTTCAGAATAAAATCCCGGTACAGGGAATAGGAAACATGCGGATACAGAGTCCCAAACAGCTTCTCCCTGGCAAGCCGCAACGCCACATTATCCTCCCTTTCCACAACCCGGACTACTCCTTCCTCCCAATGTCCTCCGCTGACAAACCGATCCAGTTGCCCCTGCAGGTCCTTGGGAAAAATCCATGCGGCATCCGCCTTTCCGGCCGAAACAATTGCACAGGCTTCCTCCGGCTGTTGGATCAAAGTATAGTGTATCACACTTTGTTTTGACAAAAGCCGGTCAACCACCTGTCCGGCCAGATCATCCTGGGGATCCTCCATGCAAAGGAGAATATGCAGCATTCCACTGTCCCCGGCAGACAGGTTCCTCATCCCCAGAGCCAACAGCGGCACGGCACACATAAAAAGCCAAAAGCTTACTTTTTTCAGCGGACGCTTACTGTATATAAAGTAAAACAACAGCAATCTTCGCACTTTTTTCATTATAGTCCGCATACCTCCACAAATAACATCCGTTATCCGGCAAGCCTGTGTTTTCTGCGCAGAACCGCCAGAAAAAAGCTGCCTGTGCCATATACCCCCATAATAGCCAGCTCCCACCAGACACATCGGCCTGTGGCCAGATTTCCGGCGTATCGCATGGCTGCCCCTGTGGGCAGAAACGGCACGGCCATTTGTACCTTTTCCGGGAAAAAAGTGACGGGGTAAAAACAGCCGGACAGATATCCCAGTCCCGCCGCCCCCAGGAACTGCACCGGTGCCCCAACCACCGGGCCAGGGATCCACTCGCAGACACATAGCTGCATCGCGGCAACCAGCATTACCACAGGCAGCATACAGAAGATCCTGCCGAAGGTATGGGACAGGAACAGAGCCATCACCAAATAGCATCCCCACAGCAGTACGGTATAGGAAATATATTCCGCTAAAAACTGCTTCCAGGCTGACAATCCCTTTACTCGCAGCAGCCTGTACACTGCCACGTCACAGGAGGCTAGGCAGGGAGATGCCACCACCCCAAAAAACAGTAAAAACAGGATCGCTGCCCCACAGGCATAATATTCCGTTATGGAAAGGCCATTCGACACGCCGGTAAGTTCCAGCCTGTAAATCCCTTCCCTTCCCAGAACAAAATCCAAAACCCGCAGATAAAAACGGCCTTCAGCTTCCCCGTACCAATCCTGCCTTCCCTCACTGCTCCATATCCTCTGGGCACTGTATATGGCATGCTGTGATTCTGTGACCAGGACAGATATCACTTCCACCAGTTCCTCCATGACCATGCTGCCGATTCCCGTGGCATCCGGCGAAGTCACATAAGTGACAGGCACGTTATCCCCCCTCACCCAGCTCTCCATAAATCCATTGGGAATCAGCACATAGGCAGATATTTCCCCGCGTTTCAGTGCACGCCTTGCGGTTTCCTCGGAATCCTCCTGGCGGAATTCTATGGCAAAACGAGATGAGTCGAGACTTTGCAGCGCGCGGATCCCGAAACCCAGATAGGAATCCTCCATATTACCTACCATACCAATCTTCACCATCTGTTTTCTGTCCTGCCCTGCATCCGCCTGAAGAAAACCGAAAGCCAGCGCACCCAGACAGAGCATTAAAATTACCGTCCCAGCCAGGGCGGCTGGAAAAAGCTTACTGGCACGCTTAAATTGTGCCACAACATACATTCTAAACATCTCCGGCCATGCTTTCTTTAAATGCCATCCCATTCTAACAACGTTAAATCCGCGTCCCTATAGCCTTCCCACCAAATGACGTACATTTCCGTCATACCGGTAAGGAATCAATGCCCCTTCTTTCAATATGTACCAACTGTCACACAGTTCCAATTCCTGTACATCATGAGTGGCAAGGAGTATCCTTCCTCCCTGCGCCTTAAACTCCCTCAAATAACTGTATATCCTCTCCCTGCAAATCAAATCCAGGGCTGCCGTAGGTTCGTCCAACAATAGGATACGGGGGTTCCCATTTACGGCACAGCCTACGGACAGTCTCTTTTTCATTCCGCCGGACATTTTATACACCGGGGTTTTCAGAAATTCCTTCACTCCCAGTATGGCAAGCGCCCCATCCTCCAGTTCTCTCTCCAGCACAGGCTTTTCATACCAGAGCCGCAGATTATCCCATGCCGTTAATTCTTCCAGCAAGGGGATGCCCTGTGGTACATACCCTACCAGGCTTGCCCGGAGTTTGGTGTTGGAAAACAGATCCTCCTGCTGCCATAGGAATTTCCCCCCATCCCCGTGCCGTACTCCCGCTAAAATAGAAAGCAACGTGGATTTTCCGCTGCCATTGCCGCCCAGGATACCTACGCAGCTGCCTTCCCCTACCGACAGGGACACGCCGTCCAGCACTACATTTCTTCTATATTTCTTTCGGACATCCACAATTTCCATTGTTTCCATTCATCCCTGCACTCTCAAATCAGCCGGCTGCCTATCCGACAAGTCATATCACAAAAAAACTCATCAGTTCTTCCAGCTCCTCCATAATCTCATCCATATCCATCTCTTTGAGTTGCTCCACAGCATCCAATGCTTCGGAAGGCGCTCCTGCCTTATCCATCTTCTTTATGAGGCCATCCCATTCAAGAGTATTCCACCAATCTTCTAAAGCCTGGCTGTTATCCACAAAAATCGCCTTTTTTGTGGAGGGCACCGATATTTTCTTTCCTGCACCGGATTTGGCAGAAAACGTCAGAGTTCCCCAGGATTCCTTTCCCTCTATCAACTCTATGCTGCATTTCTGAGATGACTTCTTCGTGGAAATATCAAACACCAGCTTTGTGTCCGATAAATAGGATCTGATGAACTCAAGATCCACAGAGCGGATCAGATCGGAGGATGCCGACACAGTAAAACTGCCATTCAAATACCCTTCCTTCAGGGACTTGGTATTGAAGTCCTGGACTTCAATATCTATGATTCCGCTTCCGTCATATTTGGTTGTAAAACTGCCGTCAATTTTATTCCAGGAATATTTGCCGGAACCCGACAGGGACCATTCCACTCCGTCCGCAGTAATGCTCCCCCTATAGCCAAATCTACTCCCACGGCGAGGGTGCATATAGGAAATGGAGACCTCCTCCCAGCTGTTGGGAAATTCCAGGGACCTGCCAATAATCTGTCCCTTATCATCCACATATACCGTCATGTCCAGCTCGTTATGATAGGTAATATAATAATCCATGTCATCCAGGAACACTTCAATTCTGTCCTGAAACGCTTCGTAAAATTTATCGGCATCACGGTAACTGCCCAAATCCAGGCCCAGTTCATCCGCCATATTATAAAGCTGAACCAAAAGATCCTCTATTTCGGGATCCTCCTGCAGTTCTCCCAGGAACTCCGACAAAATATCCTGAATATCGTTTTTGTCCAAATAGATCTCCAAAGTCGTACATGTCTGTGCAACGCTCCCAACCCTCACTGTCTTCCCTGTGCGTATTCTCACATCATCAATGTTGTTCAACAGCAGCTCCAGATATCTATTTGCCAGAGCCTCCACCTGCTTCTTGTCCGGACATTCATTGTAAAACGCTTCCAACAGCTCCAATGTCCCGATATATTCTGCAGGCTCCATGCCAAAAACGGATTCAAATCCTTCCACAAATCGTCTTTCTCCCGTGTCCACAGCGAGATAAGTCTTCGTAAGTCCGGGAAAGCTCAGATACACCGCTTCATCCCTTATATCAATGATGGCATCTAGAGTAAGCAGTTTCTGCCCACCCATTTCCAACTCCAGGAAGTTTTGCAGCACACTGTCTTTACAGGTAGAATCCCATGTGAGAGCACTCTCCCAAAACCACGGTTCCATGCCTGCCCGTTCTATCATCGCCCTGCCGGCATCCCCCAGTTCCAAACGGAATTCACTGCTGGTATGGCTGTCATATCTATGCAGATACTCCAATAATCGATTTTCATAATGTTCCGCTAGGATACCGGCATTTTTCCGTATGGTCTTCCTCTCTACCCAACGATAATACTCTTCCGGAGTGGAAAAATTTCTGTGGTAAGAGTTTGCAAGCTTCGCACCGTTTGCCGCCAGAACTGCCACTGCCACCACAAAAATGGCCAAAACGGCTTTGGATACCCATTTCACAGGCTTATCCGGCTTGGATGCATTGTCCCTGTGCCCGAGCAGCTTTGCAAACAAGCGGGGGGATTTCGAAGGCTCCTCTTCCGGGATGCACAGAGGAATCTCCAATCCCCTCTTCACATTTGCGGAGGCTGACCCAGGGGGGGCCGGTTCCGACGCTTCCGCCTTCTCCGGTTTCTGTTCTGCAGCCTCCGGTTCCCACACTTCCGCCTTCTCCGGTTTCTGCTCTGCAGCCTCCGGTTCCGACGCTTCCGACTTCTCCGGTTTCTGTTCTGCAGCCTCCGGTTCCAGTTCTGACACCGGCTCACTGGTTTTTAGCGCCATCGGCTCCGTCTCCAAAGTTTCGGCCTTCGTTTCTTTGTCTTCCGTCACCCGTGTCCCGCATTTGGAGCAAAATCTGTCGCCTTCGTAGACCGGACTTCCGCAATTTTTACATACCATCTTTATCCCCATACCTTCCCCGCATAAGTTCAGACCCCACAGCAAAAATCAAATATGCGGCTGTTTTCATCAATATATATTAAATCTCTTTCCGGCAATCCGAAATCAAATACCCCGCTGCAAGCAACGGGATATCAAACTTGCAGCGCTGCAGAGCAGCAGGGTATTTGACCCTCGCGGCAGTCGCCAAATGTCTGCAAGCAGCCACTTGTCTCGTTGCTCGCGGGAATAAAACCTCACTCTTTACCCGTAATCCTTCAGCCTTCCTCCTCATAATACGACCGGAATGCCGCAGCCGTATATACATTATCCGCCACGGCCCCAAATTCCCGGACAGAATGCATGGCCAGGATCGGTATCCCCACATCCACCGTGGGAATCGTCGTCAGGCTGGATATGGCCGGGCCTATGGTGGATCCCCCTGCAATATCATTCCTGTTTACAAACTTCTGCCAGGGAACCCCCGCTCTGCCGCACGCCTCCATAAAACAAGCCGCGCTAAACGCTGTAGTACTGTATCGCTGGGACGCCGAGTACTTGATCACCGGGCCGCCGCCCAATATGGGCCGGCACTCCGGGTCATGCTTATCGCCATAGTTCGGATGAACCGCATGGGCGGTATCGGCAGAAACAAAAATTGAGCTTGCCACTGCCCGGAAAAATGCATCCTCCGTCAGGCCCAGATTCTTGCAGATCCGGTACAATATGTGTAACAGAAGACCCGAGTTTGCGCCCTGGGCCGAAGCGCTTCCCACCTCCTCATTGTCAAAAGCAGCAAGAATTTTATAGGGATGCCCTATATCCTTCGACTCCGTCAATGCACAAAGGCCATCATATACCATAGCCAAGTCATCAATTCGGGAAGCGGAAATGAACTCACTCCTTTTCCCCGTTAAAATCCCTTCCTGATATTCATATAAGAACAATTCATGTTCCAAAATATCGGCTTTGTTTATTCCCGTCTCTTCTTCTATCAGGCACAGCAGATAATCGTCCCCCTCGATGCCCTCTTCTTTCATGGATAACAGAGGAAGCATCTCCGTCTGCTTATTATAAGAACAATTGTCATTCACTTCCCTGTGAAAATGGATGCAAAGGTTGGGGAGCATCAGGACAGGTTTGTGTATCCTGACCAGCTTGTCCTTCAGCGCGTTTCCTTCCCTCACCATCACCCTTCCCGCAAGGGCAAGAGGCCTGTCAAACCAGGTACTTAAAATAGCTCCGCCATAAACCTCCACATTGACCTTTACATAGCCGTCGGGTGTCACGGTACAGGCTCCAGGTTTGACCTTGAGGCTTGGGGAATCCGTGTGTGCACCTATGATCCGAAACCCTTTCTCTGCAGGAGTTCCGTCCCCTACCGTGAAAGCTATCATACACGACCGATTTTTGACAATAAAGTATCTGCCTCCTTTCTCCAGGGACCACTCATCTGTTTCCCTCAATTCCTGAAAACCGTTTTCCCTGAGGATCTCCGCCGCATTTTCCACCGCGTGGAAGGCGGTAGGACTGTCGTTTAAATATTGTAATAAACCTTTCGAAAACTCCGTTTCCACACTCTTTTCCATCCCATTTACACCTCCTGATATACCATTACAATCATTATAGTAACATGCCATGGCATGGCTGACAAGAAAATTGCCTGCCAAAACGCCAAAACACCTATCCTGTAACCTATAATCCACAGGATAGGTGTCGTGTATTTATTTCTTCATTATGAAAATCTGCTCTTAATGTATTAAGAGCACCTGCTACTCATCCAGCCTGCGGTGGGAAAACCTTCCCACAGATCCTTCCGGCGGCTGCGCCTGAGAAACCGGCTGGCCGGAACGGGCAGTTTGATCCGATGGGCCGGTTTGGGCCGGCGGTTCGGTTTGAGCCGGCTGCGAAGACTGATTAGGCTGATCCTGTGAGCCGGTTTGGGCCGGCGGTTCGCTCTGGACAAGCTGATCCTGTGAACCGGTTTGGGCCGGCGGTTCGGTCTGACCAGGCTGATCCTGTAAACCGGTTTGGGCCGGCGGTTCGCTCTGACCAGGCTGATCCTGTAAACCGGTCTGATTCGTCTGATCCCATTGGTTCTCCGAACCCGACGGTGTATCATTTTGAGAAAAAGTTATGGGTTCCGGTACATTTACAGGTTTGGGAAACCGCTCCGAATTGTTGCCCTGGTTATTGGCATTACTTTCGGCATTATTTTCGTCCTTGTTTTCGTCTTTCTTTTCCTCTTTCGGGTCAGGCAAACCTTTTTCCCTGCGGAATATCTGCATAAACTCTTTACCTGTGATGGTTTCCTTCTCGATCAGGAACTCTGCCAGCTTATCCATCAGCTCCCTGTTTTCGCCCAACAGCGCCAATGCTTTCTCATAACTCTTCTTCAGGATTTCCACAACCTCGGCATCAATCTCCGCCGCAGTGGAATCACTGCAGTTCAAGGCCGTCCTTCCCTCCAGATACTGGCTCTCTATAGTAGCCAGGCCCATTAGGCCAAATTTCTTACTCATTCCGTAACGTGTCACCATGTTACGGGCAATATCGGTGGCTTTCTCAATATCGTTGGCTGCCCCTGTGGTCACCGTCTCAAACACAATCTCCTCTGCAGCACGGCCGCCCACAAGGCTTACAAGCATATCCCGGAGCTCCGCTTCCGTATTCAGATACTTTTCCTCCTCAGGCACATGCATAACATAACCCAAAGCGCCCATGGTACGGGGCACAATGGTAATCTTCTGGACCGGCTCGGAGTTTTTCTGCAAAGCGCTGATCAAAGCGTGCCCCACTTCATGATAGGAGACAATCTTCCTCTCCTCCTTACTCATGATACGGTCCTTCTTCTCCTTACCTACCAGGACTACCTCCACCGCGTCAAACAGATCCTTCTGGCAGACATACTCCCTGCCCTCCTTCACCGCGTTGATGGCGGCTTCGTTTATCATATTGGCAAGGTCAGACCCCACAGCGCCGCTGGTGGCAAGGGCAATGGCATCCAAATCCACCGTCTCATCCATTTTTACATCCTTGGAATGCACCTTCAGGATTTCCACACGTCCTTTCAGGTCAGGCTTATCCACAATGATCCGCCTGTCAAAACGGCCGGGACGCAATAATGCCTTATCCAAAATCTCAGGGCGGTTGGTTGCGCCTAAGATCAGGATTCCCTTGGAACTGTCAAAACCGTCCATCTCAGACAACAGCTGGTTCAGCGTCTGCTCCCGCTCCTCGTTCCCTCCGCCGTACTTGGAGTCACGGCTGCGTCCGATGGCATCAATTTCGTCAATAAAAATAATACAGGGAGCGTTTTTGTTCGCTTCCTTAAAGAGGTCACGGACACGGCTTGCACCCACACCCACATAAAGCTCAATAAAATCAGAACCCGTCAGAGAAAAGAAGGGCACATGCGCCTCTCCTGCCACGGCTTTGGCCAGCAGCGTTTTTCCGGTACCGGGAGGGCCTACCAGCAAAGCTCCCTTAGGGAGCCGGGCGCCGATCTTGGAATACTTTCCCGGATTGTGCAGGAAATCCACTACCTCCACCAAAGATTCCTTTGCCTCGTCTTCCCCTGCCACATCCTTAAAAGTAACGCCCGTTTCTTTTTGCACATATACTTTTGCATTGCTCTTACCCACACCCATGGGGCCGCCGCTGCCGCCCATCTTGCGGAACACCACGCCAAGCAGGACCCACATCAGGATCACAGGCAGGACTACATACAGAAAAATATCCAGCAGGCGACCTGAATTGTCGCTGAGCACACGGCTCCCTTCAATATCTCCCCGTTCCTCCAGCCTTGCGGTCAGGGTATCCAGGTCCTCCATCAAGATAGTCGTGTAAGTTTTAGAGGCGCCGGCAGGGTAGAACAGATATCCCTCCACGTTCCCACCTGGAGCATTCTCTCCTTTTTTCAGGGTAAAAAGGATCTGCCCTGTACTCTGTACCTCTACGGCCTCTACTTTACCCTCGCTGATATACTGCAGGAACTCCGTGTAGCTGACCATCTGCCCTGCAGCGGTTCCTCCGAACACCATATTCCAAAGCATAAACGCAATCAGCACCGTGCTGAGCGCTGCCAGCACCAACATGGTAATATTCGGTTTACGGGGCGGTTGGTTCCCACCGCCTCCGCCGCCATTGCCGCCCGGCCCACGGCCGCCGTTATTATAACCCCCGCCGTTATCGAATTGGTTCATTTGATTGTCCATAGTAACTCCGTTTCTATTCTTCATCTATGACCCGCCCGCCAAGACCCTTTTCCCAGGAACCTTTTTCAGATATGCTCTAAAGTGTGTTATGACGCACAGCTGTCAGAAAAAATTTTCAGACACGCTCTGACGCACTGCCCCGGGAACAGGATGTATCATTCTGTGAACTGTCATTTTATTGTTACTAAACCTATTCTATTATAGATAGAATGATTCGATAAATCAATAGCATAAGTGTGAAAAAAACATGTCAACTCTTAAAGATTTCTAAACTTTTACCCATTCCAATATGAAATGATCTGTGGTAGAATAGAAAAGTATTTTTTTGGAAAACTTTCTCTTCAACTGATAGAAATGAGGGACTCATGAAAACAGGTTTTGATAACGAAAAATATCTTAAAATGCAATCGGAACACATCAAGGAACGAATCAGCCAGTTTGGTGACAAGCTCTATCTGGAATTCGGCGGCAAACTTTTTGACGATTATCACGCTTCCCGTGTGCTGCCCGGCTTTGCACCCGATTCCAAACTTCGGATGCTGATGCAGCTTTCGGACTATGCAGAGATCGTAATAGTCATCAATGCCGCGGATATCGAGAAAAATAAAGTCAGGGGCGACCTGGGCATCACCTATGATGTGGATGTGCTGCGCCTGAGGGACGAATTCCAGCAAAAAGGCCTTTATGTGGGCAGTGTGGTGATCACGCACTACTCCGGCCAAAACAGCGCAAACCAGTTTAAGGCAAAGCTGGAAAAGAAAAATATCAAAGTTTATCTACACTACACCATCGAAGACTATCCTTCCAATATCCCCCTGATCGTCAGCAGTGACGGTTTCGGGAAAAATGACTATATCAAAACCTCCAGGCCGCTGGTAGTGATTACTGCACCGGGACCCGGGAGCGGTAAAATGGCAACCTGCCTCTCACAGCTTTACCATGATAATTTGTGCGGTATCAAAGCCGGTTATGCAAAATTCGAAACATTTCCTATTTGGAATATTCCTTTAAAGCACCCTATCAATCTGGCATACGAAGCCGCCACCGCGGACCTCAACGACGTCAATATGATCGATCCTTTCCATTTGGAGGCCTATGGGGTTACTGCAGTGAATTATAACCGGGATATTGAGATTTTCCCTGTATTAAATGCGATTTTTGAAGGGATCTATGGAGAAAACCCGTACAAATCCCCTACCGATATGGGCGTGAACATGGCGGGAAAGTGTATTATAGACGACGAAGCCTGCTGCGAGGCATCCCGTATGGAGATCATCCGCCGCTATTATGCTGCGCTGAATAAAATGGTGCAGGATGACACCTCCGGAAACGAATTGTATAAGATTGAACTGTTGATGAAACAGGAAAAAATTTCTGCGGATGACAGAAAAGTAACGTTGGCGTGCAAACAGCGCGCGGAGAAGCTGGGTGTCCCCACCGCTGCCATAGAGCTTTCGGACCAACAGATCATCACCTCCAAAACTTCCGATTTCCTCGGCGCTTCCGCTGCCCTGCTGCTGAACGCACTGAAGCATCTTGCCGGTATTGACCATGATGTAAAGCTGATCAAGCCGGAAGCCATTGCACCGATCCAGGACTTAAAGGTCCGATACCTGGGCGGGAAAAACCCCCGGCTGCATACTGATGAGGTGTTGATTGCCCTTTCCCTGGCCGCATGCAGCGATGACAATGCCAGGCTTGCAATGGAGCAGCTGCCACATTTAAAGGGATGCCAGGTACATACCTCCGTCATGCTCTCGGAGGTGGATGTCAAGATTTTCAAAAAACTGGGTGTGGATCTGACCAGCGAGCCTGTCCAGACCTCCCGAAAGAAATATTAAGAATCCATTTGGGTTTCCGTGTTCCGCAGTACAATGCCGTATTTTAACGCCATTGTACTGCGCCATTCATTTTCAGCCAAATGACGCAGAATGAATTTTCAGCCTGCAAGGCGGCTGAACGAGGCCATGCAGTGGCACCGTAGAGTGAGGCCAACCCAGCAGATGGAAATTTAAGCAAATCATTTGACGAAATATAAACGGTACAGCACGCTAACTATTGACAATAACAAAGCCTCCCGGGGAGCGGCCGCTCCACCGGAGGCTTTGTTATGTTCCATGACTTTATGTTACAGTTTTTTCAAATAATGCCCGATGACACTGACCCCTTCATTGACCACGATAAAGGCATTGGGATCGTATTTATGGACAATGTTCTTCAGCCGCCCAACTTCATATTTGGACAACATAATGTACAAGATATGGGAACGGTCATAAGTGTACGCCCCCAAAGTAGACCATTTAGTGACACCTCTGCCCAATTCCTGAAATACTTCCTTTTCCAGGGCAGTGGTATCCGCCTTGGTAATCACATGTACCTCCACGTTGATGTTCTGAGTGTGCACTCTATCCATAGCTACGGAATACACTGCGGCATAAATTACAGAATATACCACAATTTCCATATCAAAGAGGAACATACAGGTGCCATAGAGCGCCAGGTTGACCAGCAACCCTATCCTGCCTACGCTGAAGTCCTGCTTCCATCTTGTCAGCAGCACACCTACTACATCCATTCCGCCTCCGGAGGATCCCATACGCAGAAGAATGCCTGAACCCGCGCCCGAAATGATACCGCCTACCACACAAGCTGCCATCACATCCTCCACCACCGGCGTGACAGGAATGAGAGAGAGGAACAGCGTCATGGCAGTGACGGAAATCACTGTCTTTGCCAGAAATTTCCGTCCGATCTTGGTAAATGCCACAATAAATATAGGTATATTGATCAAGTAATATATCACACCGGCAATGTCAAAGGCACTAAACTCCAAATGAAGCAGATCCGCCAGCAAAGTACGGATCACCTGACAGATACCCATGACGCCTCCGGTATATAGCTCAGAAGGCACTACAAAAAGGTTAATTCCCGCCGCATATAAAAAGGCTCCTACGATACAGGCTAATGTCTTTTTTCCTTCGTCAACCAATACTTTCTTATTCATGTCAATCCAACGCCTGTTCTGCAAATTTTCTTAATTCTGCCGCCGACATGGCGCCCACCTGGGTGGAAAGAGGTTTCCCATCCTTAAAGACCATAAAAGTAGGAATGCTTGCCACCCTGTATCTCTGTGCAATCTGCATATTTTCGTCAATGTTGCATTTTCCCACTTTTACCTTTCCCTCAAGCTCCTCCGCCAGTTTTTCCACAACAGGGGCCATCATCTTACAGGGATTACACCATTCCGCAAAGAAATCCACCAGTACCGGTGTAGATGACTGTAATACCTCTTCCTCAAAATTGTTTGTTGTAAATTTGTATTCCATATTGTATCTCCTTTCCTGTACCGGCTGACGGTACCTGCATATAATAATAAACGCGCTCTCGATCTGCGAAGCAGATTGATTCCTTCGTTGTCATATCAGGTGAAATCAAATGCCCTCTTCGATCGCGCTTGATTTCCTGCTTCCCCCCAGACTCTTGAATCCTGACGCTTCGCGTCTGTCGCGCTGCGCGCTTTCAATCTGCTTCGCAGATGGATTCCTTCGTTGTCATATCAGGTGAAATCAAATGCTCTCTTCGATCGCGCTTGATTTCCTGCTGATATGACATATTTGTAGATGGGATTGCCCAGGGCAGAAAACTTCTCTTCGTATTCCGTCATAACATTCCCCTGCATTAAGTCTTCGTCGTGATGAAGGTCGTAGGTGATGACCTGTGCTGTCCAACCCGCAGGCTCCAGCTCCTCCACGGCAAAGTCAAACAGCTCCCTGTTGTCCGTCTTAAACTCCAACTGCCCATCCTGCTTTAAGATTTGTCCATACCGCTCCAAAAACTGGCGGGACGGGAGCCTTCTCTTAGCATGTCTGTCCTTAGGCCACGGATCGGAAAAATTAAGGTAGATCCGGTCCACTTCTCCCGGGCCGAACACCTTAACAATATCCTCCGCATCCATGCGCAGGAATTTCAGGTTCGGCAATTCCTCCTTCTCCATTTTCTGGAGCGCCCTGAGAAGGACGCTGGAATATTTTTCAATTCCAACATAATTGATCCCAGGATGCTCCCTGGCCATAGTATGTATAAATTTGCCCTTTCCCATTCCGATTTCTATATGAATGGGATTTTCGTTTCCGAACATTTTACTCCATGTACCGGGGCATTCCGGCTGCAGTGCTTCCTGCACCACATACGGACTTTCTGCAATGGCTTCACGAGAGCCTGTAATATTGCGTAACCTCATGTTTCCTCTCTCATTCTGCCGCCCGGAAAATTCCTTTCCTTACTATATTATAGCCATAAAACCTATAGCAGTAAGACCTGCAAAAGCGGCATATTCCTCTCATACAATGTACTTTATCTCAGGTGGATTGTCAATGGCTGTTATGGGAAATAAAGCCAATGTCTTTTCTGTTTCGTACAAGGCAGGATTATGCAGGAAGAAGGTATCCTATGAGTACTGCTTACAATATTGCCTGTTTAATTATCAAATCATCCTTTAATATTTCTTATAAAATTACCTGTTTAAATAATTGCTAACACCATTTATAAAAATGATACAAATAAATAACGCATTTTATTTTTATGCTTGAAAAATGATTTTTGTACAGTGGAACACTATCCTGGAACAATAATATACTTTACGCCTTCCGTAATGCAAAACAGGTCAATTGCACGGTTCCAGCCGACATCTTCATGCACGCTGTTTGATAATTTCCATAACAGTGTTTTAGATTTATTCGTTCTACCGACTACATTTGGGCCCAAATTACTTAAATCTCAATTTAACATTTGTCTCTATAAACCCTATTCCACTTCAAAAACTTCTAATCAGCTATTTTTTAGCAAGCCATTCATATCAAGCAAAAGTATTCTCTTTTTTTACGGCCTTTTTTCCATAAGTAATCATTTTTCCCTTTACAAACGTGTATCCGACAGTAGGGTTGTCTGCAAAGAAATCCGCAATTTCAATATTTCGGCCGCAATAATCTTCGGCTTCTTTTCGGGATAAGCCATGAGTCAGCAAATGGTGGATCAGCTTCTCTTTTTCTTCTCCGCTAATGCCCGAGGCCCAATCGTTATATGTGATAAAATCACTTTTGGTTTCCTCATAATTTGCAGATTGCGTAGTAACAAACTCTACCCTATCGTTCATTCTTACGTCAACGTCAACAAGTCCCAGCTTCTGCATCATATGTGCAGTCCTGATTGCAACTGCATAGTCCCTCCCCTGCATTGCAAGTTCCGTGTGCCACTTTTTTTCCAGTCCTTCATGCCTGCATAATTCCTGATAATCCATACCGTCAATATAAAGGCCGCAACATTCAAATTCTCTGTTTGCATCAATACATACAATATATCCGCCCGGTTTTGCAAAACGAACCATCTTCTGGATAAAAGCTGCCGGATTATCCGAATGTCTGAGAACTGCCTGGCATACTACGAAATCATACTGGTTTTCGGCAGAATATTCGAAAACATTTTCACAGAGAAATTCTGCTTTTAATTTGTGGTTTTCAAAAAGGGTTCTGCCCTTTTTAATCAGATTTTCTGCAAAATCAATCCCTGTATAGGTGCTTCCCTGGGGCAGGCATGGAAGCAACAGCAACCCTAAGAAACCATATCCACAGCCGCAGTCTAATACAGAGATCGGCTTGTCAATCTTCCAGACCTGCGAAACAAGAAACTGGGCGTAGTCATCATTCCAGCAATTTTTTCGTGTCCGTAAAAGATATTCCAGTTTCCGGTTCCAAAAATCCTTTGTGGCTGTCTTTTCAGGAATATATGTTTCACCATCCAGCGGCAATAATCCTAACAACTGATCTGTTGATACTTTAAAATAATCTGCCAGCAATGGAAGAATGGTGATATCTGGCATATTAACCCCGGTTTCCCACTTACTTATAGCTTGAAACGATACCCCTATGCTGTCCGCCAGTTCCTGCTGTGTCACTTTCTTCCTTTTGCGCAAATCAGCAATGCGCAATGATATTTTAGTCATCTGTTATACCTCCTGCTATCAATGGGATGCCATATACTTATTTTCTTTTCAAAAATTATATCAAATATCAGAAAATTTGTATTCGCACGGAACCGGGAATATTTTCGCCTGAAAGTCGAATGATTTATTGTACTAATGTACTGACCGTATTACATTTCGCAAAATATATTGCCTGAATTTCCATCTGCAGCGTTAGATTTCCTAAACGTAGCCAACACTACGCCATCGGAAATCTGCCTTGCAGGATGAACGAGGCGATGCGGTGGCATTGTTGAATGAAGCCAACGCTGCAGATGGAAATCCAGGCAAGTCATTCGGCGAAATGTAAATGTGTCAGTACACTGGAGCATGTTTGAAAATTGCTTTCTGACAGACGTGCGTCACAAAATCGGCCCTCTTCCCGTTGATTTATGGAAAGCGTTTCAAACATTTTACAATTCCTGCGTGCTTTGTGTTATAATATTTCACATGAACATATTTTTTTGTAGAAAAATTGATACTATACTTAATCCATTGGAATTCCCAAGATTACCGTTTTATGAGGATATACACATGCAGAAAAAAAGACCTTCTATTCATACTTCCATTCATAGATTCATTTCCCTGTTCACTGCCGCAGCCTGTGGGATTGCGCTGTTCCTGGAATCGGCGTTGGCAGTTTCTGCCGCTTCCAAGGCGGAGCTTGCGCTGGAGGCCAACCGGGCCATGGAAATCCAGTCCAACCAGGTGGCAAACTGGCCCACGGGGCCGGTGGTAGGTGCCGAATCTGCCATTTTGATGGAACTGGAGACGGGTGCAATCCTTTATGCAAAGAATATCCATACCCAGGAGTACCCTGCCAGCACAACCAAGATCCTTACCACTTTGATTGCCTCCGAACTGTGCTCCATGGACGAGATCGTTTCCTTTTCCCATGACGCTGTCTTCGACACTCCCAGGGACAGCAGCCACATTGCCATGGATGTAGGGCAGGAATTGACTATGGAACAATGCCTGAACGCCATTCTCATCCGTTCCGCCAATGAAGTCTCGTTTGCCGTGGCGGAACATATCACCGACACAACGGACTGGTCCGTATTTGCCGGAATGATGAATGAACGCGCCACTGAGCTTGGCTGCCTCAATTCTCATTTTGTCAATCCTAACGGCTTGCCGGACGAGGACCATTATACCACCGCCTACGACCTTGCCATGATTGGCAGAGCCTTCTTTTCCAATGAAATGCTTTGTAAGATCACCCTCACCAGACGTATGGAGTTTCCCGTTACGGACAAACTCCCAAAAGGCAAATTGGAAGTAAACCTGATGCAGATCATCCCGGGCGGCAAATATGCTTACGAATATCTGGTTGGCTGTAAAACCGGCTACACGGAAGCCTCCAGGAGCTGCCTGGTGTCCTGTGCGGAAAAGGACGGCATGAAGCTGATCTGCGTGGTCATGCGGGACGAATCCCCCTACCAATATGAAGATACCATTGCCCTTTTTAATTATGGATTTAACAATTTTGACAAAGTGAATGTATCCCAGGCAGAAACAAAGTATAACATTGACAACACGGGACTGTTCTACAGCGGCAACGATATTTTCGGGAACTCCCAACCCATTCTGTCCCTGAATAAGAATGATTACGTCATCCTGCCCAAGACCACCAGCTTCCATGAGCTGGATTCCGCAATCTCTTATGATACGCAGAACGAAAACCAGGCGGCGGTTATCACTTATACCTACCATGATGTCTACATCGGCTCCGTCTCCTTAAATTTAGCGAAAGATCAAGAAGATACTTCTTACCTGTTTTATACTCCCGAAGAGGAAATACAGGAGAAAAAGGATTCCTCTTTTATCTTTATCAATATCGTAAAAGTGCTGGGAATCTTAATCGCAATCGGCGCCGCCGGGTTTGTGGCTTTCCTGGTCAGACTCCTCTTAAAGAATTTTGCTTTTGCCGGGCATGGGCGGCGTGTCTGGAAAAAGGAAAACCGCAGACGCCGCAAAAAGGCAAAACGTGCAAACAGATTCAGGGACTACGATTTCTAACCGTAGTCCCTGTCCTTAATGGTTGTGGCGTTTTCTCAGCTCTCTGGCATGTGCGCGCCGCTCCGTCAGCGCCGCCGCTTCCTGTTCCGTGATAAGCCTGGTGGTCTTTACCACATATATTTTACCCTCCTCCGACCTGCGCAGCCGGATCTTGCCTTTCATATATCCATGCTTATCGCAGCAGGCAAGGCAATAATAATGCCTGTTATTGGAAGTAAACCAACGAATCTTTTTCCGCAGGTTTTTATGGCATAGATAGCACCTGCTGGAAATCACCTCGCGGTCTGCCATCGCATCACTCTTACTGTCAAATTCCCGGGAAATATATTTCATATAAGTATCAAACTGAACCTTGACCTCTTTCTCCCGGCTTGCCGGCGGATGAAATACATCATAAGATATTTTTTTCAATACCTTCGGGAACGCCGATATAATCCTTTCAAGAATCTTGGCCGTGTAATAGGCATCGCTGAAGGCCCTGTGAAAAGGAATATCTTTCTCCATACCCAGGAAATCCACCGCATACTCCAATGCCTTCCGGGACTTGCCGTCTTCATAGGCAATGCTGAACAGTTTCTGTATGTCCAGAAATGCAATAGGCCCGTCCGACAATGGCGCCATATGGTAGAATTTCATATTCCGTTGTAATTCTTTCAGATCCTGGTCGCCCCAGGAACAAAAAATATAATCCTCCCCACACCAGCGCAGGAAACGTTCTGTCACTTCCGTAAAAGGTTTCCCCCTCTCCAGCTCCTGCATCTGCAAATGGATCAGCCTGCTGGTGATCAGGTGCATCTCCGTATAGACCCGTGGTTTTATCAGCTGGCTGAATTCACCCACCATCATACCGGCGGCATCCAGATGGATCGCTCCGATCTCAATGATCTCAAAAGGAAGTACGGCAATTTCCTCCTCCAGACCGGTATTACTTTGATTCCATTCCAAATCCAATACGATATAATCCATCCGGTTTCTCCTCAAAACAAGAACCGATCCGTTCTCTGCAGGTTAACGCGGGTTTTCCCCAGGCAGCTGTATCTTGGCCACTCAGCTGAGAGAGTCAACGGTTTCCTTCTTCTCCGATTCAATAAACTGTTTCTCGATCCATGTGCGCACCAAAGGTATCCAACTGGTACATTCCTCCTGAAGCGCATCTCCTCCCGCAGTCTGTGTAAGGCGGTTGGCAAGTCCCAATCCGTGGCCGCCTGCGGGATACATATGGAACTCGGTGTTCACTCCGGCACGGCGCAATGCGCTGACAAACATCAGTGAATTTTCTACCGGCACGGAGCCGTCCGTGTAAGTATGCCAGATAAAGGCGGGCGGCGCCTGCTCCGTCACCTGGTTTTCCAGGGACAGCTTGGCGATCCATGCAGGGTCCTCAGCCATATCCTTCAACAGATTTTCCACAGATCCCCTGTGGGCAAATTCTCCCATAGTGATAACAGGATAACAGAGAATCATGCCGTCAGGCCGAAAACACCTGTTATCTTTTCTCAGCTTGTCTGCCAGAAACTTTTCCTGCCAGAATACTCCCAGGGAAGCCGCCAAATGCCCACCTGCAGAACAACCCAACACCAAAATCTTGTCAATATGCCATTCCTCGGACTTTTCTTTGATCAAAGCCATACTGTATGCCAGCTCCAAAAGTGATGTAGGATAGCAAGCGGGCGCACAGGAATAGCGCAGCACCGCAGCGTGGCAGCCCATGGCAAGGAACTGCATGGCAAAGGCCTCGGCTTCCCGATTGGAGGTGTACGCATAAGCGCCCCCGGGGCAGATCAGCACCAAAGGCCTGGAAGAAATACCCACTTCCTGATAGGAGTCCTGGATATATGTCACTAATTTTGTGTCAGGCAGAGAATCCTCCACCTGTATGGGAAATGTTTCGTTAATCATAACCTGACCTCTTTCCTGGCACTGCTGTCCATTTTAATATGCTCTTCCCCAGTATACCATCTTTTTCGCAGGTTTGCCACAACATACGCAGGTATCTGCAATCTGCTCCTGCTCAAAAGGCATACATCGGCTGGTCACGCTCATGTTTTCCTTAATCTTATCCTCACATTCCTGGCAGCCGCACCACATAGCTTTTACAAAACCGGATTTTTCACGAAAGATCTGCTCAAATTCCGGCATATCAGCCGCAGTGTAGGTATGCTCTTCCCTGTGTGCCCTTGCTCTTTCCAGCATCTCCTTCTGGATGGTGTCCAAAAGCTCTCCCACTTTCGTTTCCAGCTCATCCAGGGACACCTCCAATTTCTCCCTGGTATCCCGGCGGCAAAGGATGCATTTCCCTGCCTCCATATCCTTGGGGCCAATTTCCACACGGATGGGGTAACCCCTCATTTCCGCCTCCGCAAATTTAAATCCGGGGGATTTGTCCGTATCGTCCACCTTCACGCGGAAACTGCCTGCCAGGCGGCTGCGAAGCTCATATGCCTTGTCGAGAACCCCTTCTTTCTTTTGCTGGATAGGCACAATACATACCTGGACGGGAGCCACCCTGGGAGGCAGCACCAGGCCTTCGTTATCTCCATGTACCATGATGATCGCACCGATCAGGCGGGTAGTCATGCCCCATGAAGTCTGATGGACATATTTTAGAGTATTGTCCTTGTCGGCAAACTGGATGCCGAAGGCTTTCGCAAAACCGTCCCCGAAATTATGGCTGGTTCCGGACTGCAGCGCTTTCCCGTCATGCATCAATGCTTCAATGGTGTAAGTGGCCACCGCGCCGGCAAATTTTTCCTTGTCAGTCTTCTGGCCCTTGATCACCGGAATAGCCAGTACCTGTTCACAGAAATCCGCATACACATTCAGCATCTGTATGGTTCTCTCCTCCGCCCCTTCCGCGGTGGCATGGGCGGTGTGCCCTTCCTGCCACAAAAATTCCCTGGAGCGCAGGAAAGGCCTGGTCTCCTTTTCCCAGCGGACTACGGAGCACCATTGATTATATACCTTAGGCAAATCCCTGTAGGAATGAATATCGTTTTTATAGAAATCACAGAAAAGCGTCTCCGAGGTAGGGCGCACGCAAAGCCTTTCCTGCAAAGGCTGCATGCCGCCGTGTGTCACCCAGGCCACCTCGGGGGCAAAGCCTTCCACATGGTCCTTTTCCTTCTGGAGCAGGGATTCCGGGATAAACATGGGAAGATATACATTTTCCACGCCTGTCTCCTTGAACATGCCGTCCAGCTGTCTCTGGATCAGTTCCCAGATCGCATAGCCTGCGGGTTTGATCACCATACATCCCTTTACGGAGGTATAGTCGATGAGCTCCGCCTTTTTCACCACATCCGTGTACCATTGTGCGAAATCCACTTCCATGGAAGTGATCGCCTCCACCATTTTCTTGTCTGCCATTTTTCCTCCATTCCGCCATCCAAGGCCATCTACCTGTTTCGTCACGGCTTGGCCACACACTGGGGGCCGCTTACTCCGGTTTTAATCGCCGGGCCAGAGCAACCGGCAGAACCGTTGTATAACCGTATCCGAAACCATTGTATGTTCATAGCGTTCTGTTTCAGAGCGTTTTTGGAACACCTGCCTGAAAATCCGTGCCGCCCCCACACAGATTTCTCATCCTGAGGGAGCCGGAAGCCAATAAAAAACACCGAACCCCGCTCCCATAAAGGGACCGAAAGCTCGGCGGTACCACCCTGATTGATGCTCCATGCATCCGTCTCTTACGCCGTTAACGCCGGCCTACGCCGTGCTTCTCCCTATGGGGTTCGCACAGGACTCCGAGGCAGGTTCCACACATTCCGCATGGGAGCTTCCACCCTTAGCGCTCCCTCTCTGTAATGCTTCCGGCATGTACTAACCCTCTTCACCGTCAATCTGTATGTATGTGATTGTAGTGCAGAAACACTCCTTTTGTCAAGTACAAAAACCGCTTATCCCGGGAGGCGTTTTCATGCGCCTGTTAGTTTACAGTCCTTCCAGCCACTGAATGATCCCGTTATCCTCAAAAAAAGTAATGAGCCACCCCGTACTCCCAAACCCCCTTAAAAGGTAGATTTGCCCATCGTAAATACGGATGAGGAAGGAATATCCATGGCCGTAGCTTTCTTCAAAATGCAGCCAAATACTATCCTGGTATATCATATGTTGATCCGAAGCCTCCCGGTACCACTGCAGAAGCTCTTCCTGCCGCCCCTCATCTGACACAGCTGTCATTGTCCGGCAAAGCTCCATCAGTTCCCGGATCTGCTCCGGCGTCAGGTCTCTTTGGTCTATACTGCGCTTCTCTGTACCGTCCTCACCTCCATAAAGATGAATTGATACCGAAACAGGCTCTTCCTTCCAAAAAGGAGATACAATCAGATCCGTATGGGCCTTATAGCCTGCCACTATGAGCATGGGGGCAAGCAGCGCCCCAATGAGCACCAATATTTTTGCCTTCACAGACTTTTTACAAAGCATTAGCACCGTTTCCATTACCGCCGCAAGCAGGAAGCAGAACCCTATAGCCTCCCCCCAGCTGTGAGGCTGGTTCAGGTCCGTCATGTAGGGATTGGCAAACTGGAGCAGCCATCTCTCGTTTCGGAAACCAAATCGCGAACCCACGGCATAGCAGATCAACGCCGCAAATATCCAGAATATGGCCCAATCCCTTCTATTCCGGATGCGCAGCTTATCCCAGTCTATTTTTTCCAACCAATTTTTCATCCTGCTGTCCCTCCTGTTCTCCCAAGTGCCAAAACCTTTTGCCTGTGGCGGGTTATGTTTTCCCCAAAGAATGTTCCCCCTTGTCTCCCGGCAGGAATCAGGCAGCCACCGGGTAAGGCCTCTCCCCGTCCAATGATTTTTGCCGCGGATTCGCTCTGGGGCAATCCCGGCAGAATCACCCCTTCCTCCTCATACTGCCGGATGATCTGCGCGAATTCCTCAGAGATATGATATAGTTTCCCCTGCTCTGTGACAAGATACATTTTCTCGTAATTTACCCGGCAAACGCAGCAGCGCACGTCATTAAATACAATGCCCAGCGGCAATTCCTCTTCGTAATCCCGGTAAATATCCGCCTCTGCCAGCTCACTGTAGAAATACTCTTTCATCCTTTGCCCCGTCTCTCCGCCTCCCACGCCCCGTCCGTTTCCCCGGGAATCATATACTGTAAAATGCGGTTCGCCCCTCAGATGTTCATTGTCATACACTGCCTTGGCATTGACCAGGTAAGCCCCCCCTATGGTAAGCAGTATGGCCCCACACCACAGGGCCCCGAACTTTACAAATCTCTGCATGGTGAAGACACGCTTATCTCCCGTAAAATACGCCAGGGCCCCATAAACTGCCCCGCTTATCAATATGGCGGTACAGATTTCCGCCAAAAAAGTAGCAATATGGCTATGGGGGAAAAATACCGTAGAAAAGAGATATTCCCCCTCCTGCCATGGCACCCCGTCAGTGCCTATGACGGAAACATAGATGGCCTCACTGACTTTGTACGGGATAGCCAGTATCAGCTTCACAGGGAAAAACCCAATGCTTACATAAATATGGCTATAGGCTCCCATAACAAAACCAACAATGGTAAATATTGCAATGCGAAAGCTTCCTGCCTTAAACTTGAAAATTCTCTCTTTCAGCTTTTTGTCATCGCCCTGGTAAGTGATCTCAGGGATCTCTATTTTCTCTTGCGCTTCCATGTCTGATACATCCTTTCCACTCTGGCTTGCCCAATATCGGCGGTTCCTCATTCTCTGTATTTACGGTGACTTCAGGATAATATATTTACCTGTTACTGTTCACTCCGTGTCCGGCGCCATATGCGTGAGGGTAACAAGAAATCTTTACCCCTTGCTTTCGTAGATCCTGCGAAATTTCCGGCGTGCCCTGTAGATACGGCTTTTCACCACTTCCGGCGTATAACCCATGATCCCTCCGATCTCCTCGTAAGAAAGCTCCTGAAAATCCCTGAGCAGCAAAATCGTCCTCTCCTGCTCACTGAGGCACATAAGGCACCGTCGAATCCCTTCCGCCTTCTCTTTTTTCAGGGCTTCTTCCTCCGGTCGGTTTTGGGAATCATCCGGCAGCTGCTCCCATTCCTGCTCCTCCAAAAGGACCGGCTGCTTCTTTTTGGCATAGCTCAAGAATACGTTTCTGGCAATACGCAATCCCCAGGTGCGCACGCTGGCTTCCCCCCTGAATTTGTCCAAATGCAGGTACATCCGTAAAAATACCTCCTGGCTCAAGTCTTCTGCCAGCAACGCATCCCTCGTCATATATACGAGATATCCGTAGACGGAGTCCTTGCACTGTTCGTAAGCAGCCGCAAATTTCATTTTTCCTCGCATTCCGCCGCGCAAACGGCATAATTGAATCTAATCTCTGTCTGTACAGGCCGGCCCATCAAACCCCTTCACGCCAAAAATGGTTTTCTCGGCATGTTTCGGTGTTTACATAGTAATAGACTCCCGTTTTACAAAAAAGTTACGGGAACTTTTACAGTTCCCGCATTTTTTCAGTGGCTCAATACATACTGCCTCTTCAGCTCCAGCATATTTTGCAATTGTTTTAAAATATAAAAAAGGATTGCCCGGGCCTCAAATTCTTCCCTGGTCCGGGGCAGCTGCTGTTCCCTCATCTGCCCCATCAGCTGTTCCAGCTCCCCCAATAATTCCTCCACTGTATTATCCTTATGGTAACTCCCTTGGATCCTTTCCAGAAGTCCTGCCACCTGCCCTGCCTGTTCAGGGAGATATTCAAGCCTTTTGATATTAAGATAGACTTCCCTCAGAACCATGCTTTGCTGCTCCCTCATCCTGATATAGTCAAGCTCCCTTGTATCCGAGCGAAACAGGACATTCCCATAATTGGCCGCGGCACACAGTTTCGCTTCCTTCAGGGACTCCTGCAGGCCGTCGAAGCATTCCGGCGTGTATCCGCTCTTGTCCTCCTTTAGGAGCCATGTCACCATACGGTGCAGTATCCCCTTTATCCTGGTATCCACATCCTGGGCCAGACGGTCAAACTCGTCCTCCTTTGCATGAAGGTGCAGGTTCACAAGGATCCCAAACACGGTGCCGATACAGAATAACAGTGTTTCATTTAACAGCAGATGATATCCCATGCTGCCCTCTGCCAGGAAATGGGTAACCAGCACCGAATCCATGGCAATCGCTTCGCCCCATCCCATGCAGAAGCAAAGAAAGGCAAACAGCAATAAGTAGACGGCAAAGGCCCACAATGTATAATCCAGGGCAAAGAAGCTGCCGGCGGAAAGAGCCAGCGCACATAAGAACGCCAGCGCCCTGTTGCGGGCGCTTTTCATGGTTTCCCGCTTGGTATTCTGTATGCTGAGGACAGTGATAATCCCTGCGGTGGCAGAGTACTTCAGTCCCAGCTCCCCGGCAACGGCCATGGCGGCCAACGCCGCCAATGCAATTTTCAAACTTTTGACCATTCTTGCTTTCAGTTTACCGTCCAATTCTTCCCCTGCCTTCCGTTTTCTCTGCCCCATACAAATGTTTCCTCACTCCAGGACATCAAAGGCCGCGCCGCACGCCCATGGACTGCCCACGTCGCAGCGGCCGTGGTGGTACTGCCGGGTTATCACTTCACCCTCTCCCTCCACCACATCCACTTTAATACGGCTGTCTCCCGCTTCCGTGTAACCATCCAAAAGCGCTACCAGCGCTTCAATATCCTGTTCCTGCCCTTCACACTTTGTTTTCCCCTGCTCCGGCATTCAAATCATCCCTTTCTTTCATATACTTATAAAACCCTGTCGGGTAACATATACTGTTTACGATATCCCTATACATAGTCTATCATACTTTTGCAGATATCGCCTGCCCGTTTTTGACAAATATTGTGAAAAATGATAAGATGTTAATAAATTTTTGACGGTATTAGAGCGTGTTTGAAAATGACTTTGGAGGAATTGGAAGATGAGAAATTCTAAAAAACAATTGTTTACTGTTTCGATTGTTTTCACCTTTTTATTTTATATCCTGGCAAACGGATACCGTTTCTTCCATTCCATGCACGCCGGGGATTCCCTGTATATGGTCTACCAGAACGACGGGGGATGGGAAATAGCGCTTGGCAGGTTTGTCCAGCCTTTTCTTGTTCTTTTGCGCGGCGCAATAACCGCCCCTTTCCTGATTTCCGTTTTATCCCTTCTCTGGATAGGCCTGTCCGTATATTTTGTGGCTGATTTCCTTGAGATAAAACACAATTTCTCCGTCGCCCTCATTGCCGCGGTTATGTCGTGCAATATAACCATATTGGCACTAAACGCAACCTTCATATCCTATTTGGATTTCTATGTGTTAGCCCTGTTTTTCTCCGTGTTCGGCGTATGGCTGATCAAAAAGGGTAAGCCGGCGTCCCTGATTCTGGGCAGCCTGTCTCTGAGCATATCCCTGGGCATTTACCAATCCTATATCTGTGTTTCCATTGCACTGGTTTTGATCCACTTTCTCACCAAAATGCCGGAGATGCCGACTTTCAAAAGCACCTTTACAAGGGCCGTCAGATACCTGCTCTCTTTTCTGGCCGCCGGGATCGTATACTATGCCGCCTGGCGGACCATCCAGGCAGTTTTCGGCATATGGACCGCGGATTCATATAATGGCATGGCATCCATAGGAGATTATTCCGAGGTGGGAATGGGATCTATCCTTGCATCCACATACCGAAATGTCCTGCATCATTTTATATATCCCGATACTTTTATCACGAATTCATTCCGGGGCATCACAATGGGCCTTCTTTGGGAACAGTTGGTCCGTCTCTGCAACATTGCCGTATTTTTGATGATTTTATTTTCACTGATAAAGATAAACTTGGTCGGTAAGACAAACCTTTGGCAGAAAACGGCCCAGCTGCTGATTATTGTATTATTCCCTTTCGGGATCAATTTCGTCTGCTTTGCTTCTAAAGGGATGGAGCATCCGCTGATGATCTACGCATTCTATTTTGTCTATATCTTAGCGGTAAAATTAACGGAAGATTTTTTCCCTGATTCCGGAAGCGGGGTGTTTGGAAAAAGTCCGCTCCCTACAAACAGGAAAGACAAAAATTTGCTTTGGATGATCGTGCCTGCAGCAGTCCTGGTCTTGTCCTGGTCCAACATCGTATTCTCCAACCAGGTATATCTCAAAGGGGAACTGCAGGAAAATGCAGCGCAGTCCATAATGACCCGGATTGTTTACCGCATCGAAACCATGGAAGATTATATTCCCGGAGTAACGCCGGTGGCTTTTGCCGGGAACTTTGAGAGCAGTCCCTGTCTGTCGGATATGGGGCCATTCGAAGAGATTGAGGTTTATGGCATGGGCCGGACGGTAATGACATATCCGGGCACGGACCACGCTTTCCTTGCCTATGTCCTGAACCTGAATATAAATCTCACCCAAGTCAACAGCCAGGACGAAGCAATCCTCCAAATGCCCGTATATCCGGCCCAGGGTTCCATTGCGTTTGTGGACGGCACATTAGTAGTAAAGGTTTCCGAATAACTGCCACGCGGACATGGTTCACAGCTTCCGCAGCCTGACGGAGGCACAGCCATGCGGAAGGGAACATTCCATGGAACGAATTTTAACTTATCAGATAGGCCGCCCGGAACATGGCCTGGCCGTAAAGCAGTTCCTGAAATCCAAAGGGTACTCCGGCCAGAGCATGATCGCATTAAAAAAACAACCCGAAAACGTACTGTTGGACGGCCTGCCTGTCTTTATGAACCATCGGCTCACAGAAGGCGCTTCTTTACGGATCCGGATCTTGGAAGAGGCATCCTCACAGCACATTGTCCCTGTGGAGCTGCCCCTTGATATCATATATGAGGACAATGACCTTATGATTGTCAACAAGCCTCCGGGAATGCCCGTCCATCCCTCTGCAAACAACAGGCACAATACTCTTGGGAATGCCCTGGCATACTATTTTGCACAGCAGGATATCCCTTTTGTGTTCCGCTGCGTCAACCGTCTGGACCGTGACACCTCCGGCCTCACTATTATCGCAAAGCACATGGTCAGTGCAGGAATTTTATCCTCTATGGTATCAGAAAAGGGAACCCATGGCATCCGGCGCGAATATCTTGCCATTGTCAGAGGGCAGGTGCATCCCTCTGCCGGAACCATCGACGCACCTCTTTCCCGCAAACCCGGCTCCATCATTGAGCGCACTGTAGATTCTCTCCATGGTGAATCTGCCGTTACCCATTACAGGGTACTGAAAGAGGCAAACGGGCACAGTCTGGTCTCTCTCATCCTGGAGACCGGGCGCACTCATCAGATCCGGATCCATATGAAGCATCTGGGATATCCTTTGGTAGGCGATTATCTGTACAATCCCGACATGGAATATATATCCAGGCAGGCGCTTCATTCATACAAAACTACCTTTCCCCATCCCCTCACAGGACAAAAAATGGAATTTACTGCCCCTCTTCCAAAGGATATGGCAAATATTTTAAGACTTTAGAAAATAATTCTTGACCTTCCACCTTATGGAGGGTGTAATCTTGCATTGTAAGCAGCGACGTACTAACCTGATTTGGCTTCCTGCCCAAGGCGGCCGACAGTCGATAGTGAGAAAGGCGTATGAATTAACATGAAGATCAACGAAGCTGAACAGGCCATAGGCATTACCAAGAAAAATATCCGCTTTTATGAACAGGAGGGTCTGCTGAATCCCTCCCGCAACCTGAGCAACGGGTACAGAGACTATTCCGAACAGGATATAGAGACCCTGCGCCAGATCAAACTGCTCCGGAAGCTGGATATCCCTCTGGAAGAGATCCGCCGGCTGCTGTCGGGTAATTTCACACTGGAGGATTGTCTGCGCAGACATCTGATCGTACTGGACAGAAGACAGAAAAATATAGAAGCAAATGCAAAATTCTGTCACCGGCTCCTGTCGGAAAACGTAGAATTGAACGCCTTGCAAATGCAGGATCTGCTTGCGGAAATGGAAGATTTGGAGAAAGGAGGCACAAAGTTCATGGACATTAAGAAAGGGGACAGACAGCAGAGAAAGAAAGGCGCTCTGGCAGGTGCAATTTTAGCCATTTTATTTATGGCATTTTTTCTGGGCATTCTATTGTGGGCATCCTTAATTGATCCGGCACATATGCCGCCCCTGCCAATACTGCTGTTGCTTGCTGCAATGCCGGTTCTCGGAATTATCGGCACACTTGCGGCTCTGCTGGAACGTTTGAAAGAAATTAAAGGAGGAGAATTAGATGAAGCTTCTAAATATTGACCATATCCCGGGAAAAGAGATCGAAGCACTGGGCATTGTGAAAGGGACCGTTGTCCACACCAAGAACGTAGGCCGTGACTTTATGGCTGCCATGAAGACACTGGTAGGCGGTGAGCTGACAGGATATACCCAAATGCTGAACGAAGCAAGGCAGATTGCCGTCAAGCGTATGGTAGACGAAGCACAGGCAATGGGTGCTGACGCCATTGTCAATGTCCGATACGGCACATCTTCCGTTATGTCCGGCGCTGCAGAAGTCATCGCTTACGGGACAGCGGTGAAGATCTTATAATTTGCCGTTTCAAAAACCAACCCCATGATTCCGCCTCACTGAATCATGGGGTTTCATAAAAAGTGCCCACAAAAATATGTTTTCGGGTTAACTCCTTAATTTCCGCAACGCTTTGGTTTCGATCAGGCAGCTTCCGTGTTCTTTAATATGTGCCGTCTTCTCCTCGTCCGCAGTATACAGGCTCCCGAACTCCATAGCCTGGACGCAGGCCCTGCTGAAACGCTCATAAGATGCGTATCCTTTTCGAAGGAACAGGAAGTAATTGCCGTCCATTTCATAAAGTTCACTGTCCATCCTCAGATTGGAAGGAATTGCCGCCGCATAACTCATCACATTAGCCAACACGGTAAAAGAAAATACCGCAAAATCGGGACGCTGCACCGCCTGTCTCTTGGGCTGTTCGGGAACGGCTTCCCTGGTATCCCCTCCCGTAGAAACCGTGCCGATCTTATCCTTGGCTCTTTCCAAGATCTGCTTCATCTCCTTCAGGCATTCGATCAATTGTTCCCCATCCCTGAGGTCAGGATCTTTTTCCGAAAAGGTCAAAAGCATCCCCTGGTCAGGCAGCAGCATGATCTGCAAATCAAAGGCAAACTTAGGCGGCTTGTATCCCACCTGCTCCTCCGCCTGTTCAATGATCTCCTGCACTACCTCCCTGGCCTTATCGCTGCGCAGGATAAAGTCCTTATAATCAATATCATACTCTTCCAGCTCTTCATTAGACAGGAAACATTTTACCGTTCTTTCATCCACTCGTTCAATCTTCATAATATCATCCCCATAGGCACATAACTTCATTTATTAGTTTATGTGTATCTATGATAACATGATATGGTTCATTTTTCAATTATATATGTTTTCCAGTTCACGCGCACATCCTGGCCGGTTCCGGAATCCAGATTTCCAGTAGGCTCATCCGCCGGTATTATGGCCGGTTTTGCAGTTCAGAACAGCACACCATTTGGGGATGCCGGATCAGGTCAGCTCTTTGATTTTAAGTATATGGAAAAGACACTGCCCTGGCCGGGCCGGGAAGATACTTTTATATATCCTTCTTCTTTTGACAATATTTCTCTGGTAAGATACAGGCCTATTCCCACTCCGTCGCTGTTTCCTGCTGCGGCGCCACGATAAAACCGGCCAAAAATCCTGGCCTGCTCTTCCTCCGGAATTCCGATCCCGGTATCCCTGACCTGGATGCTGCAAAATAGCTCAAATGGGCATACACTCATGGTAACGCTGCCGTGATCGGTATACTTAATCGCGTTCTCCACAATATTGGCAACTGCCTCCTCTGTCCACTTCTCGTCAAAGTCCGCCCAATATTCTTCCTCCGTTTCCTCCAAGATCAGCTTCAAACCCTTTTCCTCGGCCCTGGGAAGCATCTGCCGGTACACTGTCCGGACCAGGCCATTCACCGACCCCGTCTCAGGCCGTAAGGTCAGTATCCCTGTCTCCAGGCGCGACATCCTGACCAACGTGGCGATTAGAAAGTTCAGCTTCTGTACCTGTTCCCTCAATGCCGTCACATACTGTCCTGCCTCCCGGGAAAGCTCCTGCTCCAGCAGCAGCTCGGAATAAAGGGAAAGATTGGCGATGGGTGTCTTTGTCTGATGGGAAATATCGGCAATTAAAGTCTTGATTTTCTCCTTTTCCTCCCCCTGCCGCTTTACCGTCAGCTCGTTTGAGGAAAGATACTCCGCCCATCTGGCCTCCAACGCAGATAGTTTTGTTTCGTCAAAATGCTCCTCTGTAAATATGCCCTCTTTGGCATCGGAAAGCATCTTGTCCAGTACCTGGTATATATGCAACGTCTTATAACGGTAGAAAAGGATCGTCCCTGATACTGCCAGCGCTGCCAAAAGGAACACTGCAAGTATGGCTATCCCGAATTCTTTATTCATATGGCTCCTGCCGCTCCTTTGCCCACACGTATCCGACGCCATACACGGTTTTAATATATGCCCGCGCCGACAGCTTTTCCCTCAGCCGGTTCACCGCTACCGACAATGCATTTTCATCCACATACTCTGCGCCGTCTGACCAGATCCTGTCGATCAGCATACTCCTGTTCAATGTGGCCCCTCTGTTGGCAATGAAATACCGGAGAAGCTTTTGTTCCGTCTTGCCAAGTTCTATGGGATGCCCTTTTACACAAAAAAGCATCCTGCCAAAGTCAAGGTCATATTCATCAAATATAACATGCAAGTCGTTACATGCCACATCTCCACTGTCTCCCCAGTGCGCAGCTTCCGGCTCAACCATTTCCCCTGATACGTCTGAATTTGCTTTCTGCAGGCCGGGAGCCGCATCTGCTTCCCGGACACTTTCCTCCGGCGCCCCCGGATGCCTTCTCCGCAATACCGCCGCCACTCTGGCACGCAGCACCGCCAGGCTGAAAGGCTTCGTGATATAGTCTTCCGCCCCCTGCTCCAATCCGGCCACAATATCCAGCTCCATATCGTTTGCCGTCAACAGGATAACAGGTATATCATAAGTTTCTTTCACTGCTTTCAGAAAGTCAAAGCCGCTCCCGTCCGGAAGGTTTACATCCAACAGCAACAACGGCAGCCTGCCCCTTTCCTGCCCCCATTCCTTTAGCCGCCGCTCCGCTTCCTTCAGCGTGCCACAGCACTCCGTCCGTATCTCCGGGGATTCCAGCGCACGGCAAAGTCCCTTGGCCAGTGAGGCATCATCCTCTACGATCAAAATATATTCCGCCATGACTCTCCTTTCAACAGCAGTCAATCTCAACGGCAGTCATTTGCTCTGCCACTTAAGCAAATACCTCCCAAGAAGCCGGCAGAACGTCCTTAACGGCACGGCGGAAGCCGTATTATCAATCCGACCCACTCCGCTTCATATAAGCCGTCAATCCAATCATCAACACCATGTCAATAACCACCACAACTACAATAGAACTCATTCCATAGAATATACCGGCATTCTCCGCGATCCGCCCGATCACTGAAGGCATCAGTATTGAACCAAGGCTGGCTATGGTGAGCATGTAACTCCACGACATGGGATACTTTTGGATCAGCTTTCCGGCAAAAGAAACCGTTGTGGGGTATATACCCGCCATACTATAGCCGAATCCCATAATGCCCACTACTATCTGCGGCGTGCTCTTTCCGGTGATCAGCACGATAAAAAACAAAATCAGTCCAACTCCCATGATCCGCAGCAGCTTTGCCTTGTCCACTCTGGTGGAAAGATATGCCGTGGACAACCTTCCCGCCAGAATCATTACCCACTGTACACTGGCCATAATCTGGGACAGGGATGCATTTAGTAACCCTGTATCCTTAAAGTAAGTCACCAGCCATCCGATTACTCCCTGCTCCACACACAGATAAAAAAAAAGAGTTGCCGTGCAAAGAGCAAACATGGGTTCCTTATAAAATCTCCCTGTATTTTTTCTCACACGGGGCCTGTTCTTGATTTCACTGCCCCTTTTCTTTTCATCCTCTTCACCCTGTCCTTCAGCAGCTTCTCTCCCCTGCAATATCTCATCCACCGGCATCATGCTATACAGAACCCAACTCAGGATCCCCATAGCCAGCATAAAGCAGCAGGCCAGCTGCCAGCGTCCGGCAGAGTCCGCAGTGAGGACAGTCAGCAAAATGGGAAACAGGAATGCCCCCACGGAAAACATGGCATGCAGTCCGTTCAGGATCCATGCCTGGCCGGGAGCCAGATTGTTAATGGTCATATTGCTGAAATTGCTGGTAGCTCCCCTGACCATGCCCGTCAGCAGGAAGGCAAGCGCCAGACAGGCTGTATTCCCTCCCAGGAGGATCAGCAGATAGGAAATGGCATAAAAAGCATTGAATAACAAAATGCTTTTCTTTCGCCCTGCCTTAACCGCAAGCGCCCCCGCGAAAAAGCTGGAGAGGAGGTTTCCCACCGAGTGCAGGCTTACAAGCAGGCCGCAGAAGGCATACTCCAACCCCCTTGCGTCCCTGATAAAAGGCAGGAGCGACCCGATGGACAGAGCCAGCATGCCGTTTAACATGAACGTGATATAACTGTAAATAAATTGTCGCCTTTTGCGTTTGTCTTCCCAAAATCCCATGATTAACTCACCCTTCCGGACAGATATCTACTCTGCATTTACGGCCCGGGCGCCCCTGACTGCATACAGTCCTCAGCGGCAGTTCCTGCCCGTTCCCCTTCGCTGCCCGTTTTGTCTTACCACATTATACACAACACTCCACGAAATATCAACACGGTATTGCGTGGCGCCCTCACTCCGGCTGCCCAAATGTTACAGTTCACACGCGCCATTCGTCCGTTCTTACCCAGATAACTTCTTATGCAAGCATAAATTTATCTGGGTAAGACTGACGTGTGAACTGTAACGCCCAAATCCTGCATACATAAAATGTCGTTCATAGAAAAACGGCGCACACTCCCGAAGGAATGACGCCGCTTTCCTAAACTACCAATATAACTCCCAATCCCTGCTCATCCTGGTCAGCGCTTCCATATAGAAATAATCGCCCCAGGAATTGCACTCGTCTACACCGTAATGGTTGCAGGTGTTGTAAGGCGAATGGTTGGAATAGGTGCTGTGCAGCACCAAGCCGTTGGAGGCCTCCATATCTTTCACCGCGTAATTGTCATACACTGACTTCATGATGCGGGATGCAATTTTTCTGTAATGCCCTGCCTCCTCCGGTTCCAGATATTTGCTCATTTCCAGCATACCGCAGGCCGCGATAGATGCGGAAGAAGAGTCCCTGGGTTGGTCGTCGCCGTCGGTAAATTCCAGATCCCAATAGGGAACCAGATCCTTGGGCAAATGCTCCAGGAAGTACTCCGTGACGCGTCGGAACAGTTCGATATATTCCTTCCTGCCTGTGTATTTATAAGCCAACGCCATACCGTATACGCCCCAGGCCTGGCCTCTTGCCCATGCGGAACCGTCCCGATATCCCTGGCAGGTCGCCCCATGGTCAGGCTCTCCCGTCTCCATGTTAAAGAAAAAAGTATGCCATGTGGAGTAGTCTTCGCGGATCACGTTAGCCACTGCCGTATGGATATGCTTTTCCGCGATATCACGATATTTGCTGTCCCCCGTTTCCTCCGATGCCCAATAAAGCAGCGGCAGGTTCAGCAGGCAGTCTATGATCAGCCTGTAATTTTCAGGCGCGTCCATAGGGCCCCAGGCCTGAATAAACTCCCCCACAGGGTGATATCTGGTGATCAGTTGGTCGGCGGCCTTGATGGCAGCCTCTTTCCCTTCCTCGCTCCCAATCAATTTATATGCCGCCACACAGGAGGGAGAATAGAGAAATCCCATATCGTGATGATCCACTTCAATCTTTTTGTCAATACGGTTCAGGAAACTCTTAACCTGTACTTGGCCCGCTTTCTTCAGCCTCTCATCCTTTGAGAACTCATAAGCAAGCCATACCTCCCCGGTCCAGAATCCGCAGGTCCAATAATGATTCTCTATGGGAGGATAGAAACCATTTTCGCTGTACGCCTGCTGGAATTTGTCTGTAAATTCCGGCAGGATATGAAGAATCTGGCTGTTACAGAATTCCAGCGCTTTATGAATCTCCTCTTTTGTAATCTCAGGATACCCTTCAAATGTTATGCTCATATTAATCCCCATTCCGGAGCGTTTACGCGACGGGGCGACGCAAATATCAACTTTGCGTCTGCCATCCAACAAATTTGTGACGCTCCGGCACAAATTTGCGTGTGAAAATCAGCACATCTGTATGATTTTTCACACTAATCTTCCATGTCAGAGCAGTTTACTGCGATGACACGCGATGAGAAATTCGCGCAGGCGATTTCTCATCTGCGATCAGGGCA
>ERZ808040.113-NODE-113-length-79623-cov-16.788902_pt1 | contig 79623 bp, 78 predicted proteins | sample MGYA00380191_ERZ808040 | MGnify/ENA primary metagenome ERZ808040 (study PRJEB31490, sample SAMN06133395) | mouse gut metagenome | isolation source: J6 | host: mice | place: China: Chengdu | collected 2015-05 ...
CCGTACTTGGTGGGGTGCAGCTCCAGGAAGGCCTGGCCGAAGCAGGCGGAGAAGGTGGGGGTGGGCTCGGTGATGCCCCGCTCGGTGCCGGCCAGCTTGGAGGTGAAGCCGGACAGGAAGTAATACTGAGTCTGCTCCGGGGTGAGGATAGACACCGGGGGGAGCACGCCGAAGGCATCGGCGGACAGGAAGATCACGTTCTTAGCATCGGGGCCGGCGGACACGGGGCGCACGATCTTCTCGATATGATCGATGGGATAGGAGACGCGGGTGTTCTCGGTGACGGACTTGTCATGGAAGTCGATCTTGCCGTTCTCATCCACGGTGACGTTCTCCAGCAGGGCGTTGCGCTTGATGGCGTTGTAGATGTCGGGCTCGGACTCCTTATCCAGATCGATAACCTTGGCGTAGCAGCCGCCCTCGAAGTTGAACACGCCGTTGTCGTCCCAGCCGTGCTCGTCGTCGCCGATGAGCAGGCGCTTGGGGTCGGTGGACAGGGTGGTCTTGCCGGTGCCGGACAGGCCGAAGAACAGGGCGGTATTCTCGCCGTTCATGTCGGTGTTGGCGGAGCAGTGCATGGAGGCCATGCCGTTCAGAGGCAGGAAGTAGTTCATCATGGAGAACAGACCCTTCTTCATCTCGCCGCCGTACCAGGTGTTGAGGATGACCTGCTCACGGGAGGTGATGTTGAAGATGGCGGCGGTCTCGGAGTTGAGGCCCAGCTCCTTGAAGTTCTCCACCTTGGCCTTGGCGGCGTTGTAGGAGACGAAGTCGGGCTTGAAGTTCTTCAGCTCCTCCTCGGTGGGGGCGATGAACATATTCTTGACGAAGTGGGCCTGCCACGCCACCTCCATGATGAAGCGCACGGCCATGCGGGAGTCGGGGTTGGTGCCGCAGAACACGTCCATTACGTAGAGCTTCTTGTTGGACAGCTCCTGGATGGCCAGGGCCTTGCAGGCGTCCCAGGCCTCCTGAGAGGCGGGCTTGTTGTCGTTTTTGAACTCGTCGGAAGTCCACCACACGGTGTCCTTGGAGTTCTCGTCCATCACGATGAATTTGTCCTTGGGGGAACGGCCGGTATAGATGCCGGTCATCACGTTGACGGCGCCCAGCTCGGTTACCTGCCCCTTTTCAAAGCCCTCCAGGGTGGGGTCCATCTCCGCCTCAAAAAGCTGCTCATAAGTGGGGTTGTATACGATTTCTTTAATGCCGGTGATGCCGTACTTTTCCAGACCATAGGTTTCCATAGATGTTTTTCCTCCTCAAGAATAAAGTATGCTTGCAGCGCCCTGCTTCCGGGCAGGAAGGGCGCGGGCCAACGACAGCGGCAGGGAAGCCATCCCCCACCAATTCCGCAGTATAACATAGATTTGTCTGCATTTCCATGACTATTTCTGCCACTATGTTAAATTTTACACAAAATCAGCGTTTTCACCAATGGGCCGGTGAAGAAATGGGAAAAGCGGCGGAGGGATTTGGCACAATGACGAAGAAAAGGAGCGGGGGAAATGCGCGGGGAAAAGAAAGCTCCCCGCCGCCCAAATAGACGGCAGGGAGCTTGGTTTTGCCTTTCTTACTCAGCGGAGATCGCGCCCATGGGGCAGGTACCCTCGCAAGCGCCGCAGTCGATGCAGGCGCCGGCGTCGATGACCATGTGGTCGTCGCCCATGGAGATCGCGCCCACGGGGCAGGAGCTCTCGCAAGCGCCGCAGGAGACGCAAGTGTCGTTGATTACGCGTGCCATGTAACATACACCTCCAAATCCAGTAGTGTGTTTTGAACCGCCTCTTATTGTATCATATCTCTGAAAAATTGCAATAAGAAATTTTGACCGGGAAACAGGTATAATTCTGGCTAAAAATTCCCATCCTCTCCAAAGAAAGATAGGATGACAGGAGCTGGGATCATATGGAACGGCTTAGATTTTTTCAGCGGTTGAGAGGTTTTTTTATGATGGATTGGGAAAAGAAGCAGCCCCCGCGGGATGCGGCCGGGCGGGCAGGGGGGGATCCTCAGGCCCTTTATCGGGAGGAGCGGCCCCGGACCCGGGAGGGGGCGGACACCCGCCTCACCGACCGGTTCAGCCGGGACTTAACCCGGATGGCGGCCATGGGGGCGCTGGACCCCCTGGTGGGCCGGGAGCGAGAGGTGGGCCGGGTGATTCAGATTCTGGCCCGGCGCACCAAGAACAATCCCGCCCTCATCGGGGAGCCCGGCGTGGGCAAGACTGCAGTGGCGGAGGGGCTGGCCCTGCGCATGGCGTCCGGAGCGGTGCCCGAGCCGCTGCGGGGCAAACGGCTGCTGAGCCTGGACCTGGTGTCCATGGTGGCGGGTACCAAGTACCGCGGCGAGTTTGAGGAGCGGGTGAACCAGGTGCTGGCCGAGGTGCGCCGGGTGGGAAACGTCATTCTGTTCCTGGACGAGCTGCACAACATTGTGGGGGCGGGGTCCGCCGAGGGGGCCATCGACGCGGCCAATATTCTCAAGCCCGCTCTGAGCCGGGGCGAGATTCAGGTGGTGGGGGCCACCACCTTGGAGGAGTACCGCAAGTATATTGAAAAGGATGCGGCGCTGGAACGGCGCTTTCAGCCCGTGCGTGTGGAGGAACCCACCCCGGACCAGGCCAGGGCCATCCTGCGCGGGCTGCGCCGCCGGTACGAGGAGCACCACGGCCTGACCATTTCGGACGGGGCCATCGACGCGGCGGTGGAGCTGAGCCAGCGCTATCTCCCCGACCGCTTTCTGCCCGACAAGGCCATCGACCTCATCGACGAGGGAGCGGCCCGGATGCGGGTGGAGGAGGAGGTGCCCATCAGCCTGCGGGCGCTGTCCGACCGGGCGGAGCGGGCGGCCAGGGAAAAGGCCCAGGCTATCGCCGCACAAGACTTTGAGCGGGCGGCGGTGCTCCGGGACGCGGAGGCCGACTTCCGCCGGGAGCTGGACCGCAAGCAGAGCCGCCAGAAGGGCGGGACCGCCCGGGAGCTGGGCCGGGAGGAGATCGCGGCGGTGGTGGAGCAGTGGACAGGCATTCCCCTGGAGTCCATCACCAAGGGGGAGGCGCGCCGCCTGCTGGAGCTGGAGGGGGAGCTGCACCGCCGGGTGGTGGGGCAGGATAAAGCGGTGTCCGCCGTGGCCGCCGCCATCCGCCGCAGCCGGGTGGGGCTGAAGGAGCCCAACCGCCCCGTGGGCGTGTTTCTGTTCCTGGGCCCCACTGGAGTGGGAAAGACGGAGCTGTGCCGCGCCCTGGCTGCGGCGTTGTTCGGCAGCGAGGACGCGCTGATCCGCTTTGATATGTCCGAGTATATGGAGAAGCACGCCGCTTCCCGGCTGGTGGGCTCGCCCCCTGGCTACGTGGGTCACGAGGAAGGAGGGCAGCTCACCGAGCAGGTGCGCCGCCGCCCCTGGTCGGTGGTGCTGTTCGACGAGCTGGAGAAGGCCCACGACGATTTGCAGAATATTCTGCTCCAGGTGATGGAGGACGGCCAGCTCACCGATGGGCAGGGGAGAAAGGCGGATTTTCGCAACACGGTGGTGGTGATGACTTCCAACGTGGGGGCTCAGAAGCTGGTGAGCAAGTCGCCTCCTCTGGGCTTTGCCGGCGGCGCTTCGGACGACAAGCGCCGGGAGGAGGTCATGGCTGAGCTGCGCAGCCGGTTCAAGCCGGAGTTTCTGAACCGTTTGGACGAGGTGATTTTGTTTGACCGCTTGGAACGCCGGGATTTGGAGCGCATCGCCATGCGCCTGCTGGGGGGCGTTCGAGGCCGTCTGTCCGAGCTGGGAGTGGATTTAGACGCCAAGTGGGAGGCAGTGCGGCTGCTGGCCGACCCGGGCAGCGAGCGGGAGCAGGGGGCCCGGCCCATCCGCCGGGCGGTGCGCCGGCAGGTGGAGGAGCCCGCCGCCGACCTGCTCCTGTCCGAGCAGCTGGGCGCGGGAGACACCCTGTGCCTGGCGGTGGAGCGGGAGGACATTGTGCTGCGCACAGAAAAGCGGCAGGTGTGACGGCCGGGGCAGGGCAAGGGCGCAGGAGGGATGGCTCCTGCGCCCTTGCCCCTTTCAAAATGTATGAATATGCGAATATGTGAAAAATTGCCCAGACAGATGGGGGGAGGGACGGATAATTATGCAATTTATTGATTGAAATAGGAGGGGGGTGGGTGTATACTCTTTCAAATAGCCTTTTTGGCTTTTTGGAGAAGGAGAGGGAGTAATCTGCCATGACTGATATTAAGAAAGTGGTGCTGGCCTATTCTGGCGGTCTGGATACGTCCATCATCATCCCCTGGCTGAAGGAAAACTACAACAACCCGGAGATTATCGCCGTGGCCGCCGACGTGGGGCAGGGCGACGAGCTGGACGGCATTGAGGAAAAGGCCCTGGAGACCGGCGCCTCTAAAATTTACATTGAGGACCTCACCGACACGATGGTGGAGGAGGTCATCATCCCTTCGATGATGATGGGGGCCAAGTACGAGGACTATCTGCTGGGCACCGCCTTTGCCCGGCCGGTGATTGGCCGCCACCTGGTGGAGATTGCCCAGCGGGAGGGAGCGGACGCCATCTGCCACGGCTGTACCGGCAAGGGCAACGATCAGGTGCGCTTTGAGCTGGCCATCAAGCGCTTTGCGCCCGACATGAAGATCATCGCCCCCTGGCGGGAGTGGTCCATCCGGAGCCGGGAGGAGGAGATTGACTACGCCGAGGCCCATCAGGTTCCGCTGAAGATCTCCCGGGAGACCAGCTACTCCAAGGACAAGAACCTGTGGCACCTCAGCCACGAGGGGCTGGATTTGGAGGACCCCGCCAACGAGCCCACCTATGACAAGCCCGGCTTTTTGGAGATGGGCGTCTCCCCCATGAAGGCCCCTGACGCGCCTACCCTGGTGACCATCGAGTTTGAGAAGGGCTGGCCGGTGGCGGTGAACGGCGAGCGGATGAAGGCGTCCGACATCATCCGGCGGCTGAACCAACTGGGCGGGGACAACGGCATCGGCATTTTAGACATTGTGGAGAACCGGCTGGTGGGCATGAAGGACCGGGGGGTGTACGAGACCCCCGGCGGCGCGATCCTGTACCGGGCCCATGAGGTTTTGGAGATGATCACTCTGGACAAGGACACCGCCCACATGAAGCGCAAGCTGGCGGTGGATTTCGCCGACCTGATCTACAACGGCAAGTGGTTTACTCCGCTGAGGGAAGCCCTCCAGGCCTTTGCCCAGGACACCCAGAAGCACGTGACGGGCACGGTGAAGCTGAAGCTGTATAAGGGCAATCTCATCACCTCCTCCGTCACCTCCCCTGAGACGCTGTACTCGGAGGACCTGGTGACCTTTGAGGAGAGCGACTACGATCAGAAGGACTCCAAGGGCTTTATCAACCTGTGGGGTCTGCCGGATAAGGTGCAGGCGCTGCGGGAGCAGGGGAAGCTGTAAACGTCCGAGCCGTTGTGAGCGCCAAAACGCATAAAGAGAGGTAATTCATATGAAACTCTGGGCGGGCCGATTCCAAAAGGAAACCGACTCCCTGGTGAACGACTTTAATTCGTCCATCGGCTTTGATGCCCGGCTGTATGAGCAGGACATCCGGGGCTCCATTGCCCACGCAACAATGCTGGGAAAAACGGGAATTATTGAGCCGGCCGAGGCGGATAGAATTGTGGAGGGCCTGACCGCCATTCTGGCGGATGTGAAGGCGGACAAGGTGGAGTTCTCCCTGGATAACGAGGACATCCACATGAACATCGAGGCCCTGCTTACCCAGCGCATCGGCCAGACGGGCAAGCGGCTGCACACCGCCCGCTCCCGGAATGACCAGGTGGCCACCGACTTCCGACTGTATGTGAAGGAGAAAATCCCCCATATTATTTCCCTTGTGCTGGGGCTGGAGCGGGTGCTGGTGAAAAAGGCGAGGGCCCATGTGAGCACTGTTATGCCCGGCTACACCCACCTTCAGCGGGCTCAGCCCGTCACGTTCGGCCACTATATGATGGCCTACGCCAATATGCTTCGCCGGGACGTGACCCGGCTGGAGGACTGCCGGGAGCGTTTGGACGAGTGTCCGCTGGGCTCCGGGGCGCTGGCTACCTCCACCTACCCGGTGGACCGGTTTCAGACCGCCGCCGCCCTGGGCTTTGCCAAGCCGGTGAACAACTCCATCGACGCGGTGGCCGACCGGGACTACGCCATTGAGCTGCTGTCCGCCCTGTCCATTTTGATGATGCACCTGTCCCGGTTTTCCGAGGAGATCATCGCGTGGTGCTCCTGGGAGTTCAAGTTTGTGGAGTTGGACGACGCCTATTCCACCGGCTCGTCCATCATGCCCCAGAAGAAGAACCCGGATGTGGCCGAGCTGGTGCGGGGCAAAACCGGGCGGGTATACGGCTCGCTCATCACGCTGCTCACGGTGATGAAGGGCCTGCCCTTGGCCTACAACAAGGATATGCAGGAGGACAAGGAGCCGCTCTTCGATGCCATTGACACCGTGGAGCTGTGCGTACCTGTGTTCACCGCTATGCTGGATACGCTGACGGTGAAAAAGAAGGCCATGGCCCGGGCGGCGTCGGTGGGCTTCATCAACGCCACCGACTGCGCCGACTACCTGGTGAAAAAGGGGTTGCCCTTCCGGGAGGCCTACATGATTGTGGGCCGGCTGGTGAACCTATGCTTGGAGAAGGGTAAGACGTTGGACACCCTGCCGCTGAAGGAGTTCCAAACGGTGTCCGGGCTGTTTGAGTGGGATGTGTACGACGCGCTGCGGCTGCGGGCCTGCGTCAACGGTCGAAAGGTGTATGGCGGTCCGTCGGAGGAGAGCGTAAAAAAGCAGATTAAGCAGATCGAGGCGTTCATCGCGGAGCGGTCAAGCGATGCGGGAGGGAAATGAGATGGAGCTGTCGGCGTATTTCAAAAGCGTGCTGGAGCAGGATAGAAGCCCGGTGGTTCTATGTGATTTGAAGCACGCCATCGTGTATATGAACCCGGCGGCGGCAAAGCGGTACGCCAAGCAGGGCGGTGGGGCGCTGCAGGGCCGGAGCTTGCTGGGCTGCCACACGCCCAAGGCCAACGAGCTGATTGAGCGGGTGGTGGCGTGGTTTGGCCAGAGCCCGGACCACAACCTGATGTATACCTTCCGCAACGACGAGGAGAATAAGGACGTTTACATGGTGGCGCTGAGGGATGAGAGCGGGGGGCTCATCGGGTATTACGAGAAGCACGAGTACCGGGATCGGGAGACGATGGACCTGTACGATTTTAAGCCATAAAAACAGCTGCTTGCTGCATGCTTTAAAGTCCCCCTTGCGGTGCAGGGGGGACTTTGCTATAATTGGCTCAAAGGGGGGATGACCTGTGACTGCGCAGGAACAGTTCCGGCAATGGGTTCAAGACAGCGGCAGCATTGTCTTTTTCGGCGGGGCTGGGGTGTCTACGGAGAGTGGGATTCCCGATTTCCGTAGCGTGGACGGTCTCTATCATCAGAAGTACGATGATCCGCCGGAGATCATTTTGAGCCATACCTATTTTACCCGGCACACAGAGGAGTTTTATCGCTTTTACCGGGAAAAAATGCTCTGCCTGGACGCTGAGCCCAACGCCGCCCACTTGAAGCTGGCACAGTGGGAGCGGGCGGGTAGGCTGGCGGCGGTGGTCACGCAAAATATCGACGGTCTGCACCAAATGGCTGGGAGCAAGACGGTGTACGAGCTGCACGGCAGCGTCCACCGCAATTACTGCACCCAGTGCGGTGCGTTTTACGGCGCGGATTTCATCCTCCAAAGCGGAGGCGTGCCCCGCTGCCCGGTGTGCGGCGGACTGGTGAAGCCGGATGTGGTGCTGTATGAGGAGGGGCTGGACCAGGACACGGTGGAGGGGGCGGTGCGGGCCATCGCTCAGGCGGATATGCTTATCGTGGGGGGCACCTCTTTGGTGGTGTACCCCGCCGCGGGGCTCATCCGCTATTACCGGGGGAGTAAGCTGGCGCTCATCAACCGGGACCCCACCCCTTACGATGGGGAGGCCGACCTGGTGATCCACGATTCGATTGGAAAGGTGCTGGGGGGAATGGAGGCATGAACGAGAAAAAGCCGGACCGGGTGGGGCAGGTATTTGCCGCCCTGGGGAAATCGGTGTGCTATGTGGCGCTGTTTTTGGGGATGCAGGTGGCAGTGATGCTGCCGCTGATTGTCAACGCCATCACGAAAATGGTGTCGGGGGATATGGACGGGGCGTATGACCTTTTGAAGGCCGACGCCATGCTGTATACGCTGCTCTCCGGACTGCTCACCATCGCGGTGGTGCTGGCGTTTTACCTGATCCGCCGAAAAAAGCTCAGCGAGGCGCTGTGGCTGCGTCCGGTGTCCACTCCCGCCCTGTTCAGCGGGGCGGCGGTGGCGCCGGGGCTGTACTTGATAATCGCCTTTGCGCTGGCCCTGCTGCCCGAGGCCTGGCAGGAGAGCTATGGCGAAGCCTCCGCCAATCTGGGCGAAGTCAGTGCGGCCGGGCTGATCGCCGTGGTGGTGGTGGCGCCGGTGCTGGAGGAATTTATTTTCCGGGGGCTGGTGCTCAACCGGCTGAGCCGGGTGATGCCGTGGTGGCTGGCAGTGGTGCTGTCCGCCGCCGTCTTCGGGGCGTGCCACGGCCATCCGGTCTGGTTCTGCTACGCCTTTGTGCTGGGGTCGGTGTTTGGATTCATCGTTCTGCGCACCGGCTCCATTGTGCCCACCATCCTGGCCCATGTGGTGTTCAACGGCATTGGGCAGGTTTTCTCCGCCGTGCCCGAGACCGAGGAGGGGACGGAGCTGCTCATCGCCATAGGCGTGTTGCTGGCGGTGGCTATTGTAGCCCCGATTCTGGACCGCAAGGGCATCGCCGCCCTGTTTCGCTCCAAGCCCAAGGGGGAGGGTGGGGACGAGCCGCCCGCTGCCCGGAATACGTACGATTATGACCCTTGGGAGAAGTAAGCGCTCCAGCCGCCCGCCTTATGGCGGGCGGTTTTACACCGTGTGATTTATCGAAAAACAATAAAAAATACTTGACAAACGATATCATTCGTGGTAAGCTCTGGAACAAGAGGTGGTGGAAATGGAACAAACTTCCGTGCAGAAGCTGGCCCGGGTGCTGCGGGTGATGGTGGTCGTGGTGTTTGTGTGTAATCTCATCGTGCTGTTTTTCGTGCCGGCTCTGGCGGGGCTGATGGCGGAAAACCGCTGGGACGGCCAGGCGCTGGAGCGAATTATGGAGGGCGGGCCGTATCAGAATATGTTCTTCCAATTTGTCCTGTACGGCTGGCATCCGGCCATTTGGATGCTGGCGCTGGCAGGGGAGGATTTCTACTGGCCAGTCTTGACGCTGTTTTTATTGTCCTGCGGCACCTGCACCGCCGTCATTCTCTGGCAGGGCAAGCGGGTGCTGGACACCATCCTGAAGGGGAGCCCCTTCGTGATGGACAACGCCAAGAGCCTGAGGCGGGCGGCTGTCTGCTGCTTCCTCATCTCCGGGGCGGCGCTTTTGCGGCTGATCTGGGGCTTTGCCACCTATGGGAACATCCTGCCTCTGCTGAGCTACAACGCCCTGTTCGTTCCCGTTTTCCTCATGGCGGGGCTTTTGTGCATGGTCGTGTCCGCCCTGTTCCGTCAGGCCGCCCAGCTCAAGGCGGAAAACGACCTGACGATATAGGGGGGCGGCGCATGGCGGATACTTTGTCTCTCCTCCCCCGCAGGGGGCGGAGAGCCTTCAAGGAGGGCGGCGTATGGCGATTCTTGTGAATCTGGACGTGATGATGGCCAGGCGAAAGATGTCCCTGGGGGAGCTGTCCCAGAAGGTGGACGTGACCATGGCCAACCTGTCCATTTTGAAGAACAACAAGGCCAAGGCGGTGCGTTTCTCTACCCTGGAGGCCATCTGCCGGGCGCTGGACTGCCAGCCGGGGGATATTTTGGAGTACGTCCCCGACGGGGAGGACTGACAAGCAAACAAAAAAGACCGCGTGACCGCCTCCGGCCATGGGGGCGGTTTTTTGCGGTCCATTTTGGAAAGGAGACGCGAATATGAAACGTTTTTTGTCCCTGTGGCTCATTGCTCTTGCGGTGCTATGCGCCCTGTCCGGCTGCGGCGGCGACATTGAGGCCGACCTGGTATTTGTCAACCAGTCGGACGCCACCATCGTGGAGGTGGTGGTGGAGTTCCAGGATCAGAGCGGGGGAACCCGGAACGCCGACAGCTCTGCCCTGCGCCGGGGAGAGAGCTTCGGCTTCGAGGCGGGGGAGTACCCGGCGACGGTGTATGTATACGACAAGGCCGTGGGCGATGTGGCGGAAGGGGCGCTGACTCAGATTACCATCCGGGAGGCCCCGCCTGAGGGGGAGCGGTGGTACGTTACCGCCCGGGACGGGGCGGAGGGTCTGACGCTCCTCACCAGCACCCGGCTGCTGGACTTGGACGAGGTGTAACCATGGGCGGCTTTTTGGATTACCTCTTGACGCAGATGTGGAAGGAGTTGCTGCCAGTTGTGCTGCTGTGGCTCCCGCTGCTGGAGCTGACGGCGGTGTGCGTCGTGGCGCTGAACGAGTTGGAGCCTCTCCGGCGGCGGGGCCTGTTCGCGCTGTTTTTCACGCTGCTGGCGCTGGCGGCGGTGCTGTTCGGCGGGTCAACGGCACTGGGCTGGAGCGGCCTTGCCTGGCGAACCTGGTTCCAGGAGGGGCTGAGCGTGATTTTATGGCTGGTGGGGCTGGCCACGGGCATTCTGACGGTGGTATACGGCAAGCGCTGGATGGTGCAGCGGTGGCAGCCCAAATGGGCGGAGCTGGGGATGACGGTGACGCTGTTCTGCCTGGTGAGCGCCATGCTTGTGGGCACGGTGGTAGGCGGTCTGTGGGCCATGGGTCCCGGTGAGCAGGAGGTCGCCTATAGAGGACAAAGGATGATCCTGGGCACATGGACGTGGATGGAGAAAAGCTATAGCCTGTACGAGTATCGCGGCCCCCTGGTGCGGGGGGACGTGCCTGTGCCCGATTGGGACCTGTCTCAGCTGGAGGGAGCGTATTTTGACGCGGGCTGAACGGACGCATCCGGCTTGCTTTTTTTGTCGCTGAGCGGTATAATAAAGGCAAATCAAGGGAAAGAGGTGCGGCCATGATTGCGGACGAGAGGCAATTTCATATCAACTGCAGGGCTGGGGACGTGGGGCGGTACTGCCTGCTTCCCGGCGACCCCGGGCGGTGTGAGAAGATCGCCCAGTATTTTGACAACCCTGTCCATGTGATGACTAACCGGGAGTACGTCACCTATACCGGGACGCTGCTGGGGGAACAGGTGAGCGTCACCTCCACCGGCATTGGCGGGCCGTCTGCCTCCATCGCCATGGAGGAGCTGGCCAACATCGGCGCGGATACCTTCATCCGGGTGGGGACCTGCGGGGGCATTAAGCTGGAAGTGACCAGCGGAGACATTGTTGTGGCCACCGGCGCGGTGCGCATGGAAGGCGCCAGCCGGGAGTACGCCCCCATTGAGTTCCCCGCTGTGGCGGATTTCGAGGTGCTCACCGCGTTGGTGGACGCGGCCAAGGCCTCCGGCCGGCGGTGGCACGCCGGGGTGGTGCAGTGCAAGGACTCCTTCTACGGCCAGCACTCGCCGGAGCGTATGCCGGTGAGCTACGAGCTGCAAAGCAAATGGGAGGCGTGGAAGCGCTTGGGGGTGCTGGCCTCCGAGATGGAGAGCGCGGCGCTGTTTACCGTGGCGGCCCACCGGGGTGTGCGGTGCGGCTCCGCCTTCCACGTGATTTGGAATCAGGAGCGCAACGCCGCCGGGTTGGACCAAATCCGGGACGAGGACACCGATTCCGCCATCCGGGTGGGGATTGAGGCGGTAAAGCTGCTCATAGACCGAGATCGGAGGAAGGTCCGATAAGGGAATCGAAAAACTCGGCCCGGTCGGTGGCGGAGCCGGTATTCCCCAGATTGGGTTGGATGTCGTCGCTGGCTGTGTTCAGCGCCATGAGGGCTAAGTTGCTGCGCATCAGGTCAAACAGGGAGGCCAGCACCGCCAGCTCATCCGCTGTTTTCCCCTGGGCGATGAAGATGGACAGGGCGGCGGCGACGGATACCAAATTCGCGCCTTGGGACGAGGAAGCATTGGAATTGCGGCATTTCGTAACAGACCACCCCCTTTCCCTCAGTATATGTGGAAAAGGGAAACAGGTACACAAAAACGGCCGAGATGGGGACATCTACGGCCGTTTTTTGGCTTCACAGCATTTTTACATATCTGAGGTCGTGACAGGGCGGGCTGTTGGGGAAGGGGATGTCGGCGCTGGTGCCGTCCCAGGTAAAGCCGTGGGCGGCGTAAAACCGGCGTGCGTCCTGGTTTTCCTGAAGGACAAACACGAAGGCGCTTTGAAACCCCTCCTCCTTCATCCGGCGGCAGGCCTCGTCAAACAGCAGCCCGCCGTAGCCCCGGTCGCGCTCCTGGGGGTGGGTGTAGAAGGAGGCGATCTCCCCCCAGTCGGCGTAGGCGGCGTTGTCGAATTTACAAATGTCGCCCGGATTGTAATTTACCGCCCGGGCTTTGCAGTAGTTCAGGCAGGACACCGGCGTATCTCCCCGGTAGAGCAGCAGGCCGCGCACGCCGTTTTTCGTCTCGTAATTTTGACGAAACGTCTCCACCCAGCGGTCATCGGTGATTTCCCTCGCCATGTAGTCGGCGGGCACCGCGTCCACATAGGTATCCCGCCAGCCCAGGGCGTGAATGAGGGACATGGCCTGGAAATGTTCGTCGGTGCAGGCGTCCACAAACGTTAAGTTCTGCATAGTGTTGCCTCCATGCCGTGGGGTGGCGGGTACACCGCGCCAGGTGGCGCGTACAAGTATTTTGCCGAAAGCAAAATCTTGGCGCAGGGCGGATTCATTTCGCCCGAGCATATAAAATACGAAGGGGCCCCCACCCGGCGAAGCCGCGTGGGGAAGTCCCGCCAGCCCAGGGCGTGAATGAGGGACATGGCCTGGAAATGTTCATCGGTGCAGGCGTCCACAAATCGCAGTCCGTCCATAAAAACCTCCCAAAGTGAGCGGCCCCGCCCCAACCGGGGCGGGGCCGTGAATCGGCGGCAGTTCCCCAAGCCCGCCCTCGCTCTCAGTCAACGCATTGGTAGTACGGTGTGCACGGTGACGATACCATTGTGCGCGGTTTGGGCGTGACAATCACGTGGAGGGCTCGAACCTCTCGCGCCTGCCCTGCGGCGCATCCATGGTCCGGCTCATTCTCAGCCGGAGGAGATGCGTTCGCCCTAAGAGCTACCTGCTGCCAACCTGTCAAGCCAATTCCGTGGCCCAGTTGGCAGCTTGAATGGAATTGTCCAGCAGGCGCAGATTCTTTGCCATGGCGTCCACCTGTATTTGCAATTCCTTCACGTTCACAGTGCTCAGCAGCTTGATTTCGCTGCGGGTGCCCCGGCGGACAAGCTGACTGGCGGCCTGGGTCAGACCCCGGTAGGAGTTGAGCTTCAGCGTCAGCGCGTCCCGCCGGGCCAGCAGGGCGGTGAGGGTCTCGCCGTCCACTATGGTGCGGCAGTTGGTCAGGTTGATTTGGGCGATGAGCTGCTCCAGCTGGGCCGCGCAGCGGTCCAGCTCGTTGAGCAGTGCGGCGGGGTCCTCGGCGGGCTGCTCCCCCTCCTGCACGATGGCGTTGTTGTTCAGCCGCTGCTGGAGTTGCTGAATTCGGCGGTTCAAATCTGCCCGCTCCTGTAAGGCCTCCGCTAATTTCATAGCTGCTCCTCCCTTACACGCCCGCCCCCGCGGGCTCCTTTTCTGTTTCCGCCTCCTGCTTGGCCAGGGCCTTGGCGTTGGCCAGCATGAGCTTGATGCGGTTCTCCTGGTTGATTTTCGTTGCGCCGGGATCGTAGTCGATGGCCACGATGTTCGAATTGGGATAGTCGTCCTTCAGCTTGCGGATCATGCCCTTGCCTACGATGTGGTTGGGCAGGCAGCCGAAGGGCTGGGTGCACACGATGTTGGGCACCCCGGAGTGGATGAGCTCCAGCATCTCGCCGGTTAGCAGCCAGCCCTCCCCCATCTTGTTCCCGTCCCCCAGGTAGCCCTGTACCAGCTGGTGCATCTCCTCAAAGGTGCCGGGGGCGCGGAAGCGGCTTTTTTTCAGGGCGGCGATCATATCCCGCTGGCAGTGCTCAATGTAGCCCTTGAAGATTTGGCACACCTTCTTTTTGGCCCACAGCCCGCCGTAGATGTCCACGTCCACCTCCCGGTTGAAGATTTTGAAAATCATGAAATCGGTGAGGCCGGGCACCACCGGCTCCGCCCCTTCGGAGAGGAGGAAATCCTCTAAATTGTTGTTGCCCAGGGGGGAGAACTTGACATAGATTTCCCCCACCACGCCCACCTTCACCTTCTCATCCTGGGAGACGGGGATGGCGGCGAAGTCGGCGATGATGGCGTCGAAATTGTCCCGCATCTGCTTGCGGCTCATGCCCTTTCCGACCTGGAAGCCGTGGATGAGCGTTTCCTGCCAGTGGTCCACCAAGCGGTCGGTCTGGCCATGGTTCAGCTCGTAGGGCCGCACCTGGTTGGCCACGTTGACGATGAGGTCGCCGTACATCATGGCGTAAATCATCTTGCGGATCATGGACAGGGTGAGGGACCAGCCGGGGTTTTTCTCCAGCCCGGACAGGTTCACCGAGATGACGGGGACAAACTCCAGCCCGGCCTTTTCCAGCGCCTTGCGCAGCAGGTGGATGTAGTTGGACGCCCGGCAGCCGCCCCCGGTCTGGGTGATGAACAGGGCGATTTTATGGGGATCGTACCCGCCGTGCTTGATGGCGTCGATGAGCTGGCCGATGACCAGCAGCGCGGGGTAGCAGGTGTCGTTGTGGACGTATTTCAGCCCCTCGTCCACGATGCCCCGGTGGTTGGTGGTGAGCATATCCACCTTGTAGCCCTCCAGCACCAGCAGCTGGCGGAACATCCCAAAGTGGACGGGAAGCATTTGAGGCATGAGGATGGTGTACTCCGCCTTCATCTCTTTGGTAAAGAGCAGGCGTCCGTCCTTGTCGTATTTCAGCTCAGCCATAGGTAAAAACTCCTTTCGCGGGGGTTATGCGCCCTTCACAGCCCAGTAGAGCCGCCCGATGGACTGGCTCATGCCCAGGGACTGCTGAAGGGCCAGGGAGGCCTCGTTTCCATCAAATATCTGTCCATAGGGCACGTGTCCCCTGGACAGCTCCAGGGCGATCATGTGGGACTGGAGCAGCTTGGCCAGCCCCCGGCGGCGGTACTGGGGCAGCACCTGCAAAAGCCCTATGGAGCCCTCGGCGTGGCGGCCGATGAAACCCATGAGGGTGTCGCCCTCAAAAGCGCCGTACAGCTCCCCCCAGCTGATGAGCTGGGACAGATAGCCGTCGTCCGAGCTGCCTGCGTTGTAATTGGCCTCTACAATGGGCAGGTGGGATAGGTCGAGCCGGTGTACCTGGGCGGCGCTGGGCGCGGGCGGGGGCGTGGTGCGCAGATAGCCCGCCTGCCAACAGGGATTCAGGCCCCCAAAGCCAAACCGCTTTTTCAGTTCGTCCAGATAAAAATCCTCGTGGACGGTGAGAAAATCGGGCTGTGAGGGCAGCATGGCCAGAAGGCGCTTGGCGGTGGGCAGATCGTCGGCAAACATGGTGAAGCCCAGGTCCTGCCCGTCCTTTTCATAGCTGTGGAACGCCGCCAGTGCGCCGTGGGGCAGGGCCGCGATGAGATGGCCCTCCTTCCGGCGGATGGTTTCGGTGAGGTCCAGATACAGCACTGGGTCCCGGTTCAGCGCGGCCTGGCAGATGGATAAATCACACATGAGCAAGCTCCTTTCGATGTCTTCACGCTCCGATTGAGCGCACGGCCGGGTCGCCTTCGCTGCGACTCGGGCAAAATCAGCCCCCGCTGTGCGGCGGTTGGATTTTGTCCTCGCTTCGTTCCAAGCTCCCCTGTGCGCCTATCGTCGCGCTCGCTCCTCCATAGCCGCCATCAGCGAACGCACCCGGATTTTCACCGCGCCCAGGTTGCTGATGTCGTCGATTTTCAACTGGGTATACAGCTTGCCGCCCTCCTCCAAAATGGAGCGCACCTCATCCCCGGTGATGGCGTCGGTGCCGCAGCCGAAGCTGACCAGCTGCACCAGCTCCATGTCGGGCTGCTGGCATACGTACCGGGCGGCGTTGTACATACGGGCCTGGAACGTCCACTGGTTGAGCACCTTTCGGGGGGCGTAGCCCTCGCGGTAGGCCACCGCATCCTCGCTCACCAGCACAAAGCCGAAGGAGGTGATGAGCTCGTTGATGCCGTGGTTGATCTCCGGGTCGATGTGGTAGGGGCGGCCCGCCAGGACGATGATGGGCAGGCCATTCCTCCTGGCCTGGTCGATGTACTGCTGCCCGGTGCGGCGAAGGTCCTCCTTATATCGGTCATAGGCCTGGTAAGCCGCCCGGATGGCGTTGGCGGCCTCCTTCCGGGGGATGCCGAAGGTGTCGGCAAACCACTGGGAGCCGATGCGCTCATAGTCCTTTGGGCGGTGCAGCCCAGCGTAGGGGTTGAGAAAGCGGGACTTTTTCAAATCGGGCATATTGGCGGCCAGCAGCTCTGGGTAGTAGGCCACCACTGGGCAGTTGTAGTTGTTGTCCGAGGCTTTTTCATCGAAGTTGTAGGACATACAGGGGTAGAAAATGGCGTCCACCCCCAGCTCCACCAGGGCCTCCACATGGCCGTGGAGCAGCTTGGCGGGGTAGCACACTGTATCCGATGGGATGGTGCGCTGGCCCTTGATGTACAGCTTTCGGGAGGACTCGGGGGAGAGCACAACCTCGAAGTTCAGCCGGGTGAACAGCTCAAACCAGAAGGGGAGGTTTTCGTACATATTCAGGCCGAAGGGCAGGCCGATGCGCCCCCTTGAGCCGTCGCCAAAGCCCTTGCCCTCCATGGAACGCAGTGTTTCATACTTATAGCGGTACAGGTCGGGCAGGTCCGCCTTCTCCTTGCCCAAGGGCCGGGAGCAGCGGTTGCCCGAGATAAACCGCCGCCCGCCGTCAAAGCTGTTTACCGTGAGGGAGCAGTGGTTGGTGCACAGATTACAGGTGACGGGCTTGGCGGCGTGGGTGAAGCTCTCCAGCGCCGCCGTGTCCAGCAGGGCGGACTTGTCCAGCCCCAGGTCCCGGGCGGCCAGGGCCGCGCCAAAGGCGCCCATAATCCCCGCGATGGTGGGGCGGGTGACGTTCCGGCCCAGCTCCTGCTCGAAGGCCCGAAGGACCGCGTCGTTGTGGAAGGTGCCCCCCTGTACCACGATGTGACGGCCCAGGTCGTCGGCGGAGGCGGCGCGGATCACCTTGTAGATGGCATTTTTTACGATGGAGATGGACAACCCCGCGCTGATATCCTCCACGCTGGCCCCGTCCTTCTGGGCCTGCTTTACCGAGGAGTTCATAAACACCGTACACCGGGAGCCCAGGTTCACCGGCTTCTGGGTGAACAGGCCCAGCTTGGCAAAGTCGGCGATGCTGTACCCCAGGGCCTTGGCAAAGGTCTCAATGAAGGAGCCGCAGCCGGAGGAGCAGGCCTCGTTGAGCATGATGGAGTCCACCGCGCCGTTGCGGATTTTGAAGCACTTCATGTCCTGACCGCCGATGTCGATGATGAAGTCCACGTCGGGGTTGAAGTGGGCGGCGGCGCGGTAGTGGGCCACCGTCTCCACCAGCCCCAGGTCGCAGGAAAAGGCGTTTTTAATGAGGTCCTCCCCGTAGCCGGTGACGGCGGAGCCGCGGATTTTGATTCGGGCTCCGCACAGACGGTGGATTTCCCTGAGCTGCTCCAGTACAATGGCCACCGGGTTGCCCAGGTTGGAGTGGTAGTAGGTGTATAGCAGCCCGCCGTCCGGAGCAATGAGGGCCATTTTTGTGGTGGTGGAGCCGGCATCGATGCCCAAGTAGGCGTCGCCCTCATAGGTCCCGATGTCCAGCTCCGGCGGGGCGGAGGAGTTGTGGCGGGCGGAGAAGGCGTCGTAATCCGCCTGAGAGTCAAACAGCGGGGGCATAGTGTCCACCACAGAGGCGGCGCCCCGGCTCTCCTCCAAGAGCCGCAGCAGCTCGTCAAAGGGCCGGGCCTCGTAGTCGCAGGCGCACAGCGCCGCCCCCATGGCGGCGAAGCAGTCGCCGTCCTCAGGGAAGACGGCGTGATCTCCGTCTAATTGGAGGGTGTCCACAAACCGCTCCCGCAGGCCCATGAGGAAGTGCAGCGGCCCGCCCAGGAACACAATCTTGCCCTTCAGCTCCCGGCCTTGGGTGAGGCCGGCCACGGTCTGATCCACCACCGCCTGGAAAATGGAGGCGGCCACGTCCTCTTTTCGTCCGCCTTGATTAAGTATGGGCTGGATGTCGCTCTTGGCGAACACGCCGCAGCGGGAGGCGATGGGATAAATTTTTTCGTGCTTGAGGGAGAGCTCATCCAGCTCGTTTACCGTCACATTCATGAGCGTGGCCATCTGGTCGATGAAGGCTCCGGTGCCTCCGGCGCAGGAGCCGTTCATCCGCTCCTCCAGCGCACCGCCGAAAAAGATGATCTTGGCGTCCTCGCCGCCCAGCTCGATGACTGCGTCGGTGTCCGGGATATAGGCGTTCACCGCGGCGGCGGTGGCGTACACCTCCTGCACAAAGTCCAGCCCCGCAGCCTTGGCCACGCCCAGGCCGGCGGAGCCGGTGACCACCAGGCGCACGTTTTTACCCCGCAGCATATCCGCGATGGAATACAAAGTCTCGCAGGCCCGCTCCCGGGCCTTGGAGTAGTGCCGCTCGTAGGAGCGAAACAACAGCTTGTTCTCCTCGTCCAGCACCACTACCTTGACGGTGGTGGAGCCGATATCAATGCCGACACGCAGAATCATAAGGGTCCTCCTGTTGCCGCGCCTGCTTTTGGCGGCGCGGCGCTCATGTTGAAAGTTCAATCAATCAATCAAAGTTCAGCAAATATTATAGCGGGGTAATATGCTTTTTTCAATAGAATATTTATGAACGCTTGCCGGGTTTCGACAAAAGCGGACCACTGTGAAGGGTCACAGTGATCCGCCAATTATCTGCCGGACTGGAACGGCGATATCACGCTTTACCTGCTCGCAGCGCACGGCTTCGCTGCGTCCGCGCCGCTCACGACGGTGCAGCGCTTCCTAAACCGCACTTTTCCGGGAAATACACCTGATACCAAATGAGGAAGGACAGCACCGTGTACAGCTTGCGGTGAGTGCGCTCCTTGCCGGAGTAGTGGCGGTCCAGCAGGTCCAGCAGGTACTTTTGGTCGAAGAATTCCGCCACATAGTCCTGGCCGATGAGGTCCTTGGCCCAGTTGTAGTACTTCTCCTCCCGCAGCCAGGCGATGAAGGGGACGGGGAAGCCCTTTTTGTCCCGTTTCACCCAGTCGTCGGGGAGCAGGGGCACCGCCGCCATGCGCAGGGGGTACTTGGTCATGGTCTTGCCCCGCATCTTCTGGCTGCTGGGGATAGCCCGGGCCACCGCCCACACCTCCCGGTCCAGATAGGGCACCCGCAGCTCCAGGGAGTGGGCCATGGTCATGCGGTCGGCCTTGCGGAGAATGTCCAGCGGCTGCCACAGGTGCAGGTCCAGGTACTGCATTTTCGTGAGGTCGTCCGCGCCCTCAACGGCTTGGAAGTAGGGCTCGGTCACATCGTGCCAGGTGAGCTCGCTGCGGTAAGCGGGGGCGAGCACCCGCTGGGCTTCGTCATTGTCGAAGATGAACGCCTGGCCCACGAAGGTCTCGTCGATGCTCTTGGCGGCTTTGGTGAGGAAGCCCTGGCCGTGGAAGGGGGCCCGCTTGGCCGCCCAGCGGGCCACAGTCTTCCGCAAGGCCGAAGGAGCTTTGCGATATAACCGATAGGGTTTGGTGGTGTGGTAGGTGATATAGCCGCCGAATAGCTCGTCCGCCCCCTCGCCGGACAGCACCACCTTCACGTCCTTGGCGGCCAGCTGGGACAGGAAGTACAGCGGCACGGTGGACAGGTTGGCGTTTGGCTCGTCGGCATAGTACTGGATAGCGGGCAGGGTGCTAAAAAATTCCTCCGCCGAGATGGTTTTGGAGATGTTGCGCAGGCCCAGCTCCTCGCACAGCGCCTTGGCCTCCCCCGTCTCGTCGAAATCCTTGTTGGCGAAGCCCACGGAGTAGGTCTTGTCCGGCCGGGACAGGGCGGCAATCACGCTGGAGTCGATGCCGCCGGACAGGAAGGAGCCCACCTCCACGTCGCTGATCTCATGGGCCCTCACCGATTCAGTGACGACCTCCCGGATTTGCGCCGCCCGCTGTTCCAGGGGCATATGCTCCGGGGCAAAGGAGAAGGAGTGGTAGGAGGCAAACTCCGTGCGCCCCTCCCGGTGAATGAAATAGTGGCTGGGGAGGAGCCGGTACACCCCCTTGAAAAAGGATTCGTTCAGGGCGGAGTACTGGAAGGTGAGATAGAGCTTCAGGGCGTTGGGGTTGAGCTCCTTTTGGAAGCCAGGGTGGGGGAGAAAGCTCTTGCACTCCGAGCCGAAGAAAAACAGCTCCCCCATCTGGGCATAGTAGAAGGGCTTGATGCCGAAGGGGTCCCGGGCGCCGAACAGCTCCCTCTTTTCCTTGTCCCAGATGACGAAGGCAAACATGCCCCGCAGCTTTTTCAGCACCTCCGGCCCCCACTCCATGTAGCCGTGGAGCACCACCTCGGTGTCGCAGTCGGTGCGAAAGCTGTGGCCGGCGGCGGTCAGCTCCCCGCGCAGCTCCCGGAAGTTGTAGGTCTCCCCGTTGTAGGCGATGACATACCGCCCGTCGGGGCTGACGATGGGCTGCTGGCCCTTCTCCAAGTCGATGATGGACAGCCGCCGGTGGGCGATGGCGCAGCGCTCGTCCACATAGTGGCCCTCGCCGTCGGGGCCCCGGTGGCGGATGGCGTCTCCCATGGCGCGCAGGGCCGTTTTGTCGGGGGTGGCCGAGCGGGTCACAAAGCCGGTAAAACCGCACATAAAAGCAATCCTCCAATTTGTAGGATGGGAATTTAAAAATCATTCATCATCTTAGAATAAAGCTTGGCGGCGGAAATGTCAACTGCCGTTGGAAAATCGAGGGTGGAAAAATGTGCGCAGGTGTGGTAAGATGGGAGGCGGCCGCGCCGGGGGAGGAGCGGCCGGAGGTATTTTCATGAATGAACGATGGAACAAACGCCTGCCGCTCCTGTGCGCCGCCGGGGGAGCGCTGCTGGCCGGAAGCGCGGCGGTGTGCGCATCGCTGGAACGGGGCGGCGGCGGATTTACGGCGCTGGTGCTGCTGGGGCTGGCGGCGCTGGCTGCGGCGCTGGTGTGGCGGGAGACGGGCCGCGCGGACCGGACATTGGTCATGCTGCTGCCCATTGGGGCGGCTATGCTGGTCCGGGCGCTGTGCCTGGACTACGCCAGCCTGGATTATCAGGACTTTCTGCACCACTGGTACGTCTATTTTCAGGGAAATGGTGGTTTTGCCGCCATCGCGGGCAGCGTGGGGGACTACAACGTGCCCTACCTCTATTTCATGGCCGCCATCTCCTATTTGAGTGTGCCGGACCTGTATCTCATCAAGCTGTTCTCCATCCTGTGGGATGTTGTGCTGGCTTGGGGCTGTCTGCGGCTGGTCCGTTCCCTCGTGAGGGAACGGCAGGGGAGCACAGCTCCCCTGATCGCCTTTGGCGCGGCGCTGCTGCTGCCCACGGTGGTGCTCAACGGGGCATATTGGGGCCAGTGCGACGCCGTTTATGCCGCGCTGTGCGTCCACGCCGCCGCCCTGGCCGTGGAGGAACGGGGGAGCGCCTCGGCCGCGCTGATGGGGTTGGCCTTTTCCTTCAAGCTCCAGAGCATTTTTGTGCTCCCCCTGTGGGGGGTGCTGTGGCTGGGGGGACGGGTAAAGTTCCGGCAGCTGTGGGCCTTTCCCCTGGCCTATCTGGGGGCGGCTCTGCCCGCGCTGCTGCTGGGTAAGCCTCTGGGGGACATTGTGGGCGTCTATTTCCAGCAGATGGGGGAGTATCCCCGCTTGGTGCTCAACGCGCCGTCGGTATATCAGTTTATCCCCTATGGACTGGACGTAAACCAAGGGCTGGCCGCCCGGCTGGGGATTGTGGCGGCGGGAGCCCTGGTGCTGGCTCTGCTGGTGCTGGGCTTCCGGCTGAGGGGACGGCTGGACCGGGAGTGCGTCATGACGATAGCGGTGGTGCTGTGCGTCGGCGTGCCCTTTCTTCTGCCCCATATGCACGAGCGGTACTTTTTTCTGGCCGATGTGTTCACGCTGTGCTGGGCCTGTGCCAACGTCCGGCGGATCCCGGCGGCGGTGCTGGCGGAGGGGGCCTCCCTGGCCAGCTACTGCGTTTATCTGCGGCTGAAATATAATCTGGTGCTTCGCCTGGGTCCGGCCCGGTTTGTGATGGGGCTGGAGGCGCTGGCCGTGCTGGGAGCGCTGGTATTCTCCCTGTGGGTGCTGGCGGAGCAGGCGGGGAAAACGGTGAGGAGGAAAACGGTATGAAGTTCGTGTCCTGGAACGTGAATGGCCTGAGGGCCTGCCTGAAAAAAGGGTTTGCGGAATCGGTGCTGGCGCTGGACGCCGATTTTATCTGCCTCCAGGAGACCAAAATGGAGCGGGGGCAGGCGGAGGTAGAGCTGTCCGGCTACCATGAGTTCTGGAATTCGGCGGACAAGAAGGGATACTCGGGCACCGCCATTTTTGCCCGGACGGAGCCCCTGTCCGTCTCCTACGGCATGGATGTGGAGAAGCATGACCACGAGGGGCGGCTCATCACCCTGGAATATCCCGAGTTCTGGCTGGTGAACTGCTACACCCCCAACGCCCAGAGCGAGCTGGCCCGCATCGGCTACCGCATGGAGTGGGAGGACGATCTGCTGGACTATCTCAAGAGTCTGGACAGAACAAAGCCGGTGGTGTACTGCGGGGACCTGAACGTGGCCCATGAGGAGATCGACCTGAAGAACCCCAAGACCAACCGGGGAAACGCCGGGTTCTCCGACCAGGAGCGGGGGGCCATGACCCGGCTGCTGGGCGCGGGGTTTACGGACACCTTTCGCCTGCTCTACCCGAACCAGGAGGGGGCGTACTCCTGGTGGAGCTACCGCTTCAAGGCGCGGGAGAAGAACGCGGGATGGCGCATCGACTACTTCATCGTGTCCCACAGGCTGGGGGAGCGGGTGGAGCAGGCCGCCATTCACCCGGATATCCAGGGCAGCGACCACTGCCCGGTGTCGTTGATTTTGAAATAGTTTCCAGAAAAAAGGGCTTCTCTTTTGCGGAAAAGCGGGCAAGCTAAAGCCGCGAAGGAGGGATTCCAAATGCGAATGGATAAAAAAACGGTTTTACCCATCGCCGGGGCCACCATGGCGGTGGGCGCGGCGGCGCTGGGCATGATGATGATGCCCAAGAAGAAAAAGCAGTCCGCCCAAAAGGCGGCGGGCAAGGCCATCAAAGCGGTGGGCGAAGTGGTGGAGCACCTGGACCGCTCGCTGAAGATGTAAGCAGTGCGTCTGAGCTGTCGCGAACAGCGGGCTAAGCTTGGAGCGAAGGGAAAAGCCCAAGGAGGGCCAACGGTCCGGATGGGTTTTCCCGCAGTCGGAGAGCTTAGAACCGCGTTGTGAGCAGGCGAAGCGTATCTACTAAGAGCATCTGTAGGACATCTGCGGGGCAGAGGGGCGTTTCCTATGGGAACGCCCCTTTTCCGCAAGACTTTTTGAAAAAACGGTTGATAAATTCTGCCGGACATGGTAAAATACAGTTCGACTTGTTGCAGCGCTTCGGCGTGCGGCAAGGCCGCGATAGTTGGGGAGATAGCGGTGCCCTGTACCTGCAACCCGCTACAGCAGGGATGAATCCCGGCCCCCGGAGGCAGGATGTGCCGCCTGCCCCATATAAGCAGCGATGATGGATCGGTCCTGCGCAACGCGTCCCCGTGAACCGTGTCAGGCGGGGAACCGAGCAGCACTAAGCGGACAGACGGGTGTGCCGCGGGGCTGCCGATCCTGAGCCGGCTGTATGGGTAACGGGCATATGCTGTTCTTCAAAGGCCGGTTCGCGGTCTTGTTGTGCGCCGAAGCGCGAGGGCAGGCCGGCAGGTCCGGATGGAACGGAGCGAGGACGAGCGCAAGCCCGCGCAGCGGGCTGGAGACCAGTCCGAGACGGAGGGAAGCCGGACCGTAAGCCGGCCCAGCGCGAGCGTGATCAAGAAGCGCGAGGGCAGGCCGGCAGGTCCAGATGGATGGAGGCGCAGTGCGGGAGAAGCGCTGCGCATTTTTTATTTGAGGTGGCTTTTTATGTATCAGGCGCTGTACCGCAAGTGGCGGTCCAAGACCTTTGACCAGGTGGTGGGGCAGGACCATGTCACCCGGACCCTGAAGCAGCAGGTGGCGTCCGGCCGCCTGTCTCACGCCTACCTGTTCACCGGAACCCGGGGGACGGGCAAGACCAGCTGCGCCAAGCTGCTGGCCCGGGCGGTGAACTGCGAAACCCCTCGGGAGGGCAACCCCTGCAATGCGTGCCCCGCCTGCCTGGGGATTTTGAACGGATCGATTTTGGACGTGCTGGAGCTGGACGCCGCCTCCAACAACGGCGTGGACGATATTCGCGCCATTTTGGACGAGGCGGTTTACACCCCCGCCACAGTGAAAAAGCGGGTGTACATTGTGGACGAGGTCCATATGCTGTCCACCCAGGCGTTCAATGCCCTGCTCCAGATTTTGGAGGAGCCGCCGGAGCACCTGATGTTCATTCTGGCCACCACTGAAATTCACAAGGTGCCCGCCACCATTAAGAGCCGGTGCCAGCAGTTCTCGTTCAAGCGCATCCACCCTGCGGATATCGCCGCCCATCTGTTGCGGGTGTCTGAGGAGGAGGGCATCGCCCTCACCGACGGGGCCGCCGCTCTGGTGGCCCGCTTGGCCGACGGCGGAATGCGGGACGCCCTTTCCCTGCTGGACCAGTGCTCCGGCGCGGGGGAGGCGGTGGATGAGGAGCGGGTGCTGTCCAGCCTGGGGCTGGCGGGCAATCTGGAGGCCGCCGCCCTGCTGCAAAGCGCGGTGGAGGGGGATACGTCCGCCGCCCTGGAGCGCCTGGACCGGCTGTACGCCGGGGGCAAGGAGATGACTGCCCTGGCGGGGGAGCTGTCCGCCCTGGTGCGGGACCTTTTGGTGCGCAAAACCGCCCCCCGGACCGGGGGGGCGCTGATGACCGGCGGCTTTGACGGGGAGACCATGAAAAAGCTGTCCGCCGGGCTGGACGTGCCCCGGCTGGCCCAGATGCTGGGCCGCCTTCAGAGGACGGCGGCGGAGCTGGCCCGCTCGGCCAACCGCCGCACCGACATGGAGCTGTGCCTGCTGGCCCTGTGCGACCCCGCGCTGGATGACTCCCCCGCCGGACTGAACGCCCGGCTGACCCGGTTGGAGCAGGGGGGCGGGGCCCCGGCGGCGGGGAGTGGAGCGCCCGCGGCGAAGCGGGAGCCCGTTCGGAAGGAGCCGCCTGCGGCGGACAGGCCGCCGTGGGAGGAGGAGCCGACGCGGGAGGAGCCCCCCATTCCGCAGGAGCCCCCGCTGCCGGAGGAGGAGCCGGTGCGGGAGGAACCGCCTGCGCCCGTGGAGGAGAGACACACACCTGCCCCGCCGGCTGGCGGCCATTGGCCGGGCTGGAGCGCCTTCTGCGCCCAACTGAAGGGGATACTGGCAGTGAGCGATTTTACCTTTGTGAATAACGCGGCCATGACGCAGGGGCGTTGGGACGGGCGGGAGCTGACCCTTTGGACCGCCAACGATTTTCTGCGGGATATGCTGGACAAAACGTCCATCACCCGGCCTGTGACGGAGCTGCTCCAGCGCGTCACCGGCGTTCCGGCTCGGGTGAGCGTAAAGGTGGGCGCCGCGCCGCCGGAAGGGGCGGCTGAGGAGCCGGCTGGAATGGATGCGCTGGATGCGTTTCTGGCCCAGGGCGGCAGCAATATCACAGTGGAGTAGCCCTGGCAGGAGAAGGGCGAATACATGATATAGGAGGATTTGAACATGGCAAAGGGATTCAACAGCCGCGGTATGGGCGGCATGGGGGGCGGCAACATGAACAGCATGATCCGCCAGGCCCAGAAAATGCAGCAGGATATGCTCAAGGCTCAGGAGGAGCTGGAGAGCAAAAACTATGAGGCTGCGGCGGGGGGCGGCGTGGTGACTGCCACGGTGTCCGGCAAGAAGGAGCTGGTGTCCGTGGCCATCGACCCCGAGGCGGTGGACCCGGACGACGTGGAGATGCTCCAGGACCTGATCGTGGCCGCCGTGAACGAGGCGCTGCGGAAAGCAAATGAGGACGCTGCCAGCCAGATGTCCAAGCTGACAGGTGGATTGAACCTCCCCTTTTAGCATCTGAGCCGTCGTAAGCCGCGCGTTGCGGACAGGCTGATGTCAAGGAGGGGCAATGATGCACAACAGTACCTTGTGTTATCTGGAAAACGCCCAGGGGGAGTACCTGATGCTCCACCGGGTGAAGAAAAAGGCGGACATCAACAAGGACAAGTGGATCGGCGTAGGCGGCAAGTTCGAGGAGGGGGAGAGCCCCGACGAGTGCCTGCGCCGGGAGGTGCTGGAGGAGACCGGCCTCACCCTCACCGAATTCCAGTTCCGTGGGGTGGTCACCTTTCTGTGTAACGACAGCGCCTCGGACCAGTTCATGTATCTGTTCACCGCTACGGGCTGGACGGGGGAGCTGAACATGGACTGCAGGGAGGGCGAGCTGGCCTGGGTTCGCAAGGGGAAGGTGCTGGATCTACCCATCTGGGAGGGGGACGAGGTTTTCCTCAAGCTACTGGCGCAGGACGCGTCGCCCTTCCTGCTCACCCTGGACTACCGCGCGAAGGACGGTGGGGACCGGCTGACCCGGGCGGTGCTGAATGGAAAGACCATCGTTTGAGATGTTTCACGTGAAACGTTTGTTCTAAGAATATCAAAGGAGGAAGCACCATGAGATTTTCTGAGATGCCCTATGAGCGCCCTAAACTGGAGGTGTTTAAGGGGCAGCTGACTGAGTTCACCGCTCGTCTGAAGGAGGCGGAGAGCTATGACAAGGCCAAGGCTGTGTTTCTGGAGAAGGAGGAGGCCGACCGCCATGTGGAAACCCTGTGCACTCTGGCCAGTATCCGCAACTCCATCGACACCCGGGACGAGTTCTACGATGGCGAGATGAACTTCTGGAACGCCGCGATTCCCGAGCTGGAGGAGTACGAGCAGGCGTGGAAGCTGGCCATGCTGGAGTCCCCCTTCCGCAAGGACTTTGAATCGGAGTACGGCAACCTGATGTTCCTCAACACCGAGATCGCCCTGAAGACCTTCTCCCCGGAGATTGTGTCCCAGCTTCAGCAGGAGAACGATCTGACGCAGGAGTACCAGAAGCTCATCGCCTCCGCCAAAATTCCCTTTGAGGATGGGGAGTATACCATCTCCCAGATGACCCCCTTTACCACCGATGCGGACGATGCCCGCCGCCTGGCCGCCTGGAAGGCGGTGGGGGGCTGGTACAAGGACCACCAGAGCGACCTGGACCGCATTTATGACGAATTGACCCGTCTTCGGGATGAGATGGGCAAAAAGCTGGGCTATGAGGGATATACCACCTTGGGCTATTACCGAATGGGCCGCAACTGCTATACCAAGGAGGATGTGGAGCAGTTCCGCGCCGCCGTGCGCAAGTACCTGGTGCCTCTGGCCGACCGGATTTTCCAGGAGCAGGCCCGCCGGATCGGCGTAGAGTACCCGCTGAGCTACGCGGACAACGCCCTGAAATTTCGCTCCGGCAATCCCCGTCCTCAGGGGACGGCGGACGATATCCTGGCCCAAGGGAAGAAGTTCTATGATGAGCTGTCCCCGGAGACCAGCGAGTTTTTCCGCACCATGCTGGAGAATGAGCTGCTGGACGTGCTGTCCACCGAGGGCAAGGCCGGCGGCGGCTACTGCACTGGCATCATGGACTACAAGGTGCCCTTCATTTTTGCCAACTTCAACGGAACCCAGGGGGATGTGGAGGTGGTCACCCACGAGGCGGGCCACGCCTTTGCCTGCTGGATGAACCGGGATCGGGTGCCCTCCAGTTACATCTGGCCGGGGATGGAGGCCTGTGAGGTCCACTCCATGTCCATGGAGTTCATGGCTTGGCCCTGGACGGAGGGCTTCTTCGGCCCGGATACCAAAAAATATTTGTACAGTCATCTGGCCGGGGCCCTCACCTTTATCCCCTACGGCACCCTGGTGGACCACTTCCAGCACGAGGTTTACGCCAACCCGGAGATGACGCCCGCCCAGCGCCACGCCAAGTGGAAGGAGCTGCAGCAGGTCTATATGCCCTGGGTGAAGCTGGATGGAGCCATTCCCTTCTTCGCAGACGGCGAGGCGTGGCAGCGCCAGAGCCACATCTACGCCTCCCCGTTCTATTATATCGACTACTGCCTGGCCCAGACGGTGGCGTTGGAGTTTTGGGCGCTGCTGCAAAAGGACAAAAAGGCGGCGTGGGAGAAGTATATGGCCTATACGAAGCAGGGCGGCAGCCGCACCTTCACCGACCTGCTGAAAAACGCCGAGCTGGACAGCCCCTTCGACGAGAAGTGTCTGCGGGGCGTGTGCGAGACGGCCAGCGATTGGCTGGACAAGTTCGATTTGACCGGCATCGCGTGACAAAACACAAAGAGAGCGCCCCTCCCCCATGCGGGGGAGGGGCGCTCTTGTTTTGCGTCAGGGCCGGACCTCCAGCACGACCGGCTCACCGCGGCAGCTCAGGCAGCCGCCGGCCACCTCTACGCGGCTGCCGTCCAGCAGGTTTTCATAGCTGCCGTCGGGCGCAAATTCGCCAACGCGCACCAGCGCGGCGGTTCCTTGGGCACTGAATACGCCCACCAGCCGCCGGTCTCCCTTGGTGTGAACGGCGCACAGTACGTCCCCGGGCAGGGCATGGACCTGGTAGACGCTGTCGGTGAGGAGGGGATGCTTTTTCAGGGCGCACATCCGCTGGAACAGGGCGGTGCGGTCCGGACCGGACCAGTCCACGCCGTCCCGGTGGAACAGGCTGGGCAGGTGGACGCAGCCCGTCTCCTGTCCGGCGTAAATCAGCGCCGTGCCCTTCTGGAAAAAGCTGAAGGCGGTCCAGTTGAGCAGAGCCCTCTCGTCGGGCAGAAGGAAGGCGGCGCGCAGCTGGTCGTGGTTTTCCAGGAAGCGCAGCTTGCTGTAATTGCGGGGGTAGATGACCTCCTGCCGGTTGATGGCCTGGGCATAGTGGTCTAAAGAGGTCTTTCCCTCCAGGTAGTCTCGGAATATGTGGTAGATGTCGTAATCGTAGCAGAGATCGAAGGCGTCGTAGGCCTGGCAGTCGGACAGGCAGTCGTAACCCATGGCCCGGATGTGGGCGATGAAGGCGGGGTCCACGGTCTCCGCCAGCCACAGGCAGCCGGGGCGGACGGCCTCCACCTGGGCCCTGGCCTCCCGCCAGAAAGCCAGGGGCACCAACGAGGCCACGTCGCACCGGAAGCCGTCCACCATGGAGGCCCAGTATTTCAGCGTGTCGATTTGATATTGCCACAGCTCCCGGTGGGAGTAGTCCAAATCCACAACGTCGGACCAGTCCCCCACCCGGTTGCCCAGGCTGCCGTCCGGCTTGTGGTAGAACCAGCCGGGATGCTCCGCGGCCAGGACGGAGTCGGGCGAGGTGTGGTTATACACTACGTCGATGATGCACTTCATGCCCAGACTGTGGGTCTCGTCCACCAGGCGGCGGAAATCATCCAGGGTTCCGTATTCCGGATTCACCGCCCGGTAATCCCGAATGGCATAGGGGCAGCCCAGCGAGCCCTTGTGGGCGGCTTCGCCGATGGGGTGGATGGGCAGCAGCCACAGCATGTCTGCGCCCAGATCGCGGATGCGGGGCAGATCTCGCCGGACGCCGTCAAAGGTGCCTTCCGGGGTGTGGTTGCGGACAAAAACAGAGTAGATAACCTGATTGCGGTAGAGGGTGGTTGTGTTTTCCGCCATGGCTTGATTCCTCCCATTGATAGCGGACTCGCATCAGGCGGGCCGCCGGTTGATTGACTTTGAGCGGCGGAGCCGTTCCCTCAAACTCTATCCCAAACCGGGGCAAAAATCAAGGGGTTGCAAAAAATTTGCGTTGGGGGTGCATGGTTTCGTACAAGAGAAAACCGGAGCGGGGGAGGCCGCAGAGAGGAGGTGAGGAGATGTTTGTTTTGAAGGTGGAAAAGAACCGTCTTACGGTGTTAGAGCGGGAGCTTGTGACCAGCGGATCGGTGGAGGCCTACACGGTCCGCTTTCAGTTTTCTCGGGACTGGGATGGACTGAGCCGGGCGGCGTGCTTCAGGGCCGGGGCGCAGACGGTGTCTGTGCTGCTGGACGGCGGCGGGGAGTGTACCGTTCCCTGGGAGGTGATGGGCCCGGATGGCAAGGGAAAAACGCTTTACGCCGGGGTGTGCGGCACAAAGGAGGGGGGAGTGGTGCTGCCCACCGTCTGGGCCGGGCTGGGCGTTATCCTGGAGGGAGCCAGCGGCGGGGAAAACGCGAGAGCGCCCACCGCGCAGCTGTGGCGGCAGGAGCTGGGGCAAAAGCAGGACCGGCTTACGGGGCGGCCGGGGCAGCTGGTGGGATTTGACGGGGCCGGCAGGGCGGTGGCAGTGGACGGTGCGGCCGCTCCAACCGGGGCAGAAACGGCCACTCAGGAGGAGACAAACGAGATGCTCGACGAAGTATTCGGCTTCGCGGGAGAGTAAAATGGAGGGAAAAGAATGGCTTACAATGAGGAAAAGCTGGCGAATCTGAAGGCGCTGAAGACGCTGGCGGAGCGGGTGAGACGGGAGTGCGCCGGCAAGGAGCGCGTGGAGGCCTTGGAGAGCCGGGTGAACGAGCTGGCGGTTCAGGGCGGCGAGCCCAACGTGATCGTCGAAGTGAGGGTGAACGGCGAGAGCCAAGCCGTGGCGGGCAAGGCGGTGGATATCGCTGTGCCGGTCAAAGCGTCCGAGCTGGAAAATGACGCCGGGTATCAGAGCGCCGCGCAGGTGGCCGCGGCCATCGCCGCCGCCGGCCACGCCGGATTTGAGACGGCGCAGGCCGTCCCGGACGCGGCCCAGGCGAAGGACAATGTGCTGTACCTGGTGATGAACGAGCAGACCGGGCATTACGACATTTACGCCAAGGTGGGCGGCGAGATGGCGCTGCTGGACGACACCACCGTGGACCTGTCCGGCTATGTGGAGAAGGCGGAGGGCAAGGGCCTGTCCTCCGAGGACTTCACTGCCGCGCTGAAGGCCAAGCTGGAAAGCCTGAGCGCGGCCACTGACGAGGAAGTGGCGGAGATGCTCAGCGATGTTTTTGCTGCGCAGGAGTAAAGGGCCTGGGGGGCGGATGAATCCGCTCCCCTGTCTCTAAAATAAAAGGCGAAAGGAACGCATGATGAAGAAAGTGATCAATTTAGAGCAGCTGCGCCAGGCCGTGCTGGAGTCGAAGCGGCTGACCGGAGAAGTGGCTCAGGCGGCGGCTCGGGCCATCGGGGAACTGGCGGCGGCCATGCAGGGGGGAGTTCCCTCCGGCTGCATCCTGATCTGGTCGGGGGCGGAGGAGGAGCTTCCAGAGGGCTGGGCGCTGTGCGACGGGCAGGATGGACGGCCTGATCTGCGCAGCCGGTTTGTATTGGGAGCGGGGAGCGGATATGCGGTGGGCGTCACAGGCGGCGAGGAATCGCATATTCTGACAATGAGCGAGCTGCCCAGACACAACCATACCAACTCCGACCACTACCTGAATTTCAAAACAGGCAGCAATGGCGCCAGCGCCGGTGATACTACGGTGGTCGTCAGCGGAACGCACCAGTATTCCAACAAGGCGGTGGGCTATACGGGTGAGGATGCCGCCCATAACAATATGCCGCCCTACTATGCGCTGTGCTATATCATCAAGCTGTGAAGGAGGAGCATCAATGCAGGAAGGCTGTATCGTTAGCAAGTGCCGCCCGCTCCCCGCATTGAGGCGGTGGAGCGGGAGAAGGAGGAGAAAATATGTATGAGATAGTGATAAGACGGCTGGGGAATCTGCTCAGTGTGAAATCGCTGGTGACGCTGACGCTGACGGGGGTATTTGCGGTGATGACCATGCATCAGGCTGTCAGCCAGGAGTTTATGACGGTGTACTCCGTGGTGATAGCGTTCTATTTCGGCACCCAGGTCCAGAAGGCGCAGGGCGCAGTGGAGGGAAAAGCATGACGGCCCAGGAGCGGCTCATCGCCGCAGCCCAGGAACAGGAGGGCTATCTGGGGAAAAAGACCAACGCGCAGCTGGATGACTTCAAAGCCAACGTGGGCGGACTGTGGAACAAGTTTGCTCGGGATATGGACGCCCTGGAAGACTTCTACAACGGCCAAAAGAATGGCTACGACTGGTGCGATGTGTTTGTGGACTGGTGCTTTGTGCGCACCTTTGGGGTGGAGCTGGCGAGGAAGCTGACCTGCCAACCCAAGTATTCCCTGGGGGCGGGGACCAAGTATTCCATGGACTACTACAAGGCGCGGGGGCGGTTTTTCATGACGCCCCAGCCGGGAGATCAAATTTTCTTCGGCACAGCCACCGTGACCAGCCACACAGGGCTGGTGGTGGCGGTGAAGGACGGGTATGTGCACACGGTAGAGGGAAACGCGGGCAGTCCCAGCGCGGTCCGCCTGTGCAGATATTCCCAGCAATACGCGAAGATCAAGGGCTATGGGCGGCCGGACTGGTCGCTGGTGATCGGGGAACCGGAGGAGGACGATGAGATGGTGATTTATAAGGCGCTGACCGATGTGCCGGAATACTACCAGGCAGCGGTGCAAAAGGCGGTGGATCAGGGTGCGCTGAACGGCACCGGGGACGGAGAGCTGAACGTGTCCGAGGACCTGTGCAGGACGCTCACGGTTCTGGACCGGTTGGGCGTGCTGGACAAGGCAGCCACCTGAAATAAAAGGAAAAGCCCCCCTTAAACCGTTATGGTTTAAGAGGGGCTTTTGGCATCCGTGCGGTGATTGAAGCGTCCGCTCCCCTCAGGAGCGAAGCTGCTGTGGGAAACGGGCGGCGTTTCGCTTATACCTCATCCTCTACAGAGGAGTGGCTCATGATATAGAATTCCTCCTGACTGGGCCGAAATTCCTTCGCCATAGGCTCCAAGGTGTCGTCATAGCGCCGGGCCTGGTCCTCGTCGATGCTCATTATGGGGCTGTCCCGATAGACCCACCTGCGCCCATCCAATGCGCCCGCTTTCAGCTCCTTGCCCATCATAGCCGATGGGAATCGGCCGTTTTCTGTGCAAATGTTAAATTTTTTGCAGCTTTTGAAGCCCAGACCGACATAGTTGGCGGGACTGCCGAATATGACGATCACGTCCCAGCCCAGCTCCGCCGCCCGCCGGAAGGAGTGTTCTAACAGCCGCTTGCCGTAGCCCTTGCGTTGGTGCTCCGGCGCGATGGACACCGGACCAAAGGTGAGGATGTCTTTGACCGTCCCATCCTCGCCGGTGAGGGTGGCTTTGGTATACATCACGTTCCCGATGACGCGGCCGTCCAGCTCGGCCACAAAGTCCAGCTCAGGGATGAAATCCGGGTGGTCCCGCATAGTGCGGACCAGGTAATGCTCCACGCAGCCGGGGGTGTAAATGTTGTAAAAGGCCCGGCGGGTGACGTCCTCCACGGTCTGGCGGTCCGCCGCAGCCTCTCTCCTGATGGTCAGCATAAATGTCCTCCGTTTCGTCTTTTGCTGTGGCTATTGTAACATAAAGCATCGCCAAAGTCGAGGCGGCTGATTCCAGGTATGATGAAAATTTTTCTTGTGGGATGCAACGAAAGAGGCGTCACAAACGTATTATAATTGTATGGTATATGGGTGTGAGGAGAATGGGACAAAAGGATGTTTATAAGAGCGGATTTCACAATTTGATGTGGTCTTAAAAGAACTTTAACAATTTCCAGTTAAAATGTTACAGGATTGTTGTTGTTTCTCAGGGCTGGCCCGATTATACTAAAAAGGAACTGCAGCAGGCGGCTCTATGCCCGGCTACGGTGGGAATTTGCCTGCACAGGCTGTTTAGACAGGAGGATATCATATGCCGGAGATTTATACGCCCGACGCGCCGGAAAAAGCGCCGGTGGAGCAGACCGAAGGGGTGGACGTGGACTCTGTCCAGGGACAGGCCCCGGCGGCGGAGGGGCAGATTGCGGTGAAGGAAAAGAAGCCGCGCCGCACCGCTGCGGAGAAGAAGAAGCTGGTGAAGCGGATCATCGCCATCGTGGTGGCGGCGGCAATTTTGAGCGGTATCGTGTTTGGAATGTGGTTCCTGGTCTTTCGGGAGGACGATTCCCTGGGGGACATTTACGCCGAGCCCGCTTACATAGGCTCTATTCAAAGCGTGGTCCAGGGCAGCGGGAACGCCAACGCCAAGGAGACCTCCACCGTCAGCATTCCCGCCAACGGCACGGTGCAGCAGGTTCATGTGTCTGGGGGAGACGTGGTGATGGCCGGTCAGCCCCTGTTTACGGTCTATAGCCAGACGGCTCAGGATGCGCTGGCCACCGCCCAGGAGACCATGAACTCCCTCAATGAAAAGCTGGCGAACCTGAGCCTCCAGGCTCCCTTCAGTGGCAAGCTGATGGAGGTCTCCGAGTTCTACCCCGGCGACAATGTGGGGGAGGGGGCCACCGTGGCCACCCTGGTGAACGACACCAAGCTGAAGCTGTCGCTTTACTTCAGCTACGCCTATGAGGACCAGGTCTGGGCGGGGCAGACGGCCTCTGTTTCCATCCCGGCCGTGATGTATACCGGCGAGGGCGTGGTGGAAAAGGTGAACAAGGTCAGCTTCATCACCCCCGAGGGGGGCGTGTATTTCGAGGCGGTCATCGTATTCAACAACCCAGGCACCCTCACCGCCGAGATGGACGCGTCCGCCGTTCTCACCGCCGGGGACGGCACGTCCATCTACCCCTATGAGGCGACCCAGACCCAGTATTATGAGACCCGCACCCTGACCACCAAGGCTGGGGGACCGCTGGTGTACAGCAACCTGCTGAACTACGCCAACGTGCAGGCGGGGGAGGTGCTGCTGTCCATGGGCTCTGAGAGCCTGGACGAGCAGATCGCCGCCGCCCAGGAGGCGCTGAACGAGGCCCAGGCCAATGTGGACGCGCTGAACGCCGTCGCCCCCATCGACGGCACCGTGATTTCCTGCACCCTGGTGGAAGGCGGCGAGGTAAAGGCGGGGGACGCGGTGGTCACCATTCAGAACACCACCACCATGGTGGTGACCATTCAGGTGGACGACCGAAACATCGGCTTTGTCAAGCTGGGGGATACCATTGAGCTGTCCGATTACAACGGGAATTTCTTTATGGGCTTGGTCACGGATATCAAGATGCAGGGCGAGGTGGGTCAGGGGATGTCCACCTTCCCCGTCACCCTGGAGGTGGATAACTTCGACGGCTCGCTGTACGCCGGGGCGTGGCTGGACTATTCCTTCGTCACCAGCCAGTCGGACGAGTGCGTGCTGGTGGCCACCACGGCGGTGAAGTCGGTGGCGGACGCCGAGGGGAACAAGCAGACCGTGGTGTTTGTCCAGCGGGAGGAGCGGCCGGACAACGCCGTGGACCTGGATTACACCGCCCTATACGGCGTGCCCAAGCCGGAGGAGGGGTACTGGCCCGTGCTGGTGGAGACCGGAATCTCCGACGCCAAGCAGGTGGAGATCAAGTCCGGCGTGGAAGCGGGCGACATGGTATTCATCAACTATACCACCGAGCAGAACGGCATGGGCGGCGGCATGATGATCGGCTGAGGTGGCGCCATGCTCATTGACATCAAAGACCTTTACAAAATTTATAACGAGGGACAGGAGAGCGAGGTCCGGGCGCTGGATGGCGTGTCCCTCCAGATCGACCGGGGGGAATTTGTTGCCATCGTGGGTGCGTCCGGTTCGGGCAAGTCCACCATGATGAACGTGCTGGGCTGTCTGGACGTGCCCACCCATGGGCAGTATGAGCTGAATGGGACCGATGTCACATCCTTGAAGGACAAGGACCTGGCCCGCATCCGCAACCGGGAGATCGGCTTCATTTTCCAGGGCTACAACCTGCTCCAAGACCTGGACGCGCTGGATAACGTGATTCTCCCTCTGATCTACCGGGGCACCTCCATTTTCGAGCGGGAGGAGCTGGCTATGGCCGCCCTGGCGCGGGTGGGGATGGACGACCGGGCCCACCACCGTCCCAGCCAGATGTCCGGCGGCCAGCAGCAGCGGGTGGCCATCGCCCGGGCCATCGCCACCCATCCCCCCATCATCATGGCGGACGAGCCCACGGGAGCCCTGGACTCCAAGACCGGGCGGCACGTGCTGGGCATTCTTCAGCAGCTCTATCGGGAGGGCACCACCATCCTGCTCATCACCCATGACGATGGCATCGCCGCCACCGCCCCCCGGGTGGTGCGGCTGTCCGACGGAAAGATTGTCCACGATGGACGGCAGGAGGTGGACTGGCTGTGAATTTTATGCAGGCATTCAAAATGGCCTTTAAATCCATTGCTTCTAAAAAAACCCGGTCCTTCCTCACGATGCTGGGCATTATCATCGGCGTGGCGTCGGTGGTCATCATGGTGTCGGTGGTGCAGGGGCAGAACAAGAAGCAGATGGAGTACCTGGAGGCCATGGGCGACAATAAAATCAGCGTCTACGCTTACCAGCGCTACGAGACCTCGGGAAGCGTGTCCGGGCTGCTGTATGAGTACTGTCTGGGAATGCAGGACCTGGTGGTGGGGGTCACTCCCCAGATTGAGGTGTGGCAGGAGATCACCATCAAATACGGCGCCAAAACCTTCAACACCCAGAATTGGGACGACTGGGAGAAGCGCATCTCGCTCAAGCTGGGCTCCGACCAATTCGGCGTGTGCAATAATTACACCCTGGGAGGCGGCCGGGAGCTGTCCTTCCTGGACATTGAGAAGACCAACCAGGTGTGCGTGCTGGGCGGCGGGGCGAAGACGCTGCTGTTTGACTTTGTGGACCCGGTGGGGGAGACCATCTTCATCAACAACCAGCCCTTCCTGGTGGTGGGCTGGTATGAGCCCACCGGGGTGGAGGGCATGAGCGACATGGATAACGTGGTGCTGCTGCCCTACACCTTCAACCGAACCCTGAACAACAACGAGCAGATTCGTCAGTACGTGGTGAAGGCGCGCAGCGCCTCGGCCACCACCCTGGCCATCGCCAAGCTCAAGGCGTTCCTGGGGGGCTTCATCACTGAGGACAACGGCTTTTACGATGTGAGCAGCAACAACAACTGGGCCGACCAAATGCAGCAGCAGAGCCTGATGCAGTCCCTGGTGCTGGGGGCCATCGCGGGCATCTCCCTGCTGGTGGGCGGCATCGGCATCATGAACATCATGCTGGTCACTGTCACCGAGCGCACCCGGGAGATCGGCATCCGCAAGGCCATCGGCGCGGAGCGCAAAAGCATCATCGTCCAGTTTCTCATTGAGGCGGCGGTGATCTGCGGCATCGGCGGCATCATCGGCATTGGGCTGGGCTGTATGGGCTCGCTCATCGCGGGAAAATTCTTGCTTCAGGGCATGATTCTGTGGCCCAGCATGGTGATCACCGTGGGGGCGTTCACCTTCTCGGTGGTGCTGGGTGTGCTGTTCGGACTGTACCCCGCCATCAAGGCGTCCAGCCTCCAGCCGGTGGACGCGCTGCGGGCGGAATAAGGAGGAGAGACAATGAGACGAAATTGTAAGCGAGGGCTGGCCCTGCTGCTGTGCGTGGTCACGGTGCTGTCGCTGGCGGTTCTTCCCGGCTATGCCGGCCAGTTCCATGACATCAAGGACAGCCAGACCTCCATGGCGGCGGATGTGCTGTCCGCCCTGGGGGTGGTGAAGGGTACCGGCGGCGGGGGCTTCTCCCCGGAGGGACACCTCACCCGGGCCCAGCTGTGCAAAATGGCCATTGAGGTGCTGGGCATGGGGGAGGAGGCCAAGGCCCAGGCCTACCGCACCATTTTCAAGGACATGAAGGGCGGGCACTGGGCCAGCGGGTATGTAAACCTGGCCGCCGTCACCGAGATTCCGGAGGGCTCCAAGTCCCGGCTGATGCTGGGCCTGGGGGACGGGAATTTCGGCCCCGACCGGGAGGTCACCTATCAGGAGACGGTGACACTGTGTCTGCGCATCCTGGGCTACAGCGAGGAGGCAAACCGGGCCTGGCCCCACAGCGCCCTGGAGGCCGCCAGCCGCCTGGGACTGGACGAGGGAGTGTCTGTGGAGGTCCCCTCCGCCCCCGTCACCCGGGGACAGACCGCGCTGCTGTTTTACAACCTGCTGACCACCCCCTGCAAAGCCAGCGGCGAGCTTTTTGCCAAGGAAAAATTGGGTGATATCAAGGACGATGCCATCCTCCTGGCCACCGACGCCACCATCAACGGCAAGTCGGGCTGGGTAGTCACCGCTAAGGACGGCGCCACCACGGCCTACCGCAGCGCGGCGCCGGTGGACACGTCCATGCTGGGCCTGCGTGGTTCGGTGCTGCTGGATCAGGAGGGCCGCTTTGTCACCATGCTGCCGGATGCGTCCAGCTACATCACCGCCGCGGTGAGCCGGAAGCAGGGGTCGTCCTACCTCCATCTGGCGGGGAAGGGCCGGTACACGATGTCGAAGGACACCCCGGTGTACACCGGCGCGGCCGCCGGCGCGGAGATCACCACCTATGAGGAGTATATGGCTAATTTGCGGACCGGAGACATCGTGACGCTCTACCTGGACGGGCAGGGCAAGGTGGCGGGCCTGTACCGGGCGAAGGAGACGGCGGAGTCCCGCTTTGTGGTGGTGCGCAGCGCCTCGGCCACCTCGGGGATGTTCCGCTCCCTGCTGGGGGAGGAGAAGGACTACACCATCCGCAAAAATGGCGTGGCCATCTCCATGAGCGACATCCGGCAGTATGACGTGGTCACCTATGATCCTATCACCAAGGTGCTGGACGTGTGCGACGCCAAGCTGGCCTGCGTCTATGAGAACGCCGTGCCCACGCCCGGTTCCCCCAACGAGATCGTCGCTGCGGGGGGCAACCACTTCGCCGTGCTGGCCGATGCCATCGAGGACTTCACCGGGCGGAAGCTGGGCGAGCACATCACGCTGCTGTTTACCGCCAACGGCATGGTGGCGGGCCTGATGCCGGGGAAGACCGACATCTCCACCTCCAACGCCTTGGGATTCGTGAACAAGGACGGGCATTTCGAGCTCCTCAACTGCCGGCTGACCCTGACGGAGAACATCCCGTCCGAGAGCTACAACCGGGGCAGCATCTGGAACCTGGGCTCCTCCTCCCGCGGCTCGCTCAAGCTGCAATCCAAGGGAATCTATAGCGGCGGCTTCCTGTTCAACCCCAAGACCATGACCCTGGGCGGCGTGAAGGTGAGCCCGGCCGCGCAGGTGTTCGAGCGCAGCCCGGAAGGCGATTTGGTGGCCCGGGAGCTGTCCAGCCTGAACGTCTCGTACCATGCCGACTACTACCACCGCAGCAGCACAGGCGTGGTGGACATGATTATCCTGGGCACCGGCCGGGGCGGCGGAAAGGTATACGGCCGGGTGGACTCGGTCAACACCTATACAGTGTCGCCAGACGGTGGTGGGTACAGGCGCACTGTTACCACGCGGACGCTGCTCAACGGCGAGGACTCAAATTATACCTTCGCCAACGGTCTGCGCATTTCCAGCGGCTACTGTGAGCTGACGGTGTCCGGAGGCTATATCACCGCCGTGAGCTACCTGAAAAAGATTGAAAACGTGCCCTCCACCGCCTTCTTCACCGAGGACGGGACCACCTTTGTGCGGGTGGGCCAGGACGTGTACGAGGTGGATAAGGACGTGCACTGCTTCAACATCGCCGCCTCTTACACCGAGCCCGGCAACAATCCCCCCGCGTGGATGGACCTGCCCTGGGACGCAGAGGGCAGATTGCCTGGGGGAGAAAAGTTCGAGTGGATCTGGGACAGTACGAGTTGGACGCCCAACGCTCCAGAGATTAAGAAATTCGACACCCTGAGCCAGTGCCGCAACTTTGCCGACACGCTGACCATTTACCTGGACAACACCGAGGGGAAGGTCCGCGTGGTGGAGGCGGTGTCTTAACCGCCCAGCTGAGGACAGAAGAAAGAGCCGCCGCAGAGAATTCTGCGGCGGCTCTTTTCAGTTGAAGTCTGGCGGCTTGAGGCTGTTCTCCTCCAGCTGCTGGAGCAGCCCGGCCAGCGTCCGCCAGTCCTCCGGCGACACGCCGGCGGACAGCTGGCGCTGAAAGCGCTGGGTGGCCTGGTCCAGCACGGCCAGCATTTCCTCCCCCGCCGGGGTGAGGTAGAGCTGGTACTGCCGGCGGTTTTCCGGGTCAGGAGCGCGGCGGATGTGGCCCAGGTCCTCCAGCCGCCGGGCGGACCGGGCCACGCTGGCTTTGTCCAGGGCGAAAAAGCTTACCACGTCCTCCTGGCTTGCGCCGGGATGGCGGCCGATGTAGAGGACAATGAGGTGCATCACCCCCACATACCCGTTGGGGGTGAGGACGGTGTGCCGGAGAATGCGCATCCGCTGGCGGTTGATTTTCAGCAGGCTGGACAGCACCGGGTCCGTCATGCTACCTCACCTCCGGGGGCGGAGCGCTCCGCCGCCTGGGCGTCGGCTGCGGCCTGAATCTGCCGCTTCACCCGGCGGATGAGGGGCAGGGCCAGGATCAGCGTGAGCAGGTCGGCCACGGCCTGGACGGCGGCCACGCCGTAGGCGCCCCAGGCCCAAGACATGGGGTAGACGATGGGCAGGAAGCAGGTGCCCTGCCGGGAGGTGGACAGCAGCAGCGCTCCCCGGGCGTTGCCCAGCCCGGCGCAGAACATATTCACCACCGCAACCCAGCCGTGGATGGGCAGCACCAGGCACTGCAAGCGGATACACAGCGCGCCGATGGCCAGCATCTCCGCCGACTGGTCCGATTTGGCGAACACGCCGATGAGCTGGTTGGCCAGCAGCGCCAGGGTGAGCCCCATCACCAGCGCGCCGATGATGGCGGTGCGGGAGGCGAAGCGGTAGCTGTCCTTCACCCGGTCGTACCGCTTGGCGCCCCAGTTGAAGCCGGCCACGGGCTGAAAGCCGGTGCCAAAGCCCAGGATGATGCCGAAGGGGAACATCATCACCTTGGTGGACACGCCGATGCCGGCCAGCACGGCGTCCGAGATGCCGCCGGCGATGTTGTTGAGCACAATGGCGGACACCACCGCCAGCCCCGAGCGGAACATGGACGAGGAGCCCACGCTGACCACCTGGGTGACGATGTCACGGGTGGGGCGGAAGCGGCGGACGGACAGGTGCAGAACGCTGCGGCGGGTGACGTAGGGGAAGACGAGAATGGCGAAGCTGACCAGCTTGGAGATGGCGGTGGCCAGCGACGCGCCTTTGACCCCCATGTTGAAGTTGAAGATGAAAATGGGGTCCAGGAAGCAGTTCAAAATGCCGCCGAAGCCCATGCCCACCATGGAGAGCATGGCGCTGCCCTCGGCCCGGAGGCACTGGTTCATCACAAAGTTGGCCGCCATGAAGGGGGCCACCAGCAGCACATAGGTGGCGTATTCCACGGCGAACTGCTCGCAGGTGTCGGTGGCGCCCAGCAGGCGCACCATGGGGTGCATAAAGCTCACGCCCAGGACGGTGACCACCGCGCCGAACAGCACCGCAGTGAAAAACGCCGTGGACAGCACCTGGCTGGCCTTGTCCGAGTCCTTGGCTCCCAGCAGGCGGGAGATATAGCTGGCCGCGCCCACCGCCAGCATGGAGCCGGCCATCATAATGATCTGGTCCAGCGAGGCGTTGACGTTGATGGCGGCCTGGGCGCTCTCCCCCAGGCCGCTGACGAAATAGGTGTCCGCCAAGTTGTAAATAGAGGTAATCAAAAAAGAGATGATGGAGGGAAAGGCCATCTTGGTGATGACACGGGGCAGGGAGCCCTCCAGCATCATGTTTTCCCGCAGCTGCTGCCGCTGTTTGTCTGTGCCCGCCATTGCGCAGTCTCCTTACCATAGATTGTTTCATTTGCAACTGTTTCATATAATACCTTTATTATACTCAAAATTCGACAGCTGTCAAGGCGGAGGGCGGGATTGGACGGAGGAGGTCCGGCTGAGACAGGGAAAAAGCTCCTGACCCGCCGGGCAGGTCAGGAGCTTTTTCCGCGAATTAGCCTGAGGTGGTTTTGGCTGCGTGCCAAGAGTAGAGCGTCCCGGCGCACCCGGCGGCAAGCAGGGCCAGCGCCGCCCAGAGCCAGCACCACGCCCCGACCGCCAGCAGGCCGGCCAGGAGGGTGGCCGCCCCGGCCGCCGCCATGGCCCAGCCGCCAAAGCGCTGGCACTTGCGCCAGACCGCCTCGTTTTTTACGCTCCACGGGGTGCGCAGCCCCGCGGGGCCGGGCTTTTTCAGCTTGGGAATCCAGTTGCCCAGGGCGATCAGGCCCAGACCGGATACGGCGCAGAGGCTTCGGTTCAGGTCCAACGGGAGGGCGGCCAGGTTTTCTGCCTGCCGGAAGTCCGCGTATAAGAAATACAAAATGATGAGGTCGAACACAGCGAACTGGACGATGCCGGCAAGCACCAGCAGGAGCTCCGCAATCTTCCCGGAGGCGGAATTTCTCATCAGGCGGGAGACGCCCAGCCACAGCGCCCCATAGGGCAGCATGAGAAGGGGGAAAATCAGCGTTTCATACCTGCTTCCCCAGCGGTTTACCTCTCCCGCGGCGTTATAATGGGCCGGGATGCGGTCCGGAAGGAAGGGCAGGGCCGCCAGCACCAGCACCAGTTCCAGCACCAGAAGCAGAACTGCGGCGGTGTATAGTCTCCTCAGCTTCATGGTTCGCGCCTCCTCTCAGCTCGTTCAGCCACAAAATCGCCTCGTCCAGCACCGTCAAATCCAGCTCGTAGTAGATAAAATTTTTGTGCCGGGTCTCATAGATCAGCTCCGCCTCCCTCAGCCTTTTCAGGTGGTAGGACAGAGCCTGGGGCGTCATGCCCACCGCCTGAGCCAGCGCCCCGGAGGCGATGCGCCCCTCCTTCAGCTTGGAGAGAATCCTGCGGCGGTTTTCGTCGGCCAGAGCGGCCAGGATGTCTGAAACGGGCATAGCGTGCGCCTCCCAGCTATTTCAAGCTTTCTTTAAATAGATACTATCATAGTGGGCGGAGGATGTCAAGGGCTGTTTCAAAATAATTTGAAATAGCGGCAGGCAGAATTTGGTGATATTGCCCCTTGCAATTTTTCCGTTAATAGGGTAAGCTGTTTCCATAGGCAGAGTAGGGGCGCGTGTGTTGGGAGGCTATGGTCTCCGCAGTGCCGGCGGGACGGGGAGTTGTCCGCCGGACGAAAAGCCGCAGGGCTTGCAGTGCGCGCCTCGCATCCCGCTGCCGCATGGCGGAGCTTGGATTGCGGGCTTCCTTTGTGCGGCATACCCATTTTGGGCTGCCGAGAAAACAAAGGAGGTCTTTTTATGTCTCAAACGCTGTACAAAACGCCCTTTTCCCCCGCATATTGGAGGGACGCCCTGGCGGACTTCAAAAAGCCGCGCACGCTGGTGTTCTCCGCCCTGATGGTGGCCGCCTGCGTGGCGCTGAGCTACCTGAAGTCCATCCCCATTGTGGACAACGTCCGGGTGACGTGGGGCTTTCTGGCCAGGGCGCTGTGCGCCCTGGTGGGCGGGCCGGTGAACGCCCTGGCCTTCGGCTTTGTGGAGGACACGGTGAGCTACTTCATGAACCCGGACGAGGGCTACAACCCCTTCTACATCTTCACCACCATGCTGGGGGTGTTCACCTACGCGCTGTTCCTCTACCGGGCGGAGGTGACGGTGACGCGGGTGTTTTTGGCTAAACTGCTCACCAATATCCAGAACGTATTTTTGCAGTCCCTGGGCACCTATCTGTGGTATTCCAGCAAGGGCTATTGGATTATCGCGGGGGAGCGGGCGGTGAAAAACGCCATCATGCTGCCCGTTCAGACCGTCATGCTGGTGGCGCTGTTCGCGGCCCTGCTGCCCATCCTGCACCGCATGGGCTTCCTGCCCGCCCAGGCGGCGCGGCTGAAGCTGTGGAGGAAGCCGGAGTGGATGGGGCGGAAAAAAGAGCGCGAGGAGCAGGCGGTCCCCTGGGAGGAGTGACCGCCCCGCAGACCGCATAACGAAGGCCATGTCCGCATACCTTCCCATGAGGAGGGATGCGGACATGGCTTTTTTTGAGGCGCTGGGCAACTGGCTGTGGGGCGGACCGCTGCTGGCGGTCTTTTTGGCGGTGGGGCTGTGGTACTCCTTCGCCACCGGCTTTTTTCCCATCTTCGGCGTGGGGGTGTGGTGGAGGACCACGGCGGGCTCCCTGCTTGGGCGGAAAAAGGGGGGAAAGGGCGGCCGGGGCGTGACCCAGCTCCAGGCCCTGTCCACCGCCCTGGCGGCCACGGTGGGCACCGGGTCCATCGCCGGGGTGGCCACGGCCATCGTGTACGGCGGGCCGGGGGCGGTGTTCTGGATGTGGATGTCCGCCCTGCTGGGCATGGCGGTGAGCTGCGGGGAGAAGACCCTGGCGGTGCGCCACCGGGAGCGGGGGCCGGACGGGAGCTACCGGGGTGGGCCCATGGAGTACATGAAAAACGGGCTGCGCCTGCCGTGGCTGGCCAAGCTGTTCGCGCTGCTCTGCATTGCGGAGACGCTGGCGGGGGGCAATCTGGCCCAGGCCAATTCCATCGCCTCGTCGCTGTCCGCGGCGGCGGGGGCGAACCGGCTGGCGGTGGGGGTGGTGCTGGCTGCCGCCGTGGCCCTGGTGCTGGCGGGGGGAATCAAGCGGATTGGGAAGCTGTGCGAGCTGCTGGTGCCCGCCATGGCGCTGCTGTTCGTGGGTTGCGGGCTGGCGGTGGTGGCGGCCAACTGGCGTTCGGTGCCCGGCGCCTTTGCGCAGATCATCGCCTATGCCTTCGCGCCCCGGGCCGTTGCCGGGGGCTACGCCATGGGGGCGGCGCTGCGGTACGGGGTGGCCCGGGGGGTGTTCACCAACGAGGCGGGGCTGGGTATGTCCGCCATCGCCCACGCCTGCGCCGACGTGGAGCAGCCGGCGGAGCAGGGGATGTGGGGGATTTTCGAGGTGTTTTTGGCCACCATGGTCATCTGCACCGTCACGGCTCTGGTGATTCTGACCTCCGGGGTGTACGACCCGGTTCAGGCGCTGGCCCTGGCGGAAGCGGGGGCGCTGCCCGACGGAATGCTGGGCGCACCGCTGACGGCGGCGGGCTTCGCCACCCTGTTTGGGGAGGCGGGGGAGTGGATTGTGTCCGTCAGCCTGATTCTGTTCGCCTTTACCTCCCTCATCGGGTCTGGGTACTACGGGCGGCGGGGATTGGAGACCCTCACCGGCTCCTCCTGGGCCATGGGGCTGTTCTGCCTGGCCTTCCCAGCCTGCGTAATCCTTGGGGCGGTGGGAGACGTGACGGCGGTGTGGCAGCTGGTGGACGTGTTCAACGGCCTGCTGGCGGCGGTGAACCTGCCCGCGCTGCTGCTGCTCTCGCCGGAGGCGGTGCACCTGCTGCGCTCGTGGCTGCGGACCCGCTGGGGCGGCGAGGCGGCCCTTGACAACCGGGGCGGGATGGCGTAAGATAGTGCCGGTAACGGGAGGCGTTCCCGACAAAAACTGAGAAAGGGAGAATGGACATGGATTTGAATTTCGATATCAAGGGCAAGGTAGAGGAGATTGTGGCCAAGCTGAAAAAGGACCCCGATCTGATGGAGAAGTTCCAGAACGACCCCATCAAGGCGCTGGAGAGCGTCCTGGGTGTGGACCTGCCGGATGAGCAGCTCAAGCCGCTGGTGGCGGGCGTGAAGGCCAAGCTCACCGCCTCCGATTTGGGCGACAAGCTGGACGGCCTGAAGAAGCTGTTCTAAGGCCGCATTCCCACAACATGGAAAGAGACGCCCGCCCCCTTTTGGCAAAGGGGCGGGCGTTTTTGCGCGGCGGTGGGTTTCGGCCCGAGAGCAAAGCCCCCCGGCTTCGCCGGGGGAGCTTGCAAAGTTCAGGTGCGTCAGTGGGCCCAAGAGCAAAGCCCCCCGGCGAAGCCGGGGGGCTTACAAAACTCAGGTGCGGTACCGCGTCTGGGGCACGTAGGTGCAGTGGAGAATCTCGTGGGCCTTGTGGCCGCCGGGCTCGCCCAGGTAGGTCTCGTAGACCTCCTTGACCACGGGGCTCTCGTGGCTGCGGCGGTGGGGCATCCCCTCGTCCTGCTTGTACAGCGCCTGGGCCCGCAGGGTGCGCAGGTCGGTGAAGGAGCGCACGGAGGAGGCGTGCAGGGGCTGGCCGCCGCCGTTGACACAGCCGCCGGGGCAGGCCATGAACTCGATGAAGTCGTAGTGCAGCTCGCCGGACTTGATGCCGTCCAGCACGATTTTGGCGTTGGACAGGCCCGAGGCCACGCACACCTTCACGGTGCGGCCGGGCAGCTCATAGCTGGCCTCCTTGATGTCCTTGATGCCCCGGACCTCGTGGAACTCCAGGGGGGCGTTGTCGTCGCCCATGAGCTTGGCCGCCACGGTGCGCAGGGCGGCCTCCATCACGCCGCCGGTGGCGCCGAAGATGACGGACGCGCCGGTGGAGATGCCCAGCATGGGGTCGAACTCGCCCTCGGGCAGGTGGTCGAACATCATGCCCGCCTGGGTAATCATCCGGGCCAGCTCCCGGGTGGTGAGGGAGGCGTCCACCGGCATACAGCCGTTGGCCATGCGCTGCTCCTCCCGCTTGACCTCGTACTTCTTGGCGGTGCAGGGCATGATGGACACCACGTAGATGTCCTTGGGGTCGATGCCCGCCTTCTCGGCGTAGTAGCTCTTGACCAGCGCGCCGAACATCTGCTGGGGGGACTTGCAGGAGGACAGGCTGGGGATGAACTCGGGGTAGTGCTGCTCGCAGAAGCGAATCCAGCCGGGGGAGCAGGAGGTAATCATGGGCAGCTTGCCGCCGTTCTGGAGGCGCTGGAGGAACTCCGTGCCCTCCTCCATGATGGTGAAGTCGGCGGCGGTGTCCACGTCGAACACCTTGTCAAAGCCTAAGCGGCGCAGGGCGGACACCATTTTGCCCTCCACATTGGTGCCGATGGGCATATCGAAGCACTCGCCCAGGGTGACCCGGACGGAGGGGGCGGGGCCGACGACCACGTGCTTGGTGGGGTCGTGAAGGGCGGCCAGCACCTCGGGGATGGAGTCCTGCTCGCTCAGCGCCCCGGTGGGGCAGGCCACCAGGCACTGCCCGCAGGACACGCAGTCCACCTCGGCCAAATCCCGGTCGAAGGCGCAGCCGATGTGGGTCATAAAGCCCCGGTCGTTGGGGCCAATCACGCCCACGGCCTGCTGCTTGCGGCAGGCGGCGGTGCAGCGCCGGCACAGGATGCACTTGGAGTTGTCCCGCACCAGGTGCAGGGCGGAGGCCTCAATCTGGGGCACCATCAGGTCGTTGGCGTAGCGCACCGCGTCGATCTGGAACTCCGCGGCCAGCTCCCGCAGCTCACAGTGGGCGTTGCGGGCGCAGGTGAGGCAGTCCATGCGGTGGTTGGACAGGATGAGCTCCAGAGAGAGCTGCCGGGAGTGGCGCACCTTGGGGGTGTTGGTGTATACCTCCATGCCCTCGCTCACCGGGTAGACGCAGGACGCCATCAGGGAGCGGGCGCCCTTGACCTCCACCACGCAGATGCGGCAGGAGCCGATCTCGTTCACGTCCTTCAGGTAGCACAGGGAGGGGATTTTGAAGCCCGCGGCCCGGGCGGCCTCCAGCACCGTGGTCCCCTCGGGGACGGTGACGGGGATGTCGTTGATTTTCAGGTTTACCATGTTGGGTTCCATCGTGTTCTCTCCCTCCCTTACGATTTGGAGATGGCGTCAAAGCGGCAGTTGCTCTGGCACAGGCCGCAGTGGATGCACTTGCTTTGGTCGATGACGTGGGGTGCCTTCACCGCGCCAGAGATGGCGTCCACCGGGCAGTTCCGGGCGCACAGGGTACAGCCCTTGCACTTGCCCGGGTCGATGATGTACCGGGTGAGGTTGCGGCACACCCCGGCGGGGCAGCGCTTCTCCACCACGTGGGCCACGTACTCGTCCCGGAAATACTTCAGGGTGGACAGCACCGGGTTGGGGGCGGACTGGCCCAGGGCGCACAGGGCGGAGTCCTTCAGGTGGTGGCACAGCTCCTCGATGGTGTCCAGGTCCTCCAGGGTGCCCTTGCCGTCGGTAATCTTGCACAGCAGGTCGTACAGCCGCTTGGTGCCGATGCGGCAGGGGACGCACTTGCCGCAGGACTCGTCCACGCAGAACTCCAGGAAGAACTTGGCGATGTCCACCATGCAGTTGTCCTCGTCCATGACGATGAGGCCGCCTGAGCCCATCATGGAGCCGATGGCGGTGAGGGAGTCATAGTCGATGGGGGTGTCGATGAGCTCGGCGGGGATGCAGCCGCCGGAGGGGCCGCCGGTCTGGGCGGCCTTGAACTTCTTGCCGTTGGGGATGCCGCCGCCGATGTCCTCGATGATAGTGCGCAGGGTGGTGCCCATGGGGACTTCCACCAGGCCGGTGTTGGTAATCTTGCCACCCAGGGCGAACACCTTGGTGCCCTTGGACTTCTCGGTGCCGATGGCGGCGAACTTCTCCCAGCCGTTGTTGAGAATCCAGGTGATGTTGGCGTAGGTCTCCACGTTGTTGAGCAGGGTGGGCTTGCCGAACAGGCCCTTGACGGCGGGGAAGGGCGGGCGGGGACGGGGCTCGCCCCGGTGGCCCTCGATGGAGGTCATCAGGGCGGTCTCCTCGCCGCACACGAAGGCGCCCGCGCCCAGGCGCAGCTCCAGGTTGAAGGAGAAGCCGGAGCCCAGGATGTTCTCGCCCAGCAGGCCGTACTCCTCGGCCTGCTTGATGGCCAGCTCCAGGCGCTTGACGGCGATGGGGTACTCGGCGCGGATGTAGATGTAGCCCTGATGAGAACCCACGGCGTAGCCCGCGATGGTCATGGCCTCAATGACGGAGAAGGGGTCGCCCTCCAGCACCGAGCGGTCCATGAACGCGCCGGGGTCGCCCTCGTCGGCGTTGCAGCACACGTACTTCACGCCGTCGTCGCTCTTGGCGTCATAGGTGAACTGCCATTTGGTGCCGGTGGGGAAGCCCGCGCCGCCCCGGCCTCGCAGGCCGGACTGCTTCAGCGCGTCGATGATCTCCTGGGGCGGGGTCTTCTCGGTGAGGATGCGCTCCAGGGCGGTGTAGCCGTCCACGCCGATGTACTCGTCGATGGACTCCGGGTTGATGACGCCGCAGTTGCGCAGGGCGATGCGCAGCTGGTGCTTGTAGAACTGGGTGTCCGCCAGAGAGGTGACGGACTGACCCTCCTCCCCCTCCATGTGGAGCAGGCGCTTGACGATGCGGCCCTTGACGATGTGCTCGGACACGATCTCGTGTACGTCGTCCACAGTGACCCGGGTGTAGCACGCCCCCTCGGGGAACACCATGACGATGGGGCCCATAGCGCACAGGCCGAAGCAGCCGGTCTTGACCACCCGGACCTCCTGGTCCATCCCGGCGGTCTTGAGGGCCTGCTCAAACTCGGTGATGAGCTTGGGGCTTTCCGAGGAGGTACAGCCGGTGCCGGTGCACACCATGATATGGCTTCGGATATGGCTCATAGTTGGTTCCTCCCTCTTTTATCATTCGGCCGCGCCGATGGTGTAGTCCTGGACCACGTTGTGATTGACCAGGTGCTGCTCCACGATGGCGGGGATCATCTCCGGGCGCAGGCGCACGTACGTCACCTTCTCCTCCCCGGGGACGAACACCTCGGCCACCGGCTCCAGGCGGCACACGCCGATGCACCCCGTTTGGGACACGGTGACGTTGGTCAGCCCCCGGCGGTTGATCTCGTCCAGAAAGGCGGTCATCACAGGGCGGGCGCCGGCGGCGATGCCGCAGGTGGCCATGCCCACCACCACGCGGATATTGCTCTCGTCATTTTCCCGCAGGTCCATCTGGCGCTTCATTTTTTCCCGGATGGCCTTGAGTTCTTCTAAGCTTTTCATGTAATCTCTCCTTCGATTCCGGCGGCGGGGAGCGCATCCGCCGCCGCGTCGTTTTCCTGTTCGGTCAGATAGTCCTGAATCCAGGCGAACACCTCCGGCTCCGCCAGGGAGATATCATCGCCCAAAATGTCCCGCAGCTCCGCGGTGGACAGCGCCGCCTCCCCCTTCGGGGTGGTGTGGCGGTAGGTCAGCTCCATCTCCGGGCTGCCCTGGATGAGCAGGGCCGTCGTCCCGGCCAAATCCCCCAGGGGGGGGCAGTCCAGGTGCCGGCGCTGAAAGCGGGCGGTGACGGTGGTGCCCGCGCCCAGGGCGCTCTCGATGGCCAGCGACCCGCCGGTCTGCTCCGCCGTCAGGCGCAGCAGGGGCAGGCCCAGCCCCACCTTCCGGGTGGTGCGGGTGGTGGTGAAGGGGTCGGTGACCTGGGCGAGAAACTCCGGGGACATTCCCCGGCCGTCATCCGCGATGGTGAGGGTGAGCCAGCCGGCCTCGTCCTCCTCCAAGGTGACGGCCACGTGGCTGGCCCCCGCGGCCACCGAGTTTTTGGCCACGTCTAAGAGATGGAGGGAGAGGTCCTTCATCCCTTTTTGATGTACTCGTCCAAAATGGGGCCCACCTGGGCGGCGGTGAGGCGGCCGTACACATCGTCGTTAATCATCATGACGGGGGCCAGGCCGCACGCGCCGATGCAGCGGCAGGCGTCCAGGGAGAACAGCCCGTCGTTGGTGATGCCGCCGGGGGCGATGTTCAGCTTCTTCTCCACCGCGGCCAGCACATCCGCCGCGCCCTTGACGTAGCAGGCGGTGCCCAGGCACACGGAGATCTGGTACTTTCCCTTGGGGTTGAGGGAGAAGAAGGAGTAAAAGCTGGCCACGCCGTAGATTTCAGACAGGGGGATATCCAGCCCCTCGGCCACCATGATCTGGACCTCCTCGGGCAGATAGCCGAAGATTTCCTGGGCGGCCTGAAGCACCGGCATGGTGGCGCCGGGCTGGCCCTTGTGCGCCTCGATGACATGGCGCAGGCGTTCTTCCTGTTCCGGAGTGCCCCGGTAGGGGACTGCGGTCTTGCAGTTAGGCATTTCGCTTCCTCCTTGTTTTGATCTGGGGCGGGCGGAGTGGGCCGCCGCCCCGATGTTGCAGAAATGAAATAAAGCGTCCGGGCGAAGCATCAGCATGGAAGATCACCCGGACAAGCTATTCTATCATACGGCAGTACGGTTTGTCCAAGCTAACAGCATAAAAATCACCAAAAATCGTCAGGGAATTCCATCCGCGCCTGGCGCACCCTGGCGCAGCCAGCTCAGAACCGCCTGAGGGGACCGCTCCAAGAGGGGCATATACTGGTGGGCGTCCTGGATTTGGTCCAGATAGTGTGCGTCGCTGGCGTCGAAATGGGCCACCCCCCGCAGGTCTGGCCGTTGGAACAAATCCGGCGGGCAGCCTCTGGAGGTCTCCGCCACGGGAAAGCCCATGGCCGGGTCCCACAGGCCCAGGTTGGCCAGCAGGGAGAAGGAGGGCCGGTCGATGTGGGCGGGGTAGGCCACGCCGCCGTGGGCACGGACCAGGGCGGCCGCCTCGTAGATGCCGATGGCGGCCGCCCCGGCCAGAAAAGCGGTCTCCTCCCCCAGCGGGCGGTCCTTCTCGTCTAAGTACAGCTGCGGGCCAAAGACGGCGGGGTTGTTTGGGATGGGGGGCAGCTTCTCCCGCACCAGGGTGGAAAACGCGCCGGCCTCCTCCAGACCGGGGAACAGGCACACCACATGGGCCTCCTCGGCGGTGGTGAGCTCCATCCCCGGCAGGGCCAGCAGGCCGTAGCGCTCCGCGGCCCGGCAGAAGGCGGCGCAGTTGCCGCAGGTATTGTGGTCGGTGAGGGCCGCCACCTCCAGCCCCGCCAGCGCGCACATCCCGGCCAGGTTGGCGGGGGTGTTGTCCTCCCCGCCGCAGGGCGACAGGCAGGAGTGCAGATGGAGGTCAAAGGCAAGCCGTTCCATTACAACGCACCGATGAGTCCGCCCAGCCTGCACGCGCAGTCATAGACGGACAACGCCGTGCCCAGCAGGGTGATGCCCTGGGTCCTGGCCCGCTCCAGCAGGGGCGGGTCTGGGACCACATCCTCAGCTAAAATCACGCAGGACACGTCGGTGAGGGCGGCCACCGCCGCCACGTTCACATTGCTCATAATGGTGAGCCACGCCCCTCCGGCGGGGGCCCGGCCCATCACCCAGCTGAGCAGGTCGCCGCAGTACCCCCCCTCCACGGGGCGGTCCGGGTCGTCCAGGTGAAACACGCTCAGAGGGAGGGCGTCAATGAGCGTTTGCACTGTTATCATAAAATCACCGCCTTTTCATCGGTCGTCCAGCAGGGGGGGCAGGCCGCCGGGGGCGTCGTCCGGGCGGTGCCGGAAGGGGGCGGGGAGGTACTCGTCCGCCCCGGAGTGGCCCGCCATGTGCTGCATCCGCTCCCGCACCTTAAAAATACAGTCCTCCTCGCTGGCCCGGCCCATCACCACGTCCTCGGCGAAGGCCCGGCAGGAGGGCGCGCCGCAGGAGCCGCAGCGCAGGCCGGGCAGCTGCTCCTCCAGCTTCTGGATGGCCCGCATCTTCTCCATGGCCCGGCGGCGGTTGGAGTCCAGCTGGAAGGTGGGCAGAAACTCCGGCTTTTTGGTGTAGTCCAGGATGTCGCTGACCTCCTCCCGGCGGGCGGCGCAGGGCGGGACAGGGGAGAGGCCGGTCATCAGCCCCTTCAGGCGCATTTTGGCGGTAAAGGGGTTCTCCACCGTGAGGCAGCCGCCTAAGCAGCCCTGGGTGCAGGCCCGCAGCTCGATGAAGTCCGCCTCGGGCATACGCCCGTCCTCGATCTCCTCCAGCATTCGAATCACGTTGTTGATGCCGTCCACGGCGATGTACCGTTTGTCCCGGCGGGACAGGGCCTCGCCCCCGGCGAAGGCCCAGCTCACCCCGGCGGCCCCCGCCGCCATGGGCTTGAGGTGGTCCAAAGCCAGCTGGCGCATGGGCTCCAGCAGGGCCAGGTAGATGTCCTTGATGGCGAAGGCGCCGTCCACCACCTGCCGCTTGAGCCCCTCGGGGGAGGCGGCGGCAGTGACCTGAGAGGTGCAGGGCACGATGGTGAACACGCCGATCTCCTCGGGGGGCAGGCCGGTCTGCTCCGCCGCCCTCCGGCGGGCCAGGATGGCCGCCAGCTCCAGGGGGGTGATCACCGGGGCGATGTGGCCCAGCAGGTCGGGGAAGCGGATGCAGATCAGCCGCACCACCGCCGGGCAGGCGGGGGAGAGCTCCGGCTTGAGGGTGCCGTCCCCGGTGCGGTGGTCCAGGCAGTCGGCCAGCAGCTCTGCGGCGGCGGCGGACTCGTACACGTCGTCAAAGCCGATGGCCAGCAGGCCGTTGAGGATGATATTGATGTCGTCCAGGTGGTGAAACTGGCCGTACAGGGCCGGGTCGGGGACGGCGATGTTATACTGAAAGCGCTGAAGCATATAGAATTCGCTGCGGATGGACTGCACCGCCTGATGGGGGCAGACCTGGACGCAGGTGCCGCAGTCGATGCAGCGGTTGGGCAGAATGGTGGCCTTGCCGCTGCGCACGCGGATGGCCTCGGTGGGGCAGCTTTTGATGCAGGTGGTGCAGCCCCGGCACTTTTTGGTGTTGAGGGCGACAGAATGGCGCACGTCGTTTACCTCCTCCTGTTGTGATGCAAAGCGCGCCGGTCCCGCGCCTTATTCGATGCGCACCACCATGGTGACGGTGGTGCCCACGCCGAGAACGGAGTCCACCGTCATCTCGTCGCTGTATTTTTTCATGTTGGGCAGGCCCATGCCCGCGCCGAAGCCCAAATCCCGCACGGAGTCGGCGGCGGTGGTGAAGCCCGCCTGCATGGCCTTGCCGATGTCGGGAATGCCGGGGCCCCGGTCGGTGAGGGTGATGGTGATGTCGTCCAGCCCCACGTCCACCTGGGCGGTGCCGCCGTTGGCGTGGATGACCATATTGATCTCCCCCTCGTACATACACACCGACACCCGGCGGATGATGCTGGGGTCCAGGCCCAGCTTGCGCAGGGCCTGCTTCACGCTGGAGGAGGCCTCCCCCGCATGGGTCAGGTCGCCCCCCTCAACCTGGTAGGACAGGCGGATGCGGTCGTCCATGGCGCTCACTCCCTCAGCCCGTTGAGGTACAAAAGCCCGCAGGCGTTGTACATCCGCTCCTTGGTGGCCATGACCACCAGCTGCCGGTCGTCGGCCAGCTCCAGGATGCCGCCGTCCGGCTGCTTGCCCCGGACGAAGACGATGCACTTCATGTCCATCATCTCGGCGGTGCGCACCACCTGGGGGTTGACCAGCCCCGTGAGCAGCAGCGCCTGGTTTTTCACGTAGGCCAGCACGTCGCTCATGAAGTCGCTGCCGCAGGCGGAGCGGACCTCGGTGTCTAACAGTTCCTCGCCGCACAGCACGTCGGCGTGGAGAATATCGCGGACCTCTTTCAAATTCATTGGAATACCTCCCTGATGGGCGCGTGCCCTAAGCTGTTCTTAGGATAGCATGGTTTTCACCAAAAGACAATAGAAGCCGGAGAAAAACCTTGTGAAAATTGTGACAGTTGAACAAAAGACGGCGAAAGACGGGGAAAAGCGCCGGAGCGCCCGGAGCAAATGCTCCGGGCGCTCCAAACTGGGAACGGGGGGTTCAGATGTCCAGGCTGAGCTGGTCCAGCGCGGCGTCCAGCCAGGGGTGGTTGACGGAGCTCAGCTCATAGCTGGGGTCGTGGTTCAGCTTTTCCACCAGCTCCTCGGACATCTCATAGGAGGGCTGGCGCACCCCGTCGATGGTGAGGTAGCTGTCGGCGTAGTTCTGGCCCTGCATGGAGCAGGCGCCGTCTTCCGTCAGGAAGAACTCGGCCCAGCCGTAGTTCTCCGCGGTGCCGCCCACCACGACATATCCCTTGTTGCCGGTGGCCGGGTCGGCGTGCTCGTAGATATAGGGGGTGTTCTCATCGACGAGGCCGGTGAGGTCGGTGCGCTCATCGCCGTTTACGAACCACAGCTTGCCGTCCTCCAGGACGATGGGGGCAGCCTGCTCGCCGTTCAGGTCCCATGCGAAGCTGTCGACGGTGGTGGTGTTGCCGTGATCCGTGATGGACACCGAGCCGCCGCTCATGAAATTGTATACCTGGGCGGGCAGGCCCGCCGCGATGGACAGCACGCACCCCACCGCCAGGGCGGCGGCCAGCACGATTTTGGTGACGGCGGGCGCCCGCCGTTTGCTCGTCTGATTGTTATTCTGTTCCAACATGGTCAAGATTTCCTCCTTTTTTTGGTCAGTCAGCGCGACTTGCGCCATCAAATGCCGGTAATCCTTCCTCATCGTCGCTCAACTCCTTTTTCAGCAGGGCCCGGGCCCTGCTCATCCGCGTTTGTACTGCCGTGCGGGATATGTGGAGAATCTCCCCGATCTCGCCCTGGCCGTAGCCCTCCCAATAGTAGAGGTGGACCACCGCCCGGTACTTGGGGGGCAGGGCCATCACCGCGTCCCACACCGCTTGGTCGGTGTCGTCCCGAAAGGGAATGGACTCGTCCAGCTCTCCCACGTTTCGCCGCCAGAAGGACCGCAGCTGGCTTTTGCAGGCGTTGGCGGCGCAGGTGAGCAGCCAGGCCTTTTCCCGCCCCGGCAGCAGGGTGACTCCCCCTTCCGCCAGGCGGAGAAATACGCCTTGGCACACGTCCTCCGCGTCCGCCCGGCAGGCCAGGTAGCTGTAGGCCAGCCGGAACACGTCGTCTCCATACTGGCGGAACAGCTGCGCCAGGTTTTGTGATTCCATGGCCGCGGGCCTCCTTTCGTGTTGCTCCTTGGTGTTGTCGCGCTGGGTTATTCTCATGCTGCTTGTTTGTAGCTACGTGTATAAAACGATTGAGTACCCCCTATTATCACACGGGACCGGAAAAATTTCAATTTCTTCAATTACGGTTTGGTTGACAAATGTAATCCTGCGTGCTATAGTAGGCTTACAACAGTAAGCCAATAGACCATAAGGAGGAATTTAAAAATGGAGGAAAAGCGCAGCGTGCTCTCGCCCAGCGAGTGGCGGGTGATGGAGTGTCTGTGGGCGGGGCCGAAGACCCTGATGGAGCTGGTGCGGGCGCTGAAGGACAGCGCGGGCTGGACCAAGAGCACCGTCAACACCATGGTGCGGCGCATGGAGGAGAAGGGCCTGATCGTCCACGAGACGGCGGGTCGGGCCAAGGTGTTCCGGGCGGCGCTGGGCCGGGAGGCCGCGGCGGCGTCGGAGGCGGACTGCCTGCTGGAGCGGGCCTTCCGGGGCAGCGTGAGCCTGCTGGTCAGCTCGCTGGCGGACCGGGGCGGCCTGTCCAGGGCGGACATTGACGAGCTGTACGACATTTTAGATAGAGCGGAGTGGAATGCAAAATGAGAGGAGTTTTGATTACATCGTCCATTCTCATTGTGCTCATCGCCGCGCTGCGGCCCCTGCTGCGGGGAAAAATCGACCCGCGGGCGCAGTACGCCCTGTGGCTGCTGGTGGCGGCGCGGCTGCTGCTGCCGGTGAACCTGTTCACCAGCGCTTACAGCGCCCTGGCTCTGCTGGACCGGGGGGAGGAGCCGCCCCAGCTTGTCCAGGAGATTGGGCAGACCGCCGTTCCCGTGCGCTCCTATGACAACGCCCGGGCCCAGGTGGTGGAGGAGTACCGCCAGCGGGGAATTGAGGAGGCCGCCCTCACCCCGGGGGATTTGCGGGACATCGACACCCAGGCCCGGGAGCGGATGAACGGCCCCACTCTGGCCGAGCTGGCGGCAAAGCTGGCAAGGCCGGTGCGGCTGGGGGGCGCGGCCCTCATGGCGGCTTGGTTTATATTTGTCAACCTGGCCCTGCGGCGGAAGCTCAAGGCCGCCCGGGAGCTGAAGGGGGTAGACTGCCCCCTGCCGGTGTATTGGTCGGACGCGCTGTCCTCTCCCTGCCTGTGCGGAGTGCTCCGGCCCAGAATTTACGTCACCCCCGCCGCGGTGGAATCCCCGGACCGGCTGCGCCACGTGCTGGCCCATGAGCTCACCCACTACCGGCAGAAGGACCACTGGTGGGCCCTTCTGCGGTGCGTGTGCCTGTGCCTGTACTGGTTTGACCCCCTGGTGTGGTGGGCGGCGGCCCTGTCCCGGCAGGACGGGGAGCTGGCCTGCGACGAGGGGGCCATCCGCGCCCTGGGCGAGGGGGAGCGCATCTCCTACGGCCGGACCCTGGTGGCCATGATTGCCGCGGGGCGCACCTCCCTTTTGCAGACCGCCACCACCATGACCGGCGGAAAGCGGAAGGTGCGCGAGCGCATCAAGCTCATTGCCCGCAGGCCAAAAACGGTGATTGCCGTGGCGCTGGTGCTGGTACTTATCGTGGGCGGCGCCGTGGGGTGCACCTTCACCGGCGCGCCGGAGGAGGAGGACCCCACTCCCACGGGCCTGTCAGTGGACACCCTTCGGGAGCGGCTGAACAATATCCCGCTGGAATTACAAGGTGATGTGGTCACTGGCAACGGCCACGACGATTCCCCCGAGCTGGTCAACTACTGGATGAATCGGGAATGGACCAACATGGACGACAGCGGGCTGGGTTACCTGCTGCGGGTGGAGGAGATGACCCAGGCGGAGCTTGACAACTACCGGAACACCGGCGGCTGGGAATGCTTCGCCCGGCGGGGCAGCACCTATTACGCCTTGTTCTACGCCACCGACGTGCGCTACTACTCGCCGGATGACGCGGAACCCTTCCACAACGCCTTCGAGGCCATCCGGGCCTACGCGATGGAGCAGGTGCTGGGCACCGAGGGGGTGGAGCCCTACAGCCCCAGCACCGGCACGCAGCCTCTGGACACCCTCCGGGCGCGGCTGGAGGACATTCCCGAGGAGCTGCGGGACGACGTGGTGCTCTACGACGGGGAGCCGCTGTGGGACAGCGCCCTGGCCGGCTACTTCCTGGACAACACCGGCGGCGAGGGCTGGCTGCACACCGTGTGCCAGTGGGACCAGCTGGGCTTTGAGGAATGGCTCTACACCCTGGAAACCGGAACCTATGAGGTCTTCGCCCGGGACAGCGAACACTACTACGCCATGATGCGGTCCACCAGCATGGAGGTGGAGCAGGAGGACTGGGCGCGCTTCTCCGCCGCCCAAGAGGCGATCTACGAATACGCGAAGCGGCAGGTGCTGAGCACCCAGGGGGTGGAGCCCTACGACCCCGCCGAGCTGCGGCAGCGGGAGTATCTCTGGGAGGGCAAGACCTACACCGATATCGCCTACTGGCCCTACAAGAACATCACCGGGGACACGGAGGGCAGCGTGTGGATTATCCGCCTGGTGCAGCTGGCCACGGACGGCCCCGGCGGTGTGTGGATTCCCGAGCGGGAGCAGATCATCGACGCCGACGTGGACCCCACCCCCCGGCACGTCAGGCCCGGCGAGACGCGGGAGATGGGGCTCACGGTGACGCAGTACGCCCAGTACCTCCAGGATGAGGCGGACGCGGGGCGGGCCGACTGGGCCACCGACCCCGTCCAGGCCTGTATGCACTACGCCCTGACGGTGTGCGGCCACAGCGAGGCCAACGTCACCGAGGACTGCTTCACCCAGGACGGCGGGTATATTGAGGGCGTGCTGGAGGGCTTCTCAAAACAGCGGGCTGTCCAGGAGGCGATGGACGAGATCTGTTACTCCCCTTCCGTGGACTTCACCCTGGCCCCCGCCGGGAGCAGCCAGGTGTACGCCTATCCCGCCGACCTGCGCAGCGACGGCAATGGCTATGGGTTCTCCATCCTGCACGGTCTGCCCGCGCAGTTCGGCTGGGAGTACCTGGGTGAGACCATACGGGACACACCCCTGGGGGACACGCTGAGAATTTCCACGTCGGATCGCACCTTCGTCCAGGCGTGGAGCGGCTCCAACGTCATCCTGATTCAGCGCACCTCCGGCGACACCGCCGAGACCGCCTACTATGAGGCCCGCGACCGGGGCGGGGACCCCAACAGCGCCCCCCTGGGCACGCCTAAGCTCAACCCCGGTCCCTATCAGATTCTGCGGGACTGCTTCGACGAGGTGGAGCTTCAGCGGCTGCGCACCACCTCCGTCCCCGACCGGGGGCAGAGCCACGAGGACGTGGTGCGGGAGTGGATCGAGGGCTACGAGGGGGCCATGACCAAGTGCGCCCCCGGCAGCCGGTACGCCTGCACCTATGTACAGGCGGAGAACGTGACGGCGGACGCCCACGCCCACCTGACCCCGGAGGAGCTGGCGGACTTTGCCCGTTACAACGGCAACGGTTTGGCGGCGGAGGACTACGGGAAGACCTGGTTCAGCTTCAGCTACAGCCTGGTGTTCGTGCCGGAGGACCAGAGCGCGGACGGCTACTTTTGGGCGGGCAACACCTGGTACTACGAGGGGAACGACGCCCCGGAGGGGGCGCTGACCTGGAGCCGGGTGGCCTATATGCGGCTGGTGGATGGGAATTGGGTGTGCGAGGGCACCGGCACCGGCTGGTGATTGACAAACGTATGTTTCACGTGAAACATGGCCTTCAACAGCCGGGGCTCAGACGGCGGTTGTGAGCGGCCCGAACCGGAAAACAGCGGCCCCGGCGTTTGGCGAAAGCCCGGCGCCGGGGCTGTTTGCGCCTGTTCGCAGACAAAAAATTCCTCCAATACCTTGACAGGTGAGGTATCTCGTGCTATAGTAGTCCTGCTGGGCCGCCCGCGCCTCACCACTCAGGGCGGCCAAAAGGAGGTCTGCTATGTTTTCAACCATCGACCGGGCCAAGCCCGGCCTGCAAAAACTGGTCGCCGCCCTGCGTGAGACGTACCCCTACGCCTCGGTGCTGGCGGTGGCGGACGACAGCCGCCGGTGGGCGGTGAGCCGGGCGGGAGTGAACATCGCCGCCGGAGGTATGGGCGGGGGCACCGGCTTTGTGGTGCGGGTGTTCGACGGCGTGGGCTGCGCCGAGTACTCCTTCAACGAGTTCTCCGAGGAGGACATCCCCGCCATCTGTGAGACGCTGGCGCGGCGGCTTGCGGAACAGAACAAGGCGCTGGAGGGCTTTGCTCCCCTGCCCACCCCCGTCCCTGCAGACGAGCCCGCTGCGCTGAAAAAGGAGACGGACTGGAAGGTGAACCCCCGGGAGCTGGGGGACGAGGCCATTGTGGAAAAAATTACCGCCCTGCGCAAGAAGGCCCTGGGGGTGGACGAGCGGATTCTGGACGCCCAGGCGGCGGTGAGCTACCGGGCGTACCGCAAGCTGTTCCTCTCCCAGCACCGGGATTTGGACCAGACCGTGATGTGGACCAACGCCATGGTGGCGGTGATGGCCTCCCGGGGGCAGGAGATCAAGATGTCCTACAGGCCCTTCTCCGTGCTGGGCGGGGCGGAGCTGCTGGACGAGATGGACGCCGGGGTGGAGCAGGCGGCCAGGGACGCCCTGGCCCTGCTGGACAGCCAGCCCATCCCGCCGGGGGAGTACGACTGCGTGTGCGACCCGTCCACCACCGGCATGATCGTCCACGAGGCCTTCGGCCACGGGGTGGAGATGGATATGTTCGTGAAGGACCGGGCGCTGGCCAAGAGCTTTATCGGCGAGTACGTGGCCAGCCCGCTGGTGACGATGCACGACGGCTCCGCCGTGGCGGAGAGCGCCACCGCGTTCTTTGACGACGAGGGCACCCTCACCGGGGACACGGTGATCATCGACAAGGGCGTGCTGAAGACGGGTATGTGCGACGCGCTGGCCGCCGCGCGGCTGGGGGTGAAGCCCACTGGCAACGGCCGCCGGGAGAGCTATGAGCGCAAGGCTTACACCCGGATGACCAACACCTACTTCCAGGGCGGAGACGCCGCCCCGGAGGAGCTGATCGCCTCCATCGAGGACGGGTTCTTGCTGGAGTGCCCCTCCAGCGGCATGGAGGACCCCAAGAACTGGGGCATCCAGTGCATGGTCACAACCGCCAAGGAGATCAAGAACGGGAAGCTCACGGGGAAGATTTACTCCCCCATCGTGCTCACCGGCTACGTGCCCGACCTGCTCAAGTCCGTCACCATGATGAGCAAAACGCCGGTGCTGTCCGGCAGCGGCTACTGCGGCAAGGGGCACAAGGAGTGGGTGAAGGTGTCCGACGGGGGACCGTATATGAAGGCCCGGATCAGATTAGGCTGAGGAGGCGGAACCATGATTGAGAGAATCAAGAGCGCCCTGGAGCGCTGCGGCATTTCCCGGTGGCGCATCAACGAGCGGGTGGAGGAGACCGCCGAGCTGTTCTTTGTGAAACAGCAGCTGGACACCCGGCGCACCAAGGACGTGCACAAGTACGAGGTCACGGTGTTTCGGGATGTGGAGGCCGGGGAGGGGGACAAGCCCGGCCGGGGCTTCACCTCGGTGCAGCTTGTCTCGTCCATGGACGAGACGCAGCTCGAGGACGAGCTGCGCAAGGCGTATTACGCCGCCCAATTCGCCGCCAACCCCTATTTTGAGATGCCCGACCCGGTGAAGGCTCCCATGGTGGAGAAGACCGGGGAGCTGGCGGAGGCCCCCCTGGCCCAGAGCGCGGGAAAGATGGCCCGGGCCCTGTTCGCCGCCGACACCCTGGCGGACGCCCTCGTCAACTCCGCCGAGGTGTTTGTCGTGCGCAGCACCGACCGTATTGTCTCGTCGGAGGGGACGGACGTGGCCTACACCGACGCCAAGGTGAAGGGCGAGTTTGTGGTGCAGTGCAGGGAGCCGGAGGACGTGGAGATGTTCCACGAGTTTGAGTACGACGGGCTGGACGAGCAGGCCCTGGCCGCCAAGGTGGCGGAGGCCCTCACCTTCGTGCGGGACCGGGCGCGGGCCCAGAAGACGCTCAAGAGCGGCAAATATAACCTGGTGCTCAGCGGCGACCAGGTGGCGGAGGTGCTGTCCTATTACAAGGAGCGCTCCGCGGCCTCCATGGTGTACGCCAAATACTCCACGTGGCAGCAGGGGGAGGACGTGCAGGGGGAGACGGACGGCGAGCGGCTGAATCTCAAGCTGGCCGCCGCGGAACCCTACAGCGTGGAGGGCATCCCCATGGCCGACCTGTCCCTGCTGGAAGGGGGGAAGCTGCTGACCTGGCACGGCCCCAACCGCTTCTGCCGCTACCTGGGGGTGAAGCCCACGGGGTACTATGAGAAGGTAGCCTGCGGCAACGGCACGTTACCCTTTGAGGAGCTGAAAAAGGCCCCGTGCCTGTGGGCGGTGGCCTTCTCCGACTTCCAGATGGACCAGATGAGCGGCCACTTCGGCGGCGAGATCCGCCTGGCCTATCTCATTGAGGCGGACGGAACGGTGACGCCCGTCACCGGCGGGTCGGTGAACGGCAGCATTTTAGAGGCCCAGAGGAGCCTGGTGTTCTCCCAGGAGCGCTACCTCACCGCCGCGTACGACGGGCCCTACGCCGTGCGGCTGAAGGACGTGTCCGTGGCCGGGGCGGGGGAGTGAGCCGTCCGGGCCCGATGATTTGACTTGGAACAGGGGGAGCCCCAGCGGGCTCCCCCTGATTTTTTGGGGGACAAAAAAGTTGCGAACCCCGGCATATCCCCTTCTAAACTGCGTCTATATAGGTGAAAGGAGGCGAGGACATGGAGGACGCCGCCATTGTGGCGCTGTACTGGAGCCGGGACGAGGCGGCCATCGCCGAGACCCAGCGGAAATACGGCGCGTACTGTAGGACCATCGCCCAGAACATTCTGGGCAGCTGGGAGGACGCGGAGGAGTGCGTCAGCGACGCATGGCACCGGGCCTGGAACGCCATCCCGCCCCAGCGGCCGGACAGTCTGCCCGCTTTTTTGGGGCGGATTGTGCGCAACCTCTCCCTCAGCCGCTGGCGGCGGGAGCGCGCCCAAAAGCGGTACGCCGGGCTGGACGCCATGCTGTCCGAGCTGGAGGACTGCCTGCCCGACCCCAGGGGGGTGGAGGAGGCGGTGGAGGGCCGGGCGCTCACCAGCTGCATTGAGAGGTGGCTGGAGGGGCTGGACCGGGAGGACCGGGCGGTCTTTCTCCGGCGGTACTGGTACGGCCAGGAGGTGCGCGCGCTGGCAAAGGAGTGGGGCGTGGGGCCCAATCAGATGGCAAAGCGGCTCCAGCGGCTGCGAAAGGACCTGAGACGGAGCTTGGAACAGGAGGGGATGACGGTATGACAGGAGAGACGCTGTTTGAGGCCATTACGGAGATAAGGGACGGGCTGGTGGACGAGGCCGCCCGGACCCGGCCCGCCCGCAGGCGGGTGAGCTGGCTGAAATTTGGCGCCGCCGCCGCGGCCCTGGCGGTGGTGATCGGCCTGGGGGCCTGGGCGGTGCGCGGGGGGACCGGGCAGCCCAGCGGTTTCGGCCCGGGGAATCCCGGGGACCCCGGAGACGCCCCCGTCGGCGACAATATGCAGCCCCCCGGCGGCATGGAGGGCGGGCCGGGCCACGGGGAGGGCAGCGTGTTCTCCGCCTACGCCGGGCCGGTGCTTCCCCTGGCCGCCCCCAGCGGAGGGGAGGAGCTGACCGCCCAGCGGGCGCTGACCTATGACTTCTCCCTCTGGGGGGAGGAGGAGTGGGGGAGGTCCACCGACCTGCGGGTGACGGACGCCTACACCCTGACCAACCCCACGGGGGAGGACAAGACCGTCACCCTGCTCTACCCCTTTGTCAGCTCGCTGTACGAGCTGGAACGGGACACCCCCGCGCTGCGCGTGGATGGGGAGCGGGCGCAGACCGCCCTGCACGCCGGGGGGTACGCCGGCGGCTTCCAGGGGGTGTACGGCGCGGAGGATGCCGGACCGTTGCTGAACCTGGATACTCTCCACAGCTGGGAGGGCTACCGGGACCTGCTGGCGGACGGGGGCTATCTGGAGGGCGCGGTGGGGGACCGGCAGGACCTGTCCGGCGTGCCGGTGACGGTGTACGAGTTCACCGATTACTGGGGGCCGGAGGCAGACTCCCAGGCGGATATCCCCAACCCCACCATCCGGGCGGAGTTCGATTTGGACTACGGGAAGACCACGGTGCTGTCCTACGGCTTTCACGGGGCCAGCATCGACCCGGATTCGGGGCACATGATGCAGAGCTTTTCCATCCCCCGCAGCTTTGACCCGGAGAATGGCGACCCCTTCTACCTGATTGTGCTGGGGGAGGACATCGCCAACCTCACCACCCAGGGCTACGCCACCGGCGGGGCGGACACCACCCAGACCGTGGAGGCCGGGGTGACGGTGAAGCGGTATGCCTCCGACCTGGACAGCGCCCTGCGCGCGGCGGCGGAGCTGATGTACGAGGGGTGGAGATGGGAGGGGGAGCGGCCCGATTTTGAGCTCTATTTCCGGCTGATGAAAAAGGACCTGACGGCCTACGGCCTGATTTCCGACGAGCCCGTGGCCCGGTATGACAACGGCTGGCTGCGGGAGATGGACTTAGAAGTGATGGATCGGGTGTTTTACCTGGAGGCCGATGTCACCATCCCCGCCGGAGGCAGCGTAACGGTGACGGCGGAGTTTGTGAAGCGGGCCAGCTACGACCACTTCTGCGGCGGCGGGGAGGCGGAGACCAGGGACGTGTACGGCTACGACCTGGTGACGCGGCTGGGCAGCGGCCTGAGCTTCACCCGGCAGACGGCGCAGGCGGTGAACACCCAGTACGTGCGCGTGGTGCGCCAGAACTACGGCTTTGACTGGGAGAGCGGGGCGGACATCGTGGAGCTGGACCCCGCTGTGGAGCACTACTACCTGGAGGTGAGGCGGGCGGAGGAGCCCTGACGGAGAAAAAAGCGCCCGGACCGAAAATCGGTCCGGGCGCTTATACTTTCAGGGTCAGCCCAGCCGGCGCTGAAGCTGCTCGGGGTGGGCGGAGAAGGACAGGGCGGTGTCCTTACTGATTTTTCCCGCCTGATAGAGCGCGAAGATGGACTGGTCCATGGTGATCATGCCCTCCCCGCCGCCGGCGGCGATGGCGTTGTCGATCTGATGGCTCTTACTGTCCCGGATCAGGCTGCGGATGCCGCTGTTCACGTGCATGACTTCGAAGGCGGGCACCAGGCTGCCGGACGCGCCGGGCAGCAGCTGCTGGGACACCACGGTGTGCAGCACCATGCTCAGCTGGATGCGCACCTGGGCCTGCTGGTCGCTGGGGAAGGAGTCCACAATGCGGTCGATGGTGTTCACCGCGCCCTGGGTGTGCAGGGTGGCGATGAGCAGGTGGCCGGTCTCCGCCGCCGTCATGGCGGTGCGGATGGTCTCGTGGTCCCGCATCTCGCCCAGGAGAATCACATCGGGGGCCTGCCGCAGACAGGCGCGCAGGGCGGAGAGGTAGTCCTCGGTGTCGATGGCGATCTCCCGCTGGCTGACGATGCTGTTGTGGTTGCGGTGGAGGTACTCAATGGGGTTCTCCATGGTGATGATGTGGCACTCCCGGGTCTGATTGATTTGGTCGATGATGCAGGCCTGGGTGGTGGACTTGCCGCTGCCCGCGGTGCCGGTGACGAGAATCATGCCGTGCTTTACCCGGGAGAGCTTGACGACCTCCTCGGGGATGCCCAGGTCCTTCCAGTCGGGGATGCCGAAGGCCACCACCCGGATCACCGCCGCCATGGAGCCGCGCTGACGGTAGGTGTTGGCCCGGAACCGGGCCAGGCCGGGCAGGGAGAAGGAGAAGTCGTCGTCCCCCCGCTGCAAAAACAGGTCCATGGCGCGCCCGGCCTTCTCGTACAGGTCGGTGATGAGGCGCTCGCAGTCGTCGGGCATGACCCGCTCCGGGCTGATGTGGCACAGCCGGCTCTCCAGCTTCTCGCACACAGGGCTGCCCGCGATGATGAACAGGTCGGACGCGCCGTCCTGCACCACGCGGGATAGATAATCCAGCAATTCCGCCATATCGGGCTCCTCCTTAAAATGTAGTGCCGTCCCCGTCCCAGATTTCCACGGTGTCGCTGGCCGCCCACTCCCCGATGGGGCCGGCCTGCCAGCGCAGGATGGTATAGCTCCCACCGCTGTGGAAGCGGACCTCCACCTGGAGCTCCTGGGTGTCCGAAATGGGGCAGGCGTAGCAGTGGGTGGTCTCGCTGTGGTCCGGGAAATCGCTGATGGCGGTGGACATGGAAAAGTCCTCGGGGATGTCCTGGGGCTTCTCCCCGCCGGTGCGCAGCCAGGCCAGGATGGCCTGGGCCTGGCAGTCGGCGGCGTAGTAGTCGGCCACCGCCTGGGCGGAGGCCTGACTGAGCCGCTCGCTGGCGCGGACGGTGGACAGGCTCAAAAGGGCGAACACCGTCAGGCACAGCACGGCGAACACCACCAGCAGGGACGCGCCCCCCACCGGGGGCGGGGACACCTGGGACTGCTTGCGGTTATCCACGGGGGGACACCTCCTCCTGCCAGGCTACCTCCAGCTCAAACAACGCCTCTCCCTCCGCCTCGGACACGCAGACGGACGCCTTGCCCAGACCGGGCGGCACGTCCAGTACGGCTTGAATGGTCAGGCGATAGGCACCCTCCTGGGCAGGGTGGTAGCCCTCGCCGCCGCCGGGGATAGGTCCTTCGCTGAAGGGGAGCGGCTCCCAGTTCTCGTCGTAATAGCGGAACATGGTGCTGCCCTGGCCGAACTCCAGGCCCAGCGCTTCCGCCGCCTCATTGAAATTGCCGCCGCTGTGGCGGACCACCTCCGCCGCGTTCTGACACAGCACCACGGCGCGGTCCCTGGCCTCATTGCGGGCGGAGGAGCCGTCCGAGCGCACAAAGGCCTGCACGCACAGCGCCGCGGCCAGGGCGAACACCACCAGCATCACCATCTGCTCCATGAGCAGCAGGGGGGCCTTGCTTTTCATGGCAGGTCCCCCTCTCCGCAGCGCGGGGAGAGCAGCAGCTCTGTCCGCTCCCCCTGGGCGGGGGTGATGGAAAGGTACAGCAGGCCGTCCCTCTGCTCGGCGGTGAGCGCCTGGGCGGCCATGATGCGCTCCCCGTCCTGGGGGGACAGGGCGGTATCGGCGGCGGAAAACAGCTCCATCAGCCAGCCGTCCCAGACGTAGACTCGGGTGAGGTATTCCCGGCCGTCGATGTCCTGGCGGAAGGAGAGGGCGTCGCCGCCGCCAAAGGGCTCCACGCCGATGGCCTGGTACTGGTCGGCCTGACGCACGCGGGTGGCCAGATATTGGGCGCAGGTGCGGCTGTCGGAGGCGGTGCGGTCCCGCTGGGTCAGGGACTGGTAGCTGTTGGCGCCGGTGAGCAGCACGATGAGCAGGCACACCGCGAACACCCCGAACAACAGCAGGGCCATCAGGCCCTCCAGATGATCACTTCGTTTCTTCATGCTTCTTCTCTCGCTTGGTCCGCGCTACTCAAGGGGCAGCACGGTGATGTCCGGCATCAGGTTCTGGGCCGTGGCGCTGTAGTGGACAAGATAATTCTCCTCGTCGATTTGAAGGCCGTAGCGCTCCTGGAGATAGCTTAGGTCGGGGGGGTAGACCCCCTCCGCGGCGTAGCAGGCCGCGCAGCTGCGCCGCACCGCCTGTTCCAGCTGGTTGAGCCGCTCGGCGCTGTGGCCGTCGTTGAGGCTGTCCACCGCCGTGGCGAAAAACACCAGCGCCGCCACCGCGCCCAGAGGGAGCAGAAGCCCCCGCAGAAATTGAAAAATACCCTTCATGCGCTCACCCAATGGCGCTCATGATGTGCATCAGCGGCAGCATCACGGACAGCAGAATCAGACCCACCAGCACCGAGCACACCAGCACCAGCACGGGCTCCACCCGGCTGACCAGCTCCTCGATGGCGGCGTCGCTGTCGTCGGCCAGGTCCCGGGCGATTTTCTCCATGGCCATGTCCGCCGAGCCGCTGCGCTGCCCCAGCTCCAGCAGGCGGCAGGCGCTGGCGGGCAGCAGGGCGCTGGCGCGCATGGCCTGGGCCAGTGAGACGCCCTGGTCCAGCTGCTCGCAGCAGCTCCGGCACCGGGCCTGGGCGGCGGGGTTATCGGACAGCAGGGAGGCGGACAGCTCCAGCGCCTTTTCCAAGGGCAGGCCGCTGGCCATGCCCATGGACAGGGCCTGGGTCAGCCGGGCGTTGTTGATTCGCCGGGAGACGCCCCGGTCCCCCTGGCGGCGGCGCCAAACGCCCAGCAGCTTGTCCCGGAAGCCGTCCGCCAAGGCGAAGGCGGCGCACAGCGCCACCACCGCCGCCAGCAGCGCCCACAGCACGGGCATGGCGGAGTCCAGCCAGCGCCCTAAGGCCAGCAGCCCTCCGGCCACGCCGGTGAGCCGGCTGCCCAGGGAGATGTACACGTCGTTGAAAATGGGGAGGACCTTCACCAGCAGCACGCCGATGACCAGCAGCATGAGCACCAGCATCACCGCCGGGTAGAGCAGGGCGCTGCGCACCTGCTGGTCCAGCCGGGCGCGCTGCTCATAGTATCTGGACAGGGCGGACAGGGCCTCCTCGGTGCGTCCGGTGCCCTCGCCCACCTCGATCAGACCGCATAAGTAGGCGGGGAAGCGTCCGCTCTCCCGCAGACAGGCGGACAGCGGTGCGCCGCTGTCCGCCTGCTGAGACATACCGGCCAGCAGGTCCTTGTAGGTCTCCTCCTGCTCCAGCAGGGCCAGCGCGTCACCCACGCCGACGCCCGCGTGGAGCAGCAGGTACAGCTCCATGGTCAGGCCGGATAATTCCGTATTGGTAATAGTTTTCTTCATGGCTCAGTACAGATACATGGCGTTGTAATTGTTGCCGTTGCCCACGTACTTCTGGATGGAGGCGCTGTTTTTGCCGGAGGAGATGAAGGTGGGGTCCATCCGCTGCCAGGTGGAGCCGTCAAAGAAGATGGCGCCGTCCACCCAGCCGGACTCCTCGGTCCATACGCTCACCCAGGCGTGGTACGCCTTGCCGGCGTAGCCCACCACCAGCTTGCAGGGCACGCCCTGGCTGCGCAGCATCCCCACCATCAGGGCGGCATAGTCAAAGCAGATGCCCTTGCCGGTGGCCAGGGTATCGTCCAGCACGGGCAGGTAGCCGGACTGCACGGTTTTGGCCTTCTGCTTGTCATAGGTCACGTTGTTCACCACGTAATCGTACACCGCGCCCACCATCTCCAGGGGGTCGGTGATGCCCTGGGTGAGCTCGGCGGCCTTCTCGATGGAGTTGGTGGCGTTTTCATAGTTCACGTACTGGTTGGGGCGCAGGAAGGGGGCGAACTCGTCGGTGAGGGTGACGGAGAAGGAGGCGGAGAGCATCGTGGAGTAGCTGGTGCCGGACACGTTCTCATACACCGTGACCTTATAGTCGCCGTTTCCGTCGGACAGGGGGAAGGTGGTCCACTCGCCGGAGGGCAGGGTGTAGGTGTACTTGGTCTCGTTCACCGCGTAGGACGGGCCGAACACCCGGACCATCAGCTTTTTGCCGGAGGAGGCCTTGACCATCACATAGCCGTCCTTGGCGTTGGAGTAGTCGATGGTGGCCTGCCCGCTGGACTGGGTCTGGGTGCCGGAGGCCACCGGCTTGAGCACGATGGAGGCGGCGGGGGCGGGGGCGTCGGACAGGGCCACGGCCTCGTCCTCAATGTCCACGATCTCGATGACGGGGGTTTGCTCAATGAAGGCGTTGTCCATGTCGGGAGAATCCGATGGGCTCTGGGGACCCTGGGCGGAACAGCCGGCCAGCGTCGCCAAGGCCAGAAGAAGTGCCAGCGTTTTTTTCAGCTTCATAATACGTCCCTCCATTTGGATGATGTGCGGAATAAAAACTTTTGTTCGATAATTAGCGCGATTTATTAACTCCTTGTTTGATATTTTATCACAGCGACCGGCAGATTGCAAGGCGGATTTTAGGGGAGGTCAACGCAAAAATAGACAATAGATTGCGTGATAATATAAAAATTTTTGGTGATAAAGTAGAAGTTACGGGAGTTTGGTCAAACCGTGCCGGGTCAGCTCAAAAATTTGCGAGCACGCCTGTTCGAGATACAGCCGGTCATGGGACACGCTGATGATTGCGCCGGGGAATTGGGCCAGCACCGACCGGATCACCGGGGCGGACAGGGGGGAGAAGTTGCGGGTGGGCTCATCCAGCACCAGCACGTTGGCGCCCCCCAGCACCATGGCCAGAAACAGCAGCTTGGCCCGCTGGCCCCCCGACAGGGCGGCCGCCGGGTGCTCCATCTCCTCGGCCTTGTACTTCATGCTGCCCAGCAGGGTGCGGGCCCGGGTGATGTCGTCCTTATGACCCGACGGGGCCAGCAGCTCCACCGGGGTTTGGTCCCCCAGCAGCAGCTCATTGTAGTTTTGGGGCATATAGGCCGCCCGAAGGTCTGTCCGGGGGAGCAGCTCGTCGGCCACAAGCTTTAACAGGGTGGACTTACCCGCGCCGTTGGCCCCCACGATGCCGATGCGGGCCGGTCCGTCTACCCACAGGCGCACGTTCCGGGCCAGCACCCGCTCCCCGGCGGTGAGCTGGGGCAGGTCCAGCCGCAGCACCGTCTTGCCCGCGGGGAGGGCGGATTTGTCCGGGTCAAAGGCGGTGAGGATGGCCTCCTCCCACTGGGGCAGGGCGGTCATGTTCTCCTTTTCCCGCTCAAACCGGCGGCCCATGGACTGGACGGCGTGCATTTTCTTTTTCAGCAGCTGCCCGCCGTGGGGGTCCTGCCGGGTGATGGTGGCCTGCTGGTGGTCCACTTTGTTCCGAATCTGCCGGAACTTCTCCAGCTTGGCGTCATACTCCGAGCGCTCCTTCCGGGCCACCTGCTCCTGGTGGGCAAAGCCCGCCGAGCGCTGTTCCACATACTGGGCATACCCCGTCCGGGCCACGGTGCACCGGGGGGCGGTGCGCCGCCGCAGCCGCTCCAGGTGGAGGATCACGTTGGCGGTGCGCTCCAGCAGGGGCTCGTCGTGGGAGATATACAGCACCGGGACCTTGCAGCTGAGCAGAAAGGTCTCCAGCCACTCCAGTGTGGGGAGGTCCAGGTCGTTGGAGGGTTCGTCCAGCAGCAGCACGTCCGGCTGGTCCAGCAGCAGCAGGGCCAGGCGCAGCTTCACCCGCTCCCCGCCGGACAGGGTGGACATGGGGCGGTCGTCCCAGAACAGCGCCCCGTCCAGCCCAACCTGCCGGGCAGCCCGGTCCAGGGCCTTGGGGTCGGCATTTTCAAAGGCAGAGGCGGCCTGGCAGAACTCCCACACCGGCAGGGCCAGCTCGTCCGGGGACAGCTCCTGGGCCAGATAGCCCTTGCGCAGCCCCTGATTCACAATCTCGCCGGTCCATTCCGCGTAGGCGGAGACGGACGCGGGGTCCCAGAGCAGCTTGAGGACGGTGGATTTTCCGTTGCCCTCCTCGCCGATGAGGGCGGCCCGGTCGCCGGGGGAGAGGGTAAAGGTCAGCCCGTCCACCAGGACCGTCAGGTCCTTCTTATGGGTGATGGTGAGGTGTTTCACTTGCAGCATATGCGCTCACTCCTTATTTCGCAAAAATCCGTCTTCCACAGCGGAAGACGGATTACATGACGAAAAGGCAGGGGCGGACAAATTCCGCTCCCGGTCAGCAAGCCGCCCTTCGCGCCATGAAAGCTCAGGCCCATAGAGATATGGGCCCCAACAATGGTTCACAGCTTGAAGTTTGACTTACTTGCGCATTCTTTCACCCTTTTCAGTGTTGCTGGGCATAGTATAGCACAGCGCCCGGCGCGTGTCAACCGCCGGGCGCCATGTGGGCTGTGCTTTCTCAAAAATCGGCCAGGGTGATGGTCCTGCCCCCGTCCAGCCGGGAGGCCTCGGCGGCCAGGGCCATGACGTGGCTCTCCACCGAGGCGTCGATGCCGGTGGACACCTGGGACTCCCGCCCGGAGACCAGGGCGCAGAAGTGCTTTATCAGGCCGAAGTCGCCGCCGCCGTGGCCGGATATCTCATCCTTCTGGGCGTTCAGGTCGATGACGCGCTCCTCCCCGCCGAAAGGGCGCAGATAGAGCTTGTTCTCGCCCATATCTCCCTCCAACTCGCCCCGGGTGCCGGTGATTCGGATGGTGCGGTGGCAGGAGCGGGTGAAGGCGGTCATGGTAAAGGTGGCGTGGAGATTGCCGGCAAATTCCAGGTTCACCGTCTGATGGTCCACCACGTTATTGTCGCAGTGGAACACGCACCGGCCATAGGGCCCGGTGCGCAGCGCTTCCCGCAGGGTCTCCTCGGTGGGGTCGGGGGTCAGCACGCCGCAGGGCCACTCCTTTCCCCTGCCGTGCACGCCGGTGTCCGGGCTGGTGATGTAGATTTTCTCCGCGTCGTAGGGGCACTCGTCCTTGCAGCGGCACCCGTCCAGGCAGCGGGCAGCCGCCCCCTCGGGGGCGTTTTCCGCCGTGAAGTAGTCCAGGGAGCCGAAGCTCTGCACCCGCAGGCAGGGCCGGTTCGCCAGCCAGCGCAGAAGGTCCATGTCGTGGCAGCTCTTTTGCAGGATCATGGGGCTGGTCTCGTCCGAACGCCGCCAGTTGCCCCGCACAAAGCTGTGGGCCTGATGCCAATAGGCCACGTTTTCCACCGCGTCGATGGTCTCGATTCTGCCCACGTCCCCCCGGTCCAGGCAGGCCTTCACGGCCTGATAGAAGGGGGTGTAGCGCAGCACGTGGCACACCACCACCAGCCGCCCGGTCTCGTGGGCCTTTTCCAGAAGGGCGCGGCACTGCTCCAGATCGGGGGAGATGGGCTTTTCCAGCAGCACGTGGTAGCCCTTGTCCAGCGCCGCCAGGGCGGCGGAGACGTGCTGCCGGTCCTGGGTGGCCACGATCATCACGTCGGCCAGCTTGGGCTGGGCCAGCAGCTGCTCGTCGCTGGCGAAGCAGCGCTCCTCCGGCACGCCGCAGCGCTGGCGCAGCATGGCCAGCCGCTCAGGGCGGACATCCGCCCCGGCGACCACCTGCATCTCCTCCGGGTGGCCGTCCTGGTAGGCGGCGTAGGCCTCCAGCCCCCGTGCGCCGCAACCACAGACGGCAAAGGTGACAGGCTGTGTCATGGACAGTTCCTCCTTATTCAATATGATTTACCGGGTTTCCAAGGCTTTGACCCGCAGGCGGTTCAGCGCCCGGGCCAGGGTGGCCTGAGCCACCTGATGCTCCTGACGGCTGCGCTTTTGCAGCAGAGCCTCCCGGGCCTGGTCGGCCTCCCGGCGGGCGCGGGCCTCGTCGATCTCCTCCGGGCGCTCCACAGAGTCGGCCAGCACCAGCACCTCGTTTTTTTCCACCTTGACCATGCCCAGGGAGATGGCCGCGGTGCGCGCCTCCTGCTCCGGCGGCTGGTAGCGCAGCGTCCCCGGCTGGACGGCGGCGATCATGGCGCTGTGATGGGCCAGGATGCCCAGCTCTCCGTCGCTGGTGGGGACGGTGAGGCTGACGCAGGGGCCCTCGTAAAATGTGCGGTCCGCGGCCAGAATATGCACCTGAAAGATGTCCATTACACCTCTCCCGCCTCCATTTTCCGGGCCTTCTCCACCACGTCCCGCCAGGTGCCCACGTTGTAGAAGGCGGCCTCGGGGTACTGGTCCAGCTGGCCGTCTACAATGGCGGCGAAGCTCTCCAGCGTGTCCTTCAGGGGCACATAGACGCCGGGGATGCCGGTGAACTTTTCCGCCACGTGGGTGGGCTGGGCCAAGAAGCGCTGGATGCGCCGGGCCCGGGCCACGGTGCGCCGGTCGTCGTCGCTCAGCTCGTCCATGCCCAGAATGGCGATGATGTCCTGGAGCTCATTGTACTTTTCCAAAAGCTCCTGCACCCGCCGGGCCACCCGGTAGTGCTCCTCGCCCACAATGTCCGCCTCCAAAATCCGGGAGGAGGAGGCCAGCGGGTCCACCGCCGGGTAGATGCCCTGCTCGGAGATTTTCCGGCTGAGCACGGTGGTGGCGTCCAGATGGGCGAAGGTGGTGGCGGTGGCCGGGTCGGTGAGGTCATCGGCGGGAACGTACACCGCCTGCACCGAGGTGACGGAGCCCTTTTTGGTGGAGGCGATGCGCTCTTGCAGCTCGCCCATCTCGTTGGCCAGGGTGGGCTGGTAGCCCACGGCGGAGGGCATACGGCCCAGCAGGGTGGACACCTCGCTGCCCGCCTGGACGAAGCGGAAGATGTTGTCGATGAACAGCAGCACGTCTTTGTGTTCCACGTCCCGGAAGTGCTCAGCCATGGTCAGCCCCGACAGGGCCACCCGCAGACGCACGCCGGGGGACTCGTTCATCTGGCCGAAGACCAGGGCGGTCTTGCCGGACACGCCGCTCTCCCGCATCTCCCGCCAAAGGTCGTTGCCCTCCCGGGAGCGCTCGCCCACGCCGGTGAAAATGGAGTAGCCGCCGTGCTCCATGGCCACGTTGTGAATCAGCTCCTGAATGAGCACGGTTTTGCCCACGCCGGCCCCGCCGAACAGGCCGATTTTGCCGCCACGGGGATAGGGCTCCAGCAGGTCGATCACCTTGATGCCCGTCTCCAAAATCTCCACCGCGGGGCTCTGCTCCTCGAAGGAGGGGGGCTTGCGGTAGATGGTGCGCACCGGGGTGCCCTCGGGCACCGGGCCGCCGCCGTCAATGGGCTGGCCCAGCACGTTGAACATACGCCCTAAGGTGGCCGGGCCCACCGGCACCTCGATGGTGCGGCCGGGTACGTCCACCGCCAGCCCGCGGGCCAGCCCCTCGCTGGGGGAGAGCATGATGCAGCGCACCATATTGTTCCCGATGTGCTGGGCCACCTCCATCACCCGGACCTGGCCGCTTTTCTCCACGGTGAGCTCCTCACGAAGCCGGGGCAGCGCCCCGGTGAGGATTTCCACGTCCACCACAGGGCCGGATATCTGCACAATAATTCCTCGTTCCAAATGGCTCACCTCTTACTCTTTTGACGTTGGGCCCTGGCTCCGGCGGACACCTCGGTGATGCTCTGGGTGATGGCCGCCTGGCGGACCCGGTTGTATTGCAGGGACAGCTCCCCCAGCAGGCCCTCCGCGTTGCGGTTGGCGCTGTCCATGGCGGTCATGCGGGCGTTCTGCTCGCAGCAGAAGCTGTCGATGAGGGCGCTGTAGATAAAGCCGGACACGTAGCTGGGCATCATATTGTCCAGCACGGAGGGCACGTCGGGAAGGAACTCAAAGGGTTCCGTCACCGGCTGCTCGGTCATGGCGGTGTCGGCAAAATAGGTGCGGTGGAAGGGCAGGAGGCGGGTGGAGCGGGCCTGAAAGGACAGGGCGCTCTCCATATCGGTATACACCACAAAGATTTTCTTCAGCTCGCCCCGGTCAAACCGGTCCAGCAGCAGGGCGCTGATCTCCCGCGCCCTGGCCATGGTGGGGTTCTGGGCGGTGTAGAGAAAGCTGTGCTCAATGGGGATGCCTCGGGAGGCGAAAAACCGCCGGCCGTATTCTCCCACCACAAAGAGCTTGGTGTCCGGGTGCTGCTCCAGCAGCTTCTGCGCCTCCTTGATGGCGTTTTGGTTATAGGCGCCGGCCAGCCCCTTGTCGGCGGTGATGACCAGGCAGCCATAGGCGCCCTCTAAGGGGGGATCCCCCTTGGCAGGGTAGAAGTAACGGCTGTCCACGTTTTCCACCGTGCGGAAGATGCGCTTGATCTCCCCCCGCAGGGCCTCGAAGTAGGGCCTGGTGTTGTCCAGCTCCTGCCGGGCCCGCTGCAGCTTGGTGGAGGCGATGAGGTACATGGCGCTGGTGATTTTTTTGGTCTCCTGCACGCTCTCGATATGGGTTTTGATCTCCTTGGTCCCCGCCATATCAGCCGCCCCGCTTTCCGTTCTCCTGGAAATGGGCCAGGAACTGGCGGGCCAGGTCCGTGATCTCCTCCCGGTCCTCCGGGGAGAGCAGACCCGTCAGGTCGATGCGGTGGCACAGCTCCGGGGCCTCCTGCTCCGCGTGGGCCAGCAGCCCGGCGCGGAAGGCCTCAATGCGCTCTGGGGGAACGTCCTGCATCACGTGGCTCAGGGCGGACACCAGCAGGATTACCTGCTGGTGCTGGGAGAGGGGGGCGTACTGGGGCTGGCGCAGCAGACGCATCAGTCCCTGGCCATAGGTGAGCTGGCGCTTGGTGGCGTCGTCCAGGTCGCTGGAGAACTGGGTGAATACCTCCATCTCCCGGTACTGGGCCAGCTCCAGCCGGATGGCGCCGGCGGCGGATTTCATGGCCTTGGTCTGGGCGTCGCCCCCCACGCGGGAGACGGACAGGCCCACGTTGACGGCGGGGCGCTGGCCGGAGAAGAACAGGTCGCTCTCCAGGAAAATCTGGCCGTCGGTGATGGAGATGATGTTGGTGGGGATGTAGGCGGACACGTCCCCCGCCTGGGTCTCCACAATGGGCAGGGCGGTCATACTGCCGCCGCCCAGCTCATCGCTGAGGTGGGCGGAGCGCTCCAGCAGCCGGGAGTGGAGGTAAAACACGTCGCCGGGGTAGGCCTCGCGGCCGGGGGAGCGCTCCAGCAGCAGGGAAAGAGCCCGGTAGGCCACCGCGTGCTTGGACAGGTCGTCGTATACGATGAGCACGTCCCGCCCCTGGTGCATGAAGTATTCGCCCAAGGCGCAGCCGGCGTATGGGGCGATGTACTGCAGGGCGGCGGAGGCGCTGGCGGAGGCGCTGACCACGCAGGTGTAGTCCATAGCCCCCCGGCGCTTCAGGTTTTCTACCAGCTGGGCCACCGAGCTGGTCTTCTGCCCGATGGCCACGTAAATGCACACCACATTCTTGCCCTTTTGGTTGAGAATGGTGTCCACGGCCACGGCGGTTTTGCCCGTCTGCCGGTCGCCGATGATGAGCTCCCGCTGGCCCCGGCCGATAGGGAACATGGAGTCGATGGCCAAAAGGCCCGTCTCCATGGGGGCGTTTACCGGCTGCCGGTCCAAAATGCCGGGGGCGGGGGTCTCCAGAGGCCGGTGGTCCTGGGGGTGGATGCGCCCCTTGCCGTCCATGGGCACGCCCAGCGCGTCCACCACCCGGCCCAGGTACTCGTCCCCCACGGGGATGCCGGCGGTGCGCAGGGTGCGGCGGACCATGCTGCCCGCGCTGACCTCCTCGCCGTCGCCGAACAGGATGCAGCTCAGCCCGTCCTGACGCAGATCCTGCACCATCCCCCGCACGCCGGAGGAGAACACCAGCACCTCGCCGTACTGGGCGTGGTCCAGGCCGGTGACGGTGGCGATCTCGCTGTCCACGGTGACGACGGTGCCGATCTCCTCCGGCTCGGCGGACAGCTCCCACTCCTCCACCGCCTGGCGCATGAGGGGGATGATGTCGTTCTCCCCCGGCTGGAGCTGGCGCAGATAGTCCTGAAACTGGCGCACCCGGCCGTCCGGGGTCCAGTCGTACACGTCCGAGCCCACCTGGAGCCGGAAGCCGGAGCGCAGCGATTCGTCCAGCGCCCAGTTCAGCGGCACCTCCCGCTGATAGGTCCGGGTGAGAAACTCCCCGAAGCGCCGGACCTGCTCCGGCGTGGGCTGGGAGGCGCTGCGCAGCTCGGCGGTGAGGCGGCTTCTATCGGCTCTCATTCCGCTTTCCTCCTTCTGCCAGGTCTAAAAACTGGTCGAAGGGGTCCTGCCGGAGAGCCAGGCGCCGGGTGGCCTCCTCCGCCAGCCGGCGCAGCTCCTGCTGGGAGTCCCGCAGGGCCTGGTCCCGGGCGCGCTCGGCCTCGGCCTGGGCGCGGGCCACGAGCTGCTTGGCCTGGGCCTGGGCCTGGTCCAGCTGCTCCTGGGCGGACTGGGCCGCCGCCTGCTGGGCGCGGGCGCGCTCCTGGCGGATTTCCTCCTCCGCCCCCTCCAGCTTCTCCCTGTACTCGGTGTGGATTCGGTCGGCCTGGGCTAGCTTGTCCTGAGCCTGCTCGTCCAGCTCCCGATAGTGCGCCTCCCGCTTGGCCATGAACTGCTTTACCGGCTTGTACAGCAGAAAATACAGGCCGCCGGCCAAAATCGCTAAGTTCATCCAGTGCAGCAGAATCTGCTGGGGGTCAATATTCAAGGGCCATGGCATTTTGAAGCGCCTCCTTTGTTACAGCACGAAGATAATCAGGATGACCACCAGCAGAGCGTAGATGATGGCCGTCTCGATAAACACCAGGCCCAGCATCAGCGTGGTGCGCACCTTGCCCTCCGCCTCGGGCTGGCGGGCGATGCTTTCGGCGGACTTGGCGGTGGCCAGGCCCATGCCCACCGCGCCGCCCGCGGCGGCCACGCCCACGGCGATGCCCGCGGCGATGGCCTTCAGGCCGATGGTGGAGCCCTCGTCCTCCTGGGTCTCGGCCTGGGCGGCAGGGTCGTGGGCGGCGGGAGCGTCCGCCGCGAAGGCGGGGGCCGCCAGGGTCAGCGCCAGCAGCAGCGCGCCGCTGAGGGTGAGAATCCGTTTGAGCAGCTTATTCATGAGAAAAACCTCCTGTTGTGTCGTTTTATTTTATATGGTATGGCGCGGCGGCTTACGCCCCACGGGTCCGCTTGGGCTTGGGCGGCGCGGGCTCGGACACCTCGCCGTAGTACATGGACGTGAGCATGGTCAGCACATAGGTCTGAATTACCGCGTGGAGCAGGGTGAACAGCACGCCCACAACGACCGGCAGCACAAAGCTCAAGTTAATATAATAGTATACCAGCTCCGTCACCAAAAGGCCGCTGAGCAGGGCGCCGAACAGCCGGAAGCTCATGGAGATGGGCAGGGAGAACTCCTTCAGCGTTTTGCCCACGCCCTTCACGCCGTTGGCGGCCACGCCGCCGGACAAAATCACCAGGTAGGACAGGGTGCCCAGGGCGATGGCGGCGTTTACGTCGGACAGGGGGGCGGGCAGGGTGATGGGGTGGCCGTTCACGGTGACGGCCTGGACGCCCAGCAGCTCGAACAGGGTGCCCACGAAGATGAACGCCCCGGCGGCGAAGATGTACGCCCCCACAAAGCGGTAACGGTGGGGACTGCTGCCCTTGGCCATGCCGTCAAACAGGCCCACCGCCTCCTCCAGCGCCAGCTGGAGCCGCCCCGGCACATACCGAAACCGGGGAATGGCGAAGATGCGGATGAGGGCGGCGGCCAGCAGCAGAACCGCCGTCACCAAAAACGCGGAGATCAGGCCGGGATTGACGGCCTTCCAGCCCAAGAGGCTGATTTGATTGACATCGTGGAGCACTGCGTCCCGCATGGTCTCCTGGACGCTCTCCGCCCGGACGGCCGGCCCCGCCGCCAGCGCCCCGGCCAATAGGAGCACCACCACCACAAGCCACACGACTAAGCCCTTTTTGTGTTGCTTCATCTATGCATCCCTTCTCTCAATATTCTGCGCGCCCGCAGGGCGAGCGGGCGGGCCAGCTTCCTCCTTATTGTAGCACCGCTGTCAAGAGGCTCCGGCCCGCCAAAGGGGAGGAAAAAAGAACAAGGCGGCTGTCAAAAAGTGTACCTTTTGACAGTCGCCTTACACTTACGGACTATACCACAAGATTTGGCGAAATGCAATAGGC